>WNGQ01000185.1_pt1 | contig 61346 bp, 52 predicted proteins | sample 5407661 | NCBI WGS metagenome assembly WNGQ01 (sample SAMN13153382, study PRJNA577476) | soil metagenome | isolation source: 60 cm soil or saprolite under Garry oak tree replicate 2 | place: USA:California | collected 2016-06-15
CATAGCCCCAGAGCAGTTCCTTGCGTTCCTTTTTGGAGCCATCGGCTTGCTCCTGATTGAAGCTTTTTTTGACGCCCAGCCGACAATCGGGATCGCCTTTGGGTTGCTGGTCTTTCTTGAAGCGCTCGGTGACGTAGGCGCGCCAGTTGTTTTCTTTGACCCAGGCATAGATATGGGTCACATCGAAGGCCACGACCTCGCCCAGGACCGGGATCTCTTCGCGCAGGGCCTGGACGGTCTCCAGCAGGAAGGCTTGCAGCACGGGCTGCTCGAGGGTGCGTTGTTTCTCCCACAACCAGCGAGCGCTGGGCACGGTGCCCTCAACATCGAAGCCGTAGGGCTGGCTGACATCGAGGATGGGACGAAAGCCCAGTTCCAGCAAAAGCCTGGGATGCTCCACCAGGAAGCGACGCAAGCGAGTGCAGGTGGCAAAGTCTTCCTCCACCTTGAGCAGGAGAGCCTTGATGTAAGCGAGTTGTGGGTGGGGTCGCTTGTCCGGCTGAGAGGGGTCAAGAGGTGGTTCGGGGACGACCCGCCACTCAAAGAGGGCAAAGAACGCACGGTAGCGTTGCACCAGCGGGTCATGTTCTTGCATCAGGGCCAGCGTCTGCTGGTCAAAGACAGGCGAGTATGCTATCATAACAACAAGCTCATTGCGGGGCAAGTAGGTGAACACTTTTTTCTACTGTGCCTGCAAGTCTTGCTGTTGTCAAGGCTGGACTCTCTGCCCACTGCATGCTTGTTAGGAATTACTTCCGACCCTCAGCTATGGGGATAAAAGAGGCGTTCCTTAGAGTTGGGGGATGAAGTGGATGGGTCTGCCCGTTTCCGCTTTTCCTCTGGCCACAAAGAATGGTTCTGTATGAAGAAAGCCTATCGCTATCGCCTGTATCCCACGAAAAAGCAAGAGACCATCTTGAACCAGCAGCTTGCCCTGTGTTGCGAACTCTACAACGCGGCTCTGCAAGAGCGTCGGGATGCCTACCGCTTGTGTGGCAAGAGCATCAGTTTCACGCACCAGAGCAGCGCACGAGTTGGGTTTGCGTCCTATCACCGTTCGACGGTGGATCAAAGCTGGTCGTATCCAGGTGGTCCAGATGGGCCGCGAGGTCCGCAACCCTCGCGCTGAAATTGAACGGATGGTAGGCAAACTCGATGGGCGGCTGCTCGTGCTCGGGTCAGCGGGCATAGGCAACAAAACGGTCTGGAGACCCAACTGGAACGGCTGCAAACGTGGGCACAAAGCGAGCGCAAAGGGCAAGAAACGCTGGCGCTCTCCGATATTGGCAGTGGCTTGAAAGCGGGGCGAAGGCATCTGCAGCGCTTACTCAAGCTGGTGTGTGAGGATAAAGTGGCGGAAGTGGCCATCACCACTGAAGATCGGTTAACCCGCTTCGGGCAAGCATTTTTGCCCTGACCGTGTTGGAGCCAGGGGAAGAAAAGACGCCGCAGCAGGAAGTGAGCGATGATCTGCTCGCGCTCATCGCCTCGTTTTCCGCTCGGTTGTATGGCATGCGATCCCACAAGCAGAAGGAGTTACTGCAATGCGCACAAGCCGTACTCACCAGCCCCTAACCTATGATGTGCGGTTACCTGATGAAGCACAGGCAGATGCTCTGCGGTTACTTGATGCCAGCCGCGAGGTGGTGAATACCGCCCTCACGCTCCTCTGGCCCCACCTTGATGACTTTCAAGCAGATCGCGTGGGCCCTGCCTGGAAACAGGTCGGCAAGTATATGGGGTCCCCGCAGTATCACGGTGATCGGCAATGGCGCTGCGAAAGTGAGGTCGTTGGTCGCATTTTACGTGCTCAAGCAGAACGCAAGCAAGCCTTTGAGTTGGTGACGCCCATTTTAACCGATGGCTTCATCCGTCCTCAAACCGAGCAGCGGCCTGCGGGAAAGAAGCGAGCCGCGATCAAGGAAGCCCTCAGCACCTTGCAAAGGAACCTGGAAGAGGAGGAAACGAGTTTTGTCGCGCTGCAAAATGTCGTGGAGCAGTGTTGCAACTTCTTTTTCGCGCATGACCGTTTTCCCTCGACGTATGAGGAATTGCAACCCCTGCCGCTTTTGAAGATCGGCCTACTCACGTATGCAGGCGACGATGGGCGCGAAAAAGGCCAGGCCTATCGTTTGGCTCTTGATCTGGATGGAGGTGTGGCGCGGTTCCGCTTCCGCTATCCGGACGAGGCAGGAGTCTGGCACTGGCGCAAAGGGGACACGATCATCCCTTTGCCAGATGCTGTGCGCGAACGCCTCAAAGAGGGGGAGTTGATGGCTCCCACCCTGCGAGAAGAGCACCGAGCGGATGGGGAGCGATTCGCGGTGCTCGACTTCATCGTTGAGGTGGAGAAAGCGGATCTGCCCGCCTGGGAAAGCGTCGAGCGCGTGCTGGGAGTAGACTGGGGCGTGCACACGTTACTGACGGCAACCGTCGTGGACGAACACCACAAGCAAGTGGGCAGACCAATTTTCCTCAACACCGGTGGGTTTGATGGCAGGCAAGCACGCACCCGACGGCAAATCGACGAGCTGAAGAAGAAGGCTGCCAAATTCGAACGCGGGCGGGATACCTTGCCACCTGATCACTCCAAACGCCTCTGGTTCAATCAGAAGCTCGCGCTGTTTCGTCGCGAAATTGATCGGTGTTGGCGCAAGTATGAGCAGCGCAATCGCGCGATGGCTCATTTAGCCAGCAATGTGTTGGTGCTTTTAGCCCGCGTGCATGGCTGCTCGCTCCTCTCGATGGAATCGTTAAAAACCTTGAAATCCACTGGGCGCGGCAAAGGCGTTCGTGGGCGCTGGCGCAACTATCGCAACAACTCGACGATCCGTGGAGAAATCTGGCGTCTCCTTCGCTACAAATGCCATCTGATTGGCCTGCGCTTCCACACGGAACAACCTCGCGGCACTTCCCACACCTGCCCGCGTTGTGGTCATCCTGCCAAAACGTATCGTGAGCCCTCTGATCGCCAAGAAGCCGTGAAATGGGGGAGGTGGATGTACTGTGATGACTGTCATTACCATGGTGATCGGGATTATTGCGCCTCCGTGAATATTGCACGATTAGGCGTCGCGTATCTCATCCAAATGAAACAAACGGGCAAGGCGCGATCTTGCTCGATTTCTGACCCACGGGTCAAGCCTGTCTCTTACACGGGGGCAGGCGCGGTGTTGCTGTTGCCACCGACGGGGAACCACCCTGCCCGAACCATTCGGGGAAAGATTTGTTACTATCCTGGTTGGCTTGGTTCTGCTTTCCTTCAATCGTCTCAGAAAAAGTCTGTTTTTCTCAGGCTTTGTGGATAGCTTAATCTTGCATACGATAGCTGCATTTCTTAGCAACGGTAAGATAGCTCATCGCCGCACTATCTTACCCTTTCGACTACACGTTCGCCAACTCTTCCAGTTTGGGGAAGAGTGGTGAAGGAACTGGCAGCGTCGTACCCGCGGGTACTTCAGAAGACCTCCAGCTGCCAGCGCTTACATCGCCCTCAAAGCCCAGCAAATGGTGCAGCTTCTGTGAAGAGAAAGGCAGGTATGGGCTGAACATCACTCGTAAGCCGCTGATGACTTGCAGCATCACATAAAGCGTTGTCCCCGCAGCATCGCGATCAACTTTGATCTGTTTCCACGGGGCCTGCTCATCCAGGTAGCGGTTCGCAGCTCGCGTCACCGCCATTGCCGCGTTCAAGCCATCCTTGAAGTGACAATTGGCAATATTGTGTCCCACCACAGAGAAACCACCGTCTACCTCCGCCAATATCTCGCGGTCTGCTTGTCGCAGCGTTTGGGGGTAGGGTACAACTCCTCCAAACTTGCTCTGCAGGAAGGTAAGAGTGCGGTGGACAGCATTTCCATAGTTGGCCACGAGTTCATCGTTGTTGCGCCGAATCAGCTCATCAAACGTGAAGTCAGTATCGCGTCCCTCGGGTGCCGTGGCCGAGAGATAGTAGCGGAGCGTGTCCGCATTATACTGGTCTAAGACGTCGCGCGTCCAGATAACATTACCTCGACTGCTGGAAGCCTTAGCGCCACTCATGGTCATAAACTCGTTTGCGGGCACATCATACGGCAGGTTTCGGTTGCCATATCCCATCAGTATCGCTGGCCAGATAATTGTATGGAACGGGATATTGTCCTTACCAATAAAGTAGTACGACTTGACCGGCGGATCGCACTGACCGGGAACCCACCAGGTTTTCCATGCTTCAGGCGTTCCCTGACGCGCCGCCCATTCGACCGAAGCCGAAAAGTAGCCAATCACCGCGTCGAACCAGACATAGATGCGCTTTCCCTCGTACCCATCAAGTGGTATCGGCACGCCCCAGTCCAGATCTCGCGTAATTGCGCGCGGTCGCAGGCCTTCTTTGAGCCAATTCATCGCAAAATCGAGTGTATTGGGCCGCCAGTGCTCCTTGCCCTCCAACAACCATGCCAGTAGGGGCTCTTGCAACTTGGGTAAATCCAGGAAAAAGTGATCTGTTGGCAGAATCTCCAATGCTCTGTCCTTACTGCCGCAGAGGCGACAGCGCGGGTTGATCAGATCTATCGGGTCAAGTGTATGGCCGCAATTATCACACTGATCACCGCGAGCGGCTGGATAACCGCAGTTTGGACACGTTCCCTCAATATAACGATCTGGTAGGAAACGAGCATCCGTTGGGCAGTAGGGAGACTGCATAGTGTCTTTGAAGATGTACCCTTTGTCATACAGCGTAAGAAAGAAATCTTGCGTAATGCGATAGTGATTTTCCGTTCCTGTCTCAGTATATAAATCCCAGGATATACCCAACCTGTCCCAAATTTCGCAAATCTGACGGTGATAGCGCGCTACGAACTCGCGTGGACTGATGCCCTCTCGCTCAGCATCCACCAGAATTGGCGTGCCATGTTCATCACTACCTGAAACCATCAAAACCTTGTTCCCTGCCAATCGATGGTAGCGAGCGAAAGTGTCTGCTGGCAAGTATGCTCCTACGATCTGCCCGACATGCGTAGAGCTTTTTGCATACGGCCACGCCACACAGACCAGAATATGTTCATTCATAATATTTCCTCAGTTCCCGATATATCGCGCGTAAATAGAACGGGCGATCTGCTCATCATCGGTCCCCTTGATGATCGCACGAGCATCAGGAAAAACAGTTAGTTCATAAGAATCCACATTGAAGCGGAGTAGGAAATCATTATAACGTACCTCTCCAACTGGCCGCAACCGTTCAGCCAATTCTACTAGACTGAGCGTAATTCCCCGTTTTCCGTTTCGGACTTGCACCGCGTCACGCCCGCAGAGGCTCGTACTGCTACTCCCACTCAGCTCATCGAGAAACTCAAAATGATATTGTCCGCAGGCCGGGCAATTCTCCTGGCGTGGCAACTCGATCCGCTCACTCGTATTTTCCCAAACATCCATCCAGAACATCGACCGGCTCATCTTCTCGCTTTTCAGTAGAATTTTGATCGCCTCGGTGGAAGCTACGCCCGAAATCGCCCCTACTATCCCGTTCAAAACCCCCGCTGTATCACAGGTTGGCGTAGTTCCTGGGAGCGGCATCTCCGGGAAGACACAGCGAAGGCAGGCTGTATCACCGGGAACAATATTCATCGTCACGCCGTAGGACGCAATCACACCGCTATAGATCCAGGGGCGCTTGTGTTTGATACATACGTCATTGAGGAGGTAACGAGTCTCAAAGTTATCTGTTGCATCAAGAACCAGGTCCGTATCGCGTACTAATGCCTCAATCCCATCTGCATTGATATCTTCAACCAGTGGCTCGATCGTTGTATCGCTATTGGTACGGCGCAGTTTCTTCGCCGCTGCAATCGCTTTGGGGAGACCCAGCGCGATATCTTCCTCATCGAAAAGAATTTGTCGTTGCAGGTTATTGAGTTCAATATAATCACGGTCAGCAATTACTATTCGACCAATACCCGCGCGGCAAAGATTGTTAGCCAGCACAGTCCCTAGCGCACCACAGCCAATAATTGTAACCGCTGAGGAACGCAATCGTTCTTGCCCCTCTTTCCCTATCGGTCCAAAGAGCGTTTGCCGCGAGTAGCGATCAATAGCCACCATTCTCTCTTCTCCTGATCTAGTAGATATACGCGTACAACGTATTGTAGCATAAAAACTACCATCCACAAGTGAGAAAGCCCCCGGATAATCATCGGTTGGCAGCAGCACATAACTGTGTTACAATGCAAGAGGTGAAATCATTCTTTTTGAGACAAGTAACCAGTACATTGTATAAGGACGTTAAAGGTGATGGGAATGCAATGAAGAAAGTATTGGTTATCGACGACAACCCGACTATCGTAGAATTAATAAAATACGCTGTAAACCTGCAAGGTACATATGATGTTGTCGTTGCCTACGATGGTGTACAAGGTTTAGAACGTATCCTTATTGAACATCCAGACTGCGTGATCATTGATGTAAAAATGCCTCGTATGGATGGTTACCAGCTGGTGCGCTGTCTGCGGGGTGATGCTCGTACCTCTGATATCCCTTTGATTATCCTGAGTGCCATGACACGAAATGAAGATCAAATGACAGGAATGCTTTCAGGTGTCGATGAGTATCTCACTAAACCTTTTAAACCAGCTGCACTGAATGCAGCTATAGAACGTGTCCTACGACTGACGCCAACCGAGCGCCAGCGTCGTATGGATTACCTGGTCCAGACACAGACCGATCGGGAATAAGCATAGTGTTGTATACAGCCATTATTGCAGGACTATGCTCGCGATAACGAATGGCTTTAGTTTTGAGCGCTGCAATCCTTCATTTCCCGTTGTAGAGGTTGCAGTGCAGAGTATTCACTGAATAGTGCGTGATCCACAGCCTTTACGCAGATTACACATTCTCTTAGTGGATAGTGATCCAATTGGACGCGATAGGATAAAGCAGGCGTTAGGGAACGGATTTGTTGTGCGATGCGCTTCGTCGCAAGCAGAAGCAATGGGCTGCCTTGAACCAAACCTTCCTGATGTACTGATATGCGAGATATTACTTGGTCAGGAGAATGGCTTAGATCTCTGTCGTTCTATTCGCAGCACTCCCTCTCTTTGTCATCTGCCGATCATGCTGCTTACTTCCCTCACCACAATTCAGGATAAAGTAGCCGGATTTGAGGCGGGAGCTGATGATTATGTCGTAAAACCATTCGATGCGCGCCACCTGGTAGCACGTATTCGCTTGCTCTCGCGCATAAAACGTCTTGAACTTCCCGACAAGACATAACTGCTGGGGATTCTTAAAAGTAAAGAGTCCAGGAATCCAGCTAGTCTATCTCCTATCCGGGGAAATGGCAGGCTGCGTAATGATTGTACTGTTTCTCCTCTAACGGCGGAATAACCTCGCGGCAGACCGCCTGGGCTTTCCAGCAGCGTGGATGGAAATTGCATCCGCTAGGTGGATTCACGGGGCTTGGCACATCACCTTCAAGAATGATACGCTTACGCTTTGACTCTATTTCGGGATCAGGAACAGGAATGGCCGAAAGTAATGCCTGTGTGTAAGGATGCAAAGGCATCTGATACATCTCTACGCTTTTTGACAACTCGACGACGCGCCCCAGGTACATCACGGCTACCCGGTCGCTGATATGCTTCACCACTGAAAGGTTGTGTGCCACGAACAGGTAGGTCAGGCCAAATTTGCCTTGCAGGTCTTGTAACAGGTTGAGCACCTGTGCCTGGATCGATACATCGAGTGCAGACACGGGCTCGTCAGCCACCACTAACGAGGGACGTAGAGCCAGTGCGCGAGCAATTCCGATACGTTGTCGCTGGCCACCGCTGAACTCGTGCGCGAAGCGATTCATGAAGAATGGATTCAATCCCACCACTCGCAACAGATCGGCCACCTGTTCCTCAATCTCCTTCGCATTACCACGATTGAAATTTTTCAGAGGCTCCGCGACAAGCTCTCCAACCGAAAAGCGCGGGTCAAGCGAGCCAAAGGGATCCTGGAACACCATCTGCATCCTGGCGCGCTTCTGCCGTAGCGAGCCGGGGGAGAGTTTTGTGAGCTCATCGCCTTCGAAAACAACGCTGCCTTCCGTCGGTTTGACCAATTGCAAAATCGCGCGTCCTGTGGTTGACTTACCACATCCACTTTCGCCTACCAGGCCAAGCGTCTCGCCGCGCTGGATAAACATGTCGACACCGTCCACCGCTTTCACGTTAGCAACGGTGCGATTAAAAATGCCCCCTTTAATAGGGAAATGAACCTTTAAGCCCTTGACATCGACCAGGGTTGTCCCGGTCGTTGCTGGCGTTGTTATCTCTTGTGCCATAAAAAAAACCTTTTCCCTGGCTTAATCTGGATAGAAACAGGCCGCTACTTGCTCTCCGCGGCCTACTGGCTTCAACTCTGGGCGTTCCTGCCGGCAGCGATTCTGTACCTTAGGGCACCGTGGTGCATAAGGACAACCAATGATCTCCCTGGATAAATCGGGCGGCTGTCCCCCAATCGGGGTCAGACTGCTGCCATGTTTCTCATCCATGCGAGGAATGGATCGCAAAAGTCCTACGGTGTATGGGTGTGCAGGCGTCGCAAAAATTTGCTTGACTGGAGCCGACTCTACCACGTGTCCTGCGTACATGACATTGACATGCTGGCATGTCCCGGCAACCACTCCGAGATCATGGGTAATCAGCATGACAGCGGTACCAAACTCTTTCGAAAGGCCACTTATCAGTTCAAGCACCTGGGCCTGAATAGTCACATCGAGCGCCGTTGTCGGTTCATCCGCGACGAGTAATTTCGGGTTGCACGCCAGTGCGATAGCAATCATCACGCGCTGCCGCATGCCACCACTAAACTCGTGTGGATAACTCTTTGCCCGTTTCTTTGCGTCTGGAATACGTACAAGGTCGAGCATCTCAACGCTGCGTTTCCAGGCCTGGTCATTGCTCATGTCCTTGTGGTGGCGTTTGACCGTCTCTGCAATCTGATAACCTACAGTAAACACCGGGTTGAGTGAAGTCATTGGGTCCTGGAATATCATCGAAATTTGGCTGCCGCGCAGGTCCGTGAGTTCGTCTAAATTCTTTTCCAGGATATTCTCACCGTTGAAGTTGATCTCACCCCCTACGATTTTGCCAGGAGGGGTGGCTATCAGGCGCATTATCGAGAGGGCCGTAACGCTTTTGCCACAGCCGCTTTCCCCTACAATCCCTAACGTTTGACTTGGCTTGATCACAAATGAAACATCATCGACCGCTTTGACAACCCCTGAGCGTGTGAAAAAGTAGGTTTTTAAATTATTTACTTCCAGCAGATTCTCTGCCATTTTTTATCTCCACTCACTAATCTTTTGATCGAGGGTCAAAGGCATCGCGCAGGCCATCACCGAAGAAGGAAAAGCACAGGACAATTATTGCAAGCACTCCAGCTGGTAGCAGGATTTCCCACGGGTGACTGGATACGAGGTTTTGGGCCTGGGAAATCATTAGACCAATACTGGAGCCTGGTGTTTGCACACCAAGGCCGAGCAGGCTGATGCCGGCCTCCGCGACGATTGTATTCACCATATTCAGTGTTGCTGCGACAACGACGATACTGAACAGGTTGGGAACAATGTGGCGCAGAATAATTCGCGTATCGCTGGTGCCCGCTGTACGCGCTGCCTCAATAAACTGCTGCTCCTTGAGCTGGAGCGTTTGACCACGTACATAGCGCGCCATCAATGGCCATGCCACGAAGGCTAGCGCCAACGAGACCAGGAGCAGGCGTGCATTTCCATTTGCGCCAATAATCGGGATACCGCTCAAATGCGTATCGGCCCACGCACCAAAGATTCCGGCGACTAAAATGATGAAGAGCAATCCAGGAAAGGCAAAAATGATGTCAGTAAAGCGTGCCAGCACCTGGTCGATCCACCCGCCATGAAACCCAGCCAGCACCCCTATGAGGATACCTAGAGTGATATCCACTACCTCTACTAGCACGGCAATACTGATCGAAATAAGGAGTCCCTGCATCAGGCGCGCAAGCAGATCACGGCCGAGGTCATCTGTTCCCAACCAGTACTGTGCTGATGGCCCTTCATCCTGCCGGTCAAGTTCCTGGTGGTAGTAGCTGTGGTAGACCTGCGGACTTATCGTTCCGTTCAATGCACTGTCATAAGGACCACCAATATGCTGGTAGATGAATGGTCCAAAGATGGCGAGCAGCACGAGGAAGCCAATTACACCTATACTCGCCATAGCGCGTTTATCTCGTCTCAGCCGCCGTAGTGAATCTTGTAGGGGCGTTGCGGGTTTTTCCTTTTTTTCCGCCAGTTCCTTCAGTTCGTTCTCGCTGAGCGCGGTAGCAAGGTCATTTTCTGCCAGCACCGTTAAATCTGGGTCTAATTGCAACGGACTTACTACGGAATCAGGAGGCATGTATTCGTGGCCGGTAATCTCTTGGTTCTTATCCTTCGTATCCATGGACTTGCCTCCTATGATGCCTTAATGCGCGGGTCCACAAGTGTGTACAAAATATCCGATATCAAGTTGCCGATGACCACTGCTACCGCCAGCAAGACCGCCGTAGCCTGGATGACTGGATAGTCGCGGTACTGCGTCGCTTGCAGTGTCGTCTCTCCGATACCTGGAATGTTGAAGAATTCTTCGAGGAAGAATGTCCCCGTCACAATAAGGCCGAGCGAGAGGCCGAGGATGGTGACAACGGGAATAAGCGCGTTGCGCAGCGCGTGGCGGTAGATGACGATGCGTTCGCGCATCCCTTTCGCTCGTGCGGTACGCACATAATCCTGGCGTAAGACTTCGAGCATACTCGTGCGCGTGATTCGTGCGAGATAAGCTACCAGTGACAGCGCCAGTATCACGATTGGACCTATTTTGAACTGTATGTCTGACCACGAGTAATGCCAGGCATTGCCCCAGTTCGCGACGGGCCACTGGGCACCTGTACCATTGTCAATCGCTACAACGAGAACCTGAAAGAACACGGCGAAGACGAATACCGGCAGCGAATACATCACCAGCACGATACCCATATTGGTCGTATCGATCCAGCTATTCGCTTTCAGCGCGCTGATAATGCCTATCGGGATTCCTATTAACACCTGCAGCACCAGCGCCCAGAATCCAAGTTCCGCCGAGATCGGTACGCCATCTTTCAGGATATCCCAGACGGGCCGGTTCTGGTATTGAAAAGAAAGCCCAAAGTCAAGTCTGAACAGGCCCGTTAAAAAATGAAAATACTGCACGAAGAAGGGTTGATCCAGGCCGTACGTGTGCTTCAACTGCGCATAGACCACCGGGTCATAATGGCTCCCCATCATCGCCCGTATTGGATCACCGGGGGCGAAATACCCCATTACAAAGGTAATGAAGGTTACACCGATCACTACAAAGATGAGGCCGATGAACCTTTTGATTAAGAATTGAACCACAGTATACCCCTTGCTCCCTTGTAAGAGGTTGTAATTGTTTTCAAGATGTCCCGCTAACCATCTCTATTCCAAAATTTCATCGCCCATCTATCGTCTCTGTTATAAATATACGTCTATGAAACGGCACCTTTTCACAGACAAAAACCGGTAGGTGAAAATAACAGGCGTTACATAAGCGAACTTTTAACTAATTTTAAGTGACATTTCTCCTAATGTCAAGCAAAACACGGCAGAGCAGTGGTTTCACCATCTTGATGTAGATACCATACATCTCGCCTAGTGGGCTGCGATGTAGACGGCACCCCAGTCATCGGGCGGCGTAAAACCTGATGAATTGAAGACCAAACCCTTGACATACGGCTTGACCACCTGGCTGCGTGTCACCTGATTGACTGGCAACCAGGCAACATCGTTGACCAGCAGCTGCTCGGCTTGATTGTACGCCCGTAAACGAGCATACTGGTCGGGGTTCACATCAGCTGCTTCCAACTGCTGCTGGACTTGTTGCTGCTGGGCCGCCTCAGTTGTACTGTTCTGACCATAGTTCATCGTGTTGTTGGGCGCGCCCTTGTCAAACTGCAGCGTGGTCCAGTCCTGCGGATCGGGATAGTCGGCAGACCAGCTGGTGTTCCAGAACTGCAGACCCTTGGGATTATTCGCCGCGGCAGCCATATCAAGGAGCAGTTTGTTGAAGTCTTCGGGATTCGCTTTGACGCTGATACCCAGCGTATTTTGCCACATCTGGGTCAGGGCGGCAACTTCGTTATCCTGATCCTGGCTTCCACCTGGATAGGTCAACTTGATCGTGGGTATCTGTGCAAGGCTTGTCCATCCCTCTTCCTGCAAGCCCTGCTGGAACAGCGCCTTGGCCTTGGCAGAATCACCCTTGGTGCTCGCTACGCCCTCGGGGTCGGTCAAATTCGGGTTGTAGCCCGGCATACCCTGTGGCACGATATGGTTTGTTGGGATCACGATGTCTTTCCACACGCTGTGGGCAATCAGGTCCTTATCGATGGCCAGTTCGAATGCCTGGCGGATCTTGATATTATCGAACGGCTTCACCAGGTAATTCATGGTGTAGTAGTTGATCCACAACTGCGGAACCTGGTGGTACTGGTTGTTCGGCAGCTTCTTCGCTTCTGCAAGATTGGCGGAAAGAATACCGGTGAGATCAACCTGGCCCGCTTGGTACGCTGCATACATCGAGTCTGCCTTGTTGTAGAAGGGGTAAACGAGCTTCGTCAACTGTGGCTTGGGGCCGTAGTAGTTTGGATTCGGCACAAAAACGATCTGCTTGCCGTGCGTATATTCGCTGACCTTGAATGGACCATCGCCGCCGCCACCCTCGTTCAGGTGATCGGTGAAGTGTGCACCATACTTGTCAACCAGGCTCTTCTCAACCACGTAGGAGCAGGAGTAGGACAATGCATCCAGGAAGTAAGAAGCTTTCTTGTTGGTGATGATCTTCACAGTATTGGGATCGGGTGCTAATAAGCTGTCACCAATGATGGTCTTGATCTTGCCTGCATTCAGCTTGTCGGAGTCCTTGATCAGACCCAGATAGATGGAGCTTGTGTAAGACTTCACTGCAGGTTGCAGCGCGCGGTCGATACTGTAGACCACATCTTGTGAGGTCAAGGGCGTCCCATCGCTGAACATCAAGTTGTGTTTTAACTTGAACGTCCAGGTCAGGCCATCAGAACCCTCGCTATAGGACGCTGCGAGCTGTGGCACTATTACAAGTTTGTCATTTAGCTGTACCAGGCCAGTAAATACGTTGTCGATGGCCTGGATGGAAGGCGAATCTGTTGATAAAGCAGGATCAAACGTTTTAATGTCCGATATGCCCACTTCGGGCGAGACTAAGACCTGTTTGTAGGGTGGGGCTTTCTTGGTGATGTCTGGCTGTGTTGGATTCGTGGTGTTGCAGGCTACCATTAGCATACCCATCAAGGCCAGGAACACCGGCAGAGGCTTAGTCATAAACTTCTTGCTCTGTTGCATACGAGACTTCTCCTAGTAGTAATTAAATATATGAAGGACGCTAGATTCGCAGCGCATATGATCAGGTGCTATCACAGTGTAATAGGCCAGCTCACCGTTATCGATAAGAGGTGTATTTTTGCCTGGTCAATTATAACATATTATATTGCTATAGTATATGGCGAGTTATATAGGTTTTTGCATCCTTCAAAGGGATACATGCTGTGCGGGCAGCCACAAGAGGCAACACATTGTGGTGTAGGGGCACAATTCATTGCGCCCGCCTGGGGAGTCGGGGCATCCCACAGCGCGCAATAAATTGCGCCCCTACACCACCCTTCATTGAAATGTATTGGTCACAAAGGGCAACACATTTCAAAAATGAGGTATCAAAGAGAGATACCTTAATGGCTGTTCAGAAAGAAGGACAGTGATCAAGCTGACCACTGTCCCTCTTTTGTTGTGGTTACCACAAGCATAGCAACCGTCTATTACATTAGTGTGCCTGAACGTAGACGTTGCCCCAATCGTCAGGCGGAATTAACAACTGTGGATTGAAGACCAGGCCCTTGACGTACGGCTTCAGCACCTGGCTGTAGGCCTGCTGATCCATCGGCAGCCATGCTACATCGTTGACCAATTGCTGCTCGGCTTGATTGTACGCCTGGAGGCGAGAAGTCTGATCAGGATTCACATCGGCCGCTGCCAGCTGCTGCTGGACTTGCTGCTGTGTTGCCGCGTCAGCTGAGTTGTTCTGACCATAGTTCAACTGGTTGTACAGTGCGCCTTTGCCGAACTGCAGCGTGGTCCAGTCCTGCGGATCGGGGTAGTCAGCAATCCAGGCGAGTTCCCAGAACTGCAAGCCCTTGGGATTGTTCAGTGCTGCCTCAGTATCAGTGAGCAGCTTGTTGAAATCCTCGGCATTCGCTTTGACGCTGACGCCCAGGTTTGTCTGCCACATCTGGACCACGGCGGCAATTTCGTTATCCAAGTCTTGAGTACCACTCGGATACGTCAGCTGGATCGCGGGCATCTGTGAGACGCTCGACCATCCCTCTTCCTGCAAGCCCTGCTGCAGGAGCGCCTTGGCCTTGGCCGGGTCACCTTTGGTGCTCGCCACACCTTCAGGGCCTGTCAGATTCGGGTTGTAGCCCGGCATGCCCTGCGGCACGATATGGTTCGACGCGACGACGGTGTCCTTATACACGCTGTGGGCAATCAGGTCCTTGTTAACGGCAAGGGCGAACGCCTGGCGGATATGGATATTGTCGAACGGCTTCACCAGGTAATTCATGGTGTAGTAGTTGATCCACAGCTGCGGCACCAGCATGTACTGGTTGTTCGGCAGCGACTTCGCTGATGCGAGGTCGGCGGAAGGAACGTCAGTGTAGTCAAGCTCACCCGACTGGTACGCTTTGTAAGCCGTACTGTTCTCTTTGTAGAAGGGGTAAACGAGCTTTGTCAACTGTGGCTTGGGGCCGTAGTAGTTGGGGTTCGGCACAAAAACGATATTCTTGCCGTGAGTATACGTTTGGACCTTGAACGGGCCGTCGCCGCCGCCCTCGTTCAGGTGGTCGGTGAAGTTCGCGCCATACTTGTCAACCAGGCTCTTCTCAACAACGTAGGAAGTCGAGTAGACCAGTGCATCCAGGAAGTAAGTTGCCTTCTTGTTGGCTTTTATGACGACAGTGTTGGGATCCGGTGTCAATAAGCTGTCACCTATAATGGTCTTGATTTTACCTGCATTCAGCTTGTCGGAGTCTTTGATCAGTGCCAGGTAGAGCGGGGCGACCACAGACTTGTTAGCAGGCTGCAAGGCGCGGTCGATGCTATAGACAACATCCTGTGAGGTCAGAGGGGTGCCATCACTGAACTTCAAGTTGGGTTTCAACTTGAACGTCCATGTCAGGCCATCAGAAGCCTGGCTATAAGACGCTGCAAGCTGCGGCACTACAGTGAGTTTGTCGTTGAACTGCACCAGGCCGGTATAGACCAGGTCGATTGCTGCGATTGAGGGTGCGTCCGTCGAGAGAGCCGGATCGAACGTCTTGATATCTGAAACTTTCGTTTGAAGAGCCATATTCAATACTTGCTTGTCGGGTGAAGCTTTTGTTCCGGTGGATTGCGACGGCGATGTAGTTCCGCAGGACACCAGCAGCATACCCATCAAGGCCAGGAACGTCGGCAGAAGCGTCGTTATCAACTTCTTGCTAAGTCGCATTCGTGACTTCTCCTTGAAATACATGGATACTAATTCGACGAGAACAGAACAGTATTGTTACTGTTCCAAATGTTATGTTTCCAATTCCTGGGGTTTCTATTGCGTGTGCTACTTCCTCCTTTCGCCTGACGCATTTGTAGAACTCCCAGTCTTCGGCCAGGCGGGAGTTACTTTTCCTCGTATAATCTAAGCTAAACCACGTAGCAGGGCGGAATACTCGATGTCCGTTAGTATATGAACCGATGCTGGCGGTAGCGTATAGTACTACGTCAGGTGAAAAATAAATCTCACACGGGATGAGGACAACCATCCTCCCTCACACATATTGTCCTTTATAGATAGTAGCCCAATCGTTAGGCGGAATGATTCCCTGTGCATTATCAACGATGCCTACCACCGTCGCTTTCCGCAAGAACGTCAACGTTACCTGTTCCATCGGCATCCATGCTACATCATTGACCAGTTGCTGCTCTGCCCCTTGATAGATTTTGAACCTGGCTCCCTCCTGACCATTGCTATCGGCAATTTCCAACTGGTGCTGGAGATATTGCTGTCTCGCCACATCCGAACTCGTATTTTGACCGTAGTTCATGTTGTTATTGGGTACGCCACTGTCAAACTGACGCGTCAACCAGTCCTGTGGATCAGGATATTCTGCAACCCACGTGAGTCCCCAGAACTGTAAACCCGAAGCGTTGCCGGTAGCAAGCGTAACCTGGGTGAGAAGTGAATTGTAATCAATGGGGTCTGCCGTAACCGTAACGCCCAACACGTCATGCCACATCTTGATCATGGTCGTCACTTCCTGGTCAAAGTAGGCGACACTCGTCGACGTTGCATAAGTCAGCTTGATCGGCGGCAGCGTAGCAATCTTCTCCTCCTTCAATCCCATCTGCAACAATGTCTTCGCTTGTTCTGGATTCCCCTTCAGACTCTGCGTGCCATCAGGTCCACTGAGGTCTGGGTTGTAACCTGGCATACCCTTTGGCACGATATGGTTTGTAGGCACCACTGTTCCTTTCCAGATATTATTGGCTATCGTGGTTTTATCGATGGCCAGTGCGAATGCCTGGCGGATATGTATATTGTCGAATGGTTTCACCAGGTAATTCATGGTGTAGTAGTTAATCCATAATTGCGGGATCTGGTGGAAATCTGAACGCTTCTTATCGGTAACGAAAGTAGAGACCGGTACCCCCGTTGTATCAACCTGGCCTATCTGGTAGTCATGGTAAGCATTATCCGACTGCTGGTAAAACGGAAAGACAACTTTATGCAATTGCGGATGGGGACCGTAGTAGTCCGCGTTAGGAGCGAAATCGATTTCTTTACCATGAGTAAACTGTGCTACCTTGAAAGGCCCGCTAGACCCACCTTCCGTCAGGTGGTCTGTGAAAGCCGTTTTATAGCTATCAATTAAATGCTTTTCAACGACGAAGGAGCATGGATAGGTAAGCATCGCCAGGAAGTATGGCGCTCTCTTTCTGATGGTTATGATAAGCGTGTTCGCATCCGGTGTTATGAGACTATCATCGATCAATGTCGGGATAAATCCACCGAGTAGTTTATCAGAATCTTTAATCAGAGAGAGGTAAATTGGAGCAACAGTCGATTTCGTCGCGGGCTGCAGTGCGCGGTCAATGCTATAAGCTACATCTGCCGAGGTAAGCGGCGTACCGTCACTGAATTTCATAGCTTTGTTCAGGTGAAACGTATAATTGAGCCCATCCGGCGACACATTCCAGGATTGCGCGAGCTGTGGTTGAACTTGCAGTTTATCATCGAGTTGCACCAATCCGGTGTAAATCATCTGAATCGCGCTCATCGATGTTTGATCAGTTGAGAGTACCAGCGCTGGATCAAGGGTGGTGATATCGGTGACTCCCACTTGAGGAACAGTATACACCTGCCTGTCAGCAGGTGCCTTCACCAGCTTCTTTACCGTAGGAGCCGGATTATTCCCGAGATCACATCCGGCAAGCAGAATGCTCAACAAGCAGAGGAAGATGGGCAGCAGCCTCTTCCACGTTACAGCCTTTTTACCATAGTCCATGAAAAGACTCCTCAAAATACAGGTACATTCCCCTTCAACCTACAAATCGTCTGCCAGCGTATTGCGCTTGGCAAACGTAGCAGCTCGCAGCGCTACCAGTAATAACGCTTCCCTATCAGTATCTGCTAAAGCGACAGGCCAGGCCATGTATTCTTCGCCGGCCGCCTGCACGATTTGTAACGTGTGTCCCTGGTCGGCGGCGGCATCGGCACGAGCAGCGAGTAGCCCGATAGTGGCAAATAGCTCCCGTGCATCATTGCCAAGTCGCAGGTAACGTCGAGCCGTTACAACTGCCCCATTGAAATCCTGCGTATCCACCTGCTCGCTCAATGTTTCCAGCAATGCCGGAGCAATTAAACCACCACCAAGGGTGGTACCGGTACTTGTCTCGGTTGGAGCCGCGCTCGACTGCTGACCTAACTCTTTTTGCAGAACATTGATATAAGCGGCGGAAGTGTAAAGCAGCGGGAGCGCTGCTAAATCCTGTACCTGAGCAAAAACCAACCGCACTGCCGCTGTGAAGAGCAATCCGTGGGCAGCTCGTATAAATGCATCGCGATCACCATCACCTACCCTCTGCATGATCTCTGACGCGGTCAGGGCGATTACAGAACCAACTCCGCGCGGGGAAGCTCCCCCTTTCATCAACGCGTCATACACTCCCTGGCAGATTTCCAGTGTATCTGCATTGCTCAGAATCAGGCTGCGTAGCGACAACGCATTTGCATCTCTGGGTTCGGATAGGCGGGTACGCAGGCTGGCAAGGCTATGGGCGGGGTCGCTATGAAATGATCGCACAGCATTGACCCAGTCGGGCTCTTCCGTGTGTAATGGGAGATGAGGTGTGAGCCAGTGTATTATATGAGGCGCTCGCTCTCCCCATTCAACCGCGTCAAGCAGTTGATAACCCCGTACTGCGAATATCAACGGGTGCCCTGCATTCTGGAACGTGGTAGAGATACCGTCATAGGTGCGTACCTCCATCGTACGATAGTCCGCCCCTGTACCATAAAGGCCGAAGAGAAGTCGCTCCACACGCGTTGCATCGTTGCTGAATACTGCGTCATGCATCGCGTCGTCAACCGTATTCCCCTCCCCCAGCTCGCTTGGAAATAATGGATCAGGATACGTAACCGGCGCCTTTTCCCCATCCCTTAATGCTGGCGCAGTTGCCAGCAAGGCCTGGACGAGCAGTGGCAACTCCTGTACATGGCTACGTGGGTCTACTTCGGGAGGCTTTGGCACAGCTATCATCCAACGGCTCATAGCTGCGGCCGCGTCAAGTGTCAAAATAGCATGCCCATCGCTATCACCGTGGGCAACAATCAAACCCACCCGTCCAGCGAGTTCGGCGGCCGACGCACCACTGCTTAAAAGTTCACGTGCGATCGAAATAACTTCTCTGTGGTTCTCAGCAATTGTCGCTTCAACAAGGGCCGAAATATCGACGATCATCCCAATCGTTGGCATAGGTATCTCCCCCCATCTGGCTCAATGGTAAGACCAGATGTCACTGATTTTGTAGTTCGCGAATAGCTCGCTCAATGCGTGGAATATCTGCGTACTCTTCGTCGAGGAGTTTAAACCCTCGTTCCAGGTATAATTCCGCCAGCCTTGCGCCCCGTTCACCTGGATCCAATGCGGCATTTGTTAGATCAAGACCGCGGTACTTATCTGCTAAATGTCCCGAGAGCCGCAGCATCTTCCGCTTTGTCTCTTGCTGCAAGTTGGTGTCGTGTCCTTCTAATGCGTACCGCGCCACTCCTACCAGCTTCCCTAATTCTGTAAGTCGCTCACGGTCAGTCATTGTCTGTATCAATAACTCTTCCGCGTCCAGGTCGTCCAGTGGGGTATCTGGCTGGTCTATTTGATCCATTGGCGTAGTGGATGGCACCTGCTCGAAGGTCAATGTATAGCTGAGATAGAGTTGCCCATACTCCTGGCAACCCTCTGCAACTCGTTGCATCCTTGCCCCTTCGTCCTTTGGGTTGATAGAACCAATGTCACACAGGTCATCGTCTCGACGATCAGCCAGCATCTCTAAATGTTCTAAACTGCTCCCTTCCTCCAGCATGGGAGGAATGGGCATCACGTTGACGTTTGCTGCTTCCCGTAGCTCTTCAGGCGGCAACTGGGCAGCCAGGAAAGAGGGGAGATACTTTGCTAACGATAACGGCGTCGGTGGTACTATACAATACGTACAATAAATGACCCTTGGGTCATTGGTGCTTCGCGCAATAAAAATAGCATGCCCTTTTGGTGCTTGTGGATTACCACGTAAGAACCGCATATCCATATCAAAGAAATCCTCTCGACCCTAGTATTTGTCCTGTTGAAAGTATTCGAGTTACTTTCCTGTATCATAAGCTGTTTACGCCTACATGACAAGCCATCATACTAAGCAGTAGACAACGAAGCTTGTCATCTCAATCTCTTCCGCAATTGTCCGAGCCGCTTAACCAGCTCTTTATTCTCTCGTATCTCATCCTCAGTCAATTCCTCACCGCTCGTTGGTACAGTCTCTTCGTATGCTTTGATCTGCTGAGCGATCGCGTCCCTTCCAGCAATGTCAGCAAACGATTGCGCTTGCGTTAGTGCCTGTGCATCCTGCTGTAGTCGTACCAGGGTAATGGCTTGTTGCGCATAAAGCTCCGCGTACTGCCGCAGGAACGTTCTCCATTGCTGAGGTATACTCATAGTACGCATGACTTGCTCAACCAGGGCGATCGCCCTGGAAAACTCCTCCCTGGCCTCTGCAAGATTTCCTTGCACTAAGAATATACCTGCTCGTTCATAGCGTGTATCCGCTTCACCCAATGGCTGTTGCTGCTGTCGGTACAGCTTTAATGCCTGTTCAAAATCTGTAGCTGCCTCTTCCAATGTGCCATCGCCCCGGTGAGCCAGCCCTAAAGAAAGCATGGTGTCGGCCTGTCCTATCAGGTTATCACTCTGGTTGAAGCGCGTTAAAGCCTCTTCGCAGCGTTGTACAGCCTCATCCCATCGTTCCTGACCAATCAGCACCTGGGCTATACCCAATACTGCTGCCCCTTCACCATCTGTACTTTCTAATAATTGGAATCGACGCCTCGCCTCTGTAAACATGGTTGAAGCAGCATCTAGCTCTCCTTGTGACAACTTTACACGAGCCATACCCGCCAGGGCCTCGGCTGCCAGCTGTGGTTCTTGTTGCCCCTCAGCCTGTTTATAAGCCGCTCCAAAACCTTCCTCCGCCTGCACAAAATCTCCCTGCGTCAATAGCAACTGACCCTGTACCAGTGATAACAAAGGTGACGCCTTAACCGGATATATCACCGGAGTAATATTGGAGGCCGCCTTCGATAGATATGCTGTCGCTTCACCAAGCTGTCCACCAAATACCGCTAGCTGGGCCAGGAGAACCTGCGCTTCAGCTACTCCCGCTCTCTCTCCCAATTGTTCCATGTGGTCCTGCGCATTACGATAGCACACCGCTGCCTGCCCCGTTTGCCCTTGCTGGCGATAAACCTCTCCCATTCCCAGCAAAGCTCTGCTCTCAACAAGCTCATCCTGTAGCTTGTTTGCCAGGTTCAGTGCCTCGTTGTACGTCTGCAGTGCTGTTGCTAGAAAGCCCCTGCGCCGTTGAATATCGCCAAGCCCCGCCGTCGTCTCAGCCTGTCCAATGCGGTAGGCAATGGCTTTATAGGCCCGTAACGCCGACTCCATCGTTGAGTTAGCGTAGGAGAGTTGCCCTCTGCGCATATTGATCTCACCCAATACGCGGTTTGTGTGGGCCGTACCCAGTGCGTTCCGTTTATCCGTATATCTCTGGAGTGCCAATTGGGCGCCGGTTAATGCCTGGTCTACCTGCCCCCGTAATTCAGCGACCTCAGATAATCCCAGGTTGCCATCCGCCTCTCCCAGTTCATATTCTATGGGACGAGACCGTTCCACCGCATCTCCGAAGTAATCTGCTGACTCTTCGAGTCGTCGCTGATCCAGGTAGATACGCCCCAGACCCGACAGCGCATCAACGGCGCCATACGTATCCCGCTTTTCCTGGTAGACCTCCAGCGCTTGCCTGTAAGCCTCTGCAGCCTCGTCAAAACGACGTGCCAGGCGTAAAATGTCGGCAAGACTTTGCCGGGAATCTGCCTCGTTGATGCTGTCTTGAGCATTACTAAAATAACTGATTGCCTCTTGATACAATACGGTAGCTCGGTCGATGTTGCCTCGTTGGAGTTCCAGGTGCCCAAGTGCTAATACTACATTTCCCAGACCCTGCGCGTTGTTTCCCTTTTCCGAACTATAAAGTTCTCGTGCCCGCTCATAAGCTTCCTGGGCGCGATCCAGGTGGCTTTGCTGCCGCTCCAGGTGCCCTATCGCAAGAGCAGCTTGCGCCTCGTTTAAAGGCCTTCCTGCTTCTTGATATAACTTCATCGCACGCTGGTAACTGGTAATGGATTGTTCGATCAGATTGTTCTCACGCTGCACATCGGCAAGTAGTGAGCGACAATCTCCCGCACGTTTAAGATCCCCAAGCTCTCGAAACAGCTTTTCCGCTTCTATTAAAGCCTCTGCTGCTATCTCCATCTTCCCGTCATTGTAGGCAGCAATACCTTCTTGTAAGCGCTTCTCAGCCAGTACATGTTCCTGTGTAGCCATGAAAATCTATCTTCCTCAATCTTTTGATGCATTCGGATCTGCTGAATAGTTACTTTGTATCTGCGTATGTGCTTCGGTACCAGTATCTTTGTCCCATTGTAATGTCTCCTACTGAGAAAGTCAAAAATAAGGCACTTTGCTTCTAGGTGATCGTAGGTGCGTGGGTGGTGCGGGTTTGGGTGGGGACCCTTGGATCGCCCGCGCAGCCTGGCAAAAAAGCTAGGCTAAATCAAGCTGTTGTGATAGAATACAGTTTAAGTAAACGAACCAGGAGCGTCGGTAACCCAGGAAAAAAGGTATAAAGGAGCTCTCAGGTATGCACGAAGAAACCCTAAAACGAGTGGACTTATTTTCAAGCCTCGACAGAAAAGAATTACAGGCACTTGCCCGCAGTTGCCAGGAACGTAAATACCCCGCAGGTAGCACATTATTTTCACAGGGCGATACAGGAGTAGGACTCTATGTACTGATCAGCGGCACAGTCCGTATTACCCAGGCAGTCCACCCCGATAGAGCAGAGCAAGTACTTGGTACGGAGTCAACCGGGGGGGTCCTTGGAGAGATGGCCCTGCTTGACGATTTGCCTCGTTCGGCGACTGTCACTGCCGTAGACGACGTGACAGCTTTACTTCTACCTGTTTGGGAATTCCGCGCAGCGTTACGAAGTTATCCCGATATCGCCATCAAGCTTCTTTCCGTGCTCAGTCGTCGCCTGCGTAAGGCCGAAAACCGTATTCACGACCATTAAAGTAACGGAAGTAATAGCTCGCTCAACGTATTCTCTATAGCAAGAACTCCCTGCCTCCCTTGTTGTGACCGGGGAAGCAGGGAGTTAGCACCGAGCATCTTTTTTATTTCTTAGCAAACCGCCGCATAAGATCCCGTGGCTCTGATCATGGGGAGGATGTCAAGTCTCCGTAGCAGGTTTAGCTCTATTCAGAAGATGCTGTATCTCCTCAAACATCGTCTCAACATCCCCAAACGACCGGTAAACACTGGCAAAGCGAATGTAAGCAATCTTATCCATTCGTTGCAAATGTTCCATCACCAGTTCACCGATGACGTTACTAGGTACCTCTTGCCTGCCCAAACGATAGAGTTCCTGCTCGATCTCTTCAACCGCATTTTCAATTTCGCCTACTGGCAATGGGCGCTTCTCACAAGCCTTGCGGATACCTATATAAAGCTTCTGCCGGTCAAAATCTTCTCGCCGCTGGTCGCGTTTAATCACCATCAAGTGAAATTTTTCAACTCGCTCATAGGTACTGAAGCGTCCCTTACACGTTTCACATTCGCGCCGGCGATGTATGGCATCACCGATATCACGCGAATCTTTCACCCGCGACTCAGTACCCCCACATAATGGGCATTTCATCCTGGTTCACCCCGCTGGAATATCATAATAGCGTTATTCTATCACAGTATCCAATTGAGGAGGACCTGTGTAGAGGCTAAATCATTACAGGAGTTGCTTCCTCAGGAGTGATGGTTAGGGTCGCCCCAATGTTGGAGTGAATGACTGCATGTGTCATCTCCCCGCCGGGAGGAACTTTGCCGATATACCCTGAACGCAGGCGTGATCCTTCGCGCCAGTAAGCGTACCAGTAAGGCCCATGTCCCTGGCCATCACGGCAGGTGCTGCATGCGGCCTTCCCGCATTTGCGATACTGCAATTGATAAGTGATATGTTGATTGCTCGGTAACTGTGTCATAAGCCACGTACCCTTCCACAAATCAATAAAACTACAAAAGTTCATTTCAATGCTACAACCAGCATACCATCAATGGATGAACATTTTATGAAAATGTTCTGTGCAATGATGACATAATGTTCATCCTGTAGCAAGTATACCATGAAAATTGTCAAATTTAAAATAACGCCTTTTTCAGAAACCAACCACTTTTCCTGGTCTGTAATGTGATCAAAGCGTGAGCACAACATACAACCGCAGATGGTATAATAATGATGTGTTCAATCTACCTGGTTTTAGACAAACCGCTTTTGTTTGTTGTGTATTGTTGGATCAGAAGGAGAAAATACAATGCAAATCATTATCAATGGTAAGCAGATGGAGGTCACTCCTCGGTTACGTCAATACATCGAACGGAAAGTACAGCGCCTGGCTCGTTTTGTTGATGAGCAGGCTCGTGTAGAGGTAACGGTTACTGAAGAGAAGACACGTAGTGCTCGTGACCGCTATGCCGTCCAAATGGCGCTCTCCAATGCCACTCATCCCGTTCACAGTGAAGTGAGAGCAGTCAATGCGAATATGGCCCTTGACCTCGTATTGGATAAAGTCGTGACCCAGCTTGGTCGCCATAAAGATCGTCATACTTCCACCATCCGTCGTCATCACTCGCCTGCAAAAGTTCTTTCTCTCTCCCGCTCTGGCGATCTTTTACCCTTAGAAGATCAGGAAGAGGAGGGAACAACCGCCAGGCATGATGCTGCTTCCATTGATAAAGAACGCAACGAAGAGATCTGGTCTAAAGTAGTTGAGATCCGTCGCGTTCCCACCAAGCCCATGGGTGACCAGGAGGTCATAGCTCAGATGGAAGCGTTGGGACTCACATTCTTCCCGTTTTATAACGAAGCCACCGATAGCGTGAACGTGATGTATCGCTTGAGTAAAGGCGGTTATGGTCTGCTCGTACCAGAATTGCAGTAATCACGCTTACATCAGAAAGAGGGTTCAACAGGATGTGCATTGCTCCTTTTGCAAAGGCCTTGCACATTCCCTGTTTTTGAGTGGTGTAACCTGGCTAAAAAGTAATCTCGAATTGCCACGGATTTGGGGGAGAGTCACCAAATTGAGCAAGTGGATCCGCTGCACGCACAGTCATCACGTGTGAATCCGCTGAAGGAAGCGGGCTGAAACGTGCGCTGCCCTGGTAGACTGCCTGGTTAGCATCATCCGTTAGTTCCGGCCGTGCTAAAAGCATTCCTCCACGGTCCCCTGTCCACTCCTTCCCCGTATTATCCTTTATCAGAAAAATGATACGTGGAACAAACACAAACCCTACAGTAAAAGGCGGCCTGATCCACAAGTAATGGAGCTCAAAATGCTTCTCGTAAAACTGCAACTGATGTAACATCAACACCATCCCCTGCAGTTTCTGCTCTAGCTCGATATTGACGCTCCTCAGAGGTTCCCGCGGCAATGCAACCGTCCCCAGTTGAAGTTCTTGAGGGGCGGCAATCACGACTGGTGGACGAGAGGCTAGCTCCAGCGCTTTAGCCGAGAAAGGCGCCGTATCTTGAAGAATTTCATTACACAATTGTAAGCAAGCATCGCAGATATATGCCGCGCCTGGACCAGCCACCATGCGGCGTACCTCTGGTGGGCGGCGACCGCAGAAAGAACAGCGAGCCAGCGATCTATCGAAACTCATGTCTTTCATTATCCTCGTTGTTGGTACGTTAACTCACTTTTAAGCCGTTGTCATTACTCAATGCGGCAATAGCCGCGTCTTGTAATCCCATATGTTCAAGTAGAGAGGCATGTGCCTCCCATTCCAATCTATCATCGAGCGGTGTAAGCACTACCGATGGATCATCATCTTTTATCTCCAGACTCTCTGAAGACGAAGCTCCGTCCGTCCATTCGCCTGTCTCATTGATATGGGAATTATCCCAATCATTCTTCCCATATTTGCGCCGTAGTGCCAGTCCAATCAAATAATCGGCAAAGTGTGGGTTTTTGGGTAAGAGCGAACCATGCATATACGTTCCATAGGCGTTGCGATAAATTGCTCCTTCTGTAGCATCTTCCGCGTTATTTCCATATCCTTTGAGTACTTTTCCCAGGGGTTGAGCTGTACCCAGGTATGTACGACCGCCATGATTCTCAAATCCGACCAGGGTGCTACCATTCCAGTTGATGGCTATATCTCCAATACACCGCGCTACGCTTGGCCCTTTATGAATTGTCCACGCATCGAAAACTCCCAATCCTCTCATATCGGGGCCACTGGCGGGTCGGTAATAATGTGCCAGCAACTGGTATCCGCCACAGACTGCCAGCACCGGCATATCATCCTCAATTGCAGCCCAGAGCCCAATACCCTTGGTGTCATGCAGATCTTGCGCTACGGGTGCCTGTTCCCTGTCCTGGCCTCCTCCAATGAACAACATATCGTACTCGTCGGGTGCTAAGGCATCCCCCAAACCCAGGCTGACCACCCGCAGCTCAATACCACGTTGCTGGCAACGTCGGCGGAGCACAATGATGTTGCCGCGGTCTCCATACAGATTTAATTGATCAGGATACAAGTGCCCCAGTGTAAGCGCCAGCTGTCGAGTAACACTGTCATTCAATTATCTCTTCCCTCCCAATAGTGAGGTGTCAGTCCACGCCGTTCAAGCTCACGCTGAATTTCTAACAAGCCAGTATACGTCGGGACGGCGAACAAAGTTTCACCAACAGGCGTCTGACGAACCGCGCTATCCAGCGCCTCTGCAATTCCGTAGTGATGTGAGATTTCTGTAAGAGGCGGCTGTTGATCCGCTTCTTCAAGCATCTTCACATTCCTATTCTTTGCACGGCGTTTTTTCCTGGCAGCCAGAGATATATCTGGCTTCATAGCTCGTAGTGGAGCCGTAGTCACCGTAATCATCTTGTCCTGTGCTACCCCTGCGTATTTCAATCGTAGCGCCAGGTCTAATGCCCGGCTACCAGCTACAACCAGCGTTGATGTGTGATTGACTGCCTGCTCGAAATCTACATCCCAGATCCAGGAAATATCCCGTCCGTCAGCTATGTTATCATTGAGAACAAATAACACATGCCGGTGTGTTCCCTCGTTAAAAAGTGTTCGTAACACTTCATTAAACCCTGTTGGGTTTTTTGCCAGGAGCAGACGGAGGGTGCGTCCTTCAATATGTATACGTTCGCCGCGTCCAAAAATGGGCTTGAACTGTTCGATGCCCGTAACTATTGGTTCCCAGCCTATCTCTATCGCCTGGGCCACTGTGGCTGCGGCCAGGGCATTATAGACGTTATAGATACCTGGTAGAGGAATAACAATCTCTTGCTGCTGTTTGCTCGTTCCTGCCATCAACGAACTGCTGACCTGCATGCGAGTTCGATCAAAATCATCGGATTGGACCTTGACCGCTCGTACATCGGGTTGCGGCCTCTGGTTTCCACAATGCGCGCAGTGATAATGACCCATATGACTGAAGAAACGTAGATCGTAGCTATATTCTCCTCCACACTTTGGACAGATGCGCGTATCGATAACCTGGTGTCGTTCCCCTTCGTCATGCTGGGCTTTTAGATCAAGCGCAGGATCGTCGATGCCAAAATAGAGGACGCGTCCACCGAACGCTTCACCAAGATGCGCCGTGGTAGGATCATCGGCGTTCAGAACAAGTATCGTATCGGTTGAAAGCGTTCCCAGGGCCTGCTGCCAGAGTGCCGCGACACTATCGACCTCGCCATAACGATCAAGCTGGTCGCGAAAAAGGTTGGTAAAAACCACCACGCGGGCAGGAACCGTCTGTAGTATTTGTGGCATGACAGCTTCATCCACTTCAAGAATGGAAATTGCTCGCCCCTCTCTGCGTAAATTTCCATTGGGTTGAGCTCGAATGACAAGGGAACTGGCGATCCCACCCATAAGGTTTGAACCTTCTCTATTGCGCCACACCCTCAGACCTGCGTCACTCAGTACAGCGGCAATAAAACCACTTGTTGTCGTCTTGCCGTTCGTACCCGTGACAATGACACTCCCATGCTCCAGTTGCGTCGCCAGGTGGCCAACAATATCTGGATACACCCTTTGAGCTACCAGACCTACAATGCTTGTACCTCCACCTAAGTGGAGCCGGCGGCTCAACGCGCCAGCTGTTCTGCCCCCTACTACCGCCAAACCGGCGCGCAGCGAAGGGCGTCGTTTGGAACGAGGTAAGCGGCGTTGCCCCCTGGCGACGGTAAGAGGACGTTCACTAGGTTTCTCGGTGCGGTTCGGGGTTAAAGTACCTTTCCGCTCTCCCGAGCGTAGACCTGCGCGTCGCAACTTAGCTGATGGCCTCCGTTTTTGCATACTGTTCCTCCAAACCAGCACGTATATCTCCAATTATTGGTTGCAGCATAGCATGGGAGGACAAACTGGTCAAGTTTGCTTGACCCAGGGGAATATTCAGCAACTACAATTCGTTTCATGAGTGTAGGTAAATACCTATTGACAACATAAGCTATTCTATCCATTGAGATAGCGTACTCATAAATTTGAGCCTTGATCTGTACGAGGTTCTTTAATACGGTAGCCGTCAAATGGGAAGTAGGGTGAACCGATACCCACAATCCCTTCTCTTTCTTTGGAGAGGAAAAACTACATATTGGTTAAGTTGTGAGTCAAGTAAAGAATAAAAGATCAGGTACGATTAATGACAAAGAAACTTGTAATAGTAGAGTCGCCGGCAAAAGCAAAAACCATCGAAAAATTTCTTGGGCGAGATTTTGAGGTGCGGGCCTCGATGGGCCACATCATGGATTTACCTAAAAAGGGATTGGGAGTGAACACGCGCAAAGACTTTGCGCCGCAATACGAAATAATTGAGAAAAAAGACAAACTTATCGACGATCTGAAGGCTGCCTCTAAACGCGCAGACGAAGTGTTCCTTGCTCCTGACCCTGATCGCGAGGGCGAATTTATTGCCTGGTCTCTTAAAGAAACGCTCGGACTGCAACATCCGCATCGCGCGGTCTTCAACGAAATCACCAGGAGCGCCGTACAGGACGCTATCAAGAAACCGCGTGTAATCAACGAAGACCTCTTCAACGCACAACAGGCTCGTCGCGTCCTGGATCGTCTTGTTGGCTATAAAATCAGTCCATTGCTCTGGCGACGTATCCAGTCGGGAACCAGTGCCGGCCGTGTCCAATCAGTTGCCCTTAGACTCATCTGCGACCGCGAAGCCGAGATTCGCGCGTTCGTTCCAGAAGAGTACTGGAGCATCATTGCAACTCTGAGCAAAAAGCGACAGCAAGAGCGTTTCGAAGCACAATTGATAACCCGGCTCAAAGATATAACAGCTTTTAATAGCCAGGAGGGCGCCAATGGAAGTGAAGAACCAGTTCCCCAGGCAGCATTAAATGGCAAGTCAGCTATCGCTGAGAAGGGACGCATTAAAATTTCCTCGAAAGAGGAAGCCGACGCCATACTGGCCGACTTAAGAGGCGCCACCTATACCGTCTTGAAAGTAGAGGAGAAAGAGCAACGTCGCCAACCGAACCCGCCCTATACCACCAGTACCATGCAGCAGGAGGCCTCGGTTCGGCTCTACTTCAAGCCGAAGAGAACCATGAGTCTGGCGCAACACCTCTATGAAGGTATCGAGATGGGCGAGCGCGGTCACCAGGGTCTTATCACCTATATGCGTACCGACTCAACACGCATCTCTGATGAGGCACAGGCAAAAGTCAAAAGCTACATCGCCTCGGAATATGGGCAGCCCTATGTCGGACAGGGACGTACTGGTAAGGCTAAAGCCACCACCCAGGATGCCCATGAAGCAATCCGCCCAACCGATGTCACCTTGACTCCGAAGACCGTCAAACCTTACCTCACTGCTGAGCAATTTAAATTGTATGACCTTATCTGGCGCCGCTTTGTCGCTAGTTTTATGACTCCTGCTGTCTTTGATACCGTCCGTGTCGATATCACGGCCGCTCAATATGTCTTCAGGGCAAACGGTTCCCACCTCAAGTTCCCTGGGTTCTATGCTGTCTGGCCCCGTGAAGAAGATGAGAAGATGCTGCCGGCCCTGACGGCGCAAGAAGTGCTGGACTTGCATGACTTGAAGCCTGAGCAACATTTTACGCAACCACCTCCACGCTATACGGAAGCAAGCTTGATTAAAGAGCTTGAAGAGCAGGGTATAGGTCGGCCCAGTACCTATGTACCTATTATCAGCACCATTCAAGATCGTGGCTATGTTGACCAGGAGCAGCGTCGTTTTATACCAACCTGGCTGGGTGCTACGGTTAACGAGGTCATGAACAAGCACTTCCCTGATATTGTTGATACCAGTTTTACAGCCGACATGGAAAAGAAACTGGATGATGTCGAGGAAGGCAGACAATCCTGGACAGAATTCCTGCGCAGCTTCTATGGTGACTTCAAGGTAAGCATGGAAAAAGCTGAAGCCGAGATGAACCGTGTACAAAAACCTGTCGAGGAAATAGATGAGCTGTGCCCCGACTGTGGCCGTAATCTCGTTATCCGTACTGGACGCTTTGGTCGTTTCATCTCCTGCTCAGGCTTTCCTGAATGCCGCTATCGCCATTCCTTTATGAATAAAACAGGCGCTTTATGTCCCATTTGTAATGGAGATCTGGTAGAACGCAAAACAAAGCAGAAGAAACGCGTTTTCTATGGATGCAGCAATTATCCTGCCTGCAATTTTGCTATCTGGGAGCGCCCTGTCCCTGATCTCTGCCCTAATTGCGGCGGACTGATGGTAGTCCCTCGAGTAGGTCAGGACCCCGTCTGCTATTCAGAGGTCGTCGCAGTACAGCGCGCCGCCGAGGAAAAACCGCATCAGGGCGTAAAGACAACGCAAAGGGCTGCACGCAAGAAAACCCCCGTGTCCACAGCGGAAAGTGAACCTGCCTCAGCGGATACAAAGAACAGGCGTCGAGCCGCAGCGACTACAAAAAAGAATGGAGCAACCCCAAAGCGTGCATCGGCGGCAAAGCCAACTAAAACGAGGAAAACTGCCACTCGAACAACTGCTTCGAAGAAAACGCTGGCCCGTGCAACATCGACGAAAAAAACCACTGCGCGAGCTTCAACCAGAAAGAAAACCGCACTCTGACCCGGGCTTTTACCATCATCTCATCGGCATCTGCTCGCCGATTGATCCTCCATAATTGCCCCATAGAACAAGCCGTCCCGCCCGCAGTTGCGGACGGCCTGTTCTGTATGTGGCTGTGAGTGACTCCTCGCCAGGACGTAATGACCCGGAAAAACATTACCTGCAATGATATAATCAAGAATAGTTAACAATTACCCAGTGTAAGGATTAAGTCTAGTATGTGGAGGATTCCATGTCCCATGCAGTAACGCTAATTCCTGGCGACGGGACAGGGCCAGAAATTACAGAGGCGACACGTAGAGTGCTTGAGGCAACTGGGGTAGAGTTCATCTGGGAAGTCCATCAGGCTGGATTAGAAGTCTTAGAGAAATGCGGTACTGTGTTACCCGATGAAGTCATTGAATCCATTAAACGAACGAAAGTCGCTTTGAAGGGTCCTATCACTACTCCTATCGGTAAAGGCTCGCGCAGTGCAAATGTATTGCTCCGGAAGAAACTCGACCTCTATGCTAATTTACGACCAGCTAAAACTTACCACGGGCTGCGCTCCCGCTATGAAAATATTGATCTGACTATTGTGCGTGAGAATACAGAAGATCTGTATTCTGGCATTGAGTTCCAAAGGGGTACTTCTGAACACGAGGAGATCCTTGCAACGATCGCCCATACGACCGGTAATCAGCTGAACACCGATTCGGCTATCAGCATCAAATTTATTTCCGTGATGGCTACACGGCGTATCGTCAAATTTGCTTTTGAATATGCTCGTGCGCATGGTCATCGCAAGGTCACCGCCGTCCACAAAGCCAACATCATGAAATTATCAGATGGACTTTTCCTTTCAACCGCACAGGACGTCGCCAAGGAATATCCCGACATTCAATTCGAGGATCGTATCGTCGATAATATGTGCATGCAGCTAGTGCAGAAGCCCGAAATGTATGATATGCTTGTTTTGCCGAACCTGTATGGCGATATCATCTCGGATCTTTCGGCAGGTTTGATCGGCGGTCTTGGAGTTGCGCCAGGTGCTAATATCGGTAGTCAATATGCAATTTTTGAGCCTGTCCACGGCAGTGCGCCTAAATATGCCGGGCAGAACAAAGTGAACCCTATGGCTATGATGTTTTCTGGCGTGCTTATGCTGCGCCATCTCTGTGAGCGAGATGCCGCTAATCGCCTGGAAAAAGCCATTGCGCAAGTAATCGCGGAAGGCAAAAACGTCACCTATGACCTTAAACCTCGCCCTGACGATCCCAGCGCTGTAGGGACTTCGCAGGTCGCAGATGCCGTCATCGAAAAATTGCTGAAACTACCATAACTGATTGGAGCTCAGAACGGGAACAAGGACTTCCAGAGCTTCCGTTCTGAGCACCTTGTAGGAGAACTGAAAATTGCGCGGATGAACCTTACCGTATAGGTGCTTTGCGCCACTTGTGCCGCGCGTGTATGTAGCGCACAGTACCAGAGCGTGAGCGCATCATGACTGAGGAGGTGCGGGCTCCCCAGCCAAAATACTGAACACCATCCACCAACTCCCCGCTGGTAATGCCGGTTGCCGCGAACGATACATCATTGCCCTTAACCAGGTCATCTACTCGATAAACCTGTTTGATATCTATCCCATCCGCTTTTAATTTTTCTCGCTCCTCGTCTGTACGAGGCCAGATCTTGCACTGGATTTCCCCACCGACACACTTAATCGCTGCTGCCGCCAATACCGCTTCTGGAGCGCCTCCGATCCCCATCAACACGTCTATCCCCGTGTAATCTTCCATTACCGCTTGAATAGCCGCTGAGACATCACCATCAGTAATCAGGCGAATACGCGCGCCGACTTCGCGAATTTGACGAATAATTTCCTGGTGGCGCGGACGATCGAGAATAACCACCGTCAAATCATCGATGTGAGCATCGCGAACACGAGCGATACGATCCAGGTTGACGGCGACGGGAGCATTAATATCGATAACATGTTTTGCAGCGGGGCCGACGGCAATCTTTTCCATGTAAAATACTCCTGGAGGAGCTGAATACATACTACCGCGTTCTGCGATAGCTACCAATGCCAGTGCCCCAGGGACTCCAAGCGCGAGTAACCGCGTACCATCTACTGGATCAACAGCGACATCGACTTCGGGTGGTGAACCATTGCCCACCCGCTCACCGATATAGAGCATGGGAGCCTCGTCTTTCTCACCCTCACCAATCACGACGACTCCGTTCATGTCAACGCCGTCCAGTGCACGTCGCATGGCATCTACTGCTGCCTGGTCTACCATCTCCTTATTGCCTTTGCCCATCCAGCGCCCAGCGCTTAAGGCTGCGGCTTCGGTAACGCGCACGAGCTCCATCGCCAGGTTGCGCTCTTCAGTACGTGATTGCTCAAAACGATCTTCAACCATGATATCTCCTTGGTGTAATTAAACATCGATGTTGCGGGGTCGATTTCGCGCATGCTCGGCTAACATAATCGCGTGAAGCAGATCTGCAGCCTCCTGCAAGTGACCCTGGCGATTGACGATCACATAATCATACCAGTACTGTTGTGCTAACTCTTCACGCGCATCTGACAGCCTTCTTATCAGTTGCGGTTCAGTCTCTGTCTGGCGATCAGCCAGGCGCTGTGCCAGTTCTTCAAGTGAACCGGGAACTAAAAAAATAAAAATGGCGTCGGGTATCTTGCTATGAATAGTTGCTGCCCCCTGTACATCGATCTTGAGAAGAACATCACGCCCAGCGCGCAGATTATCTCTGATCACCTGGCGTGGCTGCCCATACCAGTTACCATGAACATTGGCGTACTCGATCAGTTCATCGTTCTTGACCATCTGCATAAATTGCTCTTGACTGACAAAGTGGTAGGGGTTTCCTTCACTCTCTCCTGGGCGTGGCGCACGTGTGGTGACCGACGCAACCACATAAAAATCCGTGCCTCGTTCTTGCAGCGCTTTGATTACGCTGTCTTTCCCCGCGCCAGATGGCGCTGAAAGAACAAAAAGGAGTCCCTGCTCGGGGGCCGGCGGTTTGAGATCCTGCTGGGGCACAGTCTGCTCCGTCTCAAGTTGCATGTTTATTCCTCATGCTACTGGCACTTCAGAGAGTGAGTTAGTATACGACAGAATACTCTTTTGTTATACTGACATCATCTCCTCGTGTAGTCACTGGTTGAATCGTTACAACCACCATACTCGGTAAAAGCTCTTTTCGGGTGGAAGATACAAAATGCCATGCTACAACGACCCATGAAAATAGTCCTTAGCCAGTATTGTACAACAAGAACAGGCAAATTCGGTAGTTTTGCCTTCTGCATGGCGCGATTGCCAGCATGAACGACAAACCTATCCCATAAAAAAAACGATAGATAGGAAAAATTCTTATGTCCGTAGATGCAATAACCCTTGCCGCCGTTGCTGACGAGTGGCGAACTCTACTGGCTAATGCGCGTATAGATACCATCATTCAACCAACCGAATACGCTTTAGCCATACAGTGTTATGCTCCCGGGGTGTATGGAGAAGGTGGCGGACAGAACCGCTGGCTCTACCTCTCGGCTCACCCACAACTTGCCAGGGCTCATATAACTGCACGTAGACCCACGAAGATAAACAGCGAGCCACCACCATTCGTCATGTTGTTGCGCAAATATCTTGAGGGCGCACGTGTCGAAGCCATTCAACAGCCTCGTTGGGAGCGCGTCATCGAACTACTGGCGAGCCACCGTACAGGTCCAGGTAGTGATGATCGTGCCCATTATCGCCTCATCATAGAAATCATGGGACGCCTCAGCAACATCATCTTATGCGATGAGCACAACATCATCCTGGGTAGCTTGAAACGTGTTGGCTCCGAAATCAACCGCTACCGCACCATCGCTCCCAATGTCCAGTACGTACCACCTCCCGCTCAGCACCGTTCCATTGCAGGCCAAACCTTGCCAAAAATAGAACCGGTCAATGTAACGGCAGCCCAACTCTCACTCTGCGCCGCAACCGAAAACGAAGAAGCTCATGCTGAAAGTCAACGTACAATCAACTCGCCAAAGGCGCGCAAGCGTGCATACTCAGAACCGGCTCTCTGGCAGCTATTGACAAAACACCTCCTCGGCTTCAGTCCTCTCATCGCCCGTGAAGCGGTCTACCGTACCACTGGGAACACGGAAACACCGCTGGCTAATACAGATGCCGCTCTTTGGGAAGAGCTGGCCTGGAATGTGCGTGAACTGGCTGCGCTCTTTGACAATCACCATTGGCAACCCCAGTTAGTAGAGCGTTTAGCAACAGGCGAGAGTCAACCTGCCCTGACCTCATCGCCTCAAACCGTTCCTACAGCCTTTGCTCCCTATGTGTTAGAGCAGTATGCAGAAGTGCCAGGCGTTCTCGTTCGCCAATCCCCGTCAATCAACGTCCTCATCGACGACTTCTACGCTCGCAGCGAGTGGCGAGACGCTATGGAAGGCATTCGTAACCCCGTTCGCAAGGTTTTGCAGGCGCAGCGCGATCGCTGTAAGCGCAAAGCTGACCTGTTGCAACAAGAATTAGAGTCGCTCGGGGAGGCGGAGCAATATCGCTTACAAGCTGAACTCCTCCTGACCTATCAGCAGCAAATCAGTCAGGGACAAACGACTGTCACCCTCCAGAACTTTTTTGAGGGAGACAGCGAGCAGGATGCGCCCGCCATCACCTTCTCCATTGACCCTCGTTTTGACGCCGTAGGTAACGCCAATCGCCTCTTTAACAAATATCACAAATTGTGTCGTGCCGCGGCACTTCTCCCCGCCCAGATCGAGCAGAATGCAACAGAATTAGCAACGATAGAACAGCTATTGGCCGACCTCATGCTGGCTGATACACCTGCAGAAGTGGCCCTGGTCAAAGCTGAAGTCCAATCAGCGGGCTATATGCGCAGCGGTGGAGCACTTTCGTCAAAGGAGAAGAAGCTCCAGAAAACTCCGAAGAAAGGCAAAGGTGGAAAACCTCTCAAAGGGAAACCTGTGCCTCCGGGTGGCGGTGTACCTCTGCATCTGCGGAGCCGTGACGGCTTTACGATGCTGGTTGGCAAGAACAGTCGGCAAAACGAAGAAGTGACCTTTCACCAGGCCACCGCCAACGATATCTGGCTCCATGCTCGTGGTGTACCAGGTGCCCACGTCATCATTAAAGCTGCCGGTCGCGATATCCCAGCCAGTACCATTGAACAGGCCGCCGGCATTGCCGCATACTATAGCCAGTCACGCGGTTCTACGACCACACCTGTTGATTATACTCTCCAGCGCCACGTCCGCCACATGAAAGGCGGCGGCCCCGGCATGGTGATTTATGAAAGAGAGCGAACTGTAAATGTCGCACCAGAGAATCCGCAACCATAAGCACATCGCCTATCGTTCTCTTGACGAGCCAATCCCCATTTCTTCACGATATTTCGTGACCGTCCGTCTCGCCATCGGAATTCCTCGGGCTTGTATCAGTTGTGCCAGTTCCTCGTCACTCAGTCGTCTTTTGGCCTCCTCGGACGAAATGAGTTCGCGCAGCATATCTTTCACGCCCAGTGAACCGTCGAAAAAATCAGCAAAAGGTATCAGGCGACCATTGGGTAGCAGCGCATATTTATTCGCAGTCGCTCGGCTGACAGTCCCCTCGTCGAGATTCAGCCGAGAGGCAACTTCTGCACGTGTGAGGGGGCGGAGAAAGCGCACCCCCTGCTCTAAAAAATCTCGTTGATAGTCGATAACCAGTTCAGTCACCCGCTTAAGGGTTCGCCAGCGTCGTTGAACGCAATCGATAAAAAATTTGCCGCGATCATTGTACTGGTGCAGGTAGCGCTGCATTTCTCTATGTGTGACCCCGCTCGATTGCATCTGTACAACCACCTCGCTACTGATACGAAGGCGATAGCGCTTCTCTTCGATAAGCTCTACTTCAAATCCGGCTGCACCCCTGCGGATAATTACATCGGGTCGCATATACGTCGCATCATTACCTGCGCAACTGTACTGGGTTTCTCCTTTATATGCGTGTGCCGGAAAGGGATAGAGCATAGTACGGATATAGTGGCTTGCCAGCCGCACTTCCTGTTCTGGCACCCCCAACTCTCGTGCAATTTCATGAAACTGGCTCCGCCCAAGTTTGTTTAAAAAGCGATCAATCAAAACATACGCCAGAGGATGCGAGGTTTCCTGCTCACTCAGGGCCTGTAACTGGATCAGCAAACATTCACGCACGCTGCGTGCCCCAATTCCCACTGGCTCCAACGTGTGCAACTGGCTCAACACATATTCAACCCGCTCAACCGGTACATGCAGGTGTTCTGCAATTTCGTCGACACTTATCTCCAGGTAACCTCCTTCATTCAGATTTCCCACCAGTTGCTCAGCAATCGGCTCCTCACCGGGGGAAACCAGCATCTCTAACTGTCGTAGCAATATCTCAGCCAATGTTTCCCCTTTGGCAATACTCACCAGCGGGTCGAATTCCTCATCGAGGTCAACTTCTGCGAAACCATAGTTATCTACATCAAATAACCGCTCAGCATTACTCCACGCAACTTCAGTAGCGCTATCGAAAGTGCTTGGAATCTCCCTCATCCCCTGTACAGGTTGTGCATAGCGTCCACAATTGGTGCAGGTTTGACCATGCACATACATACGGGCTCCACAAAAGAGGCAGATGAGTTGTTCATCTACGTCGAACGTGGGATTCTCCATTTGCTCCTGGTCGATAGCCTGCTCCAGCTCTTCAGCAGTGAGATGCAGGATAGCGCTCGAAGTAATCAGCTTCGCGCTGGCACGTAGAGCATGTTCTGGTCGTGGCAATGGTTCTAGCTGCATGAAGCCCTATCTCTCCTGTGCTTCAAGTGTAATCTGTTGTATCCTCATATCCAACCCCGGCTCTGCAGCGCAGCGTGGGCAGCCTCCTGCTCTGCTGTCTGTTTATTGCGGCCATGTCCCTTACCGGCGATCTCTTCTCCCAACATCACGACTACCGTAAATTCTCGATTATGAGATGGCCCCTCCTGGCTTACCAGGCGGTAATAGGGCGTGATCCCTTCGTGCGCCTGCGCCAGTTCCTGGAAGAGAGATTTATTATCCTTGAACAACCGTTTCTTCACGATATTGCGCGCGATTGGCTCGATACGATGGATTAAGAATGATTGTACTGCCGTGATGCCCTGGTCAAGGTAGATCGCGCCCAGCAACGCCTCAAATGCTGAGGCAAGCACGCGTTTACCTCCGCCGCTGCTCTGCTCACCTTTGCCCATCAGCAAAAAATTGCCCAGGTGGATCTCACGCGCGAAATCTGCCAGGGTCTCCGTCTTTACCAGGACAGCGCGCACATCGGTCAACTCACCTTCAGTCAAATCGGGAAAGGAGCGATAGAGAAAATCTGTGCTGACGAATGCCAGTATAGAATCACCTAGAAATTCCAGTCGTTCGTTAGAGCTTCGCCCTTCACCTGGGGTCTCATAGATGTAGGATCGATGGGTAAGGGCCAGTTGTAACAATGACGGGTCTTGAAAATGAATTCCTAGCTCTTCCTCCAGCGTTTCAGCCACTAATGCACCTCCAACAACACGTCTGTTTCATCTGGCACCCGTTGAGTAACCTCGCCAATGCGCCAGAACATTACGTCTGGAGCCAATGCCGCGAGTTCCGGCCACAATGACGGTTCAATTGATGCGAAAAGCCCTCCTGACGTTTGCGGATCCCACAGAATTTCGCGATCAACTTCATTCAGTCGTTCATCGATGCGCACATGTGGCATCAGATAGCTCGCGTTTCGCCCTGCGCCGCCGGTGACATGCCCCGTCTCCGCGTACCGCCGCACGTTGGGCAACAAAGGCAGCGCGTCATACTCGATACGCATTCCGCACAAGCTCTGTGAAGCCATCTCCCAGGCATGACCTAACAGACCAAAGCCTGTAATATCAGTAACAGCGTGGACTCCAGGACGCTGTAATGCCTCGCTTGCCTTGCGATTCAATTGCATCATCGATGCAACTGCGGCTGCAAGATCGCTCTCATCTACCTGTTCACGCTTATGAGCAGTGGTGATCAAACCAGTCCCCAATGGCTTCCCTAGAATGAGCATATCACCTGGCTGCGCTCCACCTTTGGTCAGTATACGTTCAGGATGCACCATCCCCGTCACAGCAAGCCCGTACTTCGGCTCCCTATCGGTCACTGTATGCCCACCCGCAATTACGGCGCCAGCTTCTGCCGCGATATCTGCACCGCCTCGTAAAATCTCACTGAGAATGGCAATGTCCAGGTTATCCGGCCAGGCCACCAGATTAATCGCCATCAGCACTTGCCCGCCCATCGCGTAAACATCACTTAAAGCGTTTGCCGCTGCAACTGCTCCAAATACATATGGATCATCGACCACGGGTGGAAAGAAATCCGCCGTGCTGATGATTGCTTGCTGGTCGTTTACACGGTATACAGCCGCGTCATCGGCTGTGTGTAATCCCACCAGTAGCTCAGGTGGAGCTTCATGCTTAGTCAATTGACGCAGGACCTGCGCCAGAGCCTCCGGCCCCATTTTTGACGCTCAGCCAGCGCAGCTGGCAAACGACGTAAGACGAATCTTTCGACCTGTTGACATTCTTGATCCTTCGTTGAGAAAGTAATGTTTACTTCAGTTGCCATTGTAGCGCCTTTTCATCAAGGCCGTCAATGCAAATAAGATGTGCTGTCTACCGAAATTCAGTGGTTGCTATCATCTAGTTCAGCAAAGTCATAACATGATAAATACTTCATGAAACGCCCTTGCGGTAAAACTGGGAATACATAAAGCCTAACTTGTGTTAAACCTGTATATATGCTACCCTAACCCAGTGGGTTTGAGGAAGACAGGCAATCGCGAGCTGCAAAGCTCGAGGAAAGTCCGAACTCCAGAGAGCAGGATGCTGGCTAACGGCCAGTGAGGGTGACCTCAAGGAAAGTGCCACAGAAACATACCGCCCGGTAACATCATTACGCCATAACTTGTTGCCGGGTAAGGGCGAAATGGTGAGGTAAGAGCTCACCAGCAGTCAGGTGACTGACTGGCTGGGTAAACCCCATCCGGAGCAAGACCGAACAGGAGGAATAGCAGGTCCCTTCGCGGACCCGCTTGCAGGTTGCTCGCCTGTTAACCTCCGGGTAGGTCGCTTGAGGCGCCGGGTAACCGGCGTCCTAGATAGATGATTGCCACCTGTGCTGCTAGCTGTGCAACACAGGGACAGAATTCGGCTTATGGCTTGCTCAAACCCACCACCCACCCACACGCATCCAGATAACTTCGATTATTCTTTGGAAGCCTCTTCTACGAAGTTTATCAGCGTCTGTATATCACCGATCGCGCGTAACGCCTCGGGATTGCCCACACGGGGCACATTTTCTAATGCCTCGGTAGCTAATCTACACTGTTCTGCCAGGAACGCACAACAGTATGCTTTCGTCCGACTTCGGGCAAAGATAGCCAGTACCTCCTCAACCTGCTCGCTCGTGACCTCCGTTCCCTGCTGGAATACCTCGCGTAAATAGCGCTGGTCATCGGCTTCTGCGTGTTCCAGTGCGTGTAAAAACGGCAGGCTCTTCTTGCGTCGATAAACGTCCCCCGCTGGTGTCTTACCCAGTTCCGCGGTTGTAGCCCACACGCCAAGCAGGTCATCACGCACTTGAAAAGCTATACCTAAAGCGTGACCTGCACTGCGCAAGCGTTCGATAGCTTCCTCGTTCTCCGTTCCCAGCATCGCTCCCATCTGTGCGGCACAAGCCATCAACGCCGCTGTTTTGCGGCTGATCATATCTACGTATGCCGCGACAGAGATATCCTGGCGTTCTTCAAAGCTAATATCGAGGTATTGTCCCTCGGAGAGGACAAGACAGGCTTCGTCAAGCACAGCGCCAAGACGGGCGGCAATTATCCCCTCCACGCCCTCATCCAATACCCTCCAGAGCGTCAACCGGGCCAGTGCGAAAAGCCCATCTCCCGTATTGATAGCTTGAGGTATACCCCAGAGTTTCCACAACGTTGGACGATGACGGCGCTCAGCGTCGCCATCTTCAATATCATCGTGGATAAGGGTAAAGTTATGCGTAAGCTCGACAGCCGCGGCTGCTGGCAATGCACGGCGTAAATAGCCAGCGTCAGAACTGGTCATCCCCCACGCGCCCGCCGCCTCGTAGGCTAAAAGTAGCAATGTAGGCCGCAACATTTTCCCAGCATTACTTGTCACCCGTGAGAAGCTTGCATCTACCCATCCCAGGTGGTATTGAATCTGGTCGTAAAAAGCCTGCAGTTCAGCATCACCTGATCGTATCGCAGTATTGCGTGCTTTCATTACCGCCTGCTGCAGTGCCTCTTGAATCTCTCGTTGATGGCGCAAAAGAGTTAATTGTAGTGTTGATGTTAACGCCATTAGCCTCCCCTCTCCGTCTCCTTCTTCTTTTAGTGATGTAGATAGAAAAAGGCCGTTGCTGCTACCGTCCCAATGACCACCAGCCAGCGTGCTAATCCTTTAATACCGCCTATGCGGTAGACTGGCGAGCAGATATCGCAGTAGCGAGTTGTGTACTGGTAGCGGTGGCCACGTAAACCCTCGCGTACAATAAAGACATCATCAATTTTCCGTTGCGTATGCAATTCGTCACACACATAGCGTCCGCAACCCTTACAGCGATACTGGTCAACAAAGTGCGATGTACGTGAATTAGACCATTGGTCGGGATAGACCTGAGCGCTACACACGTAGCAAACCTGTGTTTGCGCCATCTTCATTTGCTTTTCAGCGCACGGCGAGTGCTGTTGCTTGGGAAAGTGATCTTGACACAGGCCGCGGTGGCAATCTGGACAACGTCCAAGAGCTTCTTCATTACATTCATGACAGCGACGCGCAGCATTGATAGTACGTTGACGCTGTTTTGATTCAGTGGCATCCTTCATATGTTTTACTTTTCTCCCCAAAAGCGAAATAAATCCCATAATATGGATACGTCGAGTGATAGACTCTGGATAAGTATAACATTGCTAGTTGCATAGAAGCAATCAACAAGATATCATGTTTACTATGGTATTATCACTTTCTCCCACAATTTGGGGTAACCATCGCTTGGATTGGGGCCGGTGGACTCATGTCATGGGCATCATCAACGTCACACCCGATTCCTTTTCTGGAGATGGCCTGCTGGAAAATACGGACAGACGCTCGCGAGACGAGGTCATACACGATGCAGTAACACTGGCTCTCCAATGGGTCAACGAGGGTCCCGTTATCGTTGATGTCGGTGGCGAATCAACGCGCCCCGGTGCTTCCACACTTTCACTAGAGCAAGAACTGGGGCGCGTCATTCCCGTTATTCGAGCGTTATCGAGCGCTCTTCCTGCAGAGATCATTATCTCTATTGATACCTATAAGGCGGAGGTTGCAAGACAGGCCCTGGATGCCGGGGCATCTCTCGTCAATGATATCTGGGCTCTGCGGGCCGATCCCTTGATGGCGGCGTTGGTAAGTGAGCGGCGTGTGCCCATCATACTGATGGCGAACATGCGCGGCTACCAGAAACACGAAATTGTCAGCGATGTCACCCGCTTCCTGGCGGGCAGCATAGATCTGGCCTTATCAACTGGCATCCCCTGGGATCACCTCATCGTCGATCCCGGCATTGGTTTTGGTACTACGCCTGTAGAAAATCTCACCTTACTGCGTCGCCTGGGCGAACTGCGTGCTTTGGGGCGGCCCATCTTACTTGGCACTTCGCGCAAATCTACCATCGGCCTTGTGCTCGGCGGCTTACCGGCTGACGAACGTCTAGAGGGCACTGCCGCGACCGTTGCATTAGGCATTGCTCAGGGAGTAGATATTGTGCGCGTACATGACGTACACGAGATGATGCGCGTTGTGAAAGTCGCCGACGCTGTTGTACGAGCAAACTGGGATCCCGGTGTACCCTCCTCCCACCATGCCCCTGATCAGGAAAAACGACTATGAACTACCAGGAAGCCTTAGCATATCTCTACAGCTTAAGTGATTTTGAGCGTAGTGGCCAATATACCCGCAATCGCGAAGAAAACCTTCCGCGTGAGGCCTGGCTGCTCGAGCAGCTTGGCAATCCACAGCATGACTTTACCAGTACCCTTATAGCGGGCACGAAAGGAAAAGGTTCCACGGCGGCGTTTATTGAGCGCGTTTTACGCCAGGCTGGCCATCGTACCGGCCTCTATACGCAGCCCGATCTCCACACCTTTCGCGAACGTATCCGCGTCAATGGCCAGCTCATCAGTGAACAGGCAATGTCAGAACTTATGACGGAGATTCGCACTGTTGTTGAACGTATACAGCAGCAAAAGAAGTTTGGCCCATTTATTACCTATGAAGTGGCGACAGCGCTATCCCTGCTCTACTTCAGCCGTCAACATGTGCAGCACGCTGTGCTTGAGGTCGGCCTGGGAGGGCGTTTAGACGCGACGAATGTGACCGAGCCCCTGGTCTCGGTGATTACCTCGATCAGCTACGATCACATGCAGATTCTCGGCGATACTCTAACAAGTATCGCAACGGAGAAAGCCGGGATTATCAAGCCGGGTGGCCTTGTCGTCACCTCTGCGCAATCTCCGGAGGCCTTGCTTGCTATCTCAACAGTCTGTCAGCGGCAACATGCCCGCCTGGTCCGTGTTGGCCCTGCTGGCGACGACCCTGCACAGGCTGAAGTAAAAATTGGGCTCTTGCCAGCCCTCAGCTATACGTATCGCCTGGAGAGACGCACAGTGGATAGACAGTACTTCACCATCTGGTCACCGGCACACACCTATACAAACCTTGAAATACCTTTGTTAGGTGAGCACCAGCTCGAAAATGCTACAACCGCCCTCGCTACCCTCGAGCAATTACGCGAACGAGATATACAATGGGATGAAGAAGCATTACGTGCAGGCTTTCACGCCATGCGCTGGTCTGCACGCATCGAGGTAATCGGACATACCCCTACCGTCGTTGTTGACGGTGCTCACAATGCTGACTCTATCCAGAAATTGCTGCAAGCATTGCGCTCATCATTTACCTATCACCGCTTGATCACCGTTTTGGGTCCAGCGCGTGACAAAGATCTTGTTGGTATGGCGCGTGCACTTGCGGATAGTGATATCGTTGTGCTTACCCGCATGGCGAATCCCCGCGCTGCCACCATCGAACAACTGGAATCAGTTTTTGCTCAACACGCTCCTGATGTGCGTATTTATACCGCTGAAACCAGCAGCCAGGCCATGAACCTCGCTCTTGATCTCGCGGACGACAACGACCTCGTCTGCGCTACCGGGTCGCTCTATCTTGCGGCAGAAGTTCTGCGCTGGTCTGCCCATTACGGGAATAAAGCCATCGCCTCGGCAATAGAAGGCATAGATCATGAACCGTGACTCCAAATAGAAAGAGCGACCCACAAAGGGTCGCCCTGGTAAAGGTTATTTGCGCACTTGCCCTGAAAGAGGTCATTTGTGCGCTCGCTTTAGTACCTGGCTCCTGATGTTCACCCTGTTCTCAACTGGTTAACGAGGTCTTTCCACACGTCTCAGTGCGTAACGTGCACTCCCTTTCTTGCCCGCTGCTGATGCCTCTTCCGCTGTCCACTGGTGAGCGGTTCCACGGGCTTGAGAGGTGCGGCCCCCCTTACTGGCAATCTCACGACGTCGTTCCGGGCTCATCGCTGCTAATCCGCGTGCTCGACCGGTAGTCTGGTGTAGGATCATCATGTACTCCTCTCTTCTTTTTTATATGAAAGTAGAAGATATGTTCGCGATGTACTTCTACACCGCATCCAGTTGTGTTCATAAACAGCATAACAGATGAAAAAGCCATCATACAAGGAAACCTTAGAATTTTTGGAAACTCTCAGCTTTCTTTAATGTTGCGTTTATTTTTCTTAACTTTTGAAAAAAAATTTGCTTGAGTTATTGGTGAACATTCTCTCCAACACCCATCGCAAAATAGTTAATTGTCTCGATCCTTACGCCACGGCGCATCCGAACGGCGCATCCAACGCCCATGGAAGTTGATATACAGGTCCTCTCGATCAAAGAAAGAATCGGTAAGCTCCGCTTCTTCCCATGCGCCAGCCACACCTGCTTCCCGGTCAACAACTTGCACCAGAAAAGCCAGTATTTCTCGCCCATCTCCAAGATCAACGTCCGGAAAATGCTCTTCGTCGATTTCACCTTCAAGCTCTACAGGCTTACTCTCCTGAGTACCTCGCAAAACATAATAAGTGTACATGGCCCTCTCTTATCCTCGTTTCCTCTCGTTTCACCTCAACCTATTATCCCATATTCCGCAGAGTTTCTCCATCATTTGGTGAGCGTGTTATAGCGAGCGGTCAATGTTGAACACTACTATAAAACCGTCCTCCCCAGAAAAATCTTTCAACCTCCTGGGATATTTGGACGTAACAATGTACAATTTTGTTATGTAATGGTATACTTTGCATGTTAGATGATATGGACACGCTTGTCCAGACAGGCAGGTCTAACCTGGAACTTTAGGAGCAAACACCCTATGCCTCTACTCCTGCTTATGCTACTCGCTGTTATCTCCCTTATAATCATCCTCGTCGGATTCATCCTCTCTAACAATCAGACGGAGCAAGTGCCGAGACAGCGAACAGTATACCGGACACCCTACTACGTCGACCGCAGTGGACGCCGCCTCCGAGAGCCAATGCGCGCTAGCCGGGTGCAAGTAGTTGAATATACCGAGCAACGCAGTCTAATTGATTTCTGGCAATCACTCTCGGTACATCGCATTTTTAATCGACGTATAGGTGAGCCAACTCCATGGATGGGTATTACTCTCATCTTGCTCTCGGTCTTCCTGCTCTGTATTTTTTTGCTTAAAACGATTTTGCCCAGTACATCACTCGTTGGCGCCATCTTCTGGACAAATTCTTCTACCTCTACTACCTCTTCACAATCCACGTCTCAACAAAAATCGCCTGCTGTACAATATCCTTATATCGGGGCCTCTCGAGCTTTGGTACGTCTCAGCCAGCTTGACCCGGGTCAATATAACTCTTCATCGGAATTCGACACGTGGGCCTACTCTGCTTGCTCCGCTGCTGCCATGACCGAAGTGATCAACTCCTATGGCCACAACTATCGCGTGACGGATATCTTGAAGGTGGAATCACAGATCGGGGAGATTACCCCACAGCTTGGGCTCTTAGAAGAAATAGGCGTCCAACGCACCGCCGCCCGCTTTAATTTCCAGACAGCATGGGGTCACGGCTTATCACTCGACAAAGTCATCGATATCGCCAATCATGGTCACCCCATCATTGTCAGCTTCCCTCCAGACCGTTACGCTGGTGGTCATCTCCTGGTAGTAATTGGCGGCAACAGTGATTACGTGTATCTGGCTGATTCATCGAGTTATAACCGCCGCTCACTTGCGCGAGCGCAATTCTTAAATTGGTGGGAGGGCTTCTCAGCTATTCTGAGCCCCAATTAAAGAAGAGAACAATAAAAAGGGGTGCTTCCCGGGAAGCATCCCTTTTTATTGTTCTCTTTACCTATTTCTCTTCCTGCTTCGGCACGTAGAGCTTGATCCTGCGGAACGCTTCCGCGTACTGCATATCCAGCCCCTTCTTCTCCTTCGCTTGTTTCGCCGTTTCCGCTGTCCACTTGCGAATCCATTCCAGCATCTCGGCATCTGTACCAAACTGCGTCACGTGGCACTGCAGTGCTTTCGTCTTGAGATCTATCGTCTCACTGACATCGATGTATGTATTTATATGCTCAGTACCAAAAAGGTAAAGCTCATGCACGCGGTAAGGAGGGAACCCTTCCACCAACAACTCTCGATATGATCGAGGATTACCTACCGCCGGGAAGATGGCATCCAGTACAATATTACCGGTTGCCCGGTGATCAGGATGATTCAGGTAGGCCGTATCTTCCGGCTTCTCGTCAGGATCAGGAGTAAAAAAAAGCTGTGATGGGTCATGAGTAATAACGATACGAGGACGATACTTGCGGATCAATCGCACAACAGCCTTCCGAGCAGCCTCGGTGTTCCTCAAATGTCCATCGGAAAAACGCAGGAACTCAACAGCCTGCACTCCTAACACCTCGCAGGCCATACGCTGCTCCTGCTCGCGTGTCAGCATAAATTCAGTATCTACCAGGCTCGGAACCTCGCTGCCTTCAGCGCCATCCGTCATCACCACCCACACAACCTTCTTTCCTTGCTTAACCCACAGAGCGCTGGTTGCGGCCGCGGCAAAGTCATCGTCGTCAGGATGAGCGCCTATTACCATCGCCTCGTAGTCAGGTGTGGTAATCACATCAAGCGCACCAGGAGCATTCTTATCTGCCATGTCATATACCTCTCATTAATGTCTCTAAAGTTTCTTCAGTATAAGAAAGTTTGTTCAGTATAGGATGCATTGTGAGCAAGTGTCAAGCCGCCAAAATCTCATCGAATGAGGGGCCAATCACTGAGAGCTCCCCCGGTTAAAACCGGGGGGTTCTAGCGTTCCGTCCACGCTTCCAACTGCCCTCGCCTGAGGAGGAAAGCAGGCTCTTGTGTGGGTTCGCTTCGACTTTCGGGCCGACGCGCTCCGGCTCTGGCACAGCCAAAGCTTTGGGGCACGGATTGCCCCGCATTCGCGCGTTGTTGCACACGCTCGTGTGCGAGCCGCAGGCGCGCTTCCGCACCTTCCCAGGCGATGACATACTGGGCACACGAGGGGAGAAGAATTGCTGGATCAAGATAGGCAGCCAGAAAGGCGGAATACAGGTCGCGTTGCACCGGCCCCACACCACAGGGGCAGTGGTGCCAGCGCTGCGAGAGCGGCTTCTTCACCGCCTTGCCGCAGCCGTGACACCACTGGGACAGTTTCGTGCTGCGCGTGGGAACTTCGGTCAGGGAGCCGCCCGTGCTTACAACGGTGCGCCTCAAGTGCTCTACAAACATCCCTGGAGCCCGCAGTCCCACGCTGCGTCCGTAGCATTTCTGCCACGCCTTGTAGGAAATCTTTTCAAGCATGATGGTGTTACCCACCGCCAGAATCTCATGGACCTTGCGCCCATGCAGGCTCTTACGATGAGCCGCCAACTTGCGTTCTCTGGTGGCGATGCGCTGCCTGGTTTTCTGATAACCCTTGCTGCGTTTCCAGTGCAAGCCCCGCTTCTTGATACGGCCTTGTGCATCATAGTTTTCTGGATTGGCCGCGCGCCTCTGCCGTTCCAGCTTGCGCCGCAGGCGGCGCATGGCCTTCGCATCAGGATCCAGTTCCTCGCAGAACACCGAGAGGTCGGCCTCTTTCTCACGTGGCACGACGGCGATACTGGATGGACCAAGGTCCAGCCCAATCGTCTCGACGCCTACCGAATGTTTCGCCTTCTGATGGGGCACCCCTTCCAGCGCGAGTTGCACCACATAGCGAAACCCTTGTGCATCCGCCCCCGCGGCACGCTCACTGTTGGCACGGTGCTGCACCAATCGGGCATATTTGATGCGCTGTCTGAGTCCATGGGTGACCACCTCATCGTCCCAATCAATCACGGCTTCCAGCCGATCCTCCTTCCAGATCAGAAAGCCGCGATTGCCCTCCTCTGGCTTTTGCAGCACGAAGCGCAGCCCGGTATCGTTGCGTTTGTTCTCGATGCTGGAAAGTCCTCGTCCCCGGCTCCTGAAGCGGACGCGGCGCGCCTCTCCCACACAGACGCGGTTGAGGGCGTGATAGGCACGCGTGGCCAGGGTTTGGGCCAGCACCGCATCCAGATGGTCGGCCAGCCACGAGACCCGCAGCTCCCGTGCGAGCTCGTGGAAGGCGTACTCGGAGAAGCCGTGTCGCTCCCGCAAGGCTGAAAAGGCGGCCCGCCGCTCCTGCTTCTGTGTCAGGGGGATGGCGCGGGCCTCTTGCCACGCTGGATCGGCTTGCATGCGGCGTAGCCGTCGCTGCCCTTCGGAGAGCACCGCGTTGTAGAACTGGCGCCCGACTTCCAGATGCCCCCGGATGCGTTTGGCCTGCCCTGCGTTCACCATGAGCGGGAGCTCCAGCAAAAAGGTGGGTGTCTGCTTTTTGGGATCCTTGTGCTCCTTCGTTCTTTCCGTCTGCTGGGCTTTCATTGGCCTCATGCACGCCTTTCCATATTCGAATGTCCGTTCTAAGTATAGCAGCCTTTCCCATCTGGGTCAAGCATCTCCTTGCCGCTGCAGAAGCTCCTCTCACCTCCCCACACAAGGAGCGGCGGTTCATCCCCCGGCATCAATGCAACGGGGCTTTCCCACTCGGCTTTCAGTAAGAACGCCCCTCCCATCCGTCAAGAAGCTCCTTCACTCACCTTGTCCATCGACAATACCACCTGCTCAAAAGCTGCGATAACCTCTGCCGCGTCTAATGTATAATCCGCAAGCCTGTCCAACCCGATTGCTCGTTCCAGCAATCCCTCTTCCAGCAAGGCCTGCTCTTCGAGTGTTCGTCCCAGTAGCTTCGCCAGCGTCGCAGTTTCCCATTGCAAAAGCACGCCCGCCTGTAAAACGCTCCCAACCTTACGACGAATCATATCTAAACCTACTACTTTTCTCTGCCCCACCACGACCTCATAAGGCGAAATTGAGCCAAAGCAAGCTCGGCGCAGCAGCTCTTCTCGTACCTGCGTCTCTGGCTGTTTAAGTAGCACACGTTGTTCACGAGCCTCTTGAGGTAGCACCACGCGCCCCTCTATACCCAGGCGCTCCAGCGTCTCCACCCACACCTCACCAAACCATTCATAAGACTTCACTATATCCGCTAAGATAAGCGGATGGCCAGCTGGCAGCACAACATCCAGGCTGAGTAGATGTGGTCCCACCAGCACCGCAGTTCCTCCCGCTCGCCGGTGATAGATAGGTATCTGCTGTTGGGCAACCCCCTCCAGATTGAGCGCGTCCTCTTTTTGTGAAAAGCCGAGTACCAGTCCCTTAGGTTCCGCTATCGACCAGTACAACGTCGCTGGATGCCATGGCTCTATCGTTCTGAGCAACATTTCACTACAATCGAGGTGCTGCTGTTGATCCGCAATAGTGAGCGGCAATATGCGCCATTTATTTATTGACATGTGATGGCTCAGCGAGATCCCTTTCCGCTGGTTTGCGCAGTACCCAACCAGTAACGGCTGCCACCAGGCTTATCCCTACTCCTATCAACAAGGCAACCTGTACGCCGTAAAGATGTGCCAGTCCGCCTGTTAACAAGTTGCCAAAGGGGATGCTTCCCGCAAAGACCAGCATATAGACACTCATTACTCTACCACGTAAGTGATCTGGCGCTACAGTTTGTACCGTCGTGTTAGCTGTTGCAGAAAAAGCAATCATTGCGAATCCTACCATCGCAATCAAAACAAGCGACAGTGCATAAATGTGCGAGACGGCAAAAAGTGCTGTCACTACACAAAAAACAATCGCACTGACAAGCAAGTATTGGATGCTCGGCTTGCGATTGCTCCACGCTAACCACAAAGCGCTCAGCAGGGATCCCAAACCAAAGGCAGAAGAAATGAAGCCAAATCCCTCTGCTCCTACATTGAGCACATTTGTTGCGAAGAGCGGCAATACCACGTTGAAATTGATACCAAACAGTGAGACAATGCCGATGACAGTGATAATCAAAAAGATGGACGGCGTGTGGACAACATATGCTAGCCCCTCTCGTAGGCTCTGCATGGTACTCTGCCTTGGAGCGCTTGCCCCTTTCCCTCCGACTATATGTTCTTTCCGCCCATAGAGTCCACGTAAATCAATAAGAGCCAATCCGATAATGACGGGGATGAAGCTAATTGCATTCAGCAAGAAGAGTGGTGCAACGCCGGCCCACGCGATAATAAGCCCACCAATACCAGGGCCAACAATACGTGCCAAATTGAAAAGCGATGAGTTCAAAGCAATCGCATTTGGCAAGTCTTCACGCCCTACCATCTCGACGACAAATGCCTGGCGCGTGGGCATATCGATCGCGTTGGTCAGACCAAGTAAAGTTGCCAGTACCAGGACGTGCCACAAGCGTACCTCGCCCGTCGCAACCAGTGTCCACAGCACAGCCGCCTGCAGCATTGCAAATGATTGTGTAAATAATAACACAGTTCGTTTCGGCAGACGGTCAGCCAGCACACCTCCAAACAGCGAGAGCAGCATCACAGGCAAGAATTGCAGTGCCCCGACAATACCCAGCAGCCACGCACTATGCGTGAGCTGGAGTACAAGCCATGCCTGCCCAATCGTCTGCATCCACGTCCCCATCAGAGAAATCATCTGACCAAACCAGAATAAGCGGAAGTTGCGGTGCCGTAGCGCTAAAAACGCTCGCAGCAGGCCTTTTACCTGCTGCTGTTCTGGGAGTGAAGTGATATCTTGTATATCCTTTTGTGCTTCTGGAAGAGTTTGCATATTACCAGGAATCCGTTCTAACTATTATGTATTACCTCGTTATTGTATTGTAATAATTCATTGCGTTTATGTTCATGATGATCAAGTTTGGCCATGAGTGCGGCTTTCATCTGCTCCAGCCCCGCCAATTTCTTCTCAATTACTTGAAGCTGAGCGTGTATCAATTCATCTGCTCGGTTTAGTTGCGCCGCCTTTGCCGTTGCTTCAGTCTCATGCCTGTAAGCAACTTTGATCTGTCCTCGCTCATCCTCCGCCTCCATAATTTCACGGATATCGGAAAGAGAAAACCCGAGCAAATCGCGCAAATTTTTAATGCGTTCGAGCCGCGCGAGGTCAGCTTCACTGTAGCGTCGGTAATTGCCCTCTGTACGGCCAGTAGGAGGAAGCAACCCAACCTCCTCATAATAACGCAGTGTGCGTTTGGTGAATCCAGTGCGTGTCGCTACCTGTTCAATCGTAAAGAGGCTTTGTTCATCTATATCAGCCATCATGCTATGCACCCCCCCTCGTTTGACAATGACACAGAAAGATATTCGGGAGACACTAATAGTATACCACAAGTTTAACGTTAACGTCAATGTTAGAATGCCCGTCAAAAAGAAATCAGCATCCACGGAGGCTAGTGGGGATTCACACGAATCTTCGAACAAAATTCACAGAATCTTCGAACGGTTTTACACGAATCTTCGAACGGTCGGCGTTACTCTTCGGTAGAGGACAAATCGCAGATTGCGCAAGACGGCTTCCAGATAGATTTTACGGTAAATGTGGGGTGCATGTATCTCTCTTTTTCAGCCGGATTTCCTGTGATTTTCATCTGTTCTGTGTTAAGCTCCACTTTGGGATTGAAAAGCGACCAGCAACGGGTAAAAAAACACCTCTTGGAAAGTCTCTGCGCGCCAGTTGCTCTGTACGGAAGTGGTCACCTTTCGTTTCGCTCAAATGGAAAGGAAATTTCATGGAGACTTCGGATGCTTCACCGAGCACCTCTCCCACACGTAAGGGAACTCCGGGCATTGATATTTTCAAGATTGCGGGAAAGTCGATCTCGGGGTGGGTTCCAAGTTTAAAGTCCGGAGACCCTGATAGTATCGGGACCCCGTTCACCTCGAAAGTGGAGGAGCGTTTGAGTCTCTACCTGGAGTACCATCCTCATGTTCGTACCTACCAGCGTGGAGATGCGAGTCCGGCCTTCGCCGAGGCGTATCACCTCACAACGCCACTGGGGACGCCCTACCGGATCAATTACGTTTACGATGGGACCAGGCACGAGTATTTACCCGATTACGTCGGAACCTTAGTGGACGGGAAATTACTGATTGCTGAAGCGGGGCTCGAAGACGAGAAAAGCATGGGGAAACCGCTGGCGAAAGCTGAGGCCGCTCGCGGCATCGCGCAAGAGAGAGGCGGCGTCTACTGGATCGGCACGGAGAAAAACCTTCCTCTCAGCCGCCACTACAATCTGCTGTACCTGCACGCTCGGCGCGAGTCTTTTAAGACCTTTCACGAAATCGCCCCGGTTCTCCTCGCCAACTGGCCGTGGGGTCACTTCCGCACTGTGAAGGATTTTGTGAAACTGCTGGGTAGCCGGTGGTCCGAGGATGAGGTCGAGGCCACGGTGTGGAAGATCGCGGGAGACGCGGCGGCTGAGGGGCGTCTCATGGTCGATCTCACCGAGGTCGAACTCTCGCTCTCGGCACCGCTCGCGCTTCTCGACCCCGGCGCGCCCCCCATTCTGCCGGATCCACTCCCCTCATCGTTGGAGGTGGATGAGCAAGCGGAGGGCGAACGCTCTCCGCCGACCGGTGACGACAGCGATGCGCCCCTTGAAGTCGGGAGTGTTATTCCAGGACCGACCATCGATACTTCCGAAATGAAGGAAGAAGAAAGAAAGCACTTCGAAAACAAGCTCGCGGCGGCTACCAGGGTTCTGAGCGGAGAGCGGCTCCGGCGCGTTGCAGATGAGTGTAATTTGGCTTACTCAACGCTCTCTCGCTTGGTAAAACGCGTTGCGGAGTTTGGGCAGATTGCTTGCCTTTCTCATGGAGCGTACCATCGTGAGCTAGCGCTGCGCCCGGAGTTCAAGCAGCAGATCCGCAAGTTGTACACCCATCCGCTGCGCCCAACCATCAAGGCGATTCAAGAAAGTATACAACTCAAAGACCTCGCCGAGGAGCTGAGCAAACGCGAGGGAAGCCTTGTCTTGGTGCCGAGCTACCGACAAGTCTGGTACTTCATCGAATCGATCTCCCGCGAGAAAGGAGCTATTGAGGCCCGCTCCGGGCTCAAACACCCCCCGAGAGGCCGGATGTCGCCATACTCCTTCGTACTCTCCATCCCTTTCCCTGCACTAATTTGCCAGGTCGATGAGCACACCATCGACCTGTTCATCGTCGCGCAGGACGGCACGCCCATCACACGCCGCGTTCACGCGGCTGTCCTCGTGTGCGTCAAAACTGGGGCCATCCTCGCCGGGGTCCTCTCGCTCGACAGTCTCAAGGAAGAGGATTATATGCGGCTGGTCAAACAGGCGATGGAGAAAAAAGACGATCTGGTAAAGCGCTTTGATTGCAAGCATTCCTGGCCCTGCTTTGGGAAGCCCGCGCTCATCTTCCACGACCGCGGCAAAATTTTCACTTCAGAACGGGCCAGGAGTGTCCTTGTGGATCGCTTTAAAATTACCACCGAGCAGGCCCCTCCCTATGCGCCCTCAGCGAAGGGGACCGTAGAAGCCGTTTTTACCTGGATGACAAAGAAATTCGAACACCGCTTAGCCGGGACGACAAAGGCTTCGCCCGATGACCGTGGAGCATACGATAGTCTGCGGGAGGCTAAAAAAGCAGGAATCACATTTGACCTGCTGGAGCAGTACTTTTTTCAGGCGATTGTGGACGATTACATGCAGAACTGGAATAAACTGCGGCGACAGAAGCCTGCTGTGCTCTGGGAGCATGCCGTAAAGGAGAAAGGCGTACCGAAGTGGCTGGGATCGAAGGACGACCTCAAGCTCCTGCTCATGAAGGCTGTTAACCGCATGAATAAGACAACCGGGCGCTATAAGCTGAAACCGTACCAGGGTCTTTCCTTTCTCGGGCGCAGGTACGTCAATGAGCCTTTGCTGAACATGCTGGTAGGCAAGGAAATTACGATTTATTATGATCGACGCGATATCAGAGTTATCTACCTCTTCTTAGAGGGAAAATATGTCGGCGAAGCCTATTGCCCTCAGTTTATGGGACGGAGGGTGAGCATCTGGGAAGCAGATGCGTTACGTAAAGCCGATGCCGCTCCCAAGAAGGAAGCTGAAGCTGAAGCCCTGGCGGGGCGCCAGCGGACTCAAGGGCAGGCAAGAAGAGGTGGCCGTGCCAACCGGCGTAAAGTTTTGCAGTTAGAAAAACAAAGGCAAATGGACCGACAGCAAGAGGATATTCACCCCGAACACGTTCAGGCAAAGTTGAAAGAGCTTGGCCAACTAAAACCTCCAGCCTCTCCGCCTGTCCCAACGACCTTAGCACCTTCAGCTCTTCCCGAACCCGACGATGAGTTGGAGAAACGACCTATAATTCATCTACCCATGCGGAGGTGGAATGAGTAACATGGACACTACTATTTCAGAACCGTTAAGGCCCCCATTTGTCCTCCAGAGAGCTTTTATCGAAACGCCTTTTGAACGGCGCTTTCAATCTCACGTGCGACTCGCTTGGCAGGAGAGGTCCTGGCACGTCATTTCAGCCGTTCCGGGAAGCGGTAAATCGCTCGGCATCGATGAACTGGTTCGTACGAGTGGTGCTTATAAAGATAAGACAGGTGCGTCATATCTTCCTGTTCTTGCCATTCGTTCGCCAAAGAATAATGCTCGAGAATCGGCTCTTGGCGAGTCATTGTCATCAGCCTTTGGCGCGATCCCCTCAATGTCGTGGAGTAGACTTCGTACTTGGTTAGTTCAAACTATGGCTGCCTTTCAGGTCGAATGTATTATTGTCGATGACGCTCATGATTTAAATAGGTTTACTCTCAGTTTCCTCAAGGAATTGACAGATAATCTGGCTGCATTCCCGTACAAGCGGCTGGTTGGTCTCTGTCTTGTTACTGCACATAGTGGCGATGTAATCCCGCTCAAAGAGATCATTAAGCAACCAGATGAAATTTGGAAGCAATTTTACCGTCGGATGGACAAGTTGCATCCTTTCTGTGTGGTGAATGGTCATACGCAAGCTGAAATAGTAGAGATTCTGCCAAACTTTGAAGAACTGTATCGGAGTCAACTTCCAGATCTGCGGTTGCGCCGCTGGGCTCCATATATTTATGAGCAGCTTACCAACCCAATTCTTGACCTCGACTCATCCAGACGTGTGACGATGGACAACTTAACAAAATTTGTGACAATTGCATTGGGGCGTGCCTATGACCGAGGAGAGAGAGATGTGAATGGTCAAATCCTGAAAGAGACGGCGGAACTGCTGATCCAGCACCGTGATGATCCCTTTCACATTGATGGTGATCCCGCTCTCTTCCACGTTGATGGCGATTCTACTAACGAAGGGCCTCCACCCGAGCAGGCAAATGGCTGATGCAACGAGTGTCTATTGACGACCCGGGCTGGCTGTCCACATTTCCACACTGGGTTACACCGCTTAATGGTGAGTGGCTTGCTGGTTTGCTATTACGCTGTGATGAAGCCAATCACTGGGAAAGTGGAACGACGCTGACTTATCTCAGGCGTGCTAACAAGTGGCCAGCTGAGCGTCAAGAACCGGGCTTGATAGTTGCTTCGTTGGTAAAACTCGACTCCTTAGCTCAGTGGCTTGAGATTCCTACACATGATCTTATTGCTACAACTTATCAGTCTGAACTGAAGCGCTGTTACGGGTGTGTTGCTCCAAGATACGAGCGATTGTCAGGATCCTTTGAGTTTCATCTCTGCCCTGCATGCCTTTCCCAGGAGCGGCTTTTAAAGCGTATATTTGCGTTACCTTCGATCACATGCTGCCCCCAACATCAGGTACTATTGGCGCATATGTGCCATTGCGGTACTCCGCTACAACTTTTCCCTCCTAAATTCTCCCTATATTCCCTCCCGTTTTCCTGTCACGCTTGTGGTTCGGACTGGGCAAAACTTCCTCTTCTTCCCGCTGATCCTGAAGTTATCGTGTTTGAACGTTATATCCTTTCTTTATTTGAGTTTTTCTTCCTTCGGGGTGCTCCTGAGATTGTTGAGCGCGCCTTGTGGTTTGTCAACGACATGATAGATGAAGAGCAATATAAGAAAATCGCCTGCTTAGATAAGAGAACAACGCGCTTTTTCGCGATAGTTCCGCCTTTGCGCGTCAATAAAAACGCTTACTATACCCTTGAACATAAACTTAGTAACTATGGCATACTTCCGCTCGACTCTCTTGTGACTCTGCTTGCACGTTTCAATCTTACTCCTGAACAAATTCTGGTCGATGCGGGTCCGCGTCCTTCGGCCATCCATCTTGAGCCTCTGTTGAGAGACACAAAGGTCTCATCTGAGAATTACTTGGCGCAGAGAGAGGAAGACAGCTGTAGGTCGGGAGCAGGCAAGGGAAAGCTGACAGAGAGAGACCCAACGCTGCTTGCGGACCTGGAGCTAGAACTGGAGCCCAAGAGAGACTCGATAAGTCCGCTCAGGTGGACTACCAAGTCGGTTTTCCAACTGAAGCTAGCGCTTTCAGCCAAAGGGCACCACATTGGCGAGGAAATGCTGCGCAGGCTGCTGCATGAGCAGGGATTTACCTTGTATGCCAGAAATAAAAAAATCACGAGCCAATCGCATCTTGATCGGAATGCCCTGTTCGAGTACATCGGTCAGACATGCCAGGAGTTCGAGCGGCAAGGCAATCCGATCATTTCGGTGGAGTGCAAGAAGAAGGAGCTCGTTGGCAGCTTTAAGAACAATGGGCGTGAATGGCAAGCCGAAGGGGAAGCCGCCGCCGTCAATGTGTATGATTTCCTCTCGCTGGGCAATGGCGAGGCGATCCCTTGTGGGTTATATGACTGGATACATAGCCAGGGGTTTGTGGAAGTCGGTATCGATCATGAAACTGCGGAGTTTGCCGTCGAGAGCATTAGACAGTGGTGGCGACAGTGGGGTAAAGACCTCTATCCAAGTAAGAAGGAGCTTCTGGTCACCGCGGATGGCGGCGGCTCTGAAGGGGTGAGGAATTATCTGTGGAAAAAACAGCTACAGGAGCTGGCCAATGAAGAGCAATTGACCATCACCGCAGTGCACTACCCGCCGGCTACCAGCAAGTGGAACAAGATGGAACATCGCCTGTTTTCATTCATTGCACTCAATTGGCGAGCCACAACGCTAGTGTCTTTGGAAATCGAATTGGAGCTACTCTCGCGTACCGCTTCCACAGAGGGATTGGCAGTGACAGCTCTCAAGAATAGCCATATGTATCCCACAGTCCGCGAGATCCCTGACGAAGAACTGGCTACCCTCAACCTTGTCAAGAATGCTTTACATGGGGATTGGAATTATACCATCAAGCCTCAGGTACTCTGATCAGCTGAATATTGGAGGTACCAAAAAGCCTTTATTTGTGCAAAAGTATTTGGATTCCAAAGGGGTTTGGCAAGTCGAGGAATGATGAGTATTCCTTCGATCTGGCATAAATGGAGTATGAGCGATTTAGAAATTGCTCGCATCCAAGGCTATAAGTGCATGAGTACCTGCGCATTATTGCGCTGGGCTTCAATCAAGTACGTTAGCCAGCGATTGCTGGAGCGCTTCTAGTGTTGCGTTCGTTAAATCTACCTGATGCATAAGCACCGCACAAAGTTATGTAAACTGCCACTGGAGACCGATCTGTGTTGCTACCTTACTTATCGAACGCAGCACTAGCTATTTTATGAATTCCTTAATCGGCTCCCTATCCTTTGACAAACTTCAGTTTCTCTTTCACCTGCTCCCGACTCACCTGAGTATAGCGTACCGTCGTTTGGATTGCTGGCGTCCCTTTCTTTGTCACATGTCCAAGATAGTACGCTACTTCCTCAAGCGACCAGCCAGCTTCTCGTGCGCGATGGGCGAAATCATGCCGCAGGTCATGGAAGGTGAGGTCGTGAATCAATTCCCACTGGTCCTTGGTGGCACCAGCCTTGAGCGTCCGGAACCAGTGATGAATCCCCTCTTCAGTCAAGCGTTCACTACGCTGCGATGGAAAGACGTAGGCGCGCTCAGCATCTCCACTCGCCTTGAGATATTCGTAGAGCGGCCTGCGAACCTCATTCATCAGGTCGATGTCGCGCCACTTGCCGCCCTTGTAGCCGACGTGCAGCCACCCAACTTTCGGACCAACATGCGCATGGGCCATCTGCAACCAGGAGACATCACTGACCCGGCATCCGGCCCAGTAGCCGAGCGCAAAGATGGCAGCGCCACGCCGATCTTCCGCTTGCTCGACCAACGAGCGCAGAATATAACGCTGATCCTCCGAAAGTCGACGGGGAGCCAATATTTGCTGTGAGGGCAGATCGACACCTCTCGTCGGATTGCGCTGGAGCAGTCCCTTTTCCTCCATCAGCCAGCGGGCAAAACTGCTGATCGTTGATTTTACGCGTGCCCGGTGGTTCAGGCTGAACCCTTCCTGTTCTAAAGAAGCTAGAGCACCGGTCAAGTAATCGAAAAGAGCATTGACAGAGGGGGAAAAAGGTGGTTTGCTCAAGAAAAAAATGTGAGCAGGAGGGAGAACACATGCAACCGACACTGTGGCAACCACCCATTGAACCATCACCCATTGAACAGGCCGTCATCAAGCGAATCCGCCGCGCCAAACTGTTTGTGTTTCTGCGTGAGCAGCGTCATAAACTCTTCAATCCAGCCTTTCAGGAGGAATTGTCCGATCTCTTTCGAGATAGTAAGCGTGGACAGCCGCCTATCCCGCCGGCGCAACTGGCGTTGGCGACACTGCTGCAAGCCTATAGCGGAGCCTCTGATGATGAGGTCATTGAAGCGACCACCATGGATCGACGCTGGCAGTTGGTGTTAGATTGTTTGGACACGGAGGAGCCTCCGTTTAGCAAAGGCACCCTGATTGCCTTTCGGAACCGCCTCATTGAGACGAACATGGATCGGCGGCTGATCGAACGCACGATCGAAGTGGCCAACCAGACGGGAGGCTTTGGAGCCCGTCCCTTGCGTGCGGCGCTGGATAGTAGTCCGTTGTGGGGGGCCAGTCGCGTGGAAGATACCTACAACTTGTTGGGACACGCTCTACGAAAGGCCTTAGGCGTGATTGCCCGTCAACAGGGGAGGGAGTTGACGGAGATCGCGAGCGAAGCGAATGCTGTGCTGGTGGCTGGCTCCAGTCTGAAAGCCGCTTTAGACCAGGATTGGGACGATCCCGCCCAATGCGAACAAGCGCTGGGCGTCGTCCTGGCCGCGTTGACGGCAGTGGAACGCTGGCTAGAGACAGCGCCCGAGGGACATGACGAGCCAGTGGTGGCTTTTAGCATGACGGCGGCCAAGCAGGTGAAAGAGCAGGATGTGCAGGGGAGCGCCACCTTGCGTAAGGGAGTGGCCAAAGATCGGCGCATTGCGATCGAAGACTCCCAGATGCGGCATGGACGCAAAAGCCGCAGTGTGCGTGTTGATGGCTACAAACGGCATATCTTGCAGGACCTGGATACCGGCTTGGTGCGCGCCGTCGGCATCACTGCTGCCAATGCCGCCGAAGCTAGCGTCACCGACGCGATCCGTGCAGACCTGGCTTGCCAGCACGTGCAGGTGCGCGAACTGCACATCGATCGGGCCTACTTGAGCAGCACCTGGGTGCGCGAACGGGAGGCTTCCCTGGACATCTCGTGCAAGGCCTGGCCGGTACGCAATGGCTCACGCTTTCCCAAGACGGCCTTTCACCTGGACTGGGAGCAGCAGACCTTGCGCTGTCCCAACCAGCAGGAGATGCCCTTTACCCCCGGAGACGTGGTGCACTTTCCTGCTGAGATCTGTGCCGCCTGTCCGTTGCGAGAGCGCTGTACTACCAGCCCACATGGGCGTTCGGTCAGCATTCATCCTGACGAGCAGTTGTTGTGGGAATTACGCCAACGGCAACTCACGCCCACAGGACGCGCCAAATTACGGGAGCGGGTCGCGGTGGAGCATGCCCTGGCGCATATCGGACACTGGCAAGGACGGCGTGCTCGCTATCGCGGGCCACGTAAAAATCTCTTTGATCTGCGCCGCAGCGCAGTGGTGCACAATTTGCATCTCATTTCTCGCTTGCTTGCTCAAATCGAGCATTCCCAAGCAGCCTGATTACTTGACCGGTGCTCTACTACTACTTTGTTAGTTTCGATTCGGTCGGCTCTACAAGCCAACTGGCAGAAGTCGATCTTTAGTAGTCAGTGCAAGAGTCATGCGCTTGTCGGCTGCCTTGAGCAAAATCTGCTTATGAGAAACTAACAAAGCAGTACTACTAGGTACATCTCGACCGCGGTTTTCGTCAACTGCCGGGGATGAAAGTGTCCTCCATTACCAGGACGTTGCGCTATCCAGGCCATCACCTGGCGCGTTGTTCGCACATAGGCATCTATGGTTCCCTCTGCTTTACGGGAGATGAAATGCTGGTACTCCTGCAGGAGAAGCTCATCAGTGCCTTGGTCTTCAGCTCGTTGTTGCTGTCTCATTCCCTGGCATTACTCCCCTCAAAATATTTTGTTCCGAGTTTTCCCGTCTCATTTCTTCTGACACTAATGAGAATTTCGACTTTTTCCCGCTCACTATCTCACAAACGGCAAGACCAATGCAAGAGGAACTCGTAACAAAAGGAGAGTTCTGTTC
>WNGQ01000706.1_pt1 | contig 61340 bp, 55 predicted proteins | sample 5407661 | NCBI WGS metagenome assembly WNGQ01 (sample SAMN13153382, study PRJNA577476) | soil metagenome | isolation source: 60 cm soil or saprolite under Garry oak tree replicate 2 | place: USA:California | collected 2016-06-15
ATCCGCCGCCGCGCAAGTCGCCGACGTGCTGCAGATCCCGGCCTTCCTGTGCCGTCAGACCGACCTGCTCGTAGCGGCCGGTCGCGCCGGACGCGCCGTGAACGTGAAAAAGGGGCAGTGGATGGCGCCCGAGGGCATGGCGGGGGCAGTCGAGAAGGTGCGGGCGGGCGGAGCCCCCGAGATCGCCGTGACGGAGCGCGGCACCTTCTTCGGCTACGGCGACCTCGTGGTCGACATGCGCAACTTCGCCCGGCTCCGGAGCGCGTGTGGGACGCCGGTCGTGTACGACGGCACGCACGCGGTGCAGCAGCCGGGGCAGGGACCCGAGGGCTCGAGCGGCGGCCTGCGCGACTTCATCCCGCCGCTGCTCTACGCCGCGGCCGCTGCGGGGGCCGACGGCTTCTTCCTCGAAACGCATCCCGATCCGGACCGCGCACCGTCCGACGGGCCGAACATGATTCGGCTGGACGACCTGGCGGGGATCGTTAGCATCGCGCTGGACGTATGGCACCGGGCGAGGGGCGCTGCGCAGACCGCGCTCAAGGGGCAGGGCGGGGTGGTTGTCAGGAGCGACGGTCAAGCAGCGCCCCTCGCCCGGGCCCGTAAGTGACAATGCTCGACGCTGCCGTCGCCCGCCGCCTCAAGCTCGTCGGCTTCGACGTCGACGGCGTCCTGACCGACAATGGCATCTACATCGGGATGGTCGGCGATCACCCGGTCGAATTCAAGCGCTTTCACATTCAGGACGGCCTCGGCGTCCGGATGCTCCGCACCGCCGGCCTCCTGGTCGTGTGGCTCACCGGACGGGAATCGGCCGCCACCACGCTGCGTGCGCGCGAGCTCGAGGTGGACGAAGTGATCCAGGATCCGACGGCGCGCAAGCTCCCGGCGTTCGAGGCGTTGCTCGAGCGGCGTGCGCTCACCTGGAACGAATGTGCTTTCGTCGGCGATGACCTCGCGGACCTCCCGCTGCTCAACCGCGTCGGACTCCCGATCGCGGTAGCGAACGGCGTGGCGGAGGTGAAGGCCGCCGCCCGCGTCGTAACGAGGGTTCCCGGGGGCGAGGGGGCGGTCCGGGAAGTGGCCGAGCTGATCCTCCAGGCCCGGGGCGAGTGGCAGGGCCTGCTCACGCAGTATTTCCTGGAGCGTGGCGATGTCGCGCACGGAGCCCAGCGATCTCGCTGAGCGCGGGCGCCGCGTCCTGGCCCTGGAAGCCGAGGCGATCCGCCGGGTCGCCGAGCGGTTGGGGGCCCCGTTCGTGTCGGCCGTGCAACTGCTCGCCGCTGCGAAGGGGCGGGTCATCGTGTCTGGCGTCGGCAAGTCGGGCCTGATCGCCCGTAAGATCGCCGCGACCTTCACCTCGACTGGAACACCCGCCTCGTTCCTCCACCCCGTGGATTCGCTGCACGGAGACTTGGGCATCGTTGGCCGTGACGACGTCGCCATCCTCCTGTCGAAGAGCGGCACGTCGGACGATCTGTTCGGACTCGTGAACCAGCTGACGCGCCTGGGGGTACCGATCATCGCGATGACGGGCGATCCCGATTCGCTGCTCGCACGGCAAGCGGAGGTCGTGCTCGACGCGGGCGTTACGGAGGAGGCGTGCCCCGAGACTCTCGCCCCGACGGCGAGCACGACAGTCGCGCTGGCGCTGGGCGATGCCCTCGCCGTGACGCTGCTCGAAAAGAAGCAGTTCCGGCGGGAGGACTTCGCCGCGTTTCACCCGGGCGGCACGCTTGGCCGGAACCTGCTGCTGCGCGTCGCGGACGTGATGCTCACGAAGGACGTGCCGACCCTGCTTCCCGATCGTCCGATGCGCGAGTGCGTCGTCTTGCTCGCCGAGAAGCGTGGCACAGTGGCGGTCGTGGACCGGCAGGGAAGCCTCCAGGGAGTGGTCACGGCCGGGGACCTCACGCGGCTCATGGAGAAGACCGACCACTTCCTCGACATCCCAGTGACCGAGGTGATGACGCGGATGCCGAAGACCACGACCCCGACGGAGATCGCCGGCGCGGCAGTGCGGGTTATGGAGCAGCACGGCATCATGGCCCTGCCCGTCCTGGACGGGGGGCGCAAACTGGTCGGCATGGTCCATTTGCATGATCTCATGAAGGCAGGCGCCGCATGAGGTGGGTCCCGCTGGCTCTCGCGCTGGTTGCCACCGCCTGCGAAACCGGCATCAAGCCCACGGCGACCATTGCCGCCCCGGATTCGGCCGATCAGGTGCTGCTGGGCATGTCACACTATGTCACGGACGCCGGGATTCAGCGTGCGCACGTGCGGGCCGATACGGCATATTTCTATTCCCCGGCGCAGACCGCCGAGCTCCGCAACGTCCACATCACCTTCTATGACCCCCGGGGGGCCGAGACGTCGACGCTCACGTCGCGAGAAGGCACGTATCACTGGCGCGGGGGCGACATGGAGGCGCGAGGCAACGTGGTGGTGGTCCGAACCGACGGCGCGACCCTCCGGACGGAGGTGCTCCGCTACAACCAGGTGCGGAATCAGGTGAGCTCCGACAAGCCGTTCGTCTTCGACGAGCCGACGCGGCACATCAAGGGCGAGGGCTTCACGTCGGACCCCGCGTTCAAGGTCGTGACCGCCATCCGCCCGACAGGGGAGGGCGGTAAGTTCACTCTCCCGAACCAATGATGGCAGCCGTGCTCCTCACCGCTCTCGTCCAGCAGCCTGCGTCGCCCGCCGACTCCGCGGGCGGCCGACCCTGCAAGGTGATCATCGATTCGGTCGGCCGACAGGCGCAGCAGGTCGAAGTACGGCCGGGAGAGACCAACGTGTTCGCTGGTGGCGGCGTACTGGCCCACTGTGAGGGCAGCGGCAGCACCCTCTCGTCCGACAGTGTGGCCTGGTTCGCCGGCGTCGGTCGGTTCGACATGCTCGGCCAGCGAAATCCGGTGCACATCCGCGACACCGTCATCATCCTCGACGCGACAACCGCCGCCTACTTCCTGCGACAGGAACGGCTCGAGGCGCACAAGAACGTCGTGGCGGTGAATCGGAAAACGGGGTCGGTGCTGCGGGGACCCAATCTGACGTATTACCGCGCGGTGAAGGGCGTGCGGGACACGCTCGAGATGTACGCCTCGGGTCGCCCGACCATCGAGTACCGCGCGACCGCCGACACGGGAGGAGGAGAACCGTACGTCATCGTCGCCGATCGGGTACGCTTCAAGGGCAACGATCGCATGTGGGGAGGCGGGCAGGTGACCATCGACCGGAGCGATTTCGCAGCACGCGGCGACTCGATGCAGCTCGACCAGGCGGCCGGAGTCGCCGTGCTCGTGGGAAAGCCCCGCGTGGAGGGGAAGAGCGCCCGCCCCTACACCCTCACCGGCACGCGGATCGAGCTCGGGCTCCAGGGGCGGGACATCCGCCAGGTGAAAGCCCTCGGCGACGGCGTCGCCACCGGGGCCGACTGGCGCCTCACGGCGGACACGATCCACCTGCACGTGGACCGGAAGAAGCTGCAGCGGGCGTTCGCCTGGGGTCCCCGGGACTCGGTCCGCGCGCGCGCGGTGTCCACGCTCAATACCATCCAGGCCGACTCCCTGGCCCTCGATCTCCCGGACGAAGTGCTCACCGAGGCGCGTGCGTTCGGCCACGCCTACTCGACTTCGAAGAAGGAGCCTTCAAAGAAAGAGTCTGTAAAGAAGGACTCCGCCGCGACGCCCGAAATGAACTGGATCGCCGGGGATTCGCTCACGGCGCGCTGGACGCAGGTCCCCGACTCGGCCGGGACGCCCAAGAGCAAGCTGTATCGGCTGATCGCTCGAGGCTCGGCCCGCTCCTTCACGCACCTGGCGAGCGAACACGACTCGATGGGCCCGTCGCTCAACTACTCCCGGGGCAAGGTCATCGACGTCGTGCTGAAGGGCGACAAGGTGGACCGCGTGGCCGTCACCGGACGAGCCGACGGCGTCCAGCTGGAGCCCAAGCCGCCGGCGCCGGACACGACGAAAAAGACGGACTCGACCAAAGCGACAGCCACGACGAAAAAGAAGCCCCGCGCATGACACCGCCCATCGCCTCGCGCCACCTCGCCGATCTGATCGGGGCACGCGATTCGTCGCTGCCGCTCGCCGCGGCCGCGCTGGCCCGCGTAGCGGACGACGGGGGCCGCGCCACGTTCAGCGATCTGGCCGTCGCCTACCGCGAGGAGTTCCTCACGCTCCGGGCCCACTCACACGAGGCCGGCCTGCCGGAGCTGGGCGGGCTGTCGGTCGAGGAGTTTCGCACCAGCCTGCGCACCTCGGTGCTGCCCCGGCTCGCGCTTATGAAAGTCGTGACGTACGCCGCCGCCGGTCTGGGAGATACCGCACCGGTGGCGTTCACGCCCGGGGCGTGGGCAGAGATCGCCGTCGACCGCGCTACCACTGCCGACCGGCTGCTCGACGCCGCCGAGCGCGCGCTCGCCCGGGCCGAGCCGGTGGGCGGCGAGCAACCGGCGGTGACGGGCGGCAGCCGGCTCAGCGCCGGCGGGTTGGTGAAGACCTACAAGAGTCGTGCGGTGGTGAACGACGTGAGTGTGCAGCTCCAACAGGGCGAGATCGTCGGCCTGCTCGGGCCTAACGGGGCGGGGAAAACCACGACGTTCTACATGATCACGGGCCTGATACGGCCCGACGGGGGACACATCGAGCTCGACGGACGGGACATCACTGCGGAGCCGATGTATCGCCGGGCGCGGATGGGGATCGGCTACCTCGCGCAGGAGCCGTCCGTGTTCCGCAAGCTCACCGTCGAGGACAACGTCCAAGCTATCCTCGAGACGCTGCCGCTGGGGGACGCCGAGCGCCGCGAACGGCTGGAGCGGCTGCTCGACGAGCTGGCGATCAAGCATTTGCGACGGCAGAAGGGGTTCCAGCTCTCCGGGGGCGAGCGGCGCCGCCTCGAGATTACCCGGGCGCTCGTGACCGAGCCCAAGTTCATGCTGCTCGACGAGCCCTTCGCCGGTGTCGATCCGATCGCGGTGCACGACATCCAGACCATCGTGGCCGGTTTGCGGCACCGCGGCATCGGCGTATTGATCACCGACCACAACGTGGAGCAGACCCTCGATATCGTGGACCGCGCCTACATCATGTTCGAAGGGAAGGTGCAGGTGGCGGGGACCGTCCGCGAGCTGGTGTTCGACGACCGCGTTGCGCACCTGTATCTCGGGCCCACCCTCACCGCGCGCTTGCGCGCGCGCCTCACACAGGCAGCATGAAGACCGGCCTCCAGCAGCACGCGGCGCTGTCGCAGCAGTTGCGGATCAATCCGCGTCTGTACCAGGCGATGGACCTGCTGTACATGCCGCTGCTCGATCTCCAGCAACACCTCAAGCAGGAGCTGCTCGGCAATCCGTTCCTCGAGCTCGTCGAGCCTGAGGAGGAAACGGAAGTACCGTTGGGAGAGGAGGCCAAGGAGGACAAGAAGGAGGCCGAGAAGAACGACGAGCCCAACTGGGAGGAGATCCTCCTGGACGACGGCGGCGATCAGGGCGCCCCGCCGCGGGACATGAGCGAAGCACGCGAGTACGTCGAGCCGGTGCCGGTCGAGACCAAGGACCTGACGGATCACCTGCGCGAGCAGATGCGGCTGCTCGACCTCACGCCCCGCCAGCAGCTCCTGGCCGAAGAGTTCATCGGCAACATCGCGGAAGACGGGTATCTCGGCGCGACCCTCGAGGAGATCGTGAACGGCGTGAACCAGGTGCTCCAGGCTCACGCCGACGCATCGGAGCAGGACGTCGCTCCGCAGCCGTACACGCTGGTCGAGGCCGAGGAGATGCTCCGCATCGTTCAAAAGCTCGACCCCCCGGGCGTCGGCGCCCGGGACCTGCGGGAGTGTCTGCTGTTGCAGCTCGAGGCGCGGGGCGAGACGGACACGCTCGCCTACCGCCTGGTCCACGATGCGTTCGAGGATCTCAAGGCGCACCGCTGGAGCGATCTCGGCAAGCGCTTCGGCCTCGACGCGGTCGAAGTGCAGAAGGTCGCCGACGATCTCGCCAAGCTCGATCCCAAGCCGGGCCTGCAGCACTCGTCCGCCAACGACGCGTACATCATTCCCGACCTGGTCGTCGAGAAGATCGACGGGGAATACAAGGTCTTCCTGAACGACTCCGGGCTGCCGCGGCTGCGGATCTCCAAGACCTACCAGGACATTGCGCGCGACAAGAAGAAATTCCAGGGCGAGAACAAGGACTTCATCAACCAGCGCATGAACAGCGCGCACTGGATGATCCAGGCGATCGAGCAGCGCCGCCAGACCATGCTCAAGGTCATGAACTTCATCGTCGATCGACAGCGCGAGTTCTTCGAGAAGGGCGTCGAGTACCTGAAGCCGCTGACGTTGCGTGAAGTCGCGGACGTCATCAACATGCACGAGAGCACCGTGAGTCGCGTGACGAACGAAAAGTATGTCCAGACACCCCGGGGCCTCCTGCCGCTCAAGTTCTTCTTCTCGAGCGGCCTCTCGACCACCACCGGGGAGGACGCAAGCGCCCGCGCCATCCGCGCCCAAATCCAGAAGATGGTGGCCGACGAGGATCCCAAGAACCCGCTCACCGATCAGCAGATCGTGGAGATGTTCGCGCAGAAGGGCGTCAAGATCGCCCGCCGCACCGTGGCAAAGTACCGCGACCAGCTCAGCATCCTCCCGGCCCGGATGCGCAAGCGGTTGTGAGCCTCGCCACGGGCGCGGCCCTCCCGGAAGTGAGCGTCCTGGTCCCGGCGAAGGACGAGGCCGAAAATCTGCCGGAATTCGTGCGTCAGGCACGTGAGGCACTGCTGCCGCTGCCCTATCCGTGCGAGATCGTCGTGATCGACGACGGCAGCCGGGACGGCACCGCCGACACCCTCCGTGAGCTCGCCGCCCAGCACCCCTTCGTGCGGGTCGTGACCCACCGCAGCCAGCGCGGGATCGCCGACGCCCTCGCATCGGGCGCCGACGTCGCCCGCGGCCGCATCCTGGTATTCTATCCCGCCGACCTGCAGTATCGGCCGAGCGACATCCCCGGCCTGGTGCAGCCCATCCTCGACGACGTGGCCGACCTGGTCACCGGTACCAAGCAGGGCCACTACGAGAAACGGTTCGTCTCGTGGGTGTACAACGGGCTGTGCCGCTGGTTATTCGGCGTCCGGGTCACCGACTTGAATTCGGTGAAGGCGTACCGGCGCGAAGTACTGGACGGTCTGACGAGGCGCCCGGACTGGCATCGCTTCATGGTGGTCATCGCCGCCGCGCAGGGCTTCCGCCTGGCCGAGCGCCCGGTCCCGCTCCTGCCGCGGCGGGCGGGAAAGTCGAAGTTCGGCATCGGGCGGATCCCGGTGGGCGTGTTGGATCTCGTCTCCGTCTGGTTCCAGCTGCGGTTCGGCCGCAAGCCGATGCTGTTTTTCGGGGTGGCGGGGGCGGTCCTGTTCCTGCTGGGCTTTCTGGTGGGCGTCGTCGCGTTGTGGCTGCGGTTCGGGCCGCCCCACGTGGGGTTCCGACCGCTGCTCGACCTGATCATGGTCCTCGTGATATCGGGTATCGCTCTCTTCGGCTTCGGATTCGTGGGAGAGATGCTCGCCGGCATGCGGGAAGAAGTGCGAGGCCTCGAGCGCGAGCTGGACCAGCTACGGCTCCGCGCACCGGACGAGGTGGCGCGCCCGGCGGTAGGCCGCGGACTTGATTCGCCGAACGCGGCAACTTGGCGTGAATAGTTGGAACGGCACTAGCGGGGTCGGGTCACGAGACCGGTGTAGAGATCCAGCCACCGCTGCACGATCGCGGGCCAGCTGAATTGCTCGCGCAGCCGGCGCCGGCCGGCCTCCCCCAGCCGCCGCGCCAGGGCGGGGTCGTCACCGAGCCGCCGCAGTGCCGCCGCCAGCGCATCCGCGTCTCCCGGCGGAACCAGTAGCCCCGACACGCCGTCCTCCACGATGTCCGGAATGCCGCCGATCCGGCTCGCAATCACCGGCGTCGCGTGGTTCATCGCCTCGAGCAGCACCACGCCGAGCCCTTCCGTGTCTCCGCGGGCGTCCAGCACCGACGGCAGCACGCACACCGCGGCGCGCGCGTAGCTCGCCTGCAGCTCGTCGGACGCGATTTTGCCCCGGAAGGCGACCCGATTCTCCACACCGAGCCGCCGGACCAGCGCTTCTAACCGGGGGCGCTCGGGCCCGTCGCCGACGATTTCGAGTCGCGGTCCCTCGTCGCCGCGGCCCAGCCGCGCCATCGCCTCGATCAGATGCGCCACGCCCTTGCGCTCCACCAAGCGGCCGACGAACAGCACGGGACCTGTGCCATCCTGGGCCGCCCGCGCGGGAGTGGGGGCGGGAGGGGCGGGGGCGGGGGTCACATCGGGAAGCGACGTGGTGTACGGGATGACCTCGATGGGCACGTCGGCCAGCTCCCGCAGCTCGCCGGCCGTATAGTTGGAGATGGCGCTCACCCGATCCGAGCGTCGCGCGGCCCACGCCAGAAAGCCCTTCAGGAAGGGCAGGGCCCCCTTCACCCACCGTAGCTCCACGCCGTAAAACGTCGTCACGAGGCGCGCGGGGCGCGCGCGCTGCGCCGCCCACCCGAACAGCGCCAGCGGCAGCGGCCAGTGAACGTGGATGACGTCGTACCGCGTGCGGCGGCACAGGCGCCAGATCGCCGCCATGCCGGCGACCACGAAGCACGCGGGCATGAGTCGGTAGAGCAGTGAGCGCTTCATCCGGTCCGGCGCCGCTTCTTCGTGCGTCAGGTTCTCCCAGCGGCGGGGGAAATACCGGAACCGATGCACCGGGATCCCCGCGAACACCTGATCGGGGGCGCCGCGGTACGACGACGTGAAGACTTCCACCTCGTGCCCCGCGGCCTGCAGCCGTTTCAGCAGCTCCACGAGCCACGGCACGATCACGTCGTCCGGCGCGCGCGGGAAGGCGGTGACCACGTGGAGGATGCGCATGGCAGCTTCACAAAGCTACGACTTTCCCGGGGTTTCCGGCCATGGTATTTTTCGAACCCATGAACACTCCGATCGCACCGTCCTCACGCGAGCTCACCAAGTTCTACAGCGAGCGTCACGACTGGCGTAACGCCGGCGAAGAGCGTATGCGCTTTCGCAAGCATATGCAGCTCGCGCAGGTACGCCCCGGCAGCGCGGTGCTCGACATCGGCTCACGCAACGGCGATCTCCGCAAGTACCTGCCGCGCGACGTGAAGTATCAGGGACTCGACATCGCTCCCGAGTTCGCCGCCCCCGACATCTTGATTCACGATATCACGAGCGGGCTTCCGTTCCCCGATGCCTCCTTCGACTACGTCTTCATGGTCGAGGTCCTCGAACACACGCCTACGGCGTACAGTACGGCGGGCGAGATCCATCGAGTGCTTCGGCCCGGAGGCGTGTGGATGGTCTCCGTGCCCAATCCCTATCACGTGAAGGAGATCATCTGGAATCTCTTCCGCGTCCCGGACAGGCAAGGGCACATCTACAGTTGGACGCGCCAGACGATCAGCCGCTTGGGCGAGATGAACGGATTCCGGCTCGTGGATTGGGGCGGCACGTACTTCTATCCACCGATTCCCGCGCCCTGGTGGATGCTCGCGCGCTCGGTCGCCTACAAGTTCGTGAAGACTTGATCGCCCGACGCTGGCTCTGGGCGATCCAGGGCCTCGTCACACTGGCGGTCCTCGCCTTCGTCGGTCGCTCGATCGCACGTAACTGGTCGGAGTTTCGCTCGCTCCACGTCACACTCAGCATCGCACCCGCGTGGATCGCGGGATCCGTCGTCCTGGTATTCCTGACCTACGCGATGCAGATCGAGTCCTGGCGCCGCATCCTGGCCGGCTGGGGTCAACGCCTCGCGTTCGGGCCGGCGGCCCGCATCTGGAGCGTCGCCAACCTGGGGCGCTACGTCCCCGGCAAGGTGTGGAGCGTGGCCGGTCTGGTGGTCCTGGCCCAGCGGGCCGGCGTCGAGCCGGGCCCGGCGGCGGCATCCGCCTTCGTGATCCAGGCCGTGTCGCTCGGCAGCGGGGTGGCCGTGGTCGCGGCTGTGACCCCCCACAGCGCACCGCCGCTCCGTCTGGCGCTCGCCGGCCTCGCGGCCATCGCCACCGTCCTGGTGCTCGTCTGGCGCCCGACGGCTCTCTGGCTGGGCCGCGTGGTGAACGCGATCGCTCCCTTGGAGCCCCTGGCCCCGTCCGCGGTCCTCGCGGGCACCCTCCTCACGGTGCTCAGCTGGGGCACCTACGGGGCGGCACTGTGGATGCTCGCGCGAGGACTCATCCACGACGCTCCGGTCCCCCTGCCGCTCACCACGGCTATCGGAGCGTTCACGCTGGGCTACATTCTCGGCCTGCTGGCCCTGTTCGCGCCCGGCGGGGTCGGGGTCCGCGAGCTCGTGCTGGTCGGCCTGCTCGCGCCGTTCGTGGGGACCGGCGGCGCGGTCGCCGTGAGCGTCGCGTCGCGGGTGCTCCTCACCTTGACGGAGGCCGCGGCCGCGTTGCTGACGCTCCCGCTCCGGACCCGTCCACAGGAGTCCGTCCAGTGAGTCATCCTGAGCCCGCGACCCTCCGCCTGGCACCGCCCCCCTATGAACCGCGTCGCCCCGCGCTGATCGCGACCGCCGCATTCACGCTGTGGCCCCTGTTGCTGTCGCTTCCCATGTTCGCGGGGATGTGGCTCGCGAGCCCGTGGAGCGATCAGTACAGCGCGGGTTTTTCGTTCCACGCGTGGAGCGCGGAGTGGTTCAAGCGCACGGGCCACCTGCCGCTCTGGAATCCGGAGATCTTCGGCGGCATGCCGTTCGTGGCCGCGGGGAGCGGAGACATCTTCTATCCCACCTGGCTGCTGCGCTTCGTGGTTCCGGTCACGACCGCGGGCAACTTGAGCTTCTCACTCCACTACATCCTCGCCGGCCTGTTCACCTACGTGCTCTTGCGGCGTCTGCACGTCGGATGGACCGGATCGGTGGTCGGGGGGCTGGCCTACGAGCTGACCGGCCTGATCGCGTCGTATCCCTCCCCGGGGCACGACGGCAAGCTGTTCGCATCGACGATGTTGCCGCTCATCCTGCTGGCCCTGGTGCTGGCCCTGCGCGACCGCCGCTGGCACGGCTACCCGTTACTGGCCGCCGCGACGGGGCTCACCTTGCTGGGTCATTTTCAGCTTGCCTACTACTCGCTCATCGCCGCCGGACTGTTCGCGCTTTACCTTACGCTCGAGCAGGCGGGGGAAAGCGGGGCAGGGGAGCGCGTGGTGCGGCTCGGCTTCGCGCTCGTCGCCGTGCTCGTCGGGTTCGGGATCGCGGCCATCCAGATCATGCCGTTTTTCGAGTACATCCCCTTTTCCCCGCGCGCACAAGGCTACCAGGGTTTCGAGGGCTCGTCTTCGTACGCAATCCCGTGGGACCACGTACCTGAATTCTTCCTCAAGAATTTCGTAGGCTCGCGCGAGACCTACTGGGGCTCGAATCCGATCAAGCTGCACTCCGAGTACCTCGGCCTGCCCGTGGTGGTCCTCGCCGCTCTGGGCGCGACGGTGCGAGAGCGCCGGCGGCAGATCCTGTGGCTGGGCGGAATAGGGCTTCTGTTCCTGCTCATCAGTCTGGGCGCCGCCACGCCATTCTACAAGCTGTGGTGGATGGTGATGCCGCTCGTGAAAAAAACCCGGGCCCCTGGAATGGTCTTCTACGTGGTCGCCCTCGTCACGGCCATGTTTGCGGGCTTTGGCGTCGAGCGCGCGCTCAGGGGAGAGGGCCGGCGCGTCATGACGCCCGCGCTGATTGTGGGCGGGATCGTGGCCCTGCTCGGGGGCACGGGCATGTTCGGCCATGTGGCCGAGGCGCTCGCTGCCGCGAAGGCCGCGGCCGCCCGCGCCGACGAGGCCGCGATCCTGTGGGGGGCGGTGACGAGCGGACTCGCTCTCGCGGCCACCGCCGCCGTGCTCGGCCCCGCGCAGGGCCGGCTGACGCCCCGGCTGAGCGCGCTGGCGCTCACCCTGATCCTGGGGACGGACCTGTGGCTCAACGCGCGCCAGTTCTGGAGCTACACGAAGCCGTACGGTCGGGACCGCGTGATCGACCGCCTTGCCACGACACCGCTTCCATACCGCGTCTTGAATCTGCCGGGTCCGGGCGCATATCCGGGATCCGCATTGATGGCGTTCGACATTCCCGAGGTCTTCGGGTACCACGGCAACGAGCTCCGCTACTACGACGACTTGTGGGGCGGCAAGAATGAATGGAGGAACCTGGGCGTCCTGCCGCTCTGGGACCTGTGGGCAGTGCGCTACGCGATCCTCCCCGCGGGTACCCAGACCCTGGACTCGATCCCCGGGTTCCGCCGCGTGCTCGACTCGGTGACCATCTTCGACGGGTCGCCCGTCAACCTGTTCGAGCGCACGGCCCCGGCACCTTACGCCCGCGTCGTGGCAGGCGCCATCAAGACCGACTCGGCCACGATCATCCCGACCCTACTCGATCCTCGCATGGATTTCTCGAGGATCGTGCTCTTCACCAACGATCAGCCGGTGGCGCCGGAGCCTCTGAAAGCGATGCCCGCACCGAGCCCATCGCGCGCCGCGGTGACTGCGTGGCAGCCGGGACGCATGACCGTGACGCTCGACCCGGTGCCCCCTCAACCGAGCTACCTGCTGATCGCGGAGAACTGGTATCCCGATTGGGAGGCGACCGCCGACGGCCGGCCGGCTCAGCTGCTGCGGGGGGACTATACCCTGATCACCGTCGCGCTCCCCGCGGGGGCCAAGGTCGTGGAGCTGGCGTTCCGCTCGAAGCTGTATGAGGCCGGCAGGACAGTGAGCGTCGGGTCCCTTGGCGTACTCCTCATCGCCCTGCTCACAGCCGTGATCCTCCCCCGGCGCGCCCGGCATGGGTGAGCGCGCGCTGGTCGTGATCCCCACCTACAACGAGGCAGGGAACGTCCCGAGCCTCATCCCGCAAGTCCTCGCGCAGGATCCACGGCTCGAGATCCTGGTGGTGGATGACAACTCCCCGGACGGCACCGGACGCATCGCCGACGCGCTGGCCGCGCAGGAGCCCCGAGTGCACATGCTGCATCGGGATGGAAAGCTCGGCCTGGGAACGGCTTACATCACGGGGTTCAAGTGGGCTCTCGAACGAGGCTACGACTACGTGTTCGAGATGGACGCCGACTTCTCCCACGATCCGGCACACTTAAAGGACTTTCTCAAGGCGGTTGCCCAGGCCGACCTCGTGCTTGGCTCGCGCTACCTGAACGGGAAGGTGACGGTCGTCAACTGGCCTATGGGGCGCTTGTTGCTATCATATTGTGCGAATATCTACGCCCGCTGGATCACGGGCCTGCGGATCTGGGACCTGACGGGAGGGTTCAAGTGCTTTCGCAGGCGGGTGCTCGAGGCGATGGACCTGTCCCGGGTCCGGTCCAATGGGTACGCCTTTCAGATCGAAATGAGCGTGAGGGCATGGCGCAAAGGGTTCACCCTGAAGGAAATCCCGATCGTGTTCGTCGACCGAACCGAGGGGCAAAGCAAGATGAACCGGGCGATCGTGCGGGAGGCCGTGTGGATGGTCCCCCGGCTCAGACTAACGGCCTGGTTCGGCCGCATCTAGTCGGGACCACGATCTACAAGATGACGGGGTCGGGCAACGACTTCGTCATGGTCGACGGCCGCCACACCACACCGGCCGAATGGTCCGTCGACGACATCCGGGCGGTGTGCGCGCGAGGCACGGGCGTCGGCGCCGACGGCTTGGTCTTTGTCGGGCCCGGGTCCGCTCCGCTCGGCCCGGATGCCGTTCGTATGATCTACTTCAACTCGGACGGCTCGCGTGCGGCGATGTGCGGGAACGCGGCGCTGTGCAGCACGCGCCTTGCCGTCCGCTTGGGCCTGGCAAACCCCCAGCACATGACCCTCGAGACGGACGCCGCCACGTACGAGAGCTGCTGCACGCCGGACGGCGAACGTGCCGAAGTGCACCTCGCGCCGGTCGGCACGCCGGCACCCGTACCGGGATTGGCGATCGCGCCCGGCGAACGCAAGACCGTGCTGGGCACGGTCGGCGTCCCGCACCTCGTGGTGCTCGTGGGAGACGTCGAGGGGGTCGACGTTGTGACGCGCGGCCGGCTGCTTCGCTCCGACCCGGCGCTCGGGCCCGCCGGGGCAAATGTGAACTTCGTCTCTGCGACGGCCCGGGCGACCGAATGGCGCATGCGCACATACGAGCGCGGCGTGGAAGACGAAACGCTGGCGTGCGGGACGGGCGCAGTGGCCGCCGCGTGCGCGCTTGCCGAGTGGGGCCTGGCCAAGCTCCCGATCGCGTTCTGGACCCGGAGCGGCCGGAAGCTCGAGATCCGGGCGCGCAAAGTCTCTGAGGGATTGTACGACGACGTGTGGCTGGGCGGGGAGGCGCGGCTCGTGGTACGGGGTGTGATTAACTGAGGAGATTCTCCACATTCGGTCGGCGCTTAGCTTAACATAACATATCTTATACGAAGTAACCGTGCTCAGGAAATCACGGATGACCGCCTCCCTTGGTCAACTCGCCGATGCGGACTTTTGCCTCGCCGGCCGCGTTCGTGGAGTCCAGCTTCTCCGCGATCATCCGGTACGCCACGAGCGCCTTAGCGGTGTCACCCGTCGCCAGCCACCCCCGCCCGGCGTCCGACAGAAACTGCGCCCGTAGGAACGGGTACAAGGCCGCCCCGGCGGCGGATTCATAAGCCGTCGCAGCGTCCTTTGGCCGGAGCGCATTCTCGTACGCCGCACCCAGCAGGCCGTACATCTGGGCGCGGAAGTACTTGTCGGCCTTGCGAGCCGACCGCTGGAGGACGTCGATCGCCTGTTGGGTTTGGCCCTGCGCCAGGCGGGTCTGTGCGAGCAGGATGCTGGCCTCTTGCGCGGCGTGGGTGCCGGAGAAGTTCTCCACCACTTGGGACAACACGCTGGCGGCGAGCGGGTAGTTCTTCGAATCGAGGGCGAGGCGTCCCTGCGCGATCTGGCGGCCGGCGCTCCGCTCCGCGGTCTTCGCGGACAAGAAGTTCCACGCGAAGAGCGCCAGAGCGACGAGGAGTGCCACCGCGACGTAGGCTGCCAGCTGCTTGTGGCTCCTGATCCAGCCATTGAGCCACGTCAGCGCTTTCGAGTCACCGCTCGCTGCACGCCCAGCGGTGGTCACCGTAGTTGCCATGCCCTTACGCCTTTCTGTGTCAGCCGCAAGGCTCAAGCCGCAAGTCTTACGGCTTACGCCTTGCGGTGTGCAACTGTGATGGTGCCCCTGGGGTGACTCGAACACCCGGCCAACGGTTTAGGAAACCGCTGCTCTATCCACCTGAGCTACAGGGGCTAAGCCTTGCAATTTAGCGAGGTTACGTGTAGTGGAGCAAGGCCTCGACACGCTCGTTCCGGAGCCGCTCCCGCCCTTTGAGAAAATCGAGCTCGATCAGGAACGTAAAGCCCACCACCTGCGCGCCGTGCGCCCGCACCAGCTTCGCGGCCGCCTCGGCCGTGCCGCCCGTCGCCAACACGTCGTCCACGATCAGCACCCGGTCACCCTGGCCGACCGCATCACGGTGCATCTCGAGCGCGTCGGTGCCGTACTCCAGCGCGTACTCCACCCGACCCCGCGCCCCGGGGAGCTTCCCGGGCTTTCGGATCGGTACGAGCCCCGCGTCGAGCAGCAGCGCGATCGGCGCGCCCAGCAGGAAGCCGCGCGATTCGATCGAGACGACGCGCCGCACCTTGGATCCTTCGAACGGCGCCGCCATCAGCTCGAGCGCCCGGCGGAACCGGCCCGGGTCGAGCAACAGCGGTGTGATGTCTTTGAACATGATCCCCGGCTTAGGAAAGTCGGGGACGTCGCGAATCGCCTGGTAGATGTCTTGCACCGCGACTGCCTGGGTCAAGGTCCGACCTCGCAACTATTTGATATCAAAACCATTCGGGATCGCGACCTCATGTGGAACCTCAGATTTTTCCACACGCTCCACTTGTGCAGCGGGCGGACCCTGCGCGAGCGCCCGCTCCAAATCCGCCAGCCCTGAATCTGAGCCTTCCGCGATCACCTCCACCGACCCGTCACGCAGGTTGCGGGCGAGACCGCGGAGTCCCAGGCGCGTCGCCTGTCGCCACACCCACCAGCGGAACCCCACACCTTGGACGCGACCGTGGACGAGGAAGCGCAAGGCGGCCACGAGGCCCGCTACCCTTGCCGACCCTGCGCCGCCCGCCGGCGGTACCACCAGATGTAGACCGCCGCGATGCCCGCCAGCACCGGCAACACGACCAGCACCGCGCGCCCGGCGTAGCGCTTCGCCTCCTGGTTGAGCACCTCGAGGATCACGTCCTCCCGGCTGCCGATGAACCACCCGATCCAGGTCAAAATGGTGCACCAGACCAGGGCACCCAGTCCGGTGAACACGACGAAGCGGCCCAGGTGCATTCGCGCGACGCCGGCGGGAATCGAGATGAGGTGGCGCACGACGGGAAGCATGCGCCCCAGGAACGTGCTGATCTCGCCGTGAGCCGCGAAATAGCGTTCCGATCGATCGAGCGCCTTCTCGGTGATGAGCACGTACTTGCCCAGCCGCAGAAAAAAGGCGCGCCCCAGCCAATGGGCCAGCCCGTAGTTTGCCAGAGCGCCGAGGATGCTCCCCAGCACGCCGCACGCGACCGCCACGACGAAGCTCATCTCCCCCTTGGCCGCGAGATACCCGGCGGGCGGCATGACCAGCTCGCTCGGAAGCGGCAAGATCGACGACTCGACGGCCATGAGGACCACGATGCCGGGATATCCCATCCCGCGAAACAAGTCCAGCAACCACTGGACGAACGAGTCAAGCATCGCAGCCGTGCTCTCCGAGCAGGGGGACGAAGCGCGCCGCGCCGAGCGGCGTGCGGCGTAACTCGGCGCAGGAACCCTGCCCTACCCGCTCGACCAGCGTGAGGGTGTGCACGCCGTGCTGACCCAGCGGAATCAGCAGGCGGCCGTCCGGCGCGAGCTGCTCGGCGAGCGGCGGCGGGACCTCGGGGCCTCCGGCGGCGACCAGAATCGCATCGTAGGGGGCATAGGCGCTCCACCCGAGCGTCCCGTCGCCCAACAGCACGGAAACGTTCGCGATCCCGGCCTGGCGCAGGGCCGCTTGGGCCGCGAGGGCGAGTCGCTCCACGCGCTCGACCGAGAAAACCGTGCCCGCCAGGGCCCCGAGCAGCGCCGTCTGATACCCCGAGCCGGTGCCGATTTCGAGCACGCGCTCCCGGCCCGTGAGCCGGAGGGCCTCGAGATAGCGCGCCTGTGTGAACGGCTGGGAGATGGTCTGGCCGTTGCCGATGGGCAGCGCGGTATCCTCGTAGGCGCGGTGCTGTACCGCCGGCGGGACGAACAGGTGCCGCGGCGTCTCGGCGAACGCCTTGAGGACGGCGAGGTCACGGATCCCCCGGGCGCGCAACGTCTCGACCAGTCGCGCGCGATATCCTGCGTACGTATCCGCCGCTCCGGTCAGTCGCCGGGGATCCACTTCCGCACCACCTCGATCAAGTCGTAGTTGGTCATGTCCATGTGGAGCGGCGTCACCGAAATGTAGCCGTCGCTGGTGGCGCGGAAGTCGGAATCGGCATCGCCGCTCCAGGTGATGCGACCGCCGCCGATCCAATAGATCTCCTTGCCCCACGGGTCCTTCATGAGTGCGATTTCCTCACTGAAGACCCGGCTCCCGAGGTGGGTCACCTTCACGCCCTTCACCTCGTCCCCGGGAAGAGCTGGCAGGTTGATGTTCAGCAGCGTCTCCGCCGGGAAGTCCTTCACCTCGACGATGCGCTTGAGCAGCGACTGCAAGCCGTCCTTGTGCGTCTCGAGCGTGTCCAGGTCCGACCCGGCATACGACACGGCGATACTGGGGATGCCGGCCACGAGGCCTTCCATCGCGGCGGCCACCGTGCCCGAGTAGAACACGTCCTCTCCCATGTTCTGACCGTGGTTGATCCCGGAGATCACGAAGTCCGGCTTTTCAGGCATCAGCATGCCGATGGCGAGGAGCACACAGTCGGTGGGGGTGCCGTCCACCTGAAAGGCACCGTCCGGCCGACGCGTCGCGTGCAACGGACGGTGTAGCGTAAGCGAGTGGGACGTGCCGCTCTGCTCCCGGTCGGGAGCGACCACAGTCACCTGTCCCAGGGCGGCGCATACGTCGCCCAACACGGCCAGGCCGCGAGCCAGGATGCCGTCGTCGTTCGAGATCAGGATGTTCATCGTGCCCCGAAAATGATCGCCCGACTGTAGCGCGTGAAGACGCGGGCCTGCCGCCACGTGTCCACCCACGGCCGAAAGTAGCTGGATCGCCCCTCATAGACCGTCGAGACCGGCACAGACCGTACCCGAAGACCCTGGGCGAGCGCGGCGAGCAGGAACGCCGTCTCAAAATCGTAGCCCTGCTCCCCGGGTCGCACCGCCTGCGCCACGCGCCGCGACAGCGCCCGAAAACCGGTCTGGGCGTCCGGGACCGCCACGCCACCGATGCGCGACGCGAGCACCGCCGACAGCCAGTTCGTGCAGCGGCGTCCCCACGGCATCGTGCTGGTGCGCGCCCGGCAACCCAACGCCAAGTCCGCCTCATCGCCGAGCACCGGCGCCGCCAGGCCGGGAATCTCCTCGGGCGGGTGTTGCCCGTCGGCGTCCAGCGTGACGATGACGCCGGCCCCGGCGTCGAGCGCCGCCGCGATGCCCGTCGTCAGCGCCGCCCCCTTCCCACGGTTCCGCGGATGGACGAGCACCGTGGCCCCCATCTCCCGCCCCACGTCCCGCGTTCCGTCCGTCGAGCCGTCGTCCACAACGTAAACCGTTGCCCCGGGAACGGCACGGGACGTCCGGGAAACGACAGCGGCAATGGCGGCGGCGGCCTGGTAGGCGGGGATGACGACCGCGACAGCGCGATCAGCGCGCCCCGGCATTGGGGGACGCGTTCCCCTCGAGAATGGCGAGGATCGACTTGAGCTCGGCGCGCAGGTCCTTGACCGTCTGAGTCGCGAGCGCGCGACGCGCCTCCGGCTTGAGGTCCCCGCTGCGCCGATATTGCTCGATTTTCTGGCGCGCTCCCTCGATGGTGTATTTCTCCGTGTACAGCAGGTGCTTCACGAGCATGATCAGCTCGATCTCGCGCCGTTGGTACACCCGGTTCCCGGACCGGTTCTTGGCGGGGTTCAAGAAGCGGAACTGGCTCTCCCAGTACCGCAGTACGTGCGGCTTCAGGTCGGTGAGCTGGCACACCTCGCCGATGGAAAAGAACTCCTGGACGGGATGGGGGGCGCTCATCGCCAGTGCTCCGGTTTCAGCTCGCGTTCCATCAAGTCGGCGACGGCATGGCTGGGCGATTTCCGGTGGAACAGGACCTCGGCCACTTCCCGCGCGATCGGCAGCTCGACGCCGTGCCGCTCCGCGAGCGTCACCGCCGAACGGGCCGTGTTCACCCCTTCGACCACGGCAGCCCGTCCCGCCAGCGCGTCCTCGAGGCGCTTGCCTTCCCCCAGCTCGACCCCCAACTGGTGGTTGCGCGATAGCGGGCCGGTGGCGGTCAGGATGAGGTCCCCCATCCCGGCGAGCCCGGCGAAGGTGGCCGGCTCGGCGCCGAGCGCCACACCCAGGCGCGTGATCTCCGCGAGCCCGCGCGTGATCAGCGCCGCCCGCGTGTTGTGGCCCATCCCGAGGCCTTCGAGAATACCGGCCGCGAGGGCGACGACGTTCTTCAGCGCCCCGGCGAGCTCCACCCCGAGCATGTCCGTGGCGGAGTACACCCGGAAGAACCCGGTCGAGAACACCTGCTGCGCGCGCTGGGCGACCGCGTGCTCCCGCGCCGCCGCTACGACGGCCGTCGGCTGGCGCGCGTACACCTCGCGAGCGAACGAGGGGCCCGACAGTACGGCGATCGGCGTGTCCTTCGCGAGGACGTCGGCCAGCACGCACGAGGGGGTCGAGAGGCGCTCCGGTTCGAGGCCCTTGGACACACTCACGACCAGAGCGCCGCGACCGATCTGGCCACGCGCCCGGGTCATGACCTCACGCACCGCATGAGACGGGGCCGCCGAAACGACGACGTCCGCGCCCCGTACCGCCGCGGCCAGGTCGGCTTCGGCCGCGACTCCGGGCGCGAGGGCCGCGCCGGGAAGAAACATGTGGTTCAGATGCTCGCGATTCACGCTCTCCACGACTTCGAGCTCACGGGCCCAGAGGGTGACGGCCTCCACGCCGCCCTTGCGCGCGAGCAGGTCCGCGAGTGCGGTGCCCCACGCGCCTCCGCCGACCACGGCGACGCGGGTCATCCGCCCGCCCGTGCGAACGCGGAAGGCGAAACGCGGAACGCGGAACAGCACGGAGAGGTCGTTCCCCAGGTGCAGCTTCCCCTGATGTTCCGCGTTCCGACTTCCGCGTTCCGAGTTTGTCTCGTCACGCCGCCACGCCCTTCCTCGTGCGAAACCGATTCTCCGTCCCCTGCCGCAAGCGTGCGATGTTGTGCCGATGCGAGTAGATGATCAGCAGCCCCAGGACGACGCTCGCCCAGAATGTGTAGGGTTGCCCAGGGACCGCGAGCCCGACCCACACGGGGAACAGCACGGCCACCGTGAGGGACGCGACCGACACGTACCCGGAGAGCCACAGGGTCACCGCCCAGATCGCGAGCGAGATCACGATCGCCAGGGGGGCGAGTGCCAGGAACATGCCCGCCGCCGTCGCCACTCCCTTGCCACCCCGGAAGCGCACGTACGGCGAGAACATGTGACCGAGCACGGCCGCGAGTCCCAGCGCGACGGTGAACCACGCCGGCCCGTTGGACCACGGACCGAGGATCGCCACCGGGACCGCGCCCTTGACCATGTCGATCACGCCGACGGGGATCGCGTACCGCCAGCCGAGCACGCGGTACACGTTGGTCGCCCCGAGGTTGTTCGAGCCGTGCGCGCGCAGGTCGATGCCTTTCGCAAGCTTGCCGGCGATGTAGCTGGTCGGCGTGGCGCCGATCAGATAGGCGAGGACGAGCATGACGGCCAACCCGAAGTCGTTCATCGGCGCGCCGTCTCCCGCCTGCGGCGGAGCTTGATGTTCAGCGGGGACCCCGTGAACCGCCAGGCCTCTCGGAAGCCATTCACGAGGTAGCGGGTGTACGCCTCGGGGATCGCCTCGGGGCGATTGGAGACGATGGCGAATCGGGGCGGCGCCGTGCCGATCTGCGATGCGTAGAGCAGTCGTACCGACTCACCCACGGGCTGCGGCGGCTGCTGCCGGTCCACCAGGGCTTCGAGGACGCGGTTCACTTCCGACGTGGGCACCCGCTTCGTACGCTCGCCCGCGACCTCCAGGATGAGCTCGAGAAGCTTCGGCACGCGCTGGCCCGTCTTGGCGGACAGGTAGAGGAACGGGATGAACTGCAGGAACGGGGCACGCTCCTCCACCTCGCGCTGGCCCCGCGCCGCGGTGTTCGTCTCCTTCTCCTCGATCAGGTCCCACTTGTTCACGGCCACGATGATCGCCGCGCCCCGCTCCCAGGCGTCGTTGGCGATCTTCAGGTCCTGGACGTGCATCCCGTCCTTCGCGTCCACGACCAGCACGCACACGTCGGCGCGCTCGATCGCCTGCGAGGTGCGGAGCGTGGAGTAGAATTCGATGTCGTCCGCTACCTTGGTGCGCTTCCGGAGCCCCGCGGTGTCGATGAACACGAGCGTGTGCCCCTGGTAGCTGAGGGGCGTGTCGATCGCATCCCGCGTCGTGCCGGGCTCATCCGCCACCACCAGCCGCTCCTCGCCGAGCAGGCGGTTCACCAAGCTCGACTTCCCTACGTTGGGCCGGCCGACCACGGCTACCTGGATCTCGGCCTCCTCGCTCGCCTCCGCCGCCGCAGGCAACAGCTCCACCATGCGGTCCAGCAGGTCGCCCGAGCTCTTGCCGACGGCGGCGGACACCGGGAACGGGTCGCCCAGGCCGACCTCGTAGAACGCGAGGTGCCGCGTGTCCGTAGGGAGCTGGTCCGCCTTGTTGGCGACCAGGATCACCGGACGGCGGGCTGTGCGCAGGTACTGGGCGATCTCCAAATCTGCGGGGTGCACCCCGTCAGCGACGTCCACGAGGAACAACACGAGGTCGCTCGCGGCCACGGCCGCCTCGACCTGCGTCCGGATCGCGCGGTTGAGCTGGTCGTGTGCACCGGGCACCATCCCGCCCGTGTCGACGAGCCAAAACCGCCGTCCGTTCCATTCCGCTGCGCCGAAGTGGCGATCGCGTGTGACGCCGGGTCGAGCATCCACGATCGCGTCCCGACCCCCGATGAGCCGATTGAACAACGTGGACTTGCCGACGTTGGGGCGGCCGATGATGGCAACCGTAGGGACGCCCTTCACGTGTTCGGCTCCCCGGAATGCGGAGTGCGGAATTCGGAGGGCGGAATGTCAAGGTGAGCGTCGTGCCGCGAACGAGTTTCCCCTGCAATTCCGCATTCCGCATTCCGCATTCCGAATTCGGACAGCGCGTCCGCAAAGTCGTGCGACAAGTGCACGGGGAATGGCAGCCGAGCCGCAAGCCCGTCGGCGCTCACGTTGTCCACGAACACCAGGTCGTCGTTCACGGCTTCCGCCGGCAGCAACACGAAGTCGAGGTCCCGCCGCTGCGCGAGCGCCCCTTCAACTGCCGCTCCGGGGAGAAGCCCCGCCGTTGTCACCGACGGACCGAACAGGGTGTTCTCGACCACGACCAGCTCGAACCGGCCGCCCGTCGTGGCCGCGACGTCGGCCAGCACTTGCGGCATCAAAGGACCCATCGCCTTGCCGGTGACGACCCCGATGCGCTTCCCGGCCAGGTCGGGAAGCCGATCGACGGCCGCCGCGATCCGGGTCTGAAGAAAGCGCACCGCGCCGACGCCGTTCTCACGTTGCTCGAAGTCGCCGTACCATGCCGCGTCGGGCAGCGGCTCCCCCGCTTGGAGGTAGAGGTCGTCGGCCCCATAACACCATGGCGCCCCGCGGTCGGCCAACGCCCGGGTCGCCATTCGGTCGACCGCCGCGAGCGCGGCCCGGCACTCGTCCCGCGTCGGCTCCCGCACCAGGCCATGTTTCGAGAATTCCGTGAGTGCGACCGGAACGACTGAAACGGACAGCACCCCGGGACCGAGGCCGTACAGCCCAGCCAGCGTCCGCTCGAGCTCGACTCCGTCGTTCACACCGGGAACGAGGACGACCTGTGCGTGAAATGCGATCCCTCGCTCGGCGAACCACGCGAGCTGTGGGATGATGTCGGGTGCCTCGGGGTTGCGAAGCAGCCAGCGGCGGATCGTAGGGTCCGTGGCGTGCACCGACACGTACAACGGCGAGAGTCGGTATTCGACGATTCGCGCCGCGTCCCACGGCTTGAGGTTGGTGAGGGTGGCGAAGTTGCCGTAGCGAAACGACAGCCGATAATCGTCGTCGCGGATATACAGCGGCGACCGCAAGCCATTCGGGTTGCCGTCGACGAAGCAGAAATCGCAGTGGTTCCCGCAGCGCCGGATGCGCGGCGGTTCGAGCGTCACGCCCATCGGGAGCCCCTCGGGACGCTCAATGTCGTACTCGACCTCCCCCCCCGTGGGTAGGCGCGCCGTCAGCAGGAAACGCTCGTCCGCCGTGAGAAACTCCCAGTCGAGGAAGTCCTCCAGCGGCCGGCCATTGACGGCCACAAGCTCCGTCCCCGGCACGAGCCCGAGCTCGCCGCCGATGGAATCGGATGCCACCGATTGCACACGAATCACCGCACCTGCCTACCCTTCAAGGACTTTGTGAGCCTGACGTCGCAACCCCAACGTGGGCCGTGACTTCCGAAAGCTACCAAATATGCCTTAGGAAGCGCGGTAGCGCCAGCCGGCGATCCTCCTACCGCTCACCTTGAGGTCGAACGCGTGGCTTTGGCGCGGGGACATGGCGGGGACGTCCTGGGTCAGGGTCGCGATCACCTGCCCGGCGACATCGAGGAACTCGAAGGTGAGGTGGAGCGGGTTGGACGGAGCGGCCTTCAGGTTGGTCGCCACAGCGGAAAGGGAGGCCCCCCCCGCCCCCCCCGCCCCCCCCTCGGCGCTGTCGGGGAGGAAGCTGAGTACCGAGATCTCGACCGCGAGGCCGGCGTCGGCCCGCCCCACATACGCCTTCGTGGAGTCGCGCTGCCGTCGGAAATCCCACCCCGCTGCCACCAGCTTCAACGACGCCCGGTTGAGAGGGTCGAGCGCGAACAGCCGCTGCGCGGTCGGCAGCAGGGCCGTCGAGTCGTGCAGCTGGTAGTAGGCTACGCCGAGGGAAAACAGTGCGTCGCGGCGGTACGGGTTCCTGGCGAGCCCGAGCGTGAGGGCGCGGGCCGCGGGCCGGTAGAGGCCCTGCCCTACCATGCGCGTGCCCGGCCCGAACAGCGCGTCGGGGTCCAGGTCCGTCGCGTGGGCGGCCAGGGAGTCGAACACCGCGGCAGCCTGAGCGGCGTGGCCGCTCTGCGCGTACAGGGTCGCGAGCGTCACCGCGGCATCGATCTCGCCCGGGTAGGCCGCGAGGAACTCCTTGAGCGCGTCGATCGCGGGGGCGAAGGCGTTGGTCAGCGCGCTCGAGTCGGCCGCGAGCTGCTGCACGGCGGCGGCCAGCGCCGCCCGCTGGCGCGCCACCGCCTGGGCCCGCGCCGTCGAATCGCGGGTGAACAGTTGTTGGTCCGTCGGTGCGAGCTTCGCTTCCCGCGCTTTGCGCGATTGAGACGAGGCCACGAGGCGCGCCAGCACCGTGGAGTCGTTACTTAGCCCGCGTTGCATGGAATCGAGGCTCGCGCGCACGCGCGCGGCCCGCTGCGCCGCCGGGTGCCCCTGCACCTTGCGCACGACCAGGTGCCAGCCGTTGCTCAGGGCCTCCCGTCGCTCATGCGCGAACACGGCGTCGTCGCCGACGGTGCGAGCCGCGAGGCGGTAGTAGGCGAACGCAGAATCGTCGTCGGAGCGGCTCGCGTAGAGGGCGGCAACGGTCGCGAGTGGCTTCGGATTACCGGGCTCGAGGCGGGCGGCGACGCGGAGCAGTGCGAGAGCGGAGTCTTGCTTGCCGTCCTGCCACGCACTAAGTCCGTCGTTCAGCAGCTTGCTCACCAGCTCGCTGCGGTAGGTGGCGACGTCCTCGGCGCACTTCGGCGCAAGCGTGGCCGCGCGTCCCAGCGCCGTGTCGGCGCCGGCCACGTCGCCCACGGCGACGTAGTAGCGGCCGAGGTAGTACCAGGCCGCGGGGTTCGCGCCCTGGTTGCCCTGGACGATGGCTTCCGACAGGACCTTCTTCGCCTGGGCGAGCTGCAGGTCGCGCTGGTCGGGCTTTTCCGCCGCGCCACGCAGGAACTGTATCCCTTTGTCAACATTCGGGTTGGCGGGTACGAGCTCGCAGGGGAGCCGGGGTGGCTCCCAGCCGGCCTGAGCGGCGAGCGGGACCCTGGGGAGTCCGGTCGCAAGGGTAAGCAGGGCAACGCGCGCGACGGCACGCATGGGGGCTAGAAATGACGCCGACGCGCGCCGCTGTCAACTCCAGACGAACCGACGACCGCTTTACCCTCCCCCTCCGCCGCTCGTCTTCTCGTACACACGCACATAGTCCACGCGCATCGTCTGTGGAAAGACCGTCGTTGTATCAGGACCGCCGGGCCAGTACCCACTGACCGCAACGTTCAGAATGATGAAAAACGGATGATCGTATACCCACCGCCCAGGCAGATCCTTCGGGCTGATGGTTTTGTACAGCGTGTCGTCCACGTACCATCGAATCGCGTCCGCGTCCCACTCGATGGCAAAGGTGTGAAAGCTGTCGGCGAAGGCGCCCACGCTCAGTTCATACGTGCTGGTGACGCCCTGGGGACCGGAGTAGCCAGGTCCATGCACCGTGCCGTGCGCCCGGCGGGGCTCCCTGCCGATGTTCTCCATGATGTCGATCTCGCCGCATGCCGGCCACCCGACCTTGTCGCAGTTGTTGCCCAGCATCCAGAAGGCGGGCCACAGGCCCTGCCCGCGCGGGATCTGAATCCGTGCCTCTATGCGGCCGTACCGCCACGCGCCCAGACCCTGGGTCTTTAATCGGGCAGACGTGTAGTCGCGGTTGCTGAACCTCTCCCGGCGCGCCTCGATGATCAGGTTGCCACCTTCGATGCGCGCGTTCTCAACGCGGTCCGTGTAGAACTCGAGCTCGCCGTTGCCCCAGCCGCCGCCCCCGGTTTCCCGGACCCATTTGCCGGCATCGAGGACCGGGTTGTCGAACTCGTCGTGCCACACGAGCTGCCAACGGGGACGGGATGATTCGGGCGTGCTTACGAAGAGGGAGGACATACTGACCAGGAGCGCCAACTGGCCAGCGGCGAGCGAGCACCGACGGTCAGGAAGTGCCACGTCTGGAGATCAGAGCTGTCCTCTCGCTGCTAAGACGGACGCGAGCATCACGAATAGGACTGCGAGGCCGCCGAGCCCGCCGATCGCCAGGGCGATTAAGCCGCGCCGCCCACGTTCGGCGACCGCGTTTCCTAGAGCGCAGAAGTGGGATGGAAGAGAACGACCATGACGTAGAATAGCCCCCACACCAAAGTGCCGATGAGGAAGGCCACTGCTCCAAGGACCGTGACCAATTCACTGTAAACCGTGCGACGAGGAGGTTGTCCTGATATTTCGGCGAATGATCGAACCACAGTAAATGCGAGGATCAAGAGTAAGGCCGGTGCCCCATACCTAATTAGGATATACCCAGATTCGCTTAGTGGGTCTGGGGCGTCGATGGAGTTTACGGATAACAGCACGGCGCCTAGTGCTCCGGCGAGGCTCGCCAGAATGAGCTTGCTTGACGAGTTCAGCATGGTGGCAGGGGGCGGCGCCGTCCCACGGTCACGTCTGAACGGCGACCGTGGAACACCGTAAGTCTCAGAGCGGGCGACGGGATTCGAACCCGTGACGTCCAGCTTGGGAAGCTGGCATTCTACCCCTGAATTACGCCCGCGACCGTCTGCCCAGGCACGAATTGTGCCAAAATCGGGCCAGACTTGTTCCCTCCTGCATCGACCGCGGAAGCGTCCTGTAGCACCGATGATACAACATTGCCTTTGCCGTCCACGAACTCGAACGTGAGCTTGACCGCCGGGGAAGGCTTGGAGTGGAAGTTCGTGAACAAGCCTTCCAGGACGGCGCCCTGCTCGTTCGTGATGAACTTGCCTACCGTGACTTCGAGGGGGAGAGAGTCCGCCAGGGTGATGTAATACAGCGCAGAATCCTTCTTCCCCACGAGTTGCCAGGCGCCCGCAACTTTGGCGAGCGTCAGGCGGTTCATCGGATCCACGGCATAGAGTCGCTGGGCGAGCAGGAGCACTCTGGCGGTGTCCTTGAGCATGAACGAAATGCCGGTCAGGTTGTACAGCGCGTCGCGATAGTACGGGTTCTTCGCCAGACCCGCTTGGTACGTCTGCACGCCTAGGCGGTACAGCGGGTCGGCCAACGCATGGAATTTCTGCATCGTGTCGGCCGCCGCCGGCTGACACCGCGTCGAGATTTGACGCGCGGTGACGGTGGGAGTTTTCTTCTTCAACGCCTTCCCGCACGCGGCATCGAGCTCGGCGGTGTCGGGCGTCTGCGGGATCGCGCTCAACACTGATCCTGCGGCGCCGAACAGATCATCTGCACTCGCCGAGTCCGCGTGCGCCGTTATGGCCCCATACAACGCAATGGCGGAATCGCGCTGGTTCCCGCGCAGATACAGTTCCGCCAGGTTCGCCTTCGCTTGCACGTCGTTGGGATACGCTCCGAGGTACTCCTTATAGGCCGCAGCGGCCTCTTCGTAGCGCTTCTCGCTGTGATACACGCGGGCGACGTTCAGCCACGCCTCCCGTCGCTCATTCGCATATTTCGGATCGGATGCCGCCGGCACGGCCAATCGGAAGTACTTCGCCGCCGAGTCCATACGCGTCGCATAGACGAGCGAGTCCGTGTGGTACTTCGCGGCATCGCTCCTCTTGAGCGCCGAATCGGGCTCGAGACGACTGACGAACAGGTTCGCGAGGTAGATGAAGCCCAACGGCTCGTCCCGGTAGATCCGGTTGGCGCGGCGGAACTGCGCGATTGCCGAGTCGGTGTTCCCCGCCTGCCACGCCGCCGCGGCGGTGTTGAAAACCGGCACCCAGGCCTGGCGCCGGTACAGCCCGATGTCTTCCTTGCAGGCCGGCGCGAGCGCGAGCGCCCTGGTGAAGGCGGAGTCGATGCCGGCGGGCTCGCCGGTCATGAGGTAGTATCGCCCCAGGTAGTACCACGCAGCCGGGTTCTTCTCCTGGTTTCCGGTCGTCACCGCCTGCGTGAGAACGCGCTCGGCCTCCTTCAGATCCTTGGCGCGCTGATCCGCGAACTTCGTGTTGAACGCGCTCTTCAGCGACTGCATGCCGCTGTTCACGAGCTGATGGCCCGGCTTGATGTCGCACGCGGCGGGAAGCCAGATCTGCTGCGCGTGCGTCACGGCGGGCGCTCCCGCCAGGGCGGCGGCCAAGATGCACGCCGGAATACCGAGCACCTGCTTGACGGTCATGCTCACTCCTTGGATTTGGCGACCAACGCCTCGGCGTCGCGCTGCGCGACCCGGGCGACCTCGAGCGGCGGCCGGCCAAGCACGCGGGCCGCCGCGAGAACATCGTCGTACTCCGGTTTCACTCGCACGCCTTCTGCATCCGGCTGCTCGAGCACCTTCACCCGCACGGTGACCTCGGGTGTGAGCTGGACGGTCACCTGGCGGCGGGCGAGCGTCGCACGCTCCGCGATCCAGCGGCGTACCCCCGCCGTGGTGCTGTGCCGGAACAGCGCGGCGGTCACGGCCTCGGCCAGCTCCTCGGGCGCCACGACCTCCACCCGGAACCCCGACCGCCCTTTCTTCATCTGCACGGGCCACGTTTGCACGTCGAGCGCACCGGCGGCGACGAGCGCTTGCCGCAATGGCTCGACATACTCCGGGCTCATGTCGTCCACGTCGGTAGCCAGCAACGCGACGCGGCCGGCCTCTACAGCCAGCTCGGCGAGGAGAATCCGCAACGCGTTGGGGTAGTGCTTCGGGTCCCGCTGCCCTGCCCCCCACCCGCCTTTCACCAAGCGCCAGTGTGCGGGTGGCGGACCCGCCGCGAGGACGCGCACCAGCGCAGCACCGGTCGGCGTAGTGGCTTCTCCTTCCACCGGGCCGCCCGTCGCCAGCTCTACGCCTTCGAGCAGCATCGCCGTGGCCGGCGCCGGGACGGGGAGCCGGCCGTGCTCCGCTTGCACCCACCCGCTTCCGAGCGCGACGGGCCAGGTGTACACCGCTTCGACTCCGAGTTGCTCGAACCCCTCGATTGCACCCACGATGTCGAGCACGGCATCCACCGCCCCGACCTCGTGCAGATGCACTTTCTCGGGCGGGACGCCGTGCACGCGGCCCTCGGCCTCGCCGACCAGCTGGAACGCCCGCACCGCGCGCTGCCTTACCCACTCGGATACCGGTGCTCCCTCCACGAGCCGCACCAGGTCTGCTACGTGGCGTCCGTGCGGTCGCTCCGGGATGGTGAACTCGACCTGCTTGCACCCGACGCCGCACCGGACTGCGTTCCGGACGGTGACGCTGACGCCCCGAAGCCCCAACCGAGCCGGCAGCGCCTCCAGCCAATGCTGCGGCGCTCCAAGCGCAAGAAGTGCTCCCAGGGTCATGTCGCCGGAGATGCCGGCTGCCGGGTCCAAGATCGCGATGCGCATACGTCCCAAGCGACGGAATATAAATAGCTTAGGCCCGGTAGAGCCACCCGGCGCCGGTATTGAAGATCACCACGCGTTCGTCGGCCTGCAGCTTCCCCCGCGCCTTGAGCTCCACGGCTCCCGCCAGCGCCGCCCCTCCCTCGGGCGACGCATCGATCCCCTCAAGGGTTTGGAGGTCGTGGGCCGCCGCGGTGAGGAGCGCATCGGTCACCGCCACCGCCCCTCCGCCACTCTCCCGCAACGCTCGCAGCATCAGGCGATCCCCGAGGGGGGCGGGGACGCGCAGCCCCGCCGCAATCGTCCGTGGGTCGGGCCAGGGCGCGCAAGCCTCGGCCCCGGCCTCGAACGCTTTGACGACGGGCGCGCACCCTGCGGCCTGGACGCTGTAGAGGCGGGGCAGCTTTCCCTGGATCCAGCCGGCGGTGGCGAGCTCCCCGAACGCTTTCCACATGCCGATCAACCCGGTGCCACCACCGGTGGGGTACACGATCGCATCGGGCAGCGTCCACCCGAGCTGCTCCGCGAGCTCGAGCCCGAGTGTTTTCTTGCCCTCGATGCGGTACGGCTCGCGCAGCGTCGATAGGTCCACGGCGCCGGTCTCCGCGGCGTAGACGCGTGCCGCTTGGCCGCAGTCCCCGATGTGACCGTCCACGAGGACCAAATCCCCGCCGAAGCCGCGGATCTGGGCGAGAATAGTGGGCGGTGTGCTAGCCGGCGCGTACACACGCGCCGCGAGGCCGGCACGCGCGGCGTAGGCGGCGAGTGCCACGCCGGCATTTCCTGCCGTGGGAACGACCAGCCGCCGGGCCCCCGCGAGCGCGGCGCGCGTCACGGCCGCGGCGAGCCCGCGTGCCTTGAACGACCCGGTGGGGTTCGCTCCCTCTTCCTTCAGGAGCAGGTCGCGGAGGCCGTGCGTCGCGGCGAGTCGCGGCGCCGTGAGCAACGGCGTCCCACCCTCGCCGAGGGTGACCGGCGCGTCCCCGTCGGCGAGCGGCAGCCACTCGCGGTAGCGCCACATGGTCCAGCGACGCTCCAGCACCGGGACTCTGAGGTCGGGCGTCGGTGCTGCGCGGTACCGGACCAGGTACGGCTGGCCGCACTGGCACACGCCGGGCAATCCGTCCGGGCCGCGGGTGGCCGCGCACGAGGAGCACTCAAGGGACCAGGGCAGCATTATGTCCCTCGCGTCGCGACGATCCGCGAGTAAACTCGCGACTCGGCGTGTGTCAGTGAACTGACGCGGCTCTGCCGCTTCAGCGGTACGCGCCGAGCCGCGGCTTCAGCCGCGAACTCACACCCGGGCATGCAATCGATCCAGTATGCGCTCGGCCAGCCTGGTCGAGAACCCGGGCAGCGACGCGATTTCCGCCGGCGTGGCCGTTTTCACGCCGGCGAGCGAGCCGAACCGCTCGAGCAGCGCCCGCCGCCGGCCCGGCCCGATGCCCCGGATCGCCAGCAACTCAGAGGTGATGGTGCGCCGGGCACGGCGGTGACGGCTGTAACTGACCGCGAACCGGTGCGCCTCGTCGCGCGCGCGCTGCAGCAGCTTGAGCGACGGGCTGCGTCGTGACAGCACGAGTGGCTCCGGCCGGTCCGGCAGAAACACCTCCTCCTCGCGCTTCGCGAGGCTCACGATCGGCAGCTGTTCCCGCCCGGTCGCGCGCGCCGCGTCGAGCGCCGCGCCGAGCTGGCCTTTCCCACCGTCGATCACCATGAGGTCGGGAAGCGGCTTGCGTTCAGCGATGCGCCGCGTGAGGTAGCGCGTCACGACCTCGTGCACCGCCGCGAAGTCGTCCTGGGGCGCGCCCTTGATCTTGAAGCGCCGATACTCCGCTTTCTTGGGCCGGCCACCCTCGAACCAGACGAGCGAACCCACCGTGTCGCGCCCCTGGTTGGTCGAGATGTCGATGCACACGAACGCCCGCGGCACGACCGCGAGCCCCAGGTCGCGCCCCAGTGCGAACACGGGATCCGCCGCCCGCTCGTCGATGTCGAAGCTCTCGATCTTCAAGCTGTCGAGCAGGTGGCGGGCGTTTTGGTCCGCGAGCTCGGCGAGCTGCGCCTTGCTGCCGCGCTGCGGCACGTGCCAATCCACCTCCGGCGCGAGCTCGCTCAGCGACGCGAGGTCCTCGGGGGCGGGCGGGAACGGCAGGAGGACCCGGCGCGCGCGAACCTCGAGCGGCAGGTAGCACCGGACCAGAAACGCGGACAAGATCGCCGCCTCCGTCTCGTGCTCGGCATTCTCGAGGAACCAGTGGTCGCGCGCAATCAGCTTGCCGTCGCGCACGCGGAGGACGACGCCACAGACGTCATCCCCGTCCCGCGCGATGCCCACCGCGTCCGCGTCGCCCCCGCCCACGAGCTCGACCGCTTGCGGCTGCTCCAGCTGGTCCAGCCACTTGAGGGCGTCCCGCACCTGCGCCGCCCGCTCGAAGTCGAGCTGCCGCGACGCCTGCTGCATCCGCTCGCGCAGCCCGATCCGCACGTCCACCGTCTTCCCTTCGAGGAACAGCACCACGTCGTCGATCATCCGCCGGTAGTCGACCGCGCTCTGTAAGCCGACGCACGGCGCCCGGCAGCGCTCGATGTGGTAATCGAGGCACGGCCGGTCCGGAGCCTCCCGCGGCAGGTCCCAGTGGCAGGACCGGACCGTGAAGATACGCCGGATGATCTTCAAGGTCTGCCGCAGCGTCGCGACATCGGTGTAGGGCCCGAAGTAGCGCGCACCGGGAATCGTCACCCGACGCGTGACGAGCACGCGCGGGAACGGCTCCGCCAGCGTCACCGCGATCCGGGGATAGCTCTTGTCGTCGGTGAGCCGGATGTTGAAGCGGGGCTGGTGCTCCTTGATGAGGTTGTTCTCGAGCAGCAAGGCCTGGGCCTCGCTCGGGACGATGATCGTCTCGAGGTCGGCGATCTGGCTCACCAGCGCCGCGCGCTCCGGCGTCTCGCCGCCGTCCGGGCCGAAGTAGCTCGGCACCCGGGCGCGCAGGCTTTTCGCTTTCCCGACGTACAGGATCTCTCCGGCGGCGTTCTTCCACAGATACACGCCGGGTTTGTCGGGTAGGGCGTCTAGGGTGCGCGCAAGGCGGTCAGGGATTGCCATGTCCGGACGGCGTCGGGATGCTTGAGCGCCAGCGTCAGCGCGGCGTACACGATCCCAAAGATACCCAGCACGGCAACCCCACGCGGCACCGGCATGACGCCGCCCGTAAGCCGCGCCACCCCGACGCCGGCCGCGCCCGCGAGCACGGCTCCGAGCAGCGCGATCCCGAAGGCACGCCACTCGCGACCCCGCAGTACGGTCCCGATGCGGCCGCTCAGGTGATGGAGATGGAGCGAGGTGTTCAGGAAGACGCCGAGCGAGGAGCCCAGGGCGATCCCGGGGGCCCCAAGCCACTGCATCAGCAGCCACGCGAGCCCCGTGGACACCACCAGGGACGACGTCGCGATCTTCACCGGCGTGCGCGTGTCCCGCATCGCGTAAAAGCCGGAGGCGAAGAGCTTCACGGTCGCCTGCCCTACGAGCCCGAGGCCGTACGCCGCCAGCACGTTTCCCACGAGCACCGTCGCATCCGCGGTGAACCGTCCTGTCTGGTACAGCGCGCCGATGATCTCCCGGTTGAGCGCGATGAACGCGATCGACGACGGCATCACCAGGAAGATGATGCGCCGGAAGCCGACGGCGATTCGCGCCCGCAGTTGCTCGTTCGGCGCGGTCCCCGTCGCCTCGCGAGCCAACTCGGGCAGCGACACCGCCGTAACCGACACCCCGAACAGACTGATGGGTAGCTGCTGCACGATTTGCGCGTACCCGAGCGCCGAGACGCCGCCCGGACCTGTGAAAGAGCCGAGCAGCGTGTCGATCAATCCCGAGAACTGCACTACGCCGGCGCCCAGGAGCAGCGGCAGCCAGGCCACGATCACATCGTGGACGCCCTCCGGACTGGTCGCAAATCGCAACGGGATCCCGTGCAGCAGGCGCCAGCACGCGGGCAGCTGGACGGCGATCTGGAGCACGCTGCCGGCCACGGTTCCCCAGGCCAGGGCAAGCGCCAGCCGGTTCAGCTGCGCGTCGAGGGGCAGCGAGCGGTTGGCGAGCCACGTCGCGGCCGCGACCATCGCGACGATCCCGGCGATGTTCCAGAGCGCCGGGGCCGCGTACGGCAGGAAGAAGCGTCGGTGGGTGTTGAGGATCCCGAGGCACCAAGCCGAGATGACCATGAGCCCGGTCATCGGAAACAGGATCCGCACGAGGTTGACGGTGAGCTGGCGGCGCGGCTCGTCGAAGCCCTTGGCGAGGACGGTGGTGATGGCGGGCGCAAAGGCGATCCCGAGCAGCGCGAGGACTCCCGAACCGAGGAGCAACAGTCCCAGGACGGCTCCGGCGAGCGCCCGGGCACCGGCCTTGTCGGCGCGCTCGTTCAAGGCGGCGTACACCGGGATGAACGACCCCAGGAGCGTCCCCTCGCCGAGCAGGCTGCGGATGGTGTTGGGGATCCGGAGCGCCGCGCGAAAGGCGTCGGCCGGGATGCTGTCGTTGCCGAAGTAATGCGCGAACACACGCTCGCGCACGTAGCCGAGTATCCGCGTCAGGAAGATGCCGGCGGCGACTTGCGCCGCGTGGCGGCCCCCGCCCCCGCCTCCCCTCCCTTGCCCGCCCCCCCCGCCGGCGGCCGGCTGTGGCGCGGTCAGGTCGGACGCTTCTTCTTACCGGGGTCTTCCAGCAGCCGCTGTACGAACTGCAGCTCCTCACGCATGCCGGCGATCGAGCGATTCAGATCCTCGAGGTCCGATTCCAGCGTCTCCACGCGCTGCTCCAGCTGCCGCACGCCCGCCCCCCCTCCACTCCCTGCTCCCCCGCCCTCTGCCTGACCTTCGAGTCGCCGCGCAATCGAGCGCCCGAGCGGCGACTCGAGCAGGATCGCCGCGATGGGAATCATCAGAGCCACGAGCAGCACGACGACGAGGACCCACATGGCAGGATTCTACGAAGTGCCAGTCCAGCGCGCCACCTCCTGCTCCAGCGCATCGACGAGGCCCGACCCGTAGCGGATGAGGAACGACGCGAGGGTGAGCACGCGCTCTTGCGGCTGTCCCGCGGGGTAGACCGCCGCACGGGCGCGCGCGATCTGACGCATCAGCGTCTCACCCTCGAGGCGCTTGAGGCTCGCGACGAGCTTTTTTTCGATGGTCTGCGCGCCCGCCAACGCCGCGTTGCGGGCGGACTCGACCGTTCGTTCGAGCGTCGGGTCGATCTTCACGACGGACTCGAGCAGCCGGCCGTACTGCTCTTCGATGCCGCCGCGCAGCGCCGCGAGCGTCGCCACGGCCTCGGGCGGCAGCTCGTGCCGGACGAGGCGCGCTTCGAGCTCGCCCGGCTTCCCGTCGAACGCCGCGAGGTCGATCCCGTGGCGTTCCATCAGCTTCTCCACCTTCCCGTCCACGATCACTCCCGACCAGCGCGGCACGGGAGGCTGGCGCGTCACGCCGAGCGCGGCGTACAACGGCGCGGCGTCCTGGAGGTACTTGAGCTCGGCCGGGCCCGCCGCGTAGCCCACCGTCGGGAGCAGCGCCGCCTCCACCACGGGTCGGAGCAGCACGTTGGGCGACAGCCGCTCCGGGGCCTCGACGGCGATGCGCTCCAGGTCGGCGCGGGAGAAGCGCTCCCCGCTCCGCCGCGTCACGAAGGCCTCGCCGTCACGCTTCAGCCGGTCCCGGCCCTGGCCCGCCTCCACGAGCACCGGCGTGTACCCGTCCGAGACCGTCAGGTCGAGCCCCTTGAGCACCCAGCCCGCGGCCACTCGCTTGGCACCGGGGTGGTACGCACGCAGCACCACCAGCCCTCGGGGCCCGAGCAGCGCGTCCAGTGCGCCGGCGAACGCGTCCGCCAGCGTGGCCTCGGGGCGGTACCATCGCTCCAGCCATTGGATCACGCCGGCCTTGAATTCGGTCTCGGGCGTGCCGTCCTTGAGCTGGGCCAGCGCCGCGACGATCTCCTGACCACAGGGCTCCCGTGCGACGGGGACGAGCGGCGCCTCCGACGGCCGCTCGCGCAGTACGATCTGGACCAACTCACCCCCGGCGTTCAAGAACCAGGTGTGATTCGCCTCGGCGAAATCGTGGTCGTCCCCCGCGACCCAGAACACCGGCACGACGGGCACCCCCCGCTCCTGCTCAAGGCGGCGCGCCAGCGCGATCGCAGACAGGGCCTTGTAGACGGTGTAGAGCGGCCCGGTGAAGAGCCCGGGTTGCTGGCCGGTCGTGACGACCAGGACGTCGCCCGCCGCGAGCCGATCGCGCGCCGGCCCCGGAAGCGCGGCCGCAACCGCGTCCGGCGCTACGCGCCGCGGTGCCAGCCCCGACTCGGGGAGCACGAGCGGTGCGATCGGCGTTGTCACTATCCGGGGCATCACGCTTCCGCTTCTCCGAACACGTCCGCTTGAAACGTGAGGACTTCGGTAGCCGGTTCCCGCCAGGCGTCCGGCGGCAGTCCGGCTTTGCGGCAGGTCGCCGCGAGAAACGCTTCCGGCCCCCAATGATACTCGCGCGCCACCTGGGGGAGGAGCAGCGCGATGAGTCGCTCGCGTCGCACGATCAGACCGTCCCGGCCGACCGTGATGCGCTCCGCCGCCACGGGCGCCGGGAGCGGCGTGGGCTCGGACAGCACCGAGATCTCGAGGGCAAGGGACGGCAGTTCCTCGCGGCTGACAGGGGCGAAGCGCGGATCATCCCGCGCCGCAGCGACCGCCATCTCCCGCACCACGGCGCCGAGTTCGCGATCGGCTGCGACGTGACCGATGCAGCCACGCAACGCGCCGCGCTCCGTGAGGGTCACAAATGCCCCACGCTTCAGCGCCGCGCCGGGCACCGCGCACACCGGCGGCAGCGGCCGCCCTGCCAGGTGCGCGTCCAGCGTCGCTCGTGCGAGCTCCAATAGCGCCGCCCGGTCCGCGGGCGTCAGCTCAGGATCCGCGATGGTAGGGTTCCCCCCGGCGGATGGTGTACGCGCGGTACAGCTGCTCGTATACGAGTACCCGGGCCAGCTCGTGCGGGAACGTCAGGCGGGACAGACTCCACGTCCGCTCGGCGGACTGCAGGACGGCGGCCGGGAGCGCACCCGCGCCGCCGATCGCGAAGGTCACGTCCCGGCCCTCCTGGTCCCAGCGCGCCGTCCAGTCCGCGAGCTGCTCGGAGGTCCACTGCTCTCCCGCTTCGGACAGCGCGACGAGGCGCGAGCCCTCGGGCAGTCCCTCGAGGATTCGCGCCTCGTCCTTCACTTCCCGCTCCTCGACCCGTGTGTAGCGCCGCAGGCGCTCGATGTACCCGTCACAGGCCGCGCGGAGCGCCGCGTCCCGCACGCGGCCCACCGCGACGACACGGTAGCGCATCAGGCATACATCCCACGCAGCCGATGCATCGCCGCGACACGATCGACCGCGACGATGTACGAGGCGATGCGGGTATTCACCTTGTACTTCTCCGTCGTCGCAGCCACCTCGTTGAAGGCGCGCACCATGATGCTCTCGAGGCGCCGGTTCACCGTGTCTTCGTCCCAGAAGTAGCCACCGCGGTCCTGCACCCACTCGAAGTAGCTGACGGTCACCCCCCCGGCGTTCGCCAGGATGTCGGGAATGACGAAGACGCCCTTCTTTTCGAGAATCTCGTCCGCGGCGGCGGTGGTGGGGCCGTTCGCGCCCTCGCAAATGATCTTCGCCTTGATCTGCGGGGCGTTCTTGCGCGTGATGACGTTCTCGGTGGCGGCGGGCACCAGCACGTCACACTCCACCGTGAGCAGTGCATCCTTGCTCATCGGCTCGCCCTTGGGATACCCCGCGAGCTGGCGATGCTCCTTGACCCACTTGAGCATGTCCGGGATGTCGAGCCCCTGAGGGTTGTGCACCGCGCCGGATTTGTCGGACACGGCGACGATAATTGCCCCCTCCTTGGCCATCATGTCCGCTGCCACGGAGCCCACATTCCCGAATCCCTGCACGGCCACACGGGCGCCCTTGAGACTCATGCCCAGCTTGGCCAGCGCCTCCCGGGTCACGAACATGCACCCCCGCCCCGTCGCTTCGCGCCGCCCCAACGACCCCCCCATCTCTACCGGCTTCCCCGTCACCACCGCGGTCACCGTGTGCCGGTGGTGCATCGAGTACGTGTCCATGATCCACGCCATCACCCGCTCGTTGGTGTTCACATCCGGAGCCGGTACATCCGAGTCGGGGCCGAGCGTCTCGATGATCCCCGACGTATAGCGGCGCGTCACCCGCTCGAGCTCGCCCATCGACATGGTGGTGGGATCGCACACCACGCCGCCTTTCGACCCTCCGAACGGGATGTTCACGAGTGCGCACTTCCAGGTCATCCAGGCTGCGAGCGCCTTCACTTCCTCGAGCGTCACGTTGAGATCGAACCGGATCCCCCCCTTGGCCGGACCGCGGGACGTGTTGTAGAGCACCCGGTATCCCGTGTAGACCTCCAGCTCGCCCGAATCGCGCAACACGGGGACGGACACGATGATCTGTTTTTCGGGGTTGCGGAGGACTTTGTAGAGCCCGGGATCGAGGTTCAGGAGCTGCGCCGCGTGATCGAAGCGCTCCATCATCGCCTCGAACGGGTTTTCTTCCGCGAGGAATGTCTCTTTGTCGGGCCGGATGCCGGGATGGCCCAGGGGCTGGATGGCAGGTTCGCTCATGGCGCTCGCTTGTGCGTCGGGTCTCAGGCACTCGGCGCGGAGGCGAGCACGGCGTCCACCGCCTGCTCGAGCGCCCGGCCGTTGTGCTCCCAGTGGACGGCAAGCACCGCGACGAGGGGCTCGGGCGCACTCCCAGGCCACTGACGACGGAGCTTCACCGCGTCCTTTTCTGTGACTACAACATAATCCCCCCTCCCGGCGGCGGCCTGCACGAGCCGCTCGAGATCTCCGCGGCGATAGGTGTGATGATCTTGGTACGCCACGAGTTGCACGCTCGCGCCGGCCGTTCCGAGCTGCGCCGCGAAGCTTTCCGGGTCGGCGATGCCCGCGGCCGCGACCACTCGCCGCCCGGCGAGCGCGTCCAGCTCCCGGCGCCCACCCGACTGCATGCCCTCGAGATGACTGATCCCGAGCCGCGCCGTGCACACCCACGGCCCCTCCTTGCGCCCGCGGCCACGCAGCCGGCGGGCGAGGGCGTCCGCGGCCTCTCCCGACGCACATTTCCTGGTCACGACGATCAAGTCGGCGCGGCCCAGGGCATCCCGGCCCTCGCGCCACGGCCCCGCGGGCAGGGGCCACGGCGACGCCGCGACGCTTTCGGCGCTCACCACCACGATATTCAGGTCCCGTCCCACACCGAGCAGCTGGTACGCGTCGTCCAGCACGAGCACCCGAGCGCCCTGGGCCCGCGCGGCGGCCGCTCCTGCTACCCGATCCGAGTTCGCTACCACGACGGCCTGCGGCACGAGCCGCCGATGAACGAGGGGCTCGTCCCCGCCATAACCCCGCAGCAAGATGCCGGGTGTGCGGCCGCGCGCCGCGCAGTAGGCGGCGATCCAGGCTGCGAGTGGCGTCTTGCCCGTGCCGCCGACGGACAGATTCCCGACCGCGATGGTCGGCAGGGGAAGGCGCACGGCGCCAGCGCCGCCATGGGCCGCACGCAGTTTCATGACCGCCCAATACGCGCCCGCGAGCGGGATGAGGGGCAGGCGCGCAACCCGGGCGACCGGGGAGCCACCCCACAGCCAGTGTACCAGCCGCGCCGCGCTCAATAATCCCCGGTCCCGCGTCCCGCGTTCCCGCCGTACGTCACGTCTTTCAGCGCCCGCTCCGCCACGCTCATCGCGCGACGCAACGCCGCCTTCCCCTCTTCCACGCGGAACGGCAGACTGTACACGACGTCCACGCGGGCGAACGGTTGCGGCAAGCAGAACCGATCCCAGGACTCGATCCACCACGCAGACGAGGCCCGCGCGCCCGCGGCGATCACGACGGCGTTCGCGTGCTGCGCCGCGGCCAGCGCACCGGGTTTCATCCGCTCCGCCGGCCCGCGCGGGCCGTCGGGCGTGAGAGCGACCTCCCCGCCCTGGCGCAGATAGCGTACGAGCCCCAGCAGACCGGCTTCCCCCCCGCGCCGCGAAGACCCCCGCACCACCCGATACCCCCAGCGCTCTGACAGCTCGGCGAGGTAGCCGCCGTCGCGATGACGGCTGATGAGGAGAGCGACGCTCTCGTCACGCCGATGATACAGGAGCGGGAGGATGCGACTGTGCCACAGGATGTAGATCACCGGCCGCCCGCTCGCGCGCGCCGCGACCACATGCTCCCACCCCTGCACGCGGTAGCGCCATGTCGCCGCGAGCAAGCGCACGAGCCCGGCCACGAGCGCCGTCACCAGCGGCTCGGCCCGGCCGAGCTTCACCCCGCCAGCTCCAGGGCGAGGGCGGCCACCCGGTCGGCCGCCCCCGGCGGCCCCAACCGCTGTCGCACGAGCCCCAGTCCCTCCCGCTGGCGACGGGCGGCCTCGCTGTCGGGGTCGAGCAACGGGAGCACCGCGTCGGCCAGCGCAGCGGGGGTCACCGCGCCCTGCAGCAGCTCGGGGCTCACCTCCCGTCCGGCAATCAGGTTCACCAGCCCGACATGGGGTACCTGCAGCATGCGGATGGCGATGGCGAACGACACGGGGTTGAGACGGTACGCGATGACCATGGGCACGTCGGCGAGCGCGGCCTCGAGCGTGGTCGTCCCCGACTTGCAGAGACCGGCGTCCGCCGCGGCGAACACGGCGAGCGGATCTCCCATGTGCAGCCGGATGCCACCGGGCGCCGGGTAGCGGCCGCGCGACGTGCCGGCGACGAGGACCTGCACGTCCGGGCGGGCCGCGAGGACGCGAGCCGCCGCATCGCGAAACGCCGGCCAGAGGCGTTTCACTTCCTGCGCGCGGCTTCCCGGGAAGAGGCCGAGCACCGGTCGCACCGGGTCGAGTCCGAGGCGGCGCCGGGCGTCCGCCCGCGGGGGCGGCGGCGTCCGATCCTTGAGCGGATGCCCGACGAACGTCGCCGCGACGCCGCGCTCGCGAAAGAACGCCTCTTCGAACGGCAGAATGACCGCGAGCCGTCGCACCGCGGCCAGCTTCCGCACCCGGCCCGGCGCCCAGGCCCACATTTGCGGGGCGATGTAGTAGAGGACCGGGATGCCGGCGGCCGCGGCCTCCGCCGCCACACGCAAATGGTAGCCCGGATAGTCGACCAGGATCACGAGGTCGTAGCGCCGGGCCCGCACCGCGCGACGGACGCGGCCGAGCAGTTGCAGATGAGCGGGCAGTTTCCAGAGTGCCTCGACGAACCCCACCACCGAGAATCGCTCCATGCGGTCGAGCACGGCGGCGCCGGCGGCCTCCAAGTCGGGGCCGCCGAACGCCTCGACGCTGGCTCCGGGACGGCGCCGCTTCAGGGCGGTCACGACCGCGGCGGCGTGCGCGTCCCCGGACGGCTCGCCCGCCGAGATGTAGATGCGGGGCGCGCGGCTCATGCCGTTCCAACTTGATTTGCCAAACGCGCCCCGTGTCTGGCGGGAATAGTTGGAACGGCACTCACGGCCGCGTGGCGGCAAGGGGGGCGGGGGGAGCGAGGGGCGAGGCCTGGACGGCGGCGGCGACGCGGAACGCGAGGGCCAACGCCTGGGCTCCGGCGGCGCCCGACACCACGACTTCCTCCTCCCCGCGCACGGCGCGCACGAAGCTCTCGAGCTCCAGTTTGAGCGGCTCCGCCTCAGGTGCGTCCAGCCGTACGTGCTCCACGATCTGCTCGAGGGTGGTGGCGCCGAGGCTCTGCCAGCCCGGCTTCAGGCGGAAGAAGTCCCCGCTTCCCTGCGCCAGGTCGAGGGAGCAATACCCCGTCGGCTGGAAGATGCGGAGCTTGCGCGTGCGCTCGCGCGACACACGGCTCGCCGTGACGTTCGCGATGGCGCCGTTGGTAAACTCGAGGCGCGCGTTCGCGATATCCACGTGAGGCGTGAGGAGTGCGACCCCGGTCGCCCGCACGTCCATTACGGGGGCACGGACCAGCTCGAGCACGAGGTCCAGGTCGTGGATCATCAGGTCGAGAATCACGGCCACGTCGGTCCCGCGAGGCTGGAACGGCGCCAGGCGGTCGATCTGCAGGAACCGCGGCTCGTCCAGATAGGGAGCCGCCGCCCGGACGGCGCGGTTGAACCGCTCCACGTGTCCCACCTGCAGCACGACGCCGCGCGCGGCGGCGTGATGCACCAGCTGTTCCGCTCCTGCGACCGTGTCCGCGAGCGGTTTTTCCATGAGCAGCGCGATCCCCCGCTCCAGCACGGCCATACCGACTTCCGCGTGCGCGGGCGTCGGCACGGCCACCGTGACCGCGTCCACGCGCTCCAGCAGGGCCGCTAAGCCCTCGTGCGCCACGGTCTCGAGCTGCTTCGCCACCTCCGCGGCGCGCACGGGATTCGTGTCGTAGATCCCCGCGAACGTAACGCCCGACATGCGCCGCAGCAGCCGCGCGTGATGGAAGCCGAGCGCACCGGTGCCGATGACGCCCACCCGCACCGGTGGTCGGCTCACACCAGCACTCCCCGCTGCGACCCTTCGATGAACTTGAGGAAGTTCTCGACTTCGGGAATCCGCGGCAGCTCGGCGCGTGCCTTGGCGATCCCCTGGCTCACCGTCATGTCGGAATTGAACAGGAGCCGATAGGCACGCTTCAGCGCGAGCTTCACGTCGGGAGAGAACCCGGCGCGCTGCAGACCGACGGAGTTCAGCCCGTAGAGGTGGACCGGGTTGCCGACGGCCTTGGTGTAGGGCGGGACGTCCTGATTCACGCGCGACCCGCCCCCCACGAACGAAAACGTGCCGATTCGCACGAACTGGTGGATCGGCACGAGCCCGGAGATGATGGCGCGGTCCTCGATGGTCACGTGGCCGGCCATCTGGACCGCGTTGGCGATGATCACATCGTTGCCCACATGGCAGTCGTGCGCGAGGTGCACGTAGGACATGAGGAAGCAGCGTTGCCCGACGGATGTCTTGCCGGTCGCCTGCGTCCCGCGGTTGATGGTGCAGTACTCCCGGATCACCGTGGTGTCGCCCACCTCGACCCAAGTGTCCTCTCCCTTGTACTTCAGGTCCTGTGGGTCGTTGCCGAGCACACTGCCGTAGCCGACTTTCACGCCCGTGCCGAGCTTGACGTTCCGCTCGAGGACCGCGTGGGCGGCGATGTGACAACGCTCGCCCACCGTCACGCGCGGCCCGATGATGGCGTAGGGCCCGACGGTGACGTCGCCGTCGATGTGGGCCGTGGGATCGACCAACGCGGTCCGGTGGATCACCGGTCCACCACCGACGCCATCATGTCCGCCTCGGCCACGACCTGCCCGTCCACGTACCCCACGCCTTTCATCTTGCACGTCTTGCCACGGAACTGGACCATCTCGAGCTCGAAGCGAATCTGATCTCCCGGCACGACGGGACGCCGGAACTTCACGTTGTCGAGCGACATGAAGTACACGACCTTGTCCTCGACGTTCTGCCCCTCGAAGTAGCCCATCAGGAGCATGCCCCCCACCTGCGCCATCGCCTCGATGATCAGCACCCCCGGCATGATCGGATGCCCCGGAAAGTGCCCCTGGAAGAACGGCTCGTTGATCGTGACGTTCTTGATGCCGACGATCCGCTGTTGCCCTTCGACCTCGATGATCCGGTCCACGAGGAGGAAGGGATAGCGATGCGGCAGGACGTCCATGATGCGGCCGATGTCCATCTTGGGCGCGCCACCGCGCTGCGCCGCGCGGGTCAGCGCCCGCGCCAGGGCGATGTTGCCACCGTGACTGGGCCGCGTCGCGACGATGTGCGCGCGCACCCGGGCGCCCGTCAGCGCCAGGTCGCCCAGGATGTCGGCCGCCTTGTGGCGCACGAACTCGTCGGGCCAACGGAGTTCCCCCCCATTGGCGAGGCCCCGCTCGTCCAGCACGATCGCGTTGGCGCCCGAGGCCCCCTTGATCAGGCCCTTCGCCTGGAGCGCGCTGACCTCGCTCGTGAACCCGAAGGTCCGGGCGGACGCGAGCTCACGCGCGAACGCCTGCGGGGTCACCGTGAAGCTCCCGGCCTGGCGCCCGATCAGGGGATGCGGCCACTCGATGGTCACGGTGAGCCGCAGCTCCTTCGCCGGGGCGACGATGTAGCTGGAATCCCCTTCGCTCACCGTGAACGGCGCCGGGACCGTCAGCACCAGCGGCTCGCCACTCGTCTCCGTCGGGCCGGCGTGCTCGAGCGCCTCGAAGTAGGGCTGCACGCTGCCGTCCAGAATCGGCGGCTCGGGGCCCGAGAGCTCGACGGTGAGATCGTCGATCTCGTGGGCCGCCACCGCCGCGAGCAGATGCTCCACGGTGTGGATCGTCGACTCGCCTTTGCCGATGGCAGTCCGACGCTCGACCGCCTCGACCTCCGACAGGAGCGCCGGGATCTCGGGCTTCCCCGCCAGGTCGACGCGTCGGAACACGATCCCCTGACCCGCCGGCGCGGGGAGGAAGGTCGCCTCGGTACGGGCGCCGGTGTGCAGGCCCGTCCCCGAAACGGCCGTCTTCTTCCGGATGCCGCGCCTAGGGCTGGGGCTCATCGGTCCCCCGCACGAGCGCCTCGAGATCGTCGACGATGTGCGCGAGCCGGTACAGCGCACCCTGAGCACGCAGGAACTCCCGATGGGCGCGCGCCGGGTAGCCCGACACCGTGGCGCCCGGCGCGATGTCCCCGATCACGCCCCCTTGCACGGTGACGCGCGCGCCGCGCCCGATGGTGACGTGGTCGGCGAGTCCCGCCTGGCCCGCGAGAAAGACGTCGTCCTCGACGTGGGTGCTCCCGGCGATCCCCGCCTGGCCTGCGATGAGGCAGCGCGCGCCGATCCGACAGTTGTGTCCGATCTGCACGAGGTTGTCGATCTTCGTTCCCGGGCCGACCACCGTGTCGTCCACGCTCCCGCGGTCGATCGTCGTGTTGGCCCCGATCTCCACATCGTCCCCGATGATGCAGCGCCCCACCTGCGGAATCTTCCGCGGCATCTCGCCGCTCTTCCCCGGGACGTACCCGAAGCCATCCGACCCGAGCCGCACGCCCGCATGCAGGATGACCCGGCTCCCCACGACCGTGCCGCTGTAGCACACCACGTGCGGCAACAGCTGCACCTCGTCGCCCAGCTCTACGCCGTCCCCCAGTACGGCGCCCGCGCCGATGCGCACGTTCTTGCCGAGCCGCACGCCCCGGCCAAGCACCGCGTAGGGGCCGATCGCGACCGGATCCTGCCAGACGACACCTGCGCCGATGACCGCCGTGCGGTGGACCCCGGGCTCCCAGGCGGACTCGGGGTAGAGCACCGGGATGACCGAGAGCAGCGCGACGTGCGGGTCGCGTACCACCACGCGGCACGCTGGCCCCCCCGTCCCATCCTCTGGTACGAGGTCCGGCTTGCAGAGCACGATCGCTGCGCTAGACTGTTGAAAATACTGGAGATAGCGCTTCGCGGCAAGAAATGACAGATCGTCCGGGCCCGCCCGATCGAGCGGCGCAACGCCGGAGACGGTTATGTCGGGGGCGCCCACGAGCCGGCCGTTGGTGAGGGCCGCGATCTCGCGCGCGCTGATGCGCCGCCCGGCACCCGCTTCCCGCCCGCCGGTCTCCCCCCCTCCGCCGCCCGCTGTCCCCTCCGACCCCGGCCGGCCGCGCACGGGCTGGGCGCCCCCTACTTCGCCTGCTTCAGCCGCTCGATCACCTTGGGGGTGATATCGAGGCTCGGGTCGGCGGCGACGATGTTGCTGGTAGGCGAGTCCGCGTCGAAGATCAGCGCGTAGTTGCCCTCGGCACGCAGCCCCTGGATCACGGCGTTGACGCGCGCCTGGATGGGCTGAATCAGCTCACGCTGACGCTGTTGGCTCTTGTCCTGGAGCTCGCTGGTGCGCTGCTCCAGCCGCTGCTGCAGCTGCTGCAGCTCCTTCTGCTTTGTCTGCTTCGCACTGGACGAGAGGGCGATGGACTGCTTCTCGAACGTCTGGACGGCCGAGTCGAATTGTTGCCGCAGCTTCTGCGCCTCGTCCTGAAAGCCCTGATACTCCTTCTTGAACGTGGACTCGGCCGCGGCGTAGCCGGGCGTCTGCTCGAGAATCTGCTGCGAGCTGATGAACGCGATCTTGAGCCCCCCCCCCGCTTGCGCTTGTGCCCGCGCCTGGGTGGCGGCCGGAGCAGCCGTGCACAGCCCGATCCACGCCCACACTGTCACCACACGCCTCATAAACGATCTCCCCCAGAGAAAAAGCTGCCGGTCCAGGCGCCGCGCCCCAGCGCGGGCCCTCGATCAGAAGAAATTGCCCAGCTTGAAGTGCAGCTTGAAGGCCGGTGCGGGACGCCCGAAGGTGTCGGTGCGGTCGAAGCCGTACGCCCAATCGATGCCGATGGGGCCGAGCGGCGAGATGATGCTCAGGCCGATACCGGCGCCCCGGAACAGGCGGGTCGGATCGAACTCGCCGGCGTGCGCCCACACGTTGCCGGCGTCGAAGAACGCGTTCACATAGAACATCTGCGACAGCCGCGCGCCCAGCTCACCCGTCATCACGAGGTACGCCTTCCCGAAGGAGGCGGCGGTCGCCTGGCCGTTGGTGGCGGTCGGGTCGTAGCCACGCGGCGTGATCGAGAACTCGTCGTAGCCGCGCAGCGGAATGCCGTACTGCACGCCGCCCATCGTGAACAGCTGGTCGAAGAAGGGGGAGTTGCCGAACACCAGCCCGGATCGCGTCGAGAGCCCCATCACGAACCGGACGGGCGACGCGCTGGCCGCGCCGCCCAACTGCCCGAGCGGAGCGTACCAGCGACCTTCGAGATCGAGTCGCTGGAAATTCCCCGACCCGCCCAGCGGGCCGCCCGATTGCGAGATCCCGATCGAGTGCATCGTCCCGCCGGTCGGGAACGGCAGGTCGACGCGCGTGTCCCGCAGCAGCGAGACGCCGAACGTGGACCGGATGCAGTTGTTGCAGCGCAGCGATGCCAGGCCGGTGCTCGAGCCGGTGAAACTCTGGTCGTCGATGCCGTAGGAGACGAACAGCCGCGTGTAGCGATCGCCGAAGACGGGGAACCCGAACTGGAGGCTCGCCCCGCGACGGCGCAGCGTTCCGAGGTCCGCAATCGTGTACCGCAGCCGGGTATTGTGGACGTCGACCGTGCCGGAGATGCGGGATTCGCGAATCGCAGGGTCGGTGTAGGTGACGGCGAAGTCGCTGATGTTCTTGCCGAACTGCCACTGGAAGTGGCCCTTTTTCCCCTGCCCGAACAGGTTCGGCTCGTCGAGACCGAGGAAACCGCCCACCCCCGTGCCCTGCCCGACCGAAGCCCCGAAGTTGATGTTGCCGGTGTGTTTCTCCGTGACCCGGAAGATGACGTCCACGTCCCCTTGATCGTTGGCGGGGCGCGTATCGGGGAACGGCAGGGGCTGCTGGAAGAAGCCGAGGTTGGAGATGTTCTGGTACGAGCGGATCAGCGCATCCTGGCGGAATACGTCGCCGGGGAGCAGCACGATCGCCTCGCGGATCACCCGCTCGTGGGTGACGTCGTTGCCCGAGATCTCGATCTTGTTCACGATGGCGGGCTGTCCTTCGTTGATCGCCCAACGGAGGTCCACCACGGGTTTCCCGTCCGACCCGGCGCGCCGGATCACGTCGGCGCGCGGCTGCATGTAGATGTAGCCGTTGTTGTAGTACAGAGTGCGCATCTGCTGGGTGGCGTCGTCCCACTTCTGCTGGCTGAAGTAGACCGGACCCTGCTGGGTTCCGCCCAGCCCCAGGAAGCCCGTCCGATCGCCGCCTTTGAACGGGAACAGCTGTTGCAGCTCCTCCGTCGAGAAGCGCCGGTTCCCCACGATCTCGAACGAGCCCACGCGGTACGGCTCCCCCTCGCTCACGCGCACGACGAGCGTGGCCTTGCCGGTCGTGTCGTCCACCACGAGCGTATCCTCCAGGACCTGGAAATCCACGTATCCTCGGTCACCGTAGAATTTGGGGAGCCGCCCCTGCAGGTCCTCGCGCAGCTTTTCGTCGTCAAACTCGCCGGAGCGGAACCACCAGAACCCCTCGGGGCGGGTCTTCATCTGAGAGACCAGCTGCTCCGTGGGCACATGGGTGTTGCCCTCGAGCCGCACGCGCGCCACGGCGACCCGCCGACCCTCGTCCACGTCGAAGATGACGCGGACCCGTGCCGAGTCGGCCTCGTACACGTCGATGACCTTCACCTGGGCGAGGTAATAGCCCTGCGCGCGGTACAGCGAGTCGATGCGCCCGCGGGCGCGGGCGACGGCTGCGGGGTCGAGCGGCCGGCCTTCGGCCAGCTGGGCCTTGTCGCGCACACTGCCTTCGGAGACGCGGCTGACGCCGCGCACCGCCCATTTGAGGAGGATCGGACGCTCGTGCACCCGCACGACCAGGATCTGGCGTCCGCGGGCGGTGTCCTGCGCCACCTGGACGTCGTCGTACTGGCCGGAGGCGTAGAGAGCCTGAATGGCGCGCTGTACGTCGCGGTAGCCGAGGGACCGACCGGGGGTGAAGCCGCTCTGCTCGAGGACCTGTTTGCGGTCGACGCGACGCAGCCCGAGCACGACGATGGAGTCGGGGGCGACGGCGGCGGCGGTGCTCGGCGGCTCGCCCTGGGCGCGCGCGAGGCGCGGGGCGAGCACAGCCGAACCTACCCAGATAACGGCGGAGAGCTTACGAATCACGCCTTCGAGCCGGAGAGCGCGCGGAACGCCAACCGTTCCTTGTCCGGGGCCGCGTCGACCTCGATCTCCTCGCCCCGCGCGAACTCGCCGACCAGGATCTTCTCCGACAGCGGATCCTCGACGTACTTCTGAATCGCGCGCTTCAGCGGGCGCGCACCGAAGTGCTCATCGTACCCGCGCTCCACCAGGAAGTCCGAGGCCGCCGGCGTCAAGCGGAGCGTGAGCTCCTCCTCGCCCAGCCGCCGCTGCACTTCTTTGAGCAGGATCGTGACGATCTGGGCGATGTGCTCCCGCGTGAGCGGGTGGAACACGATGACGTCGTCCAGCCGGTTGAGGAACTCGGGGTTGAAGGTCTTGTTGATCTCCTCCTTGACCTTCTCCGCCATCTTGTCGAACGTCGCCCGCATGTCCGGTTGCGAGAAGCCCAGCGCCTTGCCCTTGACCATGTCTCGGGCGCCCACGTTCGACGTCATGATGACGACCGTGTTCTTGAAGTCGATCACCCGGCCGTAGTTGTCCGTCAGGTGTCCTTCGTCGAGCACCTGCAGCAGAATGTTGAAGACATCAGGGTGCGCCTTCTCGATCTCGTCGAGCAGCACGACCGAGTAGGGCTTCCGCCGCACGGACTTGGTCAGCGTCCCCGAATCCTCGTAGCCGACGTATCCGGGCGGCGCGCCGATCAGGCGGCTCACCGAGAACTTCTCCATGTACTCCGACATGTCGACCCGAATCAGTGCGTTCGTGTCGGCGAACAGGAAGCGGGCGAGCCCCCGCGCGAGCTCGGTCTTACCGACACCCGTGGGCCCGGAGAAGATGAACGACCCGATCGGCCGTTTTGGGTCCTTGAGACCGGCCCGGCTGCGCCGGATGGCCCGCGAGATCACCGCGATCGCCTCGTCCTGGCCGACCACGGTCTCGTGCATCTCCTCTTCCATGCGGAGCAACCGCGCCGTCTCGGCCTCCTGGAGCCGCGTGACGGGGATTCCTGTCCAGCGCGACACGATGAACGCGACGCCTTCTTCGTTGATGATGGGCCGGTGCGTCTGGCGCTCCTTCTCCCAGGCCTCCTGCTTGCGGCGGATCTCCGACTGCAGCTCCCGCTCCTGGTCGCGCAGCGCCGCCGCCTTCTCGAAGTTCTGGTCGCGGACCGCGTTCTCCTTATCGCCGTTGATGTGCTCGAGCTTGCCCTTGAGCGCCGCGACTTCGGGCGGCGGCACCTGGGTGGCGAGCCGCGCCCGCGCGCCGGCTTCGTCGATTACGTCGATCGCCTTGTCCGGCAGGAAGCGGTCGGTGATATAACGCTCCGACAGCTTCGCCGCAGCGTCCAGGGTCTCGTCGGGGATGATCACCCGGTGGTGCTCCTCGTAGCGCTTCCGCAACCCCTTGAGGATCTCGATCGTCTCGTCCACCGTCGGCGGGTCGACGATCACCGTCTGGAAGCGACGCTCCAGCGCGCCGTCTTTCTCGATGTACTTGCGGTACTCGTTGAGGGTCGACGCACCCACGCACTGCAGCTCGCCGCGCGCCAGCGCCGGCTTCAGCATGTTGGACGCGTCCACGGCGCCCTCGGCCGCGCCCGCGCCCACCAGCGTGTGCAGCTCGTCGATGAACAGGATGATGTTCCGGTTCTGCGCGATTTCGTTGATGATCGCCTTGAGCCGCTCCTCGAACTGGCCGCGGTATTTCGTGCCGGCGATCACCGCCGCCATGTCGAGCGACAGCACGCGGTGGTCCTTCAGCGCGTCCGGGCACTGGCCGCTCGCGATCAGCTGGGCCAGGCCTTCGACGATCGCGGTCTTTCCCACCCCCGGCTCGCCGATGAGCACCGGGTTGTTCTTCTTGCGGCGCGAGAGGATCTCCATCACGCGCTCGATTTCCTTCTGGCGCCCGATCGTGGGATCGAGCTGGCCCTCGGCCGCGAGCTGGGTGAGATCCCGGCAAAAGTGGTCGAGCGCAGGGGTCTTCGACTTCTTCTCGCTCTTGGGACTCGGGGCTTGCGCGCCCGACCCGGACGGGGCCGGTCCCGACGGCATCTCGCTGCCCAGCAGCCGCAGCGTCTCCGCCCGCGCCTGCTCCAGGTTCACGCCGGCATCGGTGAGCACCTGCGCTGCGATCCCCTTCTCTTCCCGCAGCAGCCCGAGCAGCAGATGCTCGGTGCCGACGTAGGAATGGTTCAGCTCGCGCGCCTCGCTCATCGCCAGCTCGAGCACCTTCTTCGCCCGCGACGTGTACGGCAGGTCGGGCCCGGCAGCCGCCGCCGCCTTGCCCTTCTTCACCGTCTCCTCGATTTTCTGCTGGATCTCTTCGAGATCGACGTTCAGGTTGGTGAGTACCGCCGCGGCGACGCCTTCGCCTTCGCGGATCAGCCCCAGCAGGATGTGCTCGGTCCCGACGTACTCGTGGTGCAGCCGCGCGGCTTCCTCCCGCGCCATCTGCAGGACCTTGCGGACCCGATCCGTGAAGTTGTACCCGTTCATCTCCCCCCTACCTCCTCCTCACACCGCCTCGGTCTCCAACACGCGACGTACATACGTCGCGCGCACCGTAGGCAACTCAGGATCGCCGGTCTGGCGTCCCTCGAGTGCCGCCAGGTGCGCGGGCTGGGTGAAAATCAACAGCTTGTTCAACGTGTATACACTCAAGCTCGGGATCAGATTCAACCCAACCCCCAGCCGCACCCCGCTCAAAAGGTTCATCGTCTCTTCGAACGTCAACTTCCGTGCGTACTTAAGCAACCCGTAGGCCCGCCAAGTCTTGTCCGCCACCTCGTCGGGCGCCGTGCGCAGCAACACGTCGCGCGCCTGCTCCTCATATTCGATCACCTGCCGGACAATCTTGCCCAAGTGATCGAGCAGCTCATCCTCCGTCTTGCCCAGGGTCGTCTGGTTGGACAACTGAAAAAAGTTCCCGACGACCTCGCTCCCTTCCCCGTACAAACCCCGGAAGGTGAGCCCGACCTGGGCGAGTCCCTGCAACACTTTCCCGACTTCCTTCGTCAACACGAGCCCCGGCAAGTGGATAAGGACGCTCGCCCGGAGTCCCGTCCCGGCGTTGGTCGGGCAGGAGGTAAGATAGCCAAATTCGGGGTGAAACGCGAAGGGCAGCAACCGCCCTAAATCGGCGTCCAACCCCTCGAGATCCGCGTAGGCATCCTCCAGGGCGAATCCCGAGCGCATTCCGTGCAATCGTAAGTGGTCCTCCTCGTTCACCATCACCCCCACCGTTCCCTGCACAACCAGTGCCGCGCCGGGGCGGGGCCGCGCCTCCCGGTCCAGGCCCGCGAGCTCCTTGGACACGAGGTGGCGCTCGTGCAGCAGCTGGCGGTCGACCCGCTCCAGCTGGTCCAGTCGGATGGTCACAGCGCCCTGCAGGAGATCGCTCGCGGCGCTCGCCTCCTCCACGCGCGTGAGCACCGCGCTGCGATCGGCGTCCTTCGCCCGCTGGCTGAACACGTAGCCTTCCAGGTTCCGGGCGAGCCGGATACGCGTGGAGAGCACGATGCCGCCCTTCGGCCCGGAGGCGTCGAGCCAGCCCATGCCGCCGTCGGGGAGCAGGGAGAGGTCGATCATTCGAGCACCCGGATGCGGTCGCGCAGCTCGGCGGCGAGCTCGAAGTTCTCGTTCTCGACGGCCCGCCGCAGCTGCTCCTTGAGCTCGAGCAGCTGGAGCCGCGGATCGGTGGCTCCCTCCGCGCCCGGTGGGGCGTAGCGCTCGCCCACGTGCTGGCTGGAGCCGTGCAGCCGGCGCAGCAGGTCTCGCAGGTGCGGCGCGAACGAGTCGTAGCATTGCGAGCACCCCAGCCGCCCCGACTCCCGGAAATCTTTGAGCGTGCTCCCGCAGGCGGCGCAGCGCAGGCCGTCGGCCGGCGTCGGCAGAACGTTCCCGCCCTTCCCGATCATCCCCTGCAGGAAGCCGCCGAGCGGCGTCTTGAGCACCGACGCACCGGTCTCGACGCCTTTCTGTTGCGCACACTGCTCGCACAGGTGGAGCGTGACTTTCGTGTCGTGCTCCACTTGCGTCAGGTTGATGACCGCGTCGCGCTCCTTGCAGTTGTCGCACAGCATCACGGTATCGCGTCCACCGAGGCGACCGCCGCCAGGCGACCGTCCTCGAGCATCAGGATCCGATCGGCCCGCGCGGCGAGCTGCCGATTGTGGGTGACGACCACCACCGCCGTCTCGTACTCCCGCGCCAGCCGAAAGAATACCTCGTGCAACCGGTCCGAGTTAGCGTGGTCCAGGTTACCCGACGGCTCGTCGGCGAGCACCAGGCTCGGGTCGTGCACCAGCGCGCGGGCCACGGCGCAGCGCTGCTGCTCGCCTCCCGACAGCTCGGCCGGTCGGTGCGTCATCCGCCCCGCGAGCCCCACCAGGGACAGCACTTCCTCGGCCCGCGAACGGGCCTGCCGCTGCTCCATCCCCCCGATCAAGAGGGGCATCATCACGTTCTCCAGCGCGGAGAATTCCCGCAAGAGATGATGGAATTGAAAGACAAAGCCCAACTTGCCGTTCCGCAGCTCGGCCAGGGCGTTCGCATCCAAGTCGGCGTAGCGCGAGCCGTCCAGCCAGACGTCCCCGCCGCTGGGCCGATCCAGGGCGCCGAGCAGGTGTAACAGCGTGCTCTTCCCGGCCCCGGACGCGCCCACGATGGCGACGAACTCGCCGCGGTGGACCTCGAGCTCCACCGCGCGCAGCACTTCGAGCGGTTGCCCGTCGCCGCCGGCGAACACCTTGCGGACCCCCCGAGCTGCGAGCAGCGCGGTCATTCGTAGCGGATCGCGGTCACGGGATCGAGCCGCGCCGCCTGCATCGCCGGGTAGAGCGGCGCGAGGGTGGCGATCACCACGCTGGCGGCGATCACGAGCAGCACGTCGATCGGCTGCGTGCGTACGGGAAGATGGTCGATGAAATAAATCGACGGGTCGATGGGAATCCAGTGACCCCGGTTCAACATCCCGCCCAGCACCAGGCCGAGCACCACGCCCAGCGCCGTCCCGGTGAGCCCGACCAGGATGCCCTGCGCCAGGAAAATCCGGCGAATCGCCGCCCGCCTCAGCCCCATCGCGAGGAGGATGCCGATCTCGCGCGTCTTGTCGCGCACCACCATGGTGAGGGTGCCGACCACGTTGAACGCGGCCACCACACAGATCAGGAACACCACGAACGCCATCGCGAGTTTCTCGAGCTTCAAGGCCGAAAACAGGGAGGCGTTCTGCGATTGCCAGTCGAGCGCGCGGTAGGGATAGCCGAGCCGGGTTTCGAGCGCGATGCCGAAGGGCTGCGCCTGCTCCGGGTCGGCCAGCCGGACCTCGAGCCCGGTCACCGCGGTGTCGAGCCCCGCGAAGCGCTGCGCCGCGCGACGGTCGAGGGCGACGTAGCTATTGTCGTACTCGTACATCCCCGTGTCGAAGATCCCCGTCACCTCGTAGCGATGGAACTTGGGCACGTAGGCGCCGAGGCTGGGGTTGAACTTGGCGCCGGCCGGAGCGACGAGCGTCACGACGCTGCCCGGGAACGCCGTCAGCTTGGAGGCGAGGCGGGTCCCGAGGGCGATCCCGCCTTCCACGTCGGAGCGCGTGGTCTTGAACGTCAGGTCGCCCCGCGTGAAATGCCGCGCGAAGCTCGTCACGGCGCGGTGGCCCGTGTCGGGCTCGACCCCGTACACGATGACGCCCTCGCCGTAGTCGTGCCCTGCGGAAATGAGTCCCTGCGTCAGCACGAACGGCGCCGCCGCGTCCACCCCCGACGCGCGGCGCACCTCGCCCAGCACCTTGCGCCAGTCGTCGAGCCTGAGGCCTTCGCCGTAGGTGAGGACCCGCAGATGGGGATTCGCGACCAGGATCTTGTCCCGCAGGTCCGCCTGCAGCCCGTTCATCACGCCGAGCACCACGACCAGCGCCATCACGCCCACCGTCACGCCGCCCACGGCGATCACGGTGATGAGCGAGAGCAGCCGCGACGCGCGACGGCTCCGCAGGTAGCGCAGGGCGATGTGCAGCTCGAACCGGGAGATCATTCTGGCCGGAGCATGGGAAAGAGGATGACGTCCCGGATGTGCGACTGGTCCGCGAGGATCATCTGTAGCCGGTCGAGCCCCAACCCCACGCCGCCCGTCGGCGGCATGCCGTACTCCAGCGCGCGGATGAAGTCCTCGTCCAGCTGCTGTGCTTCGGCGTCGCCCGCCGCGCGCAACCGCGCCTGCTGCTCGAAGCGGCGGCGCTGCTCCTCGGGATCGTTCAGCTCGCTGAAGGCGTTGGCGATCTCGCGCTTCTGGATGAAAAGCTCCCAGCGCTCCACCCGCGTTGGATCGCCGCGCTTGAGCTTGGCGAGCGGCGACAGCGCCACCGGATAGTCGAGCACGAAGGTGGGCTGCACCAGCGTGGGCTCGACATAGTGCTTGAATACCTCGTCCACGAGCTTCGCGCCCGACAGCTGGTCGGCTTCGGCGACCTCCTTCCGCTTCAGCGCCCCCCGCAGCTCGGCCTCGGTCGGGCGCGCCAGGTCGATCCCCGCCGTCTCGCGTACGAGGGCAAAGTAGTCCTTGCGCGCGAACGGGCGCTTGAAGTCGAGCGTGGCCCCATGCCGCTCGAGCGTCGTCGTCCCGAACAGCTCCTGCACCATGCCCGACAGCAGCTCCTCCGTGAGCTGCAGCATCACGTCGTAATCCGCGAAGGCCTCGTACCACTCGGCCATGGTGAATTCGGGATTGTGGAAGCGGTCCATCCCCTCGTTGCGGAAGTCGTGTCCGATCTCGTACACCCGCTCCAGTCCTCCCACGATGCAGCGCTTGAGATACAGCTCATCGGCGATACGCAAGTAGACGTCCGTATCGAGCGCCTCATAGTGGGTGATGAACGGCCGGGCCGACGCGCCGCCGTACACGGGCTGCAGTACCGGCGTCTCCACCTCGAGGTAGCCTCTCGCGTCGAGGACCTTCCGGATGTAGCTCACCACGCGGGCGCGCAGCCGAAAGACCTCCCGCACCTCCGGGTGCACCGCGAGGTCGGCGTAGCGCTGGCGGGCGCGCAGCTCGGGATCCGACAGCTCCCCGTGCCGTACTCCCTGAGCGTCCTCCTTGCCGAGCGGCAGCGGGCGGAGCGACTTCGTGAGCAGCGTGAAGCGCTCCACGCGCACGGTGACCTCGCCGGTCTTGGTACGGAACAGCGGGCCCTCCACGCCGATCACGTCCCCCAGATCGAGCAGTTTCACCACCTCGTACTGCCCAGCCCCGATGGCGTCGACCTTGAAGTAGACCTGGATCTTCCCGGAGCGATCCTCGAGGTGACCGAAGGTCGTCTTGCCCATCGACCGCAGCAGAATGAGTCGCCCCGCCAGGCGGTGGACAGTCGGGTCGTCGTCGCGGAACGCTTCGAGCGCCGCCTGGATCGGGCTGGAGCGGTCGAACCGGTAGGCGAACGGGACGACGCTGCGCTTTACGAGCTCGGCGAGCTTCTCGCGCCGCGCCGCCTCGACGAAACTGGTCACGCCGCTTTGCTCCCGAAGCGCTTGAGATACGCCTCGATGAATGGGTCCAGATCCCCGTCCATCACCTTCTGGACGTCCGCCACTTTCAGCTCGGTGCGGTGGTCGTTGACCATGGTGTAGGGCTGGAACACATACGAGCGGATCTGACTCCCGAACGCGATGTCGCTCTTCTGCTTGTCCACTTCCGCCTTCTTCGCGTCGCGCTCGGCTACCGCGCGCTCGTACAGGCGTGCTTTCAGCATCTTGAGCGCCGTCGCCTTGTTCTTGAACTGGCTGCGCTCGTTCTGGCACTGCACGACGATGTTGGTCGGGAGGTGCGTGATCCGCACCGCCGAGGACGTCTTGTTGACGTGCTGCCCGCCCTTCCCCGAGGCGCGGTACACGTCGATCCGCAAGTCATCATCGTTGATATCGATTTCGATGTCCTCATCCACCACCGGATAGACGAATACCGACGCGAACGAGGTGTGCCGGCGGGACTGCGCGTCGAACGGCGAAATGCGCACCAGGCGGTGTACCCCTTTTTCGGCCTTCAGCAACCCGTAGGCGTATTGCCCGCTGATCTGGATCTCCGCGGACTTGATGCCGGCCTCCTCTCCCTGGAGCAGGTCGAGCACCTCGACCTTGAAGCCGTGGCGCTCCGCCCAGCGCGTGTACATCCGCATCAGCATTTCGGCCCAGTCCTGGGATTCCGTGCCGCCGGCGCCCGAGTGGATCGTGAGCAGTGCGTCGCGGTCGTCGTCGGAGCCGCGCAGCATGTTCTGCAGCTCGAGCGCCTCGAGCTGGGCGGCGATCGCATCGGCTTCCTGCTCGAGCGACCTGCCCTTGAGCATCTCGGCGACGAGGCGCGCGTGCTCCTCGTCCGACTCCCCCGCCCACAGCTCGAGCAGCGCGCGCGCGTCGTCGATCCGCTTCCGGACCGCGTGGTACGGATCGATCCAGCGCTTGAGCTCTTTGATCTCCTGCACCGCTTGCCGCGACTTCTCCGGGTCGGTCCAGACGCTGCCCTCGGCCATGGCGTGCTCCAGCTCCGCCAGGCGCTTAGTCTTTCCTTCTATGTCAAAGAAAGCTCCGCAGCTCGGTGAGACGCTGGTCGAACTCGGCGAGACGATCGGATAGGGCCACTGTGCGCTCGTTTCAGGCTAGCAGGAAATGAGCCGCCCGCCGACGGGCGGAGGGCGGCTCTAACTGCTTGGAAAGCTAATAGGTTAGACCCCCGCGCACCAGCCTAGAAGACTTTGTTTCCCCCGGCGAGGATCTCGTTCAGCGCCTCGGTCCAGAACGGCGTGGACTTGGCGAGCTCGACGCCCACCTGCTCCACGTATTCCTGCCAGCTCTTCTCGATCTCGTCCTTGAAGAGCTGCGGCAGCGTGCCGTCACGCAGTCCCTGCTGGCGTTTCTCCGGATGGTACACCACGAGATCCGACACCAGCGCCCGGGCCAGCCGGCGCGCCTTCTGCTTCGGATCCTGGACCATGAATGGATTCACGGGGCGGAGCGGGCCGCTCATGCGCTGCCCCGGCGCCGCGCCCGCCGGGGCAGCCGGCGGAGGAGGCGCGGCCGGCGCCGCGGGAGCACGCGGTGCCGGTGGCGGAGCGGCCCGCGGAGCCGGCGCGGCCGACGGCGCAGCCGGTCGCATGGCTGGCGCCGCCGGCGGCGGGGCGGGAGCCGGAACGGCACGCGGCGCTGGAGGAGGTGCCGCGCGCGGTGGCGCGGCGGGCGGCGCCGGGGCTGAGGTCGGCGCGGCGATGGGGCCCGAGAAGCGGGGCATGGCGGGCGCGCGCGGCGGCGCAGGCGCGGGAGCGGGGGGCGCGGGCGCTGCAGGAGGCGCCGGGGGTCGGGGAGCGGAACCGGGGCCCCCCGGAGCGGCGGGCGACCGCTGCGCCGTTGCGGAGGCGGCGTTCACCGGAAACACGTTGCTGCACACCGCGCACCGGGCGCGCACCCCCCCCGCCGGGACCTTGGACGGATCCACGCGGTACACCGTCTCGCACGACGGACAGGTGACGTTCATCTGGCGCCCCCCCCGTCTTCATCGAGCTCCGGGTCGTGCCGGCGGTCGACCACGAACACCGACCCCGGTTGTGTTTTCGCGTAGCTCTTCATCTCCGTGGCGAGCTCGCTCACTTGAGCCGGGTGTGCGAAACGGCGGTGCTGGTTCGTCACGATGCCAATCGACAGGGTCATCAGGGGCACGCGGTGCAGTTGCCCGCGCCGATCCTTGCCGAAGTAGTATCCGGCACGGCGGTCCTGCTCGTTGTACTGGAACGGAATCAGCGTGTCGAACACCTCGAGCACCTCGCCGCACACGTCGGGGATCGCATCGAACGGGATGTTAAAGATGAAGTCGTCCCCGCCGATGTGCCCGATGAATCCGCGGTTGCCGAGCAGTCCCTTCACGACGTCGTGCAGGATGCGCGACAGGATGTAGATGACCCGATCGCCGTCGTTGTAACTGTAGCGATCGTTGTACTCCTTGAAATGATCCAAGTCGGCGTAACATACGGCGAACAGCTCGCCGTTTTCCATCCGCCGCCGGATATCGCGCTCGATCTCCGTCGTGCCCGGCAGGCGGGTGGACGGATTGACGGCGACGTCGCGGGCCGTGCGGGTCATGAGCCCGTCGAGCCGGCTCGCCTGCTCCGTCACCTCGAACAGCGGGCTGATCACCTCGTCCGCGCCGGCCGTGAACCATTCCTGCACGCGGTCGGTCGTGTGCCGGCTCGTGAGCACCGCGAGCGGGACGATGGCGGAGTAGGAGTCGGCCTTCAGGCGCGTGCACAGCCCGAGGCCCTGCGGACCGCCGTCCGCGTCGATGACGACGAGCTGCGGCAGCGACCGGAGCACCCGCTGCTCCACGTCGGCGGCGTCCGGCACCGGCACGATCGTCAGTCCCTTGCCGTTGACCCAGCGCGTCAGAAAGTCAGGTACCGAGCGACCAGCCGGCGAGAAGAAGAGTATCGTCGGGCGCGTGCCGCGCACCTGCCTCCTCGCGTAAGGGTCGAGCGCGCCTAAACTTAGGCCGCGTATCCGTAGGTTGTCAAACAATCGGCACCGGCAGGCGACTAGAAGTGCTTGGCCTCGTCGATCAGCAGGATGGGGATGTCGTCCTCGACCGCGTAGATCAGCCGGCAGGCGTGACACACCAGCGCTTCGGCGGGCGCGGTGCGGTGCTCGAGCGGGCCTTTGCACTTGGGGCAGACGAGGATTTCGAGGAGGTCGGGAGCGAGACTCATCCGGCGTATCCCAGGCGTTTGAGAGACGAGAGCTGGCGCCGCCACTTGGGAAGCACTTTGGCGTGCAGCTCGAGGAACACGCGCACGCCGAGCAGGGCCTCGATCTTGGCGCGGGCGGTCTGCCCGATCGCCTTGATCGTGCGGCCCCCTTCCCCGATGACGATCCCCTTTTGACTGGTGCGCTCGACGTAGACCACGGCTCGAATATACACCGGCTCCTGACTCTCTCGGAACTCGTCGATCTCGACGGCCACGCTGTAGGGCAGTTCTTCATGCAGCAGCTCGAACGCCGCCTCGCGCACGAACTCCGCGGCGAAGAAGCGCATCGGCTGCGTCGCCATCGCATCGGGGTCGTAGTGAAAGGGGCTTTCGGGCACATGCTCTCGCAGCGCAGCGAGCAACTGCTCGAGGCCAGCGCCGGTAACCGCGGAGACAACGACGGTGGAGGAGGGTGGAGGATGGTGGAGGTTGGTGAAGGTGGGGGCGAGGTCGGCCTTCGTGTAGACCGTGACGATCGGGGCCCTGGGCGCGCGGTCGAGCTTCGCCACCTCCTTGAGTGGGGGCGCGGGAAACTCGGGCAGCGGATGCAGGTACGCGATGACTTCGGCGTCATCGATCGCCCGCAGCGCGGCGGCGCGCATCGCTTCGTGCAGCTTGTATTCGGGCTCGAGCAGTCCCGGAGAGTCGGTGAAGATGAACTGCGTGTCGGCGCGCGTGACGAGGCCGACCACCGGCAGCCGGGTGGATTGTGGCTTGGGGGAGACGATCGCGAGGTGCTCCCCGACGAGCGCGTTGAGGAGTGTGGACTTCCCCACATTGGGTCTCCCGGCCAACGCCACGACCCCGCAGCGCGTCACGGGGTGATCGGCTCCTTGAGGTGCACGGGGGCGGCCTTGCGGGCGAGGCGCAGGTTGAGCGACTCGACGAACACCGAGAAGCCCATCGCGAAGTAGACGTAGCCTTTTGAGATATGCTGGCCGAGGCCATCGGCGATGAGCGTGACGCCGATGAGCAGCAGGAAGGACAGCGCGAGCATCTTGAGCGTCGGGTGACGGTGGACGAAGTCGCTGATCGTGCCGGCCGCCATGAGCATGACGAGCACCGCGAGGACGATGGCCGTGATCATCACGCCGACCTGGCGGACCATACCGACGGCGGTGATCACCGAGTCGAGCGAGAAGACGATGTCGAGCAGCGCGATCTGCACGATGACGCCCGCGAACGTGGCGCCGGCCCCCACGTTCCGGCGTCCCTCCTCGCCTTCGAGCTTGTCGTGAATCTCACGGGTGCTCTTCCACAGGAGGAACAGGCCCCCCAGGAGGAGAATCACGTCCCGTCCGGAGAACGCGTGCCCGAACACGCTGAAGAGCGGGCGCGTGAAGCGCATGATGGCGGTCAGGGAGAGCAGCAGGAGAATGCGCGTCCCCATGGCCAGGGTGAGGCCGACGGTGCGGGCTCGCCGCTGAGCGTCGGCCGGCAGCTTTCCGGCCAGGATCGAGATGAAGATGATGTTGTCGATGCCGAGGACGATCTCGAGCACCGTGAGGGTGAGGAGGGCGATCCAGGTTTCGGGCGAGGTGAGCCAGGGCATGGTCGGGGCAAGATAATGCGGAGTGTGGAATGCGGAATGCGGAGTGTCAGTGGAGGGATCGCTCGGCGAGCGACCTTTCACTGAAATTCCGCATTCCGCGCTCCGCATTCCGCACTGTCAAACGCAAAAGCCCGCCTAGGCGAACCTATGCGGGCTTCCGATGCGAAGCTGGCGGCGGCCTACTCTCCCACGACCTCGCAGTCGCAGTACCATCGGCGCTGACAGGCTTAACGACCGTGTTCGGGATGGGAACGGGTGTGGCCCTGTCGCGCTAGTCGCCAGCAAACAACCCTGACAACCGACGAGTGTGTAGTGATGCCGAGGCTCACCTCGAGACCGAGAAGAGATCAAGCCTCACGGGCAATTAGTACGGCTCGGCTGAAGCGCTCGCGCGCCTTGCACCTGCCGCCTATCAACGTGGTAGTCTCCCACGGCCCTTCAGGGGTCTTGCGACCCGGGAGTGTTCATCTTGGGGAGGGTTTCCCACTTAGATGCATTCAGCGGTTATCCCCGCGCGACATCGCTAACCGGCGTTGCCCTTGGCAGGACAGCCGGGACACGA
>WNGQ01003448.1_pt1 | contig 61126 bp, 57 predicted proteins | sample 5407661 | NCBI WGS metagenome assembly WNGQ01 (sample SAMN13153382, study PRJNA577476) | soil metagenome | isolation source: 60 cm soil or saprolite under Garry oak tree replicate 2 | place: USA:California | collected 2016-06-15
CAATATCTTCATCATCCGGGTCTCCTTCTTTGAGTCTCGATTGAGCCTCCCTTTCGGGATGAGCTCGTGCTAAAGCAGTTGGATTCTATCCAACTCACTCTGCCGGAGACCCGGCTTCATAGTTTCTCAACCGTTCGGCACTTGCGCGGAGAATTGAAATGAGAATTCTTATTCTAGTTTGCTTCGTGGTTGTGTCTTGTTTTGCGGTTCCCGCACAGAGGCCCGGATCGCCAGACGACTCACTCCTTCGGCCTTCGCATCCTGCTTATGCTGACGCAATGGAGTTTGCTCGCTTTCTCAACGAACACAACATTGCTGTGAAGAGTATTCACAACTCCAAACTTAATGGTTTCTTTCGGGGCCTTCCTAAGGCGGCTTTCTTGAGAACAGACAAAGGAATCCTGGAGGTCATCTTTTTTCCCGACAACGGAGCTGAAAAGGTTTCGGTAACGGAGCGCCGCGACAACAATCGCTATATCTATTCATTTCGCGGACAGCCGCAACCGAATCCACCCAGAGACATATATAATTCTGCGCGGCCGGTGTATTTCATCATGCACGGTGATTGGTTCGTCGTGACCTATAATGAAGAGGCTTCCACGGCGGTCAAATCCGCGTTCTCAAGGACTTAATACCTGAATCACGTCATGCCTATAACAGATCGTTGGACGCGAGCGGCGGGAGCGTGAAACATATGCCCGCCCGCTACCGCAGGCGGTTCTGACACCGGCTGGGTGCGGCGAAGGGTGCTTTGATGCGCGCCGCCGCCCTCAACTCAGACGTTAGCTGCTTCTCTTTCAATAAGGGGCGATGGAATGAAATATACCAGCTGGGTGCTTATCGCACTGTTCACTGTCACTATTGGCGTCTTTGGTGCCACCATCGCGTGGGCTCGAGTCAGCAAGCGCCTTGGGTCCCCGCGTATGTTCGAGTGGCGTAATCCTCTTAGGCCGCTGCCAAAGGTTGATCTGCGGCCTGACTCTCCCTTGCTCATCAGTAACCCTCGCTATTATTCGTTCATGTCGATCGGTTCTGGTGTCGGCGGGAAGTTGCGTTTTGAAATAACTAATAGGAGCGATAAAGTTGTTCATTCCTATCAGTGCCGCTATGTTCCCGTTGGCCATGGTTCGTATGGCAGTCAGCCCGTAGAGGGTCTGTTGCCGGGACAATCCCGCGACGATTCGATAAGCGCACATGAATATAGGCCCCTGACGCTCACGATTGACTTCGTTCAGTTCGCGGATGGCACTACGTGGTTCTCCAACTCGCCTCAGTCAACGGTTAAGCCTGATGGGTTGAGGGCGGGCGCGAAGGCTGCGGCCAACTACCTGTTGACAGTTATGAGTCGAGACGGAGTTCAAACCGTCATGGACACTCTGTCACGAATACACGCAGATGTGAGGGCGCCTTTTGGCGCAGACAATAACCCTGAGTTCGGCATCTTCGGCTTCTACTGTGGGGTAACGAACATAGCCGTTCGGGTGGAGCATGAATATAAGAATGGTGGTGCCCAGGGGATAGAGACATTCCTGCGGTCTTAAGTGACGACCTAGAGAAAGCGCTTGGCGGCGCAAACCTGCGCAGTGACAGCTCGTTGCAGAGCACAGAACACGTTTCGTTAGCGCTGGCGCATCCAACTAATCGTTGGACGCGAGCGGCGGGAGCGTGTTTCGTAATCCCGATGCATCGGGAGTGCGGCGAAGGGTGCTTTGATTCGTGCCGCCGCGTCAACTCAGACGTTCGGGCGCTTTTGATGATGAAACAGACTTATTGGACGACCATAGCGTTAATCGTCAGCATAGCTGCTGTTTGCATCGCGCAAGATCGCGATGCAATGCAGTTCCGGCGACCAACCGTTAAAGGTGCAGTCCTGGCGCAGGAACCAAAATGGCACCGTGAAATCTATCACGACCAGTTTTATCAATTCGTCTTTCGTCATTATGGTAACGGGGAATATGTCCCGGGTTTCTTCGCTCACGATCTCGTTCGCAACCGATGGCTGGAAATCACTGAGCTTTCGACGGAACAAGCTCGACTCGGCAGGTCACCGGATTTTTCGGATATCCCTCTTCAAGTAGGCTGGGACTTTCGGTCACTCGCGCGTGCCGACTATGCACGATTGCCACTGCATACAACTGGCTCGATTGTGTTTCCCGACAGGATAATGTTTCTTTCGGCGATCGGACTCTATCGATTGGACTGCAACTCTGAACTTAACCGTGAGGTGTCGCTGACGTCATTCTGGGTTCGGAAAACCGACCTGGACGAGATTCGCTGACGGCGCCACCCAACAAATCGGGTACGCGAGCGGCGGGAGCGTGTTTTGTAATCCCGATGCATCGGGAGTGCGGCGGAGGGTGCTTTGATTCGCGTGCCGCCGCGTCAACTCAGACGTTCGACGTGTTCTTTCTCGGCCGATCGTATATTTTTATCGGTCATGAGCTCTGAGTTCGAGTGGGATCCAATCAAGGCCGCCTCGAATCTACAAAAGTACGGCGTCTCTTTCGCCGAAGCGGCCACAGTTTTCTTCGATCCGCTGTCGATAACGGTGCCTGACCCGCTACATTCTGTCGATGAACCGCGTCTCGTGATTACCGGATTATCTTACCAGCACCGTCATCTGGTGGTGGTGCATTCTGACCGTGGTGGTAGGATACGATCATCAGTGCGCGTGTGGCCACGCCATCTGAAAGGAAGAATTATGAATCACGAACCGAATAAGCAACGGGACGCGGACATGCTCGACGAATACGATTTCAGCGGTGGCGTGCGCGGGAAATATGTTGACCGGTTTGCTCAGGGCTGCAACGTCGTGGTTCTCGACCCTGACGTGGCTCGCGTCTTTACCGATTCAGAATCAGTCAACCAGGCACTGCGTGCGTTGGCGGGCATTATTCAAAACCAAACGCAAAAGACTCAACCGTAGCGAGCTTCTTTTCCCGGAACACGTCGAACAAATCGGGTATGACGCGAGCGGCGGGAGCGTGTTTCGCAAGGAGCGGCGGTCCCGATGTATCGGGATTGAATCGCGCCGCCGCGTCAACTCTACCGTTAGGACTCAAAGTTGAACCTATGAAGAATTGGTATTCGAGACCCGTCTTTTTTGTAGAAGACGCAGAAAGCTCTATAAATTTTTATAAGGAAAAGCTCGGCTTTTCGTTGGACTGGAACCATGAAGAAGAAGGCCGTGCCTATGTGTGTCAAGTTAGTCGATACGGGTTCGAATTAATTATTGCTCAGGATAAACTGAAGGCTGGTAATGGGAGAGTATTTATTTCGCTCGATCTTGAACAAGAGAAAGCATTGCGAAAAGAGATTGAAGAAAAAGGAATCGAAGCTAATGATTCTCGTTGGGGAATGCCAATCATCGAAATATTAGATATAGATAAAAATGAGTTGTTTTTCTCTCCACCTTAAAAGGAGCGGTCAGAGCCTTGATAATTGCATCCGGCGGAGCGCTCTAGATAACTTAAAGCGTTGCCGGATGAAACGATCACTCTCATAGCCCACGAAGGCGCCTCCGAATCGAGACCGAATCTCAATCAGCGGCGCTTACATAACGTGCGCGCTTACTGGACGCAGTTTCCTGGCCCTGAGGGGCGGCGCAAACCCGAAACCATAATCCTCTCCGAAGGCGAACGGGTTACGGGTTACGGGCGACTTGAATTTTATGTTCGCGGAAAATTGGTATCCGTTCTAAGCGTCGCGCATAATGCAGACGTTGACTTTGGCGATTGCGTGCCGCCGAACGACAGCTATATTCGCCATCGAGTTTTTAATCCTTGCTGGATTAAGAGGCATCGAATCTTCTACCCGTGCCGCGATCTATCCAGCAGGCGCAAACGTTCGGCGCGTTGAATGGCTCTATTGCCACGCAATCGAATAACTCGTTAGACTAGAGCCGGCGGTAGCGTGTTTCGCAACTTGATTGGTCGGGCGAGGATCGAATGAATTCGCGCCGCCGCGCCCGGTCACCTCTGACATTAAGTCTTACTCTTATCGGAGCGCGACTATGAGTAAATTCCTCATGGCGGCGTTATTACTGAGCTGCTGCATTTCATGTGATAGAGATATCCACCCTATTAAGACCAAACTCCTTAGCCAGAAAAATCCGACGTCATACGTGTTTACCCGCCCCGTCCCAGAGGTGAGGGAAAAGATCCTGACGGCTTTTAAGGATGATGATCTTATGCGGGACTTTTATTCTTCTTTTCCCACAACTCAATATTTCTTTTTCGCCGTGGAAAGCAGGGAGCACGCCGTATTCGCAGAACGCATCTTCGCAAACCGTGAGAACCAGGATGATGTGTACTTACATTCTTACGGAACGCCGATCTGTTTGTCCCCAGTTTATTTCGCGGGCGGAAAGCCATTGAGGTATCGTGCCGAATTCCATCTCCATCTAACTTCTCTGGATGACAACAGCACTAAGGTCACAATCACCACACACGACCCAACAGTGATTAACGGCTCGAAGTGCTGCGGGCTGCACGGGTACATGGCTAATGACGTCACCGTCGAACCTACGACAATCGAAGAGTATAAAATTCTGCTATTCATTGGACGCGTCTTAGGCGCGGGCGACATGCCACGTTTGTTTACCTCTTGTTTGAAACTGTCAGAACGATCGGTTCGCATCTGAGCGCGTACTAAGGCCTTATCCGCACATGTTGCGGTGGGTTTGGTGAAGTCGCATGAAACTCTGCCTCCTTAGTCTTCTCTTACTCACTCCGCTGTTTGTTGATTGCAAGAGCTCGGCGTCAAGAGCCGCGCCTTCCTTTCGCCCGTCTCAACATTTGACGCTCCCGGAATTCGTGGATGACCCGGTCTATGGTGTAAACGAGGACATCAGGGCTCCGCGGCAGAAGTTAATCTTTTATCGAAACTACGACGCGATCAAAGAGATCCTCAAACATGATCCGGCGATCGTTCGAGAAGAGATGGGCAGACGCCTGGGGGCTTCGCAACCGATATCTCTGCGATTGCTTGCGGCCGCCGTTCTCGTTCTGAAGAACGATGACCTGGGAAAGCAGTTTTTCCTGGCCCATGCCAAAAGCCTGGATGATCTTGGCGATCTCTACGTCACCCTTAAGAGCCTGGCATGGTCGTCAGAATGGCTGACCGGATCCGACGCGGACCTTTCGTGGGCCGAAGACCTGATGATTGATGCCCTTCAGAACCGGACGAAAGTGATCCGGAAGGACGCGTTGCACTTTCCGCCAAGTATCAATTGGCCGCAGGCCACGGTAGAGATTCGTGAATTAGCGGTGAACTATGGAACGTTTGCTGATCTCCTTGCAAAGATGCGGAGCGAAAAGGGATTGCCTGTAATCATTTCCCTCTTACTAGAGAATCCTTCTTACAACCTAAATTCATCGATCGGCTATCTCGGACGTTTCAAAGACGAGCGAGTCAAGCCCCTACTGCTCGACATTCTTAACCGTCATAACGACGAAAAGCATCCTGATACTTACCGCTTTGCCGTGAGCGCGGCCGCGGAGATGGGGTTGAAGAGTGCCGTTCCGATTCTCTTGCAACATCTCGATGACCAGGATTCTTATGAAGCCTTGAGAGTACTGGGCGATGCCAGTGCGATACCGAAAATTAAAGCGGCTCTTCCTCGCCTGAAATCCTATGCGCGGGCCGAAGCCGAACTTACGGTTATCTACCTGCACGGCGGTGACCTCGTTCCTCCGCTTTTACAATTACTGAAACGAAGAGATTATCTACGAAGGGATGATGTGATCATGAGGCTCGAGGAGCTTCATGATCCACGATCAGCTGCCGCGGTCAGCGAGTTACTGTGTCACGACCCGGATTGGTTTGTTCGCTGGGGGTCTATTAGGGTTCTGGCGGCGGTGAAAACAAAGGAGGCGCTGGCGGGGCTAATAAACGGCCTGGATTGTGACTATTCCAAACTGAATCGCGGAAAAACAGCGCCAGACCACGACTATAATGGCGAGTACCGGGGCGAGATAGTCTCAACTCTCAAACGTCTCACCGGGAAGGATTTTGGAACCGATAAGAGGCAATGGATGATTTGGTTAGAGCAGCAGAAAGGATTCTGACTTCAATTCATCGGACAACTCGTTAGACCGGAGCGCGAAAAGCAGGGATGAAGGATGAAGGCGGAAGGATGAGGAGCGTTTGAGGGCTGTCGCAGGTTTTCATCCTTCATAATTCATCCTTGCTTGTTGCCGCGCTCGGTCTACTCTGACGTTGGGCATCCAAAGAACGTCCGTTTGTGGGTGCGGGATTCGGCAAGCACCGAACCGTAATGAGAGGCGACAAAATGCGCGTGATGTTTCCGTTGACGAAACTACTCGCTGGCCTGGCCCTGGTGGCTGCCTTACCTTCAGCTCCGGACACTCAAGCCAGTAACGATGCTCTGACGGAGTTACAGGTGGTTACCAATTTCCAGTCCTTCCCACGGTTTGATCGCGTCCTCCTACTTGAGACGACCTCCGAAACCTCAGCCAACGTGAGCATCGGCGATCTGAATGGGGATGGCAAACTCGACATCTTACTTGTCAAGGGACGGCATTGGCCGCTGATCAGCCGCGTGCTTCTCGGTGACGGCAAGGGCCACTTTCCGATTGCCTACAATCTCTGCGAGACGCCGTATCGCTCGTATTCCGGTCGCTTGGTCGACATTGATCGGGACGGCGATTTGGATGTCGTGCTCAGCAATGACGCACCAGACCCAAAGGTCATCTACCTCAATGATGGGAAGGGTCATTTCCACCTCGGATCATCCTACGGCCGACCTGAGTGGCAGACTCGAAACGCCAGCGTTGCCGATCTCAACGGCGATGGCCAGCCCGATATCATCGTCGCCAATCGAACCGACAAGAGCCCCGCAAACTACATTTGTCTAAACAAGGGGAAAGGCCATTTCGACCCCGAGTGCATTCCATTTTCCCACGAATCTGCGACGACCATCACCGCTGCCGACTTCAATCACGACGGAGTAATCGACCTCGCCGTTCCTCATCGTGACGGCGGTCAAAGTTACGTGTACGTCGCCAGCCCCAACGCCACCCTTTCGAGTCTCAAACGAGTCCCCTTCGGTCCACCCGATGCGGAGATTCGGATGGCCGAAGCGGTAGACGTCAATGGCGACGGTCTGTTGGACATCGTGGCCATCGGCGAACGGCTGGGCGTGGCGGTATATTTCGGGCAGAAGGATGGCGCGTTCTCGGCTGGGATGGCGATCGATAACGATAAGGCGACGCCGTACGCGCTCGCAGTCAGCGACCTGAATCACGATGGGAAGATCGATATCGTCGTCGGCAATGTCGAAGCTCCGTCAACGGTCTACTTCAATGACGGCTCCGGTCGCCACTATACACCTGTCCATTTTGGGGACAACAAGGGCACCGTCTACGGCTTCGCCATCGCAGATCTCGATCGAGATGGCCTTTTGGACATAGCGGTGGCCCGGTCAGACGCCCCCAATACGGTTTACTTTGCGAGTCCTTCCGGGACCCGGTGAACCCCCGTGAGATACAAAGGCTTATCTCATGGAGTCAACTCTGAAGGTCGGTGTCAGGTTGTTCATTTCTTTGAAGTGTTGTGATGCGCACTGAATTTGATCAGCGAGACATGCTGCTTGACGCGTGGAGAACCAACAACCGCGTTACCGTCTTCCTTTTCGAGCACCTACCCCGCGAGCTATGGGCAGCCAAAGTGCCGGGAGCCCCACGTCGAACCGTGCGGATGATCGCCGGCCACATCCATAATGCGCGGTGTACGTGGATCAAGACGCTGGGAAAGGAACACGGCATCGCGGTGCCGCGAGCCGTCAATCGACATAAGGTTGGACCGAAGGAGCTGATTCCAGCACTGGGCCGCAGCAGCCGCGGCATTGTCAGTTTGCTGACGCTCGGTTTAGACCGAGGGGGCACGATTCCCGTTTCTTCGTCGTACATCTGGCGTAACCTTCCCCTCGATGTCGGGCATGTCCTAACGTATTTCGTCGCCCATGAAGGTCACCATCGCGGGCAGATTGTCATGCTCGCCCGCCAACTGGGCTATCGTTTGCCCGTTGAGATTACGGGTGGTCTTTGGCAATGGTCGAAGCGCGCCAGGGAGCCTCGGAGTTAGATCAGAACAAATGTCTGTAGGAGCCTTGTGAGAAGAGTCATTGCCTCAACAATTATCTGCGTCTGTTCTGGGATCGCGGGCGCACAGTTGCCGACCACCGCAGAGCTAGGCAACCGTGTGGACGCGGTTGCCGGAATTATGCTCTCGCGCCATGTGGCCGGGATTTCGGTCGGCGTGGCGCGTGACGGACAATTGGTGTTAGCGCGCGGTTACGGCATGGCTAACCTGGAGCATTCGGTTGCGGTCACGCCGGAAACCGTCTTCCACATCGCCTCAATCTCCAAGAACATCCTGGCGGCAGTGGTGCTTCAACTCGTTGACGCAGGCAAACTCCAACTCGATGACGACGTAACGAAGTATGTGCCGGAGGCACCGACTCGCGGACATCATGTCACTGTGCGACAACTGCTCAACCATACTTCAGGCATCTACAGCTTCACTTCTCTGCCAGAGGCAGCGGACAACGAACGGCGCGAACTATCCCACGAGCAGGTGCTCGGGCTGATTAAGGATAAGCAGTTCGATTTCGAACCGGGGACACGTTGGCGGTACAACAACTCGGGCTTCTACCTGGCGGGCCTGGTGGTGGAGCGCGTGACGAAGCAGGAGTACGGCGCATATGTGCGCGAGCACGTCTTCAAACCTCTGGGGATGAACTCGGCCTCGCTGTGCGATGCGCGAATGGTCGTGCCGCATCTTGCGTCCGGTTACGAAGTAGATGGAGGTGTGCTGGTCAACGCAGCATTCTTGAGTTGGAAACTCCCTTTCGCCGCGGGAGCTGTCTGCGCAACCGCAACGGATCTCTTGAAGTGGGAGGCGGCGCTGGATGGAGGACGCGTTCTCAGTCCGTCATCGCTGGCACTCATGCGCGCGCCCACGACGCTGGCCGGCGGCACTAAAATAGATTATGGATTGGGAACGCGGCTGGGGTCGCTGAATGGGCATCGGCTGCTCGGCCATACAGGAAGCGGCGGCGGATTCCGCTCTGTTTTAGAGTCGTTTCCCGGCGATCGCCTGACGATCGTCATACTCATAAACACGGAAGATGGATCGCCTCCGCCTGTGGCTATGGCGTCAGAGATTGCGGGGGCTGCGCTGGGACTGCCGCAGAAGACTGCTATGCGAGATCTGCCGGTGCCGAAGAAAGAACTCGCGGCGCTCATCGGTCGATACGACTCGGACGAAGGTACTGTGGAGTTATTCGAACGTGATGAGAAGCTGAATTTTCGGATCCCGGCCGGGCGGCGTGAAGGCGTCCTTTTAAGACAAGCAGCGAACGCCTACGCGATTAATGACAATACCGATGTTCACTTCGTGATGAGCGATGGCGGTGCTTCATGGTCGATGGTGTACGTGGGCGGCCTATTCCTCGACGCCAAGTACCGCGCCCATTGAGTCGCCGCCGCCGAACCCCGAAGTATCGGGGTTTGACCGGAGTCCCGATGCATCGGGATGTTTTGCAAGTTGATTGATAAGTTCGAGTTTGAATGTAATCGCCTCGCTTACCTAGAGGTAACATTTGTCGGCCATTCAGCAGCGGGATTTATGAGTGAGAGCAGTTTAAGACCATCAGACGATCCACAACCGACTTGCTGCGTGATAGCCGATTACCGGGCCGCCTATCCCGACCCGATCACTGTCCGCGCCGGGACGAACTGACCGTCGGCGATGGGGACCGGAGTAAAAAGTTGATGCTTGGAAGTTCACAGCTGGTCATGCATGATGGGCGCCATTATAGAAAGATTTTCACAACGAAACAATTTCTTTATGACTTCAAACGTCGCATTCGATGCTCGTACGTAATAGGATATGGTTACGTTTGGCGCTTCAGGTTCAGTAAGAGTGCGAAAGTTGTTCGTAAGAGCCATCGTTATTACATTTAAATGAGAGGAAAGATCATGAAGCTCGGCAACGAAATCAAAAAAGCGCTCGCCGCCTCGATATTGATTGGTGTTCTTATTGGCGCGGCCTTGTTTGGCGCGTGGGCGCAGACCAGGAGCGACCGCCAGCAGTCGGGATTGCGCTCGACGATCGCGTTCGTGAGCACGCGCCACGACCCCGCAGCCGATCCCGCAGTTGACCCTCAGCGCGCCTGGCTCGCCGCCGAGATCTACCTGATGGACGGGGACGGCACAAACCCGCGGCGTTTGACGCAAAATAACTTTGCTGATGGATTCCCAGCCTTGTCGCCGGACGGAAAAAGGATCGTCTTCGACAGCAACCGGCTGCTGACCGTGGGCGAGCCATTCAACACCTCGGATTTGTTCGTAATGAAAGCGGACGGCACCGAACAGATATCGCTGGTGCGAGGCAGCTCTGCCACCTGGTCTCCGGATAGCCGAAGGATCGCGTTCCACGCCTCGGCCTCAGGCAAAGGGCGGCCGATCAATTTCTTACCGGGCGCGGCGACGACGGATAGCGATATCTTCGTCATGAACGTTGACGACTTTCTCAAGAAACGAGCGCGGCCGAAGAACATCACGAACAACCCGGCGGCGATCGACGACGACCCGGACTGGTCACCTCGTGGGCAACAGATCATATTCACAAGCCACGCGGTCACCGACAATACCGACAATCACGTCACCGCCGAGATTTATCTGCTCGACGCGGACAGGACGGGCAAGCCGACGCGACTGACCAACAACACCGAAGAGGAGCGGGCCCCGTCCTGGTCTCCAGACGGCAAGCGCATCGTTTTCTGCTGCCGGCGCGGTGGTCCCGACTTCGAGATCTGCGTCATGAACGCAGACGGCTCCGGACAGGTGCAGTTGACCAACAACACAATCGGTGACTTGACGCCTTCGTGGTCACCCGACGGCAAGCAGATCGTGTTCCACCGGCGCATAGGAGGACGCGGTCAATTCCAGCTCATTTTGATCAATGCGGACGGGACCGGCGAGAAGCAGCTCACGTTTCCACCGGGCCTCAACGCTTTTCCGAACTGGGGCGAGGTCCGCGTCCGAGCGCCCGCCAGGTAGAACGCTGTTTGTCATGAACGCAGAACTACTATGCGTGCGTGGCTGCGCATCTCGGGTTTTCACAGCCGGACCGCGCCGAACAAATCGCTGGACCGGAGTGAGGGGAGCAAAACAAGGATGAAGGCGAAAGGATGAAATCGATGACGGGTTTTTTCATCCTTCATTCTTCATAATTCATCGTTTGCCTTTCGCCGTGCCGGGTCAACCCTGACATTGGAAGGAAACACGAGAAGGCGGCTAATGTTGGGCCCGTTTCGGAGTTACCTGCGATAGCCAGGGTTTCGCGGTGCGGCTAGCCTTAGCGGGCGGAAGGAGGAGCTTTGATATCAAACCAAATTAGCCGGAGAGATTTTGTGAAGCTTACGGCTTCCGCCGCGGTTGGCCTTTCAGTCGCCGAGGTCGGAGACGGCGCGCGCGCTTGTGTCCCTCAGGTGCGTCGCTCGGTTGACATGGTCAACAAAACCGTCATCCGTGACTTCATTGCGGGACTGCACGGATCGGTGCTGCGGCGCGCCGACCAAGCCTACGAATCTGCACGGCGCGTCTGGAACGCAAAGTTCGACCGGTTCCCCGGTCTGATCGTTCGCTGCGCTAATACTACCGATGTCAAACGTGCCATCGACTTCGCGCGCACTGAAAACCTGCTCATTGCGGTGCGCGGAGGCGGTCACAGCTTCGCTGGACACTCCAGCTGCGACGGCGGCCTTGTCATTGACCTATCACGAATGAAGGGTCTCCAGATCGACGCACAACGACACATGGTCCGCGCACAGCCAGGTTTGCTTGGCAATGAGCTGGATGTGGCGACGCAACAGGCCGCCGGCCTCGCGATGGTGCTCGGCGGCTGTGGCTCGGTTGGTGTCGGGGGCTTCACCGTCGGAGGCGGTGAGGGAGCGCTCAGCGGGAAGTATGGACTGAGTTGCGACAATCTGCTTTCGGCCGAAGTTGTTCTTGCCGACGGCCGCGTGGTGACGGCGTCGGCAGACAAACACGGAGATCTTTTCTGGGCGCTTCGCGGTGGCGGCGGAAACTTCGGCGTCGTTACATCTTTTCAGTTTCGAGCGTATCCGCTGACTCAAGTGATCGCGGGCCGGCTGATCTATGACATCACTCAGGCCCGCGCAGTCATGCGAGCATATCGTGCGTTCGCACCCTCGGCCCCCGATGAGCTGACTGCCGGTTTCACATTCTCACTCTCTAAAGACGGGCCAGTGCTCCGGCTCCAAGCCGTATATGCAGGCGGCGAGGCATCAGCGGCGCCGGTAATAGCTGCGTTGCGCAAGCTCGCGAAAGCAAAAGCCGATACGATAACGCCAGTGTCCTACCTGGCGTTTAAGAATGCTGACCCGGGCCCGCCTCCCGGTTTCCCCAGCACCGTCAGAACTGCTTTCCTGGCAGAGCTGCCTGACGAAGCGATTGATGCGATTAGCGAAGTTGGGGCGCAAATTCCTCGGGCCGCGGAAATAGAAATGTTTCATCTGCATGGCGCCGTCAGCCGCGTTTCGCTCGAGAGCAGTGCGTTTCCACTTCGCCAGCCGGGGTTCGACTGCTTCGCGGCGGCTGCCTGGTTAGCGCCCGGGCAACGGCAGGCGGTCTCTGGATGGGTGCAGCGTTTTTGGAAGGCAGTGCGTCCACATGCGAGTGGCGCTTACACAAACATGCTTAGTGACGACGAAGGCGATCGAGTAAAGGACGCATATGGCCGGCAGTACGCGCGCCTCGCAGCGCTCAAGAAGCGTTACGACCCGCATAATCTCTTCCGACTTAATCCGAACATTCTGCCTGCAGCATGAGGCAGAGCGCGTGAACATTCGAATGCAGGTTTTTCCGAGCACGCCGGAGGGAAGCCCGCTTTGGGCCATTTGTCAAAGAAGGAATATTGATCCAGCGTTCAACTAATCAGCTTGGCGTTTTCACTGCCTCGGCGTTTGCAGTTGTTCTTGTCTTAATAACATCGCCCGCCGCCTCGGCCAGTTCAGGCCGACGCCGGCTCGACTGGATATGATGACGTTTCTTATCAACGAGGAGAAAGAAGCATGAGATTCCCACGATTGACTTCGGCTCTGCTGGTCGTATTCGCTGGCAGCCTGTTCATGACTGCGTCCGTCGCCGCGGCCGGGTCGAAGGAGGACGTTGCTGCCGCAACAATGAAATGGGCCAAGACTTTGGGACAAAACGATCCTGACAAAGTTGTTCTTCTCTATGCCACTGATGGAGTTCTCTGGGGAACTCTCTCTCCTACCCTGCGATCGGATCGAGCAGCGTTGCGCGACTACTTCGCCACAGCGTTCAAGGTCTTGCCCAATCTCAAGGTCACGTTCGGAAAGCAATTGATCCGTGTTTACGGCAGAACGGCTGTCAACACCGGCTACTATACGTTCTCGTATATCAAGGACGGCGAAACCAAGACGCTGCCGGCGCGTTATAGCTTCACATTCGTGAAACAGCACAAGAACTGGATGATCGTGGATCATCACTCATCGGCGATGCCCGCCCCTCCTCTGTAGGCAGACGCTTAGAGCCGGTGGGCCGTGATGGAACGGATCGCGGATGACGTGGGATATAACCGACAAGCGACTTTTCGAACTCGGCCGAACACGGCACTGGAGCTGACGGCCAAAACGCCAGGCGTTTGGACGCAGCTCACCGCCAGCGTTTATTTCCAACCCAATTAGTCTCGGCTGACAGGCTGGGGAAGGGTGATCCAAAAGACAACACCGAGTCCGTGATTATCAACTGCATAGGCTATGCAGACAGGTCGGTGTGGAAGCGAGTATCATTCACCGTCAGATGCGAGGTTCGCTGGTTCTATTGTTGCTGCCAGGATTCGAGGGTCAGCCTTTGCTCGTATGAATGGAAGGTTCCCATGCTCTTACTCCGCAGCGTCTTCTTCACTATCCTCCAGCCGGGCCTGGTGACAATACTGATTCCATATTGGCTTATATCATCCAGGGATTTAAGCCGCTACCCGCTGCGTTATTATGGTCTTCCTCTGATTGCGGTCGGAGCAGCAGCATTGCTCTGGTGCATTTGGAATTTCTTTTCCGCCGGAAGAGGCACGATTTCACCAATCGATCCCCCGAAGCATCTGGTTGTGCGCGGGCTCTATCGATATGTTCGCAATCCAATGTATGTGTCGGTGGTGATGGTTTTGCTCGGCGAAGCGATATTGTTCATGTCGATGCCGGTTTTGATCGAAGCAGGTATCTTTATTGTTTTGGCAAATCTGTTCGTGATTCTTTATGAGGAGCGGGTGCTGGGAAAACAGTTCGGCAAATCTTATGATGAATACCGGCAGACAGTAGGGCGGTGGATCCCGCGCTATCGAGCGAGAGCCCTATGATCCTCACTCAACCCGAAACGTAGCGATGTCTTTCAGAGAGTTACCCAGAATGGCGTACTCGCCTGGCTGCAAACGCCGGCGCGGGCGCAGCTCAAGATAATTAATGAAGAGAACAAGGCCTTTACCTGACGGCACCTCCAGTCGTTCCAGAATTCGATAGTCGAGCCTGATGTTCTCAGTAGCCAGGGGCGAGAAGCCCGCGCGTCCTCTTTCGCTAATCACAGTAAATCGGCGCCGGCGGTTCTTGCTCTCCAATTGCAGCAACAGGTGCGGCGGCGGATCCATTTTGTCCATGACGAAAACGTAGAAGCGCGGATCACTCTTCTTAATGACTGTCGACGCGCGTAAACCTTCGAGCGTGACGTGACTTGTTTTCTCTTTGCGCGCCACCGCAAATTCGTTTAGCCCAGCGACCCCGGCCTCAAAAGGCAGCGGCAAAAGTTTGCTCTGAGCGTTTTGGTAGTACACCCGTGTGAGATCAGGCGAATCGGGAAATGGTTCCTGGACAATGCGGGAAATACTATTTGTTCGTGGTGCGCCGAAATTGAAAACGATTGGCGCCAGGAGCATCGAGATTCCAAGCAATCGTCGAGGGTGGTAAATAATCATCGCAGATTTAATCGAGCAAAGTGCGAAATAATCGCGAAGTGATACAAGATAACACCGAAGATGTTGGCTAATTCCAGCCCACGGCAACGCCCCGGGTTGAAAACCATTTGCGAAGTTCGAACTCTGAAAGAGCTCGCGAGATTTGTTTGGAGTCCCGCCTTCAGGCGGAACCGTGGAAAACAAAGCCGCCTGAAGGCGGTACACCGAACGAAAGCGCCGTCGCCGCCTTCCACCGGGGTCCCCAGCGAGGCAGCCACGCTGGGGTGGTCAATCTGCCGGCGCACTGCAAAACACCGAACTAGGACCCAGCCGCCGCCTTGCGCTGCATCTCTTTCAAGGTTTCGGGAATGAACGAAGTGATTTGGTGCGTCGCCGAATTTCCATCGGCAAAGGTTTGATAGAGCGTGAAATCGGGCAGCGACAAACATGTCAGCGGAGATTGCAGGTTATAGGCGGTGTCAATGCCAATTGCGCTGTTGAAAAGATAAATCCCATGACGCCCCCAACGACCACGCCAAGGTAATAAGGGTGTGGGCGTGTGGCCGAAGACACAGGGTTTGCCGCGATACTTTTTGTAGAATTCCATGTCGCGGCTCCACATCAAGTCATGGGGCGAACTTTCCCGCGGGTGCTTGCCATGATCCAAACCGGCGTGAACATACAGGGCGTGATCATCTTCGTGGAAAAAAGGCAGGCTGCGAAAAAACTCGATCTGTTCGGGAGGAATGCTTTTCACCAGCAGCTCGCGCACCTCATCAAAGTCCGATTCCTTTTCCACGCGTAATGCCTGTCCGGTGTATTGCTCAAAGGTTCGTTCGCTGCCCGTGGCCGGGGTCATCCAGATGGCTCCGGTTCGGTCGATGAAATCCAACAACATATCCGGACCGCGATCAATTAAGTCGCCCAGGAACACGAGGGGCTCGTCCGGCTCGCGCGCCAGCATATCAAGCAGATTCAACAACTGCGCGCAACGCCCGTGAATATCACCTACGACGAAGGTTTTCATAAATATCAAGAGCGGGGCAAGCCCCCTTCCTGACCGCTAGGATTCCAACGTTGCCTGCTTGCTGCTTACGACTCTGCTGCGGCTCTGCCGCAGCACACTGCGTAAAGGCTCTGCCTTTCCGGGCCGCGTCTCTTTTAACTTGTTGAGGCTCTGCCTGAACCGGCGGCATAGCCGCCTAATTCCTTAATGCGCCCGACGGTGAGCCAAAGGCTCACCGCCATGTGCGGCGGCAAAGCCGCGCACTGCTTACTAACTTCTGCCTTCTGCTTACTGCTTTCTGCTTACTGCCTACTGCTCACTGCTTACCTATTCCCGCGATGATCGACTGATACTCCGGATCATCGCGCAGCGTGTCCCAATTCTTGTCGCGCTCGAACCAGGGTTTGTTTTCATTGCCTAATTTGATTGCTCGTCGCAACCATTCGAAAGCTTCATTACGCTCGCCGGCAAGCGCGTATGCCGATGCCAGCCAGTACGCCACATCGTGATCCGTACTCGCGGTCTCTTTTATGTCATCGGTCATCTGTTGCCGTGCTTCTTCATCGCGGCCGAGCGCCAACAGGACTGTCGCATAGATCGGCCGAACCCCTTCCAATCCCGGATGCTCGGCAAAGACCTGCGCCAGCAAATCAGCAGCACGGACTGTTTCGCCGCTGTAGTAAAGGACGCGCGCGCGAAAAGCTTTAATCAGGGGATGACCCGGTTCCACCTTTGCTCCTTCATCAAGTTCAGCCAGGGCGTCTGCGTATCTTGCCTGGTACATGAAAATGCGCGCGCGATTGTAGCTGACGACAACTCGCTCGGCCGGGTTCAAGCGCGCCATGCGATCAAGACAGCGCAGTGCTTTTTCGTAGTTGCCATCCAGTCGCGCCAGCACGGCGCGGGCAAAGTGCACGCCAACGTCATTCGGAGCTTCGTCGCGCAATTCCTCGGCCGTGCGCCGGGCCTTTTCCTTTTCTCCACGGGCCATGTAGACAAAGATCATATGCATGCGCGGCTCGAGCAGTTTCGGATCGATGGCCAGCGCTCGCGCGAATGCTTTCTCCGCACGCGCGTTGTCATCTGTTTCGCCCAGACCTTTGCGAACCCGGTTGGCGTAGGCGCCACCCAGGGCGCTCTGAGCCAGGGCAAATGAGGGATCCAATTCTGTAGCTCTTTGAAAATGCTCAATCGCCGCATCGATATCACCCCGCGCGATCGAGTGATAAATAAACCGGCCCAGACAATCGCGGCCGCGCAGATACTCTTCATATGCTTCGGCGTTGGCGGTCTTGCCCTGTTCCAGTTGGTCCTTTTCGTCCGAACTTAATTCCAGGCGCAAGCCATCGCAAATCTCCTGCGTAATCGTGTCCTGCACACTGATGATATCGGTGGCGTCAGTATCAATACGATCACTCCAGAGCAGGTCCCCGGTGTTGACATCAACCAGTTGCGCAGTCACCCGAATCCGTTGACCGGCGCGCAGGAAGCCCGCCGACAAAACCGCTCCGACACTCATCTCTCGTCCCGCCTGACGCGGATCGACCTGAATGCCCTGGTACTTCACGATCTCAGACGAAGGTCGCACGACGAGCGATCTCACCCGGGCGAGTTCGGTAATCACCGCATCAGCCAGAGAGAATTCGTAGAAGCCGGCATCGGGATCGTTGCTGACGTTCTTGAAAGGCAGAATGGCGACGCTCTTGCGTTCGCGGTCGCCGATGCTGGTCGCCGGAGTATCCTGACTGGGTTCGGAAGTTGAACGCGGCATGCGTTGCGCGGTTGTCTTTTGCTCGCTGCCAGAAACAGCGCGCAGCCAGCTTAGCGCCCGGCCCATTCTTCCAGTACCGGTCAGATGACGCGGCGTCACCGGGGCAATAGGTTCTGTGAATGTCGGCACGCCCGATTCAACATCGCGCATGACCGCGCGCAAATCATTTCGCAGCTCGGCAGCTTTTTGATAACGCTGTCTTCGATCTTTTGCCAGCGCGCGATCCAGGATCTCCTGCAGCCGCGGCGGTGTGTCACCGGGTCTGGCTTCAGATAATGGCTGCGGCTCCTCATGAAGGACGGCATGCCGGACATCGATGCTTGTCGTTCCCTGAAACGGCCAAATTCCGGTCAACATTTCGTAAATCAGAACCCCGGTTGAAAAGATGTCAGCCCGCTCATCGACGCGCTCGCCCCGCGCCTGTTCGGGCGCGGCATAAGTAGCCGTGCCATAAGGGACACCTACTTCAGTCAAGTCGGTGTGGTGAATTCCCCCGGGTCCCATGCCCTCGTCATCCAGCAGTTTCGCCAAACCAAAGTCGAGAATTTTCACCTGTCCGTGCGTCGTGACCATTACATTTCCGGCTTTGATATCGCGATGAATAATGCCACGCGCATGAGCTGCAGCGAGCGCGTCCGCAACCTGGATGGCGATCGAAAGCGCGCTGCGCAAATCCAGCGGCCGGCCGTTGACCAGCTGGCGTACGTTCTTGCCCTCAACGTACTGCATGACGATAAAGTTCACGCCATCAATTTCGTTGAGATCGAAGATCGTGCAGATGTTCGGATGATCGAGCGCGGAGGCCAGGCGAGCTTCGCGCTCAAAACGTTTGAGGTTGGCCTCTTTGGCGGTCAACTCTGGTGGCAGGACTTTGATGACTACTGAGCGGCCGAGCTTGGTATCGGTGGCTTTATAAACTGTTCCCTGTCCGCCGGCGCCGATCTTTTCGAGAATACGATAATTGCCGAGTTGTGCCCCGACCATTTCGGATGCAACCATTCGCTGTCTGAATTCTTTCGCGAGTAACTGAACTCCCAATACGTCCACTCCGCAACCATGCGTTAGGATAAGGGTTGCGCGACCTGGTTTCGGAGTTCAGTTCCCGGGCGGCGATCGTTTACAGATTATTCCGCCTGAAGGCGGAACTCGAAACCTGACTAAGTCCGCCATAAAAAATTGATCGCGCGAAGCGCAACTAACATGCACTTCGCGCGATGTCTTTAAAAGGACGCTTAGCGCGCACCGCTCAATTAAAACTCACAGCCATACATCTTCAGGGCGTTCTTTTGCTGCTCGGCAATTTGCTTGCACTGTGCTGCCAGGGTTGCTTTGGTGGCCGGATTCTCAGCAGCTTTCTTCCAACCCTCACGCCACTGTGCAATCGCGGACTTGTATTGGGCACGGGCCGTTTCCGGGACCTTATTGGAAACGCAGGCGTCGTACTTGGCGATAAAATCATCGCAGTCAGCAATGCCAATCTTTTCACTGCTGCTTGAAGTCGCGGTTGTGCCGCTTGTGCCTGAACTGTTTGTCGAGGCAGCGGCCTTGTTACTGTTGTTGCTGTTTCCGGCGCTCGTGTTTTCGTTGGTTTCTGTCTTGCTGCAGCCCACCATCACAAAAGCGCAGACGACAAAGAACGGAAGCAAAAATCTTTTTACCATTCGGTTTTCTCCTGTAAAATTCCACCTTAAAGGGGAACGAATTTAAAAGCTATTTGAATAGCGCCGAGATAATACACGACAAGAACGCAACCCGAAAGCGACGGTGGTTGAGCGACTTGAAAGAGAACAACCTAGTCGGGAAGTTCGTACCTATCCAGACGCACGAACTTCCATCCACTCTGATCCCGGGCAAAAATATAATCAATCAAATAGCCCTTATCGTCGAAACAGGCAATCACGTGTTGCTTCCTATTATCCGGATCTTCAATGGGCGTTTCGTTTGCAAAGCATTTGGCGGCGCTGGTGTATTTGTTGAAAACGTCGCGATAGCGCAAACGCAGGTCGGCTGCGTCCTTAATGTTACGCACTCGCCCGGGCATACGCATTGGAAATCGGGTAAGCGACACAACAGTTTCTTTATCAGCACTTCTTACTGCCGTCTTGAATTTTTGCCAGAACGCGGCGAAGCCGTCGTTAGTTTGCGGCGCCGCGTTGCGCGGAATTGCTCCCGCAGCACCACTAATCAGAAGAAGCAAACTCAGGATAACTGTTTTCATAATTCCTCTCTTCAGCATCCAGACGACACCGGATCAAAGTTGATGTTTGCGCCCGGGAACTTATCACACTCGGCCCGGTCAGAGTAACGATTTGTGAAGGCTCTGCCTGACTCCCGGCAAATTCATCCGTGGATTAGGCCTGTCGTAAACCGTTTCCGTTTGGTAGACTCCGTTTGTTAAGTCCAGACAATTCATTGGAGGGCGATATGAGGAAGGCTTTGATCTCGGCGAGCTTTTTGATCGCGATTGTCGCGGTGTGCATGCCGGCAGCATTCGCGCAGGACATGACGGATCACCATCACATCATGACACCTGCCGACACGTTGAACGATTCGATAACCCAGGATTGGGCGAAACAGCGGCTGGCGAAATCGCCGCGTCATCAGGAGTGGGTCAACGTCAAAAACGGCAATCGCAACGTCAGCAGCTTCATCGTCTATCCTGAGGTCAAAAACAAAGCTACCGCCGTCGTCGTGATTCACGAAATCTTCGGCATGACCGACTGGGTGCAGCAATTGACGGACGAACTGGCTGAAGCCGGCTATATTGCAATCGCGCCGGACCTGCTCTCCGGAATGGGTCCTAACGGCGGCGGCACCAGTGCAATCTCTGCTACCGGAAACAATGCCGTCGGACAGGCAATCAGGGCTTTGCCTCCTGATCAGATCACTGCCGACTTAAACGCCGTTGCCGATTACGTTTCGAAACTACCGGCGTCAAATGGAAAAGTTGTGGTGACCGGCTACTGCTGGGGCGGCAGTCAAAGTTTTCGTTTTGCCACCAATCGGCCGAGTCTAAAAGCCGCTTTTGTTTTTTATGGCACCGCACCGACGACTGGTCCCCAGGATCCTGCGCTCGATAAAGCCGCGCTCGGAAAAATCAGCGTGCCCGTCTACGGTTTCTATGGTGAAAATGATGCCCGCGTAGACGCGACGATCCCGCCAACTGTCGACGCCATGAAAGAGCTCAACAAGAAATTTGATCCGGTAACGTATGCCGGCGCGGGACACGGATTCATGCGCGCCGGCGAGCCGAACGGACCGCCGCCGGCCGCGGATGCAGACCAAAAAACAAAGGATGCGTACGCGGCAAACCGCAAAGCGCGCGACGATGCCTGGGAGCGTTGGAAGAAGATTCTCGCCAAAATTTGAAGGCGCAAGGCAATATGGTGGGCAGCATGCGCCGGAGAATCTATCGGGCCCTGCGTCTCTCCGCTTCTAATCTCCGTAACTCTTTGTCTGTGTGGATAACTCCAAATCGATAAACACACGCTGTTGCATTGCCGGCGGTGGTCCGGCGGGCATGATACTCGGGTATCTGCTGGCGCGCGCGGGCGTCGACGTGATGGTACTGGAAAAACACGCTGACTTTCTCCGCGATTTTCGCGGCGACACAATTCATCCTTCCACTCTCGAGGTCATGCATGAACTCGGCCTGCTCGAAGATTTCCTGAAGCGCCCGCACCAGGAGATGCGCCAGATCGGCGGGCAGATCGGTGACGATTTCGTAATAATGGCCGATTTTTCGCATTTGCCTACTCAGTGCAAGTTCATCGCCTTCATGCCTCAATGGGATTTTCTTGATTTTGTCGCCGAGCACGGAAAGCAATATTCGAACTTCCGTCTGCAAATGCAGACGGAAGCGATCGACTTGATTGAAGACCAGGGAAAAATCGTTGGCGTGCTGGCGAATAGGCCTGACGGAAGGGTCGAGATTTACGCGGACCTCGTAATCGGCGCAGATGGGCGCCATTCGATACTGCGGGAAAAAGCGGAACTAGAGATCCAAAGTTTCGGCGCGCCGATGGATGTCTTGTGGTTTCGCATGACCCGGCGCGACACCGATGACGAACAAACTCTGGGACGCATCACCCAAGGCAGGATGATGGTCACGCTGAATCGCGGCGATTACTGGCAGTGCGCTTATCTGATCCGGAAAGGCGATTTTGAGCAAATCAAGAACCGAGGTCTGGAAGCGTTCCGCGCTGACATAGTCGCCGTAGCGCCGTTCCTGCGCGATCGCACGGACGAATTGAAAGGCTGGGAGCAGATCAAGTTGCTGACAGTTTTGGTCGATCGCCTGCAGAAGTGGTATCGGCCTGGATTGCTTTGTATAGGCGATGCGGCGCACGCCATGTCACCGATTGGCGGCGTCGGAATAAATCTCGCGATTCAGGACGCCGTAGCTACGGCGAACCTTCTCGGGGAGCGGTTGTCGCGCGGGACGGTTTCGATCGCTGATCTTCAGCGAGTCCAATTTCGGCGGGAGCTGCCAACCCGAATTACCCAGACCGCCCAGGTGTTCATTCAGAACCGTCTGATTCGGCAAATTCTGGGAAGCGACGAGCAGATTCAGCTACCCTGGATCCTAAGGGTACTCATGCGCTGGCCATTTCTACGCCGCATTCCAGCTCGATTGATCGGGATTGGGTTTCGGCCGGAACACGTTAATCGAATTTTCGTGGCAGAGGCGCAGGGCCCGACGGTCGCCTGATTGACGTTCACCACGATGACCTGGTCACAAATTTACGACCCCCTCGGGAACCCAATTCTTTCCACTTCAATCGCCGCATTGCCGATCTTCGTCCTGCTCGGAAGTCTGGGATTCCTCAAGCTTAAAGCTCATCACGCGGCGCTTTTGGGATTAACAACTTCGGTGTTGGTCGGCATTGCCGTATTTCGCATGCCGGTCAGAATGATTGTCGCCAGCGCCGCTTACGGCAGCGCATATGGTCTTTTTCCAATCGGCTGGATAATCCTTAACGTCATCTTTCTTTATCAACTGACTAACAAACGCGGGCTGTTCGATGTTCTTCGCCAAAACATCACAGGTCTTACCGAAGACCGAAGGTTACAAGTGTTGCTCGTGGCCTTCAGCTTCGGAGCGTTCTTTGAAGGCGCCTCCGGATTCGGCACGCCCGTGGCGGTGACCGGCGCGATTCTGATCGGGTTAGGCTTCTCGCCGCTCGCTGCTTCAGGTCTGTCTCTGATCGGTAATACCGCCCCGGTTGCTTACGGCGCTTTGGGCACGCCGATCATTGGCCTCCAAAGCGTGACGGGTCTCGACCTCCGGAACTTGAGCGCGATGATCGGGCGACAACTTCCCTTCTTTTCCCTTATCGTTCCGTTCTGGCTGATCTGGGCGTTCGCCGGGTTTCGCGGCATGATTGAAATCTGGCCGGCAATTTTAGTAGCCGGAATTTTCTTTGCCATACCGCAATTTCTGATGTCGAACTTTCATGGTCCATGGCTGGTCGACGTGGTAGCTGCGGTCGTGTCGATCGCGGCGCTGGCGTTGTTCCTGAAAGTCTGGCATCCGAAACGTATCTGGCGGTCCGCCGGCACGGGCGACGGTTCCGGCGAGTCCGACACTACAAACCAAAAGACGAAATACAAATCCACAATCGCAAGTCCAAAGTCCAAAATATTCCGCGCCTGGTTGCCCTGGATGATTCTCAGTGTGGTGGTGTTCGCATGGGGATTGCCGCAAACAAAGTCCTTCCTGGACGGAATTTCCGCGCCAGGGATTTCTGTTCCCGGCCTCAATAGACTCGTGATCCGCGTACCACCCGTCGTTGCAAAGCCGGCAACAGAAGGCGCAATTTTTACCTTCAACTGGTTATCAGCGACGGGGAGCGGGATCTTTTTCGCGTCGATCATCGCCGGACTCGCGATGAAATATTCAACTCGCGAACTAGTATTCGTTTATTGGAAAACACTGAAACTGGTACGCTTCTCGTTAATCACGATTGCCGCGATGATGGCGATCGGTTTCACGACGCGCTATTCAGGTATGGACGCTACGCTCGGGCTGGCGTTCGCGAAGACCGGATTTTTCTATCCGTTCTTTGGCACGATGCTGGGTTGGCTGGGGGTCGCCCTCACCGGCTCAGACACTTCCTCCAATGTGTTGTTCGGCAGTCTGCAAAAAATCACTGCTGGACAACTCGGATTGAGCCCGACGCTGATGGCCGCAGCAAATAGTTCCGGCGGCGTAATGGGTAAGATGATCGACGCGCAATCAATTGTCGTCGCCAGCACCGCCACGCGCTGGTACGGGCATGAAGGCGAGATACTTCGCTATGTGTTTTTTCATAGCCTGGCGCTCGCGGCGCTGGTCGGGGTCCTGGTCTTTCTCCAGGCTTATGTCCTTACGTCGATGATTGTTCGGTAAAGCAGCAATAGACTTAGGTGAAAATGAGGTTGGCGATTTTCGACATTGACGGGACGCTGACGAATACGAACGAGGTCGATAACGACTGCTTTGTCAAAGCTTTCGCTGAATCGCTCGCCATTACTCCAATCAACAGTAATTGGGATGAATATCCTCACACATCCGACTCAGGGATCACTGACGACATTTTCCAGAAGCGCTTTGGGCGCGCGCCTACAGCCGCCGAGTTAACCCAACTCAAAACTTGTTTCGTCAGTCTGTTGAAAGGGCGCTATCGATCGGACTCAGCGAATTTCACCGAGATTTCCGGCGCATCTATCGCGTTGGAGAAGCTGAAACGAGAATTTGACTGGGGGGTCGCTATCGCTACGGGTTGCTGGCGTGAATCCGCTCTGTTGAAGTTGAGAGTCGCAAACATCGAAGTTGACGAAATTCCAATCGCTTATGCTGAAGATGGACTTTCACGAGAAGAAATCCTGCAAGCGGCAATTGCGAGAGCGTTGAGCCGGCATCAGCAGATCAGCTTCGAAAGAATTGTTAGCGTTGGTGATGCCGTTTGGGATGTTCGCTCTGCTTCTCGTCTCAAGTTAGCTTTCATAGGTGTGGGTGCGGGAGAGTCGGCAGAGCGATTGCATCAAGCCGGCGCAGCGGATGTGATTGAGAATTTCATTGACTATGCTCACTTCGTCAAAGCCCTGGGCCGGGCCCAAGTACCATCATGATGAAACAAAACGTTTATGCGAATTCCAGTGAAGCAGATGCTTTGCTGCTATGCACGACAATCATGGTTGTGAAAGAAATTCGCGAATCACTCGTCGTTCGTCTTCATCCTTGATCCGAGTAAATAGTTTTGTGCCCAGCCTCTTGATTATCTCTGGTCGATCGAAAGGCATTCGATCGTAGACTTTGCCTCCCTGAAAATGACAAGGCTGGCAGCGGGATTGAAGGATCGGCTTGATTTGCTGATCAAAATCGACTTTGGAGTTTGTGCTCGCAGAGGGTGCGGCCGCGCTCGTTTCTGTTACGGCCGCGCTAAGGCGGGGTGTCGCCGGTCGAATGGATTTATACGTAGCGAAGCCGCCGGCAACAATCAGGATTATGATTAGCGATGTCACTCGCATCCCCCTCATACTACTCCTGTTGTTAGTCAGTTGTCAGTGGTCAGTTGTCAGTGATCAGTGGTCAGTTGTCAGTTGTCAGTTGCACACCTGATGACGTGACGCATGACGTCGCCGAGCGAACAACTGACCACTGACAACTAACCACTGGCCACTGATCACTGATTACTAACAACTGACCCACAAAAAAGGCCGGCACCTCCGAACGACTCGGTTGTGCCGGCTCTTTTGGTTTCAGTTAAGAATCGTTAGTGGTTTCAGTTAAGAATCGTTAGTCGATTCGTTCTCGACTAATCAGTGTGGTTTCCGTACCACCCCACGGCGTGTATCTTACGAGATACGTCTCACGATAGGTTCGGAAACCATAACGGACGATCCGCGTCTGATAGAACTCGCGATCGCTACGCCAACGGTTCCGGTACCTGTCACGATAACGGTCCCGGCCGATCTGAATTCGCAGTTGCGGATTCGCCTTTGCCACCGGGTTCGCCCTGGTCTCGGCAAATGAACCCAGAAAACCGAAACTTGCCAACGCCAGTGTCAATGTTAGTAGCTTCTTCATAACTTCCCCCTTTTTTCGAATTAATTCCTTTGAATTATTTCACCCCATTACTTCGCAAGAACTACTCCTCCCGAAGCGAAAGGGAAGTTCGTTAGCGTTTAGTAAAAGGAATGAAGGATCGCCGCAAGGATAATGAAACCTGCATTGCAGCGATCTTGTTTTTGAATGTCTGCGAAAAAGATTTGATTGCAAGAGAATGGGCCAAAATTACCCCAAATCGTCTTGAGAATCAGCTATCTCCAACATAAAACTTAAGTCGGCTGGATGGAGGTCGAGGAAGTCTATTCAGCCTCCCAATTCTTGATGGGCCGAGACTGCCGTTCCCCGGTAGCTATGTGGGCTGACACACAGACCACTCTCTACATAAGATGATTAACTCAGCTTCCTAAATCCAGGGCAAGAGACAGGAGACAAGACAGATGACTGAAAAGTGTGCGATTCGTGGATGTTTATTGATTTTGCTGGTGTTGTTTGCCTGCGCTCCGGCAGCCGCGCAGTACATGGACAGCCTCGGTGGCAACTGGAATAATCCCGCCAGCGCGATGATCACAAACATCATCATGGATCGCTACGCTCGTCGTCGTTAACCAGGAGAATTAATGACCAGAAACATGCACGCAACTCGGAAACATATGTGGAAATACGTCCTTGGCATCACATTGCTTCTGCTTACCGGAATAAGTGCTCTGGCGCAAGAGACGAATACTGTTTCAACCCGTTTCGGTTCTCTGACCGTGAGTGACAAGGGAGTGCTCTTGTTCAAAGGCGCCCCGGTCCAACCGAAGGTCGAGGCCAATAACAGCTTGGATCTAAGCAAACCGTATTCGATCGGAAGCGCTGATGTAGTGCTGGTCACGGACAATGGCGGGACTGCCTGCCCGGCCTCGTATTACTTCGTCACTATTACGAGGGCCGGCGCCAAAGTCTCTCCTTCATTCGGGACTTGTAGTGATCTCATCAAGATAAGACGCAGTGGCGACTCGATTTCAGTTTCGATGCCGGGTTACCAGGGACCGTTTGAGTCGAAGAGAGCGCAACTAAGAGCCGCGCGAGAACATCATGTCTTTATCTACCGCGCGGGCCGGGTCACTGAGAACGGCAAACCCATTAAATAGCGGATGCGCATTCAGAAGGGGTGGCTGATCTTAAGTGGGCGTCTCGACGCACGGAGAAATCGCGGGACCTCACAGTTGTTTTAAGGTATGGCGTCCCGTAGGGAGTCGAACCTGAGTGAAAAGCCAGTCACCCTGATATTTCTTTCGTAGCAATCAGGTCCCCGGAAGCCCACGGAAGATTCACTCGATATCGGTGCGCCGGCAATGTGAGCCAAGGTCTCGCCAGTGTTGCAGATGAAATGGTTTCCGTCGTCACTGAACCTTCTTCGTGCGTGTCGCTGTCGATGACCCTTCCAACGTAATGATGCGTTTATTCAGGGCATCGTTCTCTGCGCGCAGTGTTTTGATTTCTGCCTGAGCGCGATCGAGCGTGCCCTGCTGTTCCTGAATTGCTTTGATGAGCACGGGAATCAGATTGCTGTAGTTCAATCCGAGAGGCGCATTTGCGTCAGCGCTCTTTTGGACAGCTTCGGGCATGACGGCGTCCACTTCCTGGGCAATCAGACCGAGGTGCGTGCCCTTGTCATTTCCTTCTTTCCACTGAAAGGACACTGGTCGCAGTTGCATGACTTGGCTAAGCCCGTATTTGAGGTCAGCGACCCCTTGCTTGAGACGCACATCTGAGGTTTGAATCGTTCCGTTTGCTGCCCAGACCGCGGACCAGCGATTGGTCGACGAGCCGAGGGTTTGGGAGTTATCGCTATCGGGTAACACGTCTCCAACCCTGAACCGAAAGCCTCCGCCTCCGGCTCGTAACACCATCCGATCGTCAACGTCCTGCTCGCCTATATAAACGCAAGGACCTGAGAACGCTGGGAGGCAGCCCGAGTCACCAAAGATAATAATCTTCTCATCGCCGTTGGCGTTTGGGGCTCCGATTTGTACGTGGCTGCCACTGGAACTTGCTCCTGTTCCATCTCGCACGTCGAGCGCGGCCGAAGGAGCAGTAGTGCCTATGCCGACCCTGGTATTGGCTGAAGCGGAATTGACACCATTGATACTGCCGAGTACGAGTGAATTACTCGCGTCCACTTCGGCCAGGGCACCGATCGCGGTGGCATTGGTGAGATTACCCGACCCGGGACCCGCACCGTATCCGATCGCTGTGTTGCCGTCGCCCCCCACGTTCGCGTAACCGGCGCTACCTCCAAAGAAGGAATTCTTTTGGCCAGTGTTATGATGATAGCCGGCGAAACTGCCAAAGAAAGCGTTCGATACGCCCAGGGTGTTTGACAAACCGGCGTACGAGCCGGAAAAGGTGTTGAAGCTGCCGCTGGTGTTCGCAGCACCGGAAGACCAACCAAAAAATGAGTTAGAGCCTCCGTCGGTGTTTGCTAAACCGGAGTCTTTACCGAAAAATGCATTTAGACTTCCGGTGTTGTTTTGTCCTGCGCCGACCCCCGCAAAGAGATTTTGAGTACCTGGATTACTCAAGATGCGATTACCCCCGATGTTGTATTGCGTCGAGGTGTTGATGTTGCCGGCCACGTCGAGCTTGTCCACTGGTGTTGGTGTGCCAATCCCCACATTTCCGCTCGGCCTAATCACCATTCGCAGAATGTCATTGCCCGTATTGAACTTTACCGAGCCGTCGTCACCTGCTGGACTCGTGATGTTGCCTGCTGCGATCGTGAACAACCCGCGCTGATTCGCGATTGTCGTGTAGGTGTTGCCGCGCATGGCAAAGAACGGGCCGTTGGCGGCACCATAAGACGGCACATTGCCGGCCAGCACGCCCGTAGTGCCGTTTGTCGAGTTCAAGTAAAGCAGATTGGTATCGACCGCGCCGCTGGGTGCGGCCGTCAACTGCAAACCGGTCCCGGTATCAATCGCCACCGAATCCCCAACCGTACCCGCATTGTCGGTAAACTTAGCTAATCGGTTCTGAGTGGTCGTGGTAACCGTATTGGTGCCATCGGCGCTCGTATGCGTAAGCACTCCTTTGTCATTGACGTTCAGCGTGCTGCCATCATTGAATACAAAACCCTGACGCGCACGAATTTCACCCGCAACATCCAGTTTAGATTTAGGTGCCGAGGTGCCGATGCCTAAGTTTCCTTCTTCAGTCAGACGCATCTGCTCCTGGTCATTACCGGAAAAGAAATCGCCAAGGCGAAACGACAGCGCACCACGGTCACGGATCACCTGTCCTTCCTGACCATTGTTGGCAAGGACGGTGGTGGCCTGCGCTTCCCCGGCCTTCAGAATGGTCAACACCGCGTTCTCTTCGATTGGCCCTACTGCCTGCTGCTGCGGTGCGGTCAATTGCGTCGCATCAACGCGCTGTAGTTCGACCTGCTTTTCTCCGATCGAAACTGAGCCAATCCTTTCACTTAGTCTGCCGGATAAACTCTTCACCGTTACTACTATCAGGTATGAACCCTGCAATCGTTGGCCGCTACTGTCCTGGAGGGACCAGTCAAGCACGTTACCTTTGGTGCTGACATCAAACAGAATCTGGCCGCTGTCGGAAATCACCTGTAGCTGCGTGCGCACGATGTTGCTTGGAGCAGTAAAACGCACGCGTTCGGCTGTGGCCGATGCGGTCACAGTACTATTTGTTTGGTTGGCTCTCTGACTGACGTTGCCCGGCTGTTCACCTTGAGCGAGCACCGCAGTGAGTAGGCAAAGAACCAGAAAACCAGAAGCGCAAAGTATTCGCGGTGTGAACATCAGAGTTCTCCTTTTGGCAAATCGCAGCACTTCAGCATCTGCTTAGCGACACTCGGATATCGGCGTGTCGGCAATGTGAACCAGGGTCCCGCCCATGTATCACTGACTTTCTTCTCCGCGGCAGACGAGTGGGTAACTCTGTTGCGTCGGCGCCGCTTCGCTTCCCGAGAAGATTTCAAAGATCGCAGCGACCATCCCGACGCCAATCAACGCTGATAACAAGATCCTTTTCATGGCATTATTCCTCGTTCACTTATGTGGTCGCTCACTTACCCCAGGCTTCCACTTCCACTACTCTGCTGTAAGCATTGTCCTGGCCGGCATTGATCTGGATTCTGATCTTTTCCGTGGTGATTGGAAAAAGGGGGAAAAACTGTCTCCAGACTTTGTGATTATCCAATTCCACTGCGAGATTAACCCAACCGGTGCCGTCCCAGTACTGTACATCGTAGGCTGTAATACCAAATCCATCTTTGTCGAACGACGGGTCAAACTTCTTTGGATCGACTGGAGTTACCAGATCAGTCTGCCTGGTGATGACATCAATCTCGTCGATTGTTTTCTTGCCATCGAAACGCACTTCGAGATAATCGGGGAAAATGCCCAAGGTACTATCGAGCCATACTGCGTTACCGGCGCCGGTAAGCTCGCCATCGTTAACATATTTCTCCGAATTGAGAGTAAGAGTAGAAGAGGGGAAAACCATCCCGCCATTTTTGGCCAGCGCGAAGTTGGTTTTGAGCGTTGGCAGGATCATTCGCTTGTTACGTTCTGCTCCCGTCGCCCGCAATTGCGCCCCCGCATTGTAGACATTGAATGTCCAGTAACTATCCGAAGAATTAAGATCCTTGATCCAGGCGAGTGCACCTTCGATTGGTTGAGCAAGCCTGGCAGGCTCGCCCGCTCTCATACTGCGATCCCGCCAGGAGCATTGGCCCGGAAGCAGGCCATCTCCAGCTGGTTTAGTTCCGGGAATGAAGTTGAAGCCAACCCACCTGAAACCTACCGGTCCGTCCAGGTCCATGACTTTCAATGTGTTTGTCCCGCGACAGACGAGCGGATAAGTCTCTGGCGGTACGGATATTTTCTTGATCGGAAATCTGTAATCGATGGTCAGGCTGAAATCGCCATAATAGGTCTCGCAGGCAGCATTGTCCCTTGGATACAGGCCATATACATACTTCGTATCCTCACCTACGATCACAAAGCCAAATCGGTCTATTTTCCCCGTGATCCAGTTGTTGACCAAGCCCTTAACATCAATGCTACAACCTTCATACGGACACTCGTTGAAGCCTGGTGGGATGTAGTCGCCTTCGGGAATGAAGGTATCAGAATCACGTCCCTCCTTCCACCAACTTATATTGGCCGCCGCCAGGTGGTCATTGCATACTTTATCAATAGTCTTATGACCATTCTTATCGTTAGCAGCAGTCACCATCCTCTTGAATTTCAGCGTGGCCTTGTCGGCAATTGGGAAAGAAGGCTTGCTGAATATTTCACTCAGATCGAACCATATCGTACCCCGGTACTCAGCTTTGAACTGCTCCTCGCATGGGAGAGGACCGCTGCCGGCGTCCCAATGATCTATATATCCGACACCTACCTGACCGGGCGGGGGATCAGGACCTTCCGGACGAATAAGATAATCACCGATACCAGTCAGAGCATTAATACCGATACCCTTGCAATTCCATCTATCGTTCGCCCAACGACTAAGCGAGGACCAGGTTTTGAGGCCCTCCGGGGCTGGTGTGAGAGTGACTGTCGCCTTCCCATACTCATCAGCGATGCCGACCGTCCGTGGGTCCATGCTACGTATTGGCGCCAGGGCCCGAGCCTTCGCTCTTGACCGATTGGCTTCCGGATAAGCCAGCAACAGAGTTAGCGCGATTGAGACACCGATTAATGAATACGCGGCATAGCGAATTCGAGTTTTCATGGCAACTCCTTCTCCATGCAGGTCCGATTCTTGAAGTTAGAACTCATTCAACCTTTGGTGTCCTGCACACTCAGATATCGGTGCGCCGGCAAATGTGTGAACCAACGTCTGGCCGGTGTTGCTATTGAAGATTTCTCCCGACGCCACGACACAAAGAAGATTTTCAGGACCAGGAGCGTTTTCAGCGTCTTTGCTTCAGCGATATTTTCCTCACCATCATTTCAATGTCGCCAGACGCGCCTCTAGTTTTTCAATGCGCGCGCGCTCTTGTGGTATTTGTTGCTGCCGATTCCAAATCTCTCTTTGCTGTGAGCGATAAATGAGTTAAGGGCAAACAACAGATGTTGTACCGAGTGTGCCAAGGGCGTCTACCGTCAAGCGATAGCAAACTGGCCCCCCAATATCAGTCGTTGCCCTGAGGATGATGCCGGAGCCCTGGGTTGTGACGGCGACATCACCTCCGGCGACCTGAAGCTTGGCGTTCGGACTGCCTGTGCCGATGCCCACATTGCCGCCCGTGTCCTGCAATACGACTTTGCCGGCGCTGGCGGCCGACCGGATGTACCAATTGCCATTAGCCCCATAGTGGATATGGCTGTGGTTCGGCCCAATGGTGGGCGCCTGAAAGTCCGCGGTGTTGTTGGCAGCGCTGTTGGAGTAAGAGACGACATGGATTGTGGCCAACGGCGCGGTGACGCCAATGCCGACTTTGGTACCTTCGGGCCTGCCAAGTACAAGGGAATCACTCTGGGTTACTTTTGCTCCGGCGCCGATCGCCGTGGCAAGAAAGAGATTCGACCCGACATCGGAATCACTTCCGATAGCGGTGTTATCAGTGCCTGTCTCGTTAGACAGGCCAGCTCGATTTCCAAAGAAGGAGTTCTGTCCGCCCGTAACGGTGGACCGGCCAGCCTGAATTCCGAAGAACGCGTTCTGGAAACCCGAGGTCGTCAACTCGCCCGCCGTAGCGCCAAAATAGGAGTTGCCGCCGTTCGGGAAGACCCCCATGTCGCTATTAGCGCCAGCCCGAAAGCCAAAGTAAGAATTGCTGCTGCTCACCGTATTCGTCGCGCCGGCTGATGTGCCAAAGAATGAGTTATTCTCGCCCGTAATGTTACTGCTCCCGGCGTTATCACCCAAAAATGAATTATTGGCTCCGCTGGTGGTGTTTGCACCGGAAAGGAAACCAAAAAATGAATTGTGATCGCCGGTGCTGTTTGAACTACCGGAAAAGGAACCAAAAAATGAATTGAAGCTGCCGCTCGTGTTTGAAAAACCGGAAATGGCACCAAAAAATGAATTACGGTTGCCGGTGGTGTTTGCTCCACCGGAATCACTACCAAAAAATGAATCAAAGCCGAAGCCGCTGGTGTTTAGTCCCGCCCCAACCCCGGCAAAGAGATTACTTGTCCCGGCGTTGCTCAACAAGCGTTGACCGCCGATGTTGTATTGCGTGCTGGTATTAATGTTACCGCCCACATCCAGCAGTGACCCGGGGTTGCTAATACCAATCCCCACATTTCCACTCGGCCGAATCACCATCCGCAGAAGATCGCTTCCCGTATTAAACTTTACCGAGCCGTCGTCTCCTGCCGGACTCGACACGTTACCTGCCGCGATAGTGAACATCCCGCGCTGATTCGCGATCGTCGAGTACGTGTTGCCACGCATCGCAAAGAATGGTCCATTGTTTGCGCCATAAGACGGAGTGCTGCCCGCCAACACACCGATCGTCCCGGTCGTGCTGTTCAAGTAAAGCAGGTTTGTATCCACGGAAGGGTTGGCTGCCACAGTGAGTTGCAATCCCGTCCCTGTGTCGAGCACCACCGAGTCGCCGAGCGTGCCGCTGCTGTCGGTCCATTTCGCGAGCCGATTCTGCGTGCCCGTGCCAGCAACGTTTGGAGTGATATCGCCATTGCTGCCGGTCAGGGTCAGAGCGCCTTTGTCGTTCACATTCAAAGTGCTGCCATCACTGAAGACAAACCCCTGACGCGCGCGAATCGCACCGGCGACATCCACCCTGAATTTGGGTTTCGAGGTGCCAATGCCGAGATTGCCTTCTTCAGTCAGACGCATCTGTTCTGTGTCATTACCGGAAAAGAAATCGCCGATCCGAAATGAGAGCGCTCCCCGATCACGGATCACTTGCCCTTCCTGACCATTGTTGGCAAGGACAGTGGTGGCCTGCGCTTCACCGGCCTTCAGAATGGTCAACGCCGCGTTCTCTTCAATTGGTCCCACGGCCTGCTGCTGCGCCCCGGTTAATTGCGTCGCATCAACGCGCTGTAGTTCAACTTCCCTCTCGTGCACCAATGCTGAGCCAATGCGCTGGCTCAGTTTGCCGGAGAGACTCTTGACCGTCACCACGCAAAGGTAAGAACCCGGGGCCAGGCGCTCTCCGCCACTGTCTTGCAGTGTCCAGTCGAGCACGTTGCCTTTGGACGTCACGTCAAACATAGCGGTAAAGCGAAGACGCTCTGCCGAGGCGCTGGCTGTCACTATCGGAATGATCCGTGGATAAGTGTCTGTCTTCACGTCTTGCCCCAGAGCGAGACTCAGAGCGCAGAGCGTTAAGAACAAAGACACAAGCAAATGAGTTGGTCTAAGCACGGTAATCCTCCTCTGGTTGGTAACAGTGTCAGTTCAGCAGCTTGCGGCTCGCACATGAATACTCCAATGGAATGCGGCCGTCGCCGTCTGATTAGATAGGAACGTGAGAAGAAAAAAGGCAAAAGAAAACGGGGCAAAAGTGAAGAGACACCCCCCTCTTTTTCGGATTTTGCCTTTGCTCTTTTACTTTTACTGCTTTTAGACGAGGCGATTGCGGAGCGCTTTAGCGAGGCTTCTGATTTGGAATGGACCTGAAGTTTTTCGTAAATGTTGCGCATGTGAAACGCTATAGTACTGACCTTGACATCCAAAGCAACGGCAGCCGTCTTGTAGTTGTGGCCTTCAACAAGCAGCTTTAGGAGCCGCAGTTCGTGCGGCGTGAGTTTATAGTCCGCTCTGTCAGGAGGGCGAATCTCGCGAAATAATTTGAGCACCCGGCGCGCGACCTCCGGCGACATCGGCGCCCCGCCGCTCATCGCTTCGTTCAGGCTCTCGATCAAGCGCGCCGGCGGCGTTTTTTTCAGCAAATACCCGCAGGCGCCCGCACAGAGCGCGTCGAAGATCATCTCGTCATCGTCATAGACTGTGAGCATGAGCAGCAGGATCGCCGGGTAGCTTTCTTTGAGCAGCCTAATACCTTCGATGCCGCTCATTCCCGGCAGGCCAATGTCGACCAGCATGATGTTCGGTAGTTCAAACCGGATCTTCTCCAGCGCTTCTTCCATCGAACGAAAACTACCAGTGCACCGGTAGCCGTCAGTGAATTTGATCAACGAGGCGAGCCCCTCGCGGATATCGCGCAGGTCTTCTATGATTGCTACCTTGATCGGGGCCGGAGCCGAAGCTGACTGCAAAGGCGCGGCGGTGTGCGTTTCAGAAGGCATATGTCATCTCGGGCGGTTGCTATTCCACTGGCATGCGGCGCCTAGCCTACAGCAAAGCACTGAACAATTCCCCGTCTAAACAGATAGGGGACGCCCGAACACATTTTCCATTTGTCATTTTCTATTTCCCATCTCCCATCGATCGCCATGTTTGTGACACTTGGCTGCACTCATTAAGCACAGTGACAAATGAAAAATGGAAACTGACATATGGGAAATGCACCCTGACGAAACAGGGATTAACGCACCCGCCCATTTCGAGAACTCACTCTTGCGGCTAAAGGAACTTTCAACAACACCTTTGTCCCTTCACCCCTGTTTGAGATTACTTGAAGCTCGCCGCCGAGGCTCTCTGCACGGGCCCGCATGCTCGCGAGTCCCTGGCCCTCGCTTATCTGTGCCGGATCAAAGCCCGGGCCATCGTCCACGACTTTCATCGTCAGCCACCTGTTTTCGATCCGCACTTCAATCTCGGCCTCAGTGCAGCGGGAGTGACGCGCGATATTGTTGACGGCCTCTTTGAAGATCAGAAAGACCTGGCGGCGCAGGTCCGCTCCGATTTTCAAAGCTTGCTCTTCACCAGGAGCGTTAAAACTAAACTCAATCTGGCGGGCAGTGAAGACGTCGCTGGCAAAGCGCCGCATTCGTTGTACGAGATCGCTGAGATGATCTTTTTTGGGATTGATCGCCCAGACGATGTCGCTCATCGAATCAACCAGGTCACGCGAGGCAGTGGCGATCACCGTGAGCGGCTCGCCGATCGGCGCCTCCACGTTTACCTGGTGGCGGGCCACCTCACTCAAAATAGCGATGCGCGACAAGCCCGAACCGATGTCGTCGTGCAGATCCGCTGCGATGCGCGTCCGCACGCGTTCCAGTTCGATCAGCCGCGTAACACGGTTGCGGATGATCGTCGCAGCGACCAGTCCCATCAACATCAGAGCGAGGGTAATAAACCACCAACGCTGCCAGATCGGCCGCAGAATTGAAAAAGTAATAATCGCCGGGGTGGGACTGAGGCTGCCGTCCGTAGTTACGGCCCGCACCTGGAACTGATAATGACCAGGAGACAAGCTTGCATAATTAATCGTGCGCTGATCGGTGGGCGCGCTCCACTCCTCATTAGCGCCGACTAACTTGTACTGGTACTTCAAGCCCCCACCGGCCGCAAAGCCCAGGCCGACGAAGTCAATGCTGAGTTGATTCTGCGTCGGATTGAGGACGAGTCCGGACACTTCAGTTTCGCCCAAGGCCGAGATCGGTTGTGAATTGCCCGCGATGCGTAACCCACTGATCAAGATAGGTGGTTGCTGCTGGGGTGGGTCAGACCCCGGAATGAGCCGCGAAAGCCCGAGGTCGGTCCCGAACCAAAGCGCACCCTGCCGGTCACGAAAAGCAACTGTGATCGAGCTGCTTGGGAGCCCATCGGCCTTGGTGTAGTGCCTGACACGTTTGGTCTGCAGATCGAGTTGATCGAGACCGCGTGCCGTGCCGAAGTACATCCGCCCTGACTTGTCTTCAGTAATGCATGAGACGCCGTTGCTGGATAGACCATCAGCAGTCGTGTAGACGACGAAGTGCGGGCGGTCTGCTTGCGGATCGTCGAGACGAGCCACTCCGCCCTGGCCAGTCGCAACCCAAAGCCGGCCGGCATGGTCAAGATATAAAGCTCGCACCGGTCCCGGCGCCATTCCATCGGATTGGGTGAACATGCGAAAGTGTCCATCGCGGTAACGTGCGAGACCGCCTTCATAAAACCCCAGCCAGAGATTGCCGGCCGCGTCTTCGCGATAGGCGGTTGGCGGGCTGTAGCGCGGCAGTCCTTCTCCTTCAGAATAGACGTGAAACGACTCGGTGGCTCGCTCCCAGCGAACCACGTTAGGCACTGCCCCCGCGATGCTGATCCAGATATCACCGCGCGAGTCTTCAAACAGACGGAACACGTCGGTGCCGGGCAGTTCGCCATGCTGCTGGTCATAGAAAACCTTCGGTGGCGTGTGTGCCATTTGCTCCACGCTGATCACCCGCGGGAAGCGATAGAGCCCGTAGGAAGTGGGCACCCACCACTCTCCGGTGTGGTCCTGAAAGGTGACCTGATTCCAGCCCCAGCCGAAACTCTTGATCTCGCGGGACACGTGAGGCCTGACGGCGGCGAATCGTTGGCCGTCGAAATGATTGATGAAGGGCTCGAGATCACTGGTCACGCAGAGTTCTCCGTGCTGGTTTTCAAAGACAGACATCACCTTGGCATTGCTTAGACCATCCACTTTGCCGAAAGTGGTAAAGCCGCTCCAGGTGATCTCCATGGCCCCGGTTGAGCTTGACAGCCATAAGTTGCCGTCAGGATCCTCGGCTTGCGGCGAGATGTATTTGTTGCTCAGTCCCTGAGCCGAAGTGTAGCTGCGGAACCGCCCATCGCTAAACTCAGTCAGTCCGCCATCAGTGCCGATCCAGATGCGTCCGTCAGCGGCTTGATATATGCCCGTCAAAATAATATCGCTGGCGAGTCCATCAGCAGTGGTGTAGCGGCAGTTCTCGCCTGGCGCCGCAGGCAGGTGCACCCGATGGTCACGCGAGCGCTCTTCGCGTGCACACCCAGCCAGTGTTCGCGTTACGAGGCTATCTCCTGCGACGATCGATGACGCAGGTTCCGGCTTGAACACAATCAATGCGGCTCCTCCGCGGTGCGCAATCCAGAGCCTCCCTTCAGAATCAAACATTAACGACTCGACGAGGTCGGCAAGCGGTTGAATCGCGTAGCGAACGATGCGGCCGTCGGGCAGGCGCCTCACTAAGCCCCTCCCTTGAGTGCTGACCCAGAGGCTACCTTCGCTGTCCTCGATCAGATCCCTGACAGGTACGTCTGGCTGCTTCAGCTTCAGCTCGATATAACGAAAGATTGCCTGACCGTTCGATTCATCGAGGCGAAATAGACCAGCATCGGTGCCGGCCCAGATTTGCCCCGCGCGATCTTCATAAAGGACGTTCACGCGATTGGTTGCCGCCCCATTACCAACCGGATACGCAGTGAATAGATTGCCGACTTGAGATCGTTGATTCGCCAATGGCGAGGGGTTGAAGCGGGCCACCCCGCCGCCATTGGTCGCTACCCAATAGACTCCCCGCCGAGTCTCGAGCAGGTGGTTGATGAACGGATGAGGCAGTCCGTGTTCGACTCCATAGGTGGTGAACTCGTAGCCGTTGAATCGGCTCAACCCGTCCCCCGTACAGAACCAGAGAAAACCGTGCGAGTCTCGAACAATGCGCAGAACAAGATCGCGCGGCAGCCCGTCGGCAGTCGTGTAAGTGCGGACCGGAAGCTGTTGGGCACGGACGCTTGACGCGCCGAGAAGGAGCGCCAGCGCCAGGCATAATGCGGCAACAGTCTTTGCGCCGGCATTGACCTGAGTTGACTGCTCTGGGCCAACCATTTTCACTGGAAGTGATGATACTGCGTGGTCGTGATGGCGAGAAGCTGGATTAGTGTTTCAAACAATTGAATCGCTGAGGCAACCACAAAATGAAGTTTGCCGTACCTCTTCAATTGATTTGCGCGGCTCGCGAACTTGCGCCTAGAATGGCATCCCCGAGTTCCCCAGACGGGGCAGCCTCTTGCCTGAGCGCGGACCTTAAGCGCGGACGCGCAGAAAAGTCTTTGGGCCCTATTGAAAAATTCTTCAAAAGTTCTCCATTGTCCATGAGCGCGCAAGTTAACCACATTTATGAGTTCGGCGAGTTTCGCATGGAGACCGCGGAGCGGCTCTTACTGGGTAAGGAGGGGCCGATTCCACTGACCCCCAAGGCGTTCGACACGCTCCTGATTCTGGTTCAGCAGAGCGGCCACCTCATCGAAAAAGACGATTTGATGCAGCAGGTTTGGCCCGATACCACTGTCGAGGAAGCAAATCTAGCCCGGAATGTGTGGGCGTTGCGCCGAGTTTTGGGTGATGACCACGGCAAGCACCGCTACATTGAAACCGTTCCCAAACGCGGGTATCGATTCATTGCGCCGGTTAAAGAGTTTCCGAGTCAGTCAATTGAGTTGCTGGTGCAGCGGCGCCTGCGTGCTCATATTGTTACCACCGAAGAGGAGAGCGCTGATCTCAGCGCCGCTCAGACGGAAGCGATTGTGCACACTTCGGCACCGAATCCGCTGGCTCAATTCTCCGCACTTACTCAGGCACCGGTTGCAAGGCTGACGAGCCGTAACCGCGGAATCGCAATCGTCGGGATCGTCTGCGTTATAATAGGACTTGGTATTGCCGCTGCCGCGATCGTTCGCCGTAATGCGAATCGAGCTTCAACACATACGGCCATCGATTCCCTCGCCGTGATGCCGTTCGTGAACGCCAGCGATAACCCGGACCTGGAATACCTTTCGGACGGCATTACTGAGAATATTATCAACCGAATTTCGCTCGCAGCTCACCTGAAGATGATCGCGCACAACTCGGTTTTCCGTTACAAGGGTAAACAGATCGATGCTCAAAAGGTGGGTCACGAATTAGGTGTCCAGGCAATCCTGCTCGGGCGAGTCGTCCAGCACGGCGATGACCTGTCCGTTAGCGCGGAGCTGGTTAACGTCGGAGACGGCAGTCATATTTGGGGCGAGCACTACGATCGCAAAGCGACGGACCTTTTATTCCTGCAAGAAGACCTGGCGAAAGACATCGCGAACGGTCTACGGTTGCAGTTTGATTCCGAAGAACAAACGCAAAGCCGCAAAAGCTGCACCGACAATGTCGAGGCTTATCAGCTCTATTTAAAGGGGCGTTACTTCTGGAACAAGAGAACTGAGACGGGCCTGCGCAAGGGAATTGAGTACTTTCAGCAGGCGATCGAGCAGGATCCAAACTATGCGCTGGCGTATGCCGGCCTGGCCGATTCGTACATCATTATGGCCAATTGGAGATACGCGCCGCCGGGCCATTCATACGCCAAGGCAAAAGCCGCGGCGCTCAGAGCGCTGGAACTCGATAACCGTCTTCCCGAGGCGTTGACGTCGCTTGCTTATACAACTCTACTCTACGAACGCGACTGGAAGACTTCGGAGTCAAGATTTCAACAAGCCCTCGCGCTCAATCCAAATTATGCTTCCGCTCATCACTTCTACAGCATTTGTCTGATGACCTCCGGCCGCCAATCCGAAGCGTTGGCTGAGATCACGCGCGCGCAGGATCTCGATCCGCTGTCACTGATCATTACTTCCGTCCATGGTTGGATCTATTACCAGGGCCGGAATTTCGATCGAGCGGTTTATCAATACACGAAGACTTTGGAAATGGATCCTAAATACGTTCCTGCCTTGCTGGATCTCGGAGCCACCTACTTGAGAAAAGGCGAATACAGCAAAGCGATTTCCCAGTTTGAGGAGGCAAAAACCGCCGGCGGAGAGACTGGCAGGATTCTGGCCGACTTAGCCCAGGCGTACGCTCTTTCCGGAAGGCGATCGGAAGCGCTGGGGATCCTGAGCCAGCTCGAACGCCCATCAGCGCCGGCCTTTGTCTCGACCTGGGATCTCGCGCTGGTTCACACCGCGTTGGGTAATAAGGCCAGGGCAATTGAGTTGTTAGAAAAAGCAGCGGATGAACGGGTGGGGTGGATTATATTGCTGGGAGTTGATCCGGCTTTTGATCGGCTTCAAAGCGAGCCGAGATTCGCAAAACTAAAACAGCGAGTCGGGATTCCGAGCCATCTCAGTCGTGAGAGAAACCAATCCAATTCTAATAAGTCTCACGCTTCATCAATCAATTGAATTCTGTGCACATGCCGTCCTCCCTCGAATGGTGTTTCAAGCCACGCGCGCACGATCTCGAGAGCAACTTCCGGCGTCATCATTCGCTGACCCAGCGAGATCATGTTGGCGTCATTGTGTTGCCGAGCCAGGCGCGCTGACTCAATGTTCCAGCATAAAGCACAACGAATTCCCCTGACGCGGTTTGCCACCATCGCTTCGCCATTGCCCGACCCACCTAAAACGATACCGCGCTCCGCTTCGCCTGAAGCCACTGACAGAGCGACCGGGCGAATAAACAGAGGATAGTCCACAGGTTGCTCGGAATAGGTGCCAAAATCATTGACGATGTGTCCCAGCTCAGAAAGGAGGCTCTTGATCTTCTCCTTGTACTCAAAGCCGGCATGATCTGAACCGATTGCGATCTTCATTTGCAGAATCTAATTACGACATGTCATAGCATGAGTTGCAAGTCTCGAACTGAACGGCCCGATCATGAGCCGTTTCTGACGCTTCTTCAAGTACGCGGCGATTGAACTCCAACCAGCTCAGCTCCCGATTGATGAGAAGATTTCTTTGTTGACGAAGATTGCGTGGCAGCTTTGATCGTTTTATCTTCGCCGGAGCCGTCTTTAGTGTAGCTGTTGCAGTGCTCGTAATGGGTCTTTAATATCATTCTAATAAATACGGGCGGATGAAACCCAGTTCGAACGTGTAAGGACGGGCAGCATTCAACTTAATTTTAATAATAATGTAGTGAAGACCTGCGTAATCGATTCGCAGTCTTAGGTTTGTTGCAGCTTATCCCCTGGTGAATGCGGCTTTGCAGTATGGTTAACTGGAATAGTTACCAATGAAACCGTTACTTCAATCTGAGATTGCAACGTGCCTGGGGCGGGCTTTGGAAGAAGACATCGGTTCTGGTGATGTGACGACGGCTGCAATCGTTGCCGCCGGCGCTGTGCTGCGAGGAAACATCGTTGCCAGGCAAGCTGGGGTTATCGCCGGTCTGGACGTGGCTGAGCAAGTCTTTCGTTTGCTCGATAAGGAGATGGAATTCAACGTTCTCGCCGGTGAGAGTTCAGTCGTGGAATCAAATACTACAGTGGCGAAACTATCAGGCTCGGCTCGCGCCCTGTTGACGGGTGAACGGACGGCATTGAATTTTCTGAATCGCATGTCAGGAATCGCGACTCTAACTCGCAGGTTTGTTGACGCCGTGGCTCACACTCAGGCGACAATTCTGGACACGCGCAAAACTGCGCCAGGCCTGCGTACCCTCGATAAACTCGCCGTGATTCGTGGTGGCGGCCGGAACCACCGAATCGGTCTCTATGACATGATATTAATAAAGGACAACCATATCGACTTTGCCGGTTCACTTGAAAAAGCTGTGGCTCGGGTGCGTACCTCGGGAACGTCGCTGGAGCTGGAAGTAGAAGCGCGCACGTTGGCTGACGTACAAACCGCGCTCAATCTTGGTGTTGATCGAATTCTGCTGGACAACATGAGCGTCGAGTTGATTCGCGAGGCAGTAAAACTCAGCGCCGGTCGCGTGAGGTTGGAGGCTTCGGGCAATATCACTTTGGAGAATGTGCGCGACATTGCCGAAACCGGTGTTGATTTCATTTCAGTCGGAGCATTAACGCATTCAGCGAAATCGTTTGATGCGAGTCTGGAGTGGGTGTCTTAGGAAAATCACGACGCAAGACGGTAAACTTGAAACATAATGAATACCGCAACTATAACAAGTCCGCATGAAATGCAGAGTCGGTTGCAGGCACTTCTGGCAGGAGTAGTGCCGGATATTGAATTAGGCCTTAAGGCTGAGCTGGCCGCCAGGATCAATCTCCTGAAGCGCGAAAAGAATGCCGTAATTCTCGGCCACAACTACATGGAGCCGGCACTCTTCAATTCGATTCCGGACTACGTCGGAGATTCACTGGAGCTTTGCCGCAAAGCGGCCGAAACGGATTGCGACATCATAGTCTTTTGCGGCGTCAGGTTTATGGCTGAGACGGCGAAGATCCTGAATCCTGAGAAGACTGTGCTGTTACCGTCGCGAGCGGGCTGCTCACTTGCGTCGAGTATTACCGCTGCGGACGTGCGCGAGTTGAAGCGCAGATTTCCCGGCGTGCCCGTCGTCACCTATATAAACACATACGCAGACGTGAAAGCGGAGTCGGACATTTGCTGCACTTCCGCAAACGCCGCCTCCGTAGTTGAATCGCTCAACGCCGAGACTGTGATTTTCATTCCTGACGAATATCTCGCAAAGAACGTCGCTCGCCAGACAGGAAAGCACATTATCTTTCCAAAAGTGAACGGACCAGACGCGCACCTGAGAAAACAGTCGGATCATGAACTCGATTATCAGATGATTGGTTGGCGTGGACGTTGTGAGGTTCACGAGAAGTTCACGATCGAAGATGTGCAGAATGTCAGGAACCAGTTCAGCGACGTTGTGGTTCTGGCACACCCTGAATGCAGTCCCGAGGTTGTTGAGGCATCGGATTTCTCAGGCAGCACGACCGCGATGTCTAAGTACGTCGCAAGCAGCCAGGCGGGCCGGTATCTGTTGCTAACGGAATGCGCGATGGGAGACAACGTGGCCGCCGCAAATCCAGGAAAGGAAATGCTGCGACTGTGCAGCGTGCGCTGCCCGCACATGAACCAGATCACGCTCGAGGACACGCTAAAATCATTACAGAAACATCAATATGTGATCGACGTTCCTGAAAAGACTAGGTTGCGCGCCGCCCGCGCGGTCGAGCGAATGATCGCTATTGATTAACGACGTACTCCTTACAAGACACTCGAATATTCCTGCCGGAATGAAGTTAGGTTCGCCTAAGTATGCGTGTCTCTCGAGGTAATCAGAGAGACCTCGGGCCGTTTCCAGGCCCGAGGTCTCTTCAGACTTCGCAATTGCAGCACTCTTAATTCCAATTAAAAGCCGATGCGATTTTCGCGCGGCTTGGCTGCATTGACCCTCAACGCGCGGCCGCCTACTTCCTGGCCGTCGAACTTCTGGATAGCTGTCGCGCCTTCCTCGCTCGAGGACATTTCGACGAAGCCGAAGCCGCGCGAGCGACCTGTTTCGCGATCTTCAATCAAGGAGACGCTTTCAACCGTCCCCGCCTGCGCGAACAATGTTTGGAGTTCATTGCTCGACGTATCAAACGAGAGATTACCGACATAAAGTTTCATAGACATAAGTTTCATACCTTTCCCCATGCGGGGCTTCTCACCCGGAAGACTCTTCCCTGGCGAGTCAACAGAAGCCGCATGCCGAAAACTGCGGCTTCCCAATCTGCCAAGGAGTTACATATCCATGCCGCCGGGCATTGCCCGCAGCTTGTTATCTTCCTGTAGCTCAGAAATGAGGGCTTCAGTTGTTAGCATTAAGCCCGCAATTGATGCCGCATTTTGCAGCGCACATCGGGTGACTTTCGCCGGATCAATGACACCGGCAGCCACCAGGTCTTCGAATGTTTCGGTCTCGGCGTTGTAGCCGACGTTCGGATTCTTTTCAGCGCGAACTTTCTCGACAATGACCGCGCCTTCTTTGCCCGCGTTCGCGACAATTTGTCGCAAGGGCTCTTCCAGGGCGCGACGGACGATGTTGACGCCAATTTGTTCGTCCGGGTCGCCGGCGGGTTCGTCCTCGTTATCGGCATCGAACAGTTTGAATTTGTCCAACGCCTTTGCAGCGCGAATCAAAACCACGCCGCCGCCGGGCACGATGCCCTCTTCGACCGCCGCTCGGGTCGCATTCATTGCGTCTTCGACCCGCGCCTTCTTCTCCTTGAGTTCAGTTTCAGTGGCTGCGCCGACGCGAATTATCGCGACGCCGCCGACAAGTTTCGCCAGACGCTCCTGAAGTTTTTCGCGGTCATAATCAGAAGAGGTTTCTTCGATCTGAGCCTTCAGCGTTTTGACGCGGGCCTGCAGGTCCTTGGTGTTGCCCCCGCCATCAATGATGGTGGTGGTTTCCTTGTCGAGGGTCACCCGCCGGGCGCTGCCCAGGTCTTCCAGCTTAACGTTTTCAAGCTTGATGCCGAGGTCTTCGCTGATGACTGTTCCACCAGTGAGGACCGCGATGTCTTCAAGCATTGCCTTACGACGATCACCGAAGCCAGGCGCCTTCACCGCGGCGACGGTGATGGTGCCGCGCAGCTTGTTGACCACGAGGGTCGCCAATGCTTCACCTTCAACATCTTCAGCAATAATCAAGATTGATTTACCCAGCTTCGCCGCCTGCTCAAGAATCGGCAGCATGTCGCGCAGCGAAGAAATCTTTTTCTCGCTGAGAAGAATTACCGGATTCTCAAGCACGGCTTCCATGCTTTCCGCGTCGGTAACGAAGTAGGGCGAAAGGTAACCGCGATCAAATTGCATCCCTTCGACAACCTCCAGGGCCGTGTCCATCGTCTTTGATTCTTCGACGGTGATGACCCCATCTTTGCCAACCTTCTGCATTGCTTCGGCAATCAATTCGCCGATGGTGTGGTCCCCATTGGCGGAGATCGTGCCCACCTGCGCGATCATGTCACCGTTGACCGGCTTCGACATTCTCTTGATCTCTTTCGTAGCGCGCTCAACTGCTTTGTCGATGCCGCGCTTCAGGGCCATCGGGTTCGCACCCGCCGCAACAGTTTTAACGCCTTCGCGGAAAATCGCCTGCGCGAGCACGGTCGCCGTCGTGGTACCGTCGCCTGCGACGTCGCTGGTCTTCGACGCCACCTCGCGCACCATTTGGGCGCCCATGTTCTCCGTTGGATCTTTGAGTTCGATCTCCTTCGCCACGGTTACACCATCTTTGGTAATCGTCGGGCTGCCGTATTTCTTATCGAGGACGACGTTTCGCCCCCTTGGTCCCAGTGTAATCTTCACCGCGTCGGCGAGTTGATTGACCCCGCGCAGAATTGCAGCGCGCGATTCTTCTCCATGAGTTATTTGTTTTGCCATAATCTTTGTCTCTTTCTCCTAATTAAAGTTGTGACGCCAGAACCTAGTGGCTCTTCCTGCCGCCGCCGGCGGCCGCGCCCGCGCGCGTGATGACTCCGAGAATCTCGTCCTCGCGCATAATCAACAGCTCGTCACCATTAACCTTGATCTCCGAGCCGCTGTACTTGCCAATCAAGACGCGGTCGCCTGCCTTTACATCCAGGGCCTGGCGCGAGCCGTCATCTTTGTACTTGCCCAGGCCGGCGGCGATCACTTCGCCCTCCTGTGGCTTCTCTTTCGCAGAGTCGGGAATAATGATGCCGCCGCGAACCTGCTCGCCTTCATCGATGCGTTTCACGATCACGCGGTCGTGCAGTGGTTGGATATTCGTCATAACTTATTTCAATCTCCTTTTCGGTTTATCGAGAGTTCCAAATTTCAGAGCCATGATGATTACTTCGCCGGCAGTCTTCTTGCGCTACGCGCTTTAACGATCTTTTTCCCGTTAGTGAGCGAGAGCACATCGCCGGGTTGGCACACTAGCGCCTGGCATAGCTTCTCCAGAGTGTCGAAATTAATTCCGAAAGCTTTGCCTTTCTTCAAGCGCCACAACGTCGTGTGGCTGATGCTCGTCTGTTTGGCGAGCCAGTAGAACGTTCGCCCGTGACTTTTCAGCAGGCTGTCAATTCGAATCTCAATCATGGCGTCTTCCTTTCGCGTACACTATATAGCACACATGAGAAATATTGTCTATGCGAGATATATTGTATACTTGACATATATCTCTGTCTTAGCGTAGTGTCCTTGGGAATTGAGTTCGCTTACTCCTTTCTCAGCCCTTCTGGAATCATCCAGACTATCTGAAGTTCACAGCTCAACAACTTAAGGAGCTAACAAATGTTTGGAAGACAAATCACCATGAAGCTCAAGGCCAATTCGGCCAAGGAGCTCACCCGCATCAATGAAAACGAGATTATCCCTTTGCTGCGCAAGCATAAGGGCTTCCGCGATGAGACCACCTTTATCGCTCCGGAACGCTCGGAAGCGATTGCCAACAGCTTCTGGGATTCAAAAGAGGACGCAGACGCTTATAGCCGCGTAGGCTATGCGGAAGTGTTGAAGACGCTCTCAAATGTGCTCGAAGGAACGCCGACGATTAAGACATTCGAGTTTGCCAATTCCACATTCCACCAGACGGCCCCCGTCAAGACGGTGTAAAAGTAAAGAGATTCCTGACTGCGAGAGGGCGGACCTGAGGTCTGCCCCTCGACAGGAATGACGCTCCAGAAATCTGGCGAGGCTTTTCATTTTTCATTGGTAAAACCTCCTCCTGACTGAAGACATGGAGAACCGGCATGAGCACCCTCAACATCCATCAACGTCGAATCGGAAACGTGACGGTTTTGGACATGGACGGCAACATAAGAATCAGCGGAAACAATGTAGCCCTACAGGAAGCAATTTGCTCCCTGGTCAACGAAGGGCGAAATCAGATTGTGCTGAATCTGGCGCGAGTTACTTACATCGATTCAAGGGGTCTGGGCGAACTTATTTCCAGTCATGTCGGTTTGACTAAGAGGGGCGGGCAGATCAAGCTGCTCAATCTCACCCAACGACTCGAGGAGCTGATGACGACCGCAAGTCTTCTTACAGTCTTTGATGTTTACGGCGATGAACCAGAAGCTGTCGATAGTTTCAAGACACCTGACGCTGGCGCGGTACCGATTGCTCCGCCCGATAATGTGCCTTCGGCCATTGCCGTGCGTTGAAACGGCGTTAAAGCCTGACACTTTTTTTCGCCTGCCCCTGATTTGCCGGATCTCTCTCGTGGCTCATGCCGGGCGGCGGCGGGAGAAAATATTAAACGCAAGAATGATCAGCGCTCCGAGCAGCAACAGGTGAATCAGGTTGGTGGTAACAAAGCCACCCACAAACCCAAGTGCCCACAGCAGCAACAACACTATCAGATTATCTATAACATGATCGTATTCTCCTTAATTTCAAAAACTCTGTCTGACCTTCAATCCCTTGATATTGCTCGTCAACCACAGTGGGCCAAGTGATTAGAACCGTCTGCGCGCGGGATCACATACATGACATTTTTCCGATAAGCTACTCATCGATATTGCTTAGAGTATAATGAACCTATCGTACGCGACCAGCCGCGTTTTATTGAGGATCGCTGCATGAGATCTACGCGCATGTCTGCAGTTACGACACCGAACGAGGCAGTTGAGAACCGGCTGCTCGGCGCGCTTCCGACTGACGAGTATGAACGACTGCACCCACGCTTACAGCAGGTTGCGTTTTCTCTCGGTGAAGTTGTCTACGAATTCGGCGGACACCTGGACTATGTCTATTTCCCGACGACTTCAATCGTCTCTTTGCTCTACACCATGGAAAACGGCACCAGTGCTGAAATGGGTTTGACGGGAAACGATGGCGTAGTCGGGATTGCGCTCTTCATGGGCGGCGGCACCATGCCCAATCGCGCCGTCGTACAGAGCGCGGGCGGCGCCTTCAGGATGAAGGCAAAAGTGCTGCAGGATGAGTTCGCGATGGGTGGTAAGTTTCAACAGATGTTGCTGCGCTATACGCAAGCATTGATTACTCAGATATCCCAGACGGCCGTTTGCAACCGTCTTCACTCAGTGGAGCAGCAACTTTGCCGCTGGCTCTTGTTAAGCCATGACCGACTCAAGACAGATGAGTTGATTATGACCCAGGAACTGATAGCCGATATGTTGGGTGTCCGCCGCGAAGGCGTCACCGTGGCTGCCGGCCGCCTGCAGGATGCGGGAGCGATTAGTTACGTCCGTGGTCACATCAAGATTCTCGACCGCCAGAAAATGGAAGAGACCGTCTGCGAATGTTACCGGGTAGTGAAAGACTTTATTCTTTCGCCAGGTCTCGGCTCTGTGTGTTAGCGCACAGACCCCGCCTTTGTTGAACTGCTATAAACTCCCTTAGCTCTACTTTAGAAATTACCTAGCGACATTGGGGGATCGGATAAGATCCCTATTCATTTGTGCTTTGGGCACGCGCCATTGCAGGCGGACTGACCTGTTCGCCGGCCTTCTTTTTACTTCCGGCCCCGCCTTGTTTCTTTGAAGTTAGCAGGGCGCCAAGCGCTTCCTTCACGAGGTTGAAGACCGTCCGCCGATTTTGAAAGACTACTTTCATCCAGTCGCCCTTGGTTGTTTGTGGGAAATAGATCGCCCGGAATACGAGCCTGGAAATGAAGTGAAAGACGCGAGGCCCCACCGGCTTGTGGCTCAGCGCCGCAACCGCTTCAGCATTTCTCTCCGGACTGTATGAAGAGGCCCAGGCATGATGAAGCTCGCTATGCGTCTCGTCGATGGTCATCTTCAGCGGCTTGTGGGCCATCGTATATCGCTCAAACTTTAACCAGTGTTTCGGCCTGATCAGCCGGCCATCTTTCAATAGGCGCTGGTACAGCGGTGTGGACGGGAACGGCGTGAGCTGGCCAAAGATCGGTAGACCCGGCGGCCAGGTGCGAATCTGTTGCAGGATCCGTTCGGCCACGCCGGGGGTGTCGTTATCCAAACCGATGATGAATGAGGTGATTGCATAGATATCGCGTTCGGCGAGCCGATTGAGCACGGTGGCGTATTCCTCGGGCTTATTGAAACTCTTATTAACGTCCGCGAGATTGACCGGATCAATCGACTCCATCCCGATGAAGATTATCTTGCCGCCCGATCGAGCAATCAGGTCAACCAGCTCTTCATCGCGCAAGAGATTGGCGCTTATCTGCGCGGTCCAGGGAACCTCGGCACCGGCCGCGATAATGTCGCGGAGCAGGGATTTAGTGCGTTTGATACTGATGGCAAAGTTATCGTCGACAAAAAAGACAGTAACGAATCCGGCTTCCGACTTTGCCCGCGCTTTCAACTTCAAGAGTTCGTCAACAATGCTTTGATTTGTGCGGAAGCGAATCGAGTCACCGAAAAAACCTGTGACGGTGCAGAACTCACAGCCATAAGGACAACCACGCCCCGATTCGATGGGAATTATGCGAAAGGTGCGCCACCGTGGGCCGACGCGCGAAAGCAAGGGACGCAACACGCGCGGGAAGAAATCGAACTGCTCCAGGTTCAGTGACTCCCAGGGAATTTCGGGGTATGGCTGAAGACTCGGTTTGCGTTCTTTGCCCGACTCGTCAACCGGCGCGTAAATCTCTTTGAGCTCGCCGCGAGCGGCGTCTTCAACGATTTTGGGCCAGGTTTCATCAGCTTCACCAAGCGCGATTGCATCAACGTGACGCGGTCCTCCATCTCGTCCCAATGCCTCATCCGGAACCTCTGTGACATGCGGACCGCCCATCACTACCGGCACGTCTGCGGCGCGAATCGCGTCGGCGACGCGGTAGGCCTTCTCAGCCATTCTGGTCATGGCGCCGATCCCAACAAGTTCGATGTTCTGCTCACGTACAAACTGAACGATCTCGTCATCGCTCATCGCGCGGGCGTTGGCATCAATAAGGATCACCTCATGACCGGGCGGCGTGATGGTCTGCAGCAGGAACATCCAGAGGTGCGGCATGAAATTGCGCGTCACCCCGTTATCAGGGTTGTAAAGCAGGATTTTCAATTTCCGATCTCCGCGGCCCGATGGAACCAATTAGCCGTTTCAAATTGCGCCGGATTGCGCAATGGGATGGCAAGAGGAAGAGTCGGAGAACTCGATCCAGATGTCAAGCAGGCTATTCGCTTCGCCCGCAATATATCACAAGTGGGCGATGGCGGCGTCAACTGTCTGATCATTCCTGGTAATGAGAAGGACACTACTATTTTGTGCGAGGGAGTGCCTGGCGCACAGCTATTTCGGGAGAGCGTTGTCGTATTCCCTTTTGATGGTCCGGTAACACTTGCACCGATCGCGCTGAGATCTCGGCGCTTGACAATCCTGAGCGTGCCCCGACTGTAACGGATCAGGTTCTGCTTTTGCAGAGCGCCGGCGGCCTTGTTAATATCAAGCAGTTCTCCTCTCGCGCGCAAAGCGCCACCGCTTGGGTAATCCGCGCCGGATGAGCAGTGGAGAGTCCCCCTTTCAGCTTTGAAACGGTCTTTCCTCTCACTGGGAGGATAGTTAAGATATGACAGGTGGTGAGAAGAAATCCCGACCAGAACTAAGAATTACGGAGGAAAAAAATGAGAGTAACAAAGTTAATCTTAGCGGCGATCATGGTCGCGCTGGTGGCGAGTTCCGGCCCATGGGTGCGCAAGTCTGCCGCTCGCACAAAAGGCGACAATGACACGACGAAGAGGCTTAATGCCGCCGCGGATGTGCTGGGTGAAATCCTGGGCGCGCCCGACAAGGGTATCCCGCACGATCTGCTCGACAAAGCGGCCTGCGCCGTGATCGTGCCAAAGGTGAAGAAAGGCGCCTTTATCGTGGGAGCGAAATACGGCCGGGGCTTCATCGTTTGCAGAAGAAAGAGTGGGCGCGACTGGTCGGCGCCTGGCGGGGTGATAATCGAGGGAGGCAGTGTTGGATTTCAGATTGGTGGCTCGGAGACCGATGTAATAATGCTGGTGATGAATGAGCGAGCCATCGACAAACTCCTGTCGAGCAAATTCACTGTCGGGGGCGATGCCTCAGTAGCGGCGGGTCCGGTGGGCCGCACGTCATCGGCTGAAACGGATGCTCAGCTTCATGCTCAGATACTCACGTACTCCCGATCGAGGGGACTGTTCGCCGGGGTCTCGCTTCAGGGCGCGACGCTGCGGCCTGACGATGACGCGAATAAGGACATGTACGGCAGGCCAATGTCGAACAAAGACGTGGTACTTGGCAACGTGGCGCCGCCGCCGGCCGCGGCGAGATTGATCGCGGCGTTGAATAGATATTCCAACGTCAGGGCCAGAGGGTAATGGATTTCGGCGGGGCTGGCGCGCTCGAGTTAGTCAAGCGCAGAAAAAGGCGAATCAGATTGGAATGAATCAGCATGGCAACCACCGCGCCTGGAAGGGACTAGTGGCAGGCGTTGTTGGAGGCGTGGTTGCCTCCTGGGTAATGGACCGATTTCAGTACTGGTGGTTATCTTTTGACAACGGCGACGAGCGACAGCATCAGCTAACCCATAGCAACGAAGGCAACCAGGAGGAACCAGCAACCGTGAAGACTGCTTCCGCAATTTCGGAAGGAGTCTTTGGCCACAGTCTTACGGATAAAGAAAAAGAGATCACGGGTGCGCTGGTTCACTATGCGGTGGGGACGACCGCCGGCGCACTGTACGGTGTTGCGGCGGAGTACGAACCCGAGGTGACCACCCTGGCAGGAATTCCGTTTGGCGCAACGTTCTGGATGGTAGTCGACGAAGGAGCCTTGCCTTTGCTTGGGCTTGCAAAAAGCCCAACCGCTTATCCAATCTCAACGCATGCTTACGCGCTCGCATCACACCTGGTCTTTGGGTTAACGGCAGAAGTCGTCCGTAGTGCAGTGCGGCGAGCTTTTTGATTCGCCGGAAACTCCCGCCTTAGAATACCTCTTCGAACGCGGCGTTTGCGGTGAAGCAGAGACCACACTCCTTTTCTGATAAGAAGCTCGAGACGCTCCAGCGGCTTACCTTTGACTATTTCCTGAAAGAGACGAATCCTGAAAATGGCTTAGTGTCAGACAGCACGCGCCAGGGAGCGCCGTGCAGCATAACTCCAACCGGATTTGCCCTTGCCGCATATTCCGTCGGCGTCGAGCGAGGATTTATCACCCGCAAGGATGCGATTAATCGAACCCTCACAACACTGCGCTTCTTTTTTAATAGCCGGCAGGGAGAGGAGCCAGATGCCACGGGATATAAAGGGTTCTACTACCACTTCCTCGACATGAAGACCGGGCGCCGGACCTGGGATTGCGAACTGTCAACAATCGATTCGACCTTCCTAATCGCGGGAGCACTGACAGCCGCGCAGTATTTCGATCGCGACAATGACGATGAGCTGGAGATTCGCACGCTTGCTGATGCGATGTATCGCCGGACCGATTGGCGATGGGCGCAGAACCGGGGAGTGACCGTCACCCATGGTTGGCGACCGGAAAGCGGGTTTCTCAAGTATCGTTGGCAGGGTTACAACGAAGCGCTCATTCTTTACGTCCTCGGTCTCGCCTCGCCGACGCACCCTCTGCCCGAAAAGAGCTACCGGGCATGGACCAGGACTTATAAGTGGAGGAAACTTTACGGTCGCGAGTTTCTCTACGCTGGTCCGCTCTTCATACATCAGCTTTCGCACATGTGGATCGATTTTCGTGGCATTCAAGACGAGTACATGAGACAGAAAGCGATCGATTATTTCGAGAACAGCCGCCGCGCCACGTACATTCAGCAGCAGTACGCGATTCGCAATCCACGAGGCTTCAAAGGCTATGCTGAATACATTTGGGGTCTCACCGCGAGCGATGGTCCGGGACCAGCAAGCAAAAAGATCGGCGGCAGGTTGCGCCGATTCTACGACTACAAAGCGCGCGCAGTTCCCAACGGACCGGACGACGGCACGCTGGCCCCGTGGGCCGTGGTCGGTTCACTTCCGTTCGCGCCCGAGATCGTTCTGCCGTCGATCCAATATTTCGACGAGAGTTTTCCCGAGATGACCAGCCACTACGGATTCAAGTGCAGTTTCAATCCGACATTTTCGACGGCGGCAAGGAAGGAATGGATCTCAAAAGGCTACTACGGTCTGGATCAGGGCCCGATAGTCTTGATGATTGAGAACTACAGGTCAGGATTTCTGTGGCAGCTAATGCGCCGCTGTCCCTACATCATCGACGGACTGCGCCGCGCGGGTTTTGCGGGCGGCTGGCTGTAAGAAAGTTAGCGCTGCCGTTCTTGTCTTCGGTCATCGCTCTCTTAACTTTGAGTTGGAGAACCTCCGTGGGACATAGACAGCGCCAGGGCACTCACAACCGGTCGAGGATCTAGCTAAGCTTATTTTTCTTTCGCGCCATAGAGTTGACTCAGCGCTTATCCCGAACTCGCCGTCGCCGGTTGGTTAAGAAAGTGATCGCGGACCAACGCTACCAGCTGCGGATCAGTCATCCTGTCGGATGTTTCGATACCGACAATGCGTCTGCCAAGGTTATCTTTCTCCAGGCGTTTTTTCAGTTCGCCTTTCGCCTCTCCTGGACCAAGGATCAAAATAGATTCCGCGTCACGAATGCACGAAACCACATCGTCATAGTAAGTGGTCAGATGTCCCGTCAACTCTCTCTGGCGAATATCATCTGCCGGCGTTGATACTCCGGATTGCCGGTGGTGTTTTTCGAGATTCGAGCTGATCAACTTTACTTCTGCATCTTTGCCCGCAACAAACACCATTACAGCCTTCTTATGATCAATCCATAAACCCACTGCCTTCTTCATAACTTCTCCACTGGTCTCAGGTGTCGAGAGTGATTTGGCTAAAGAACCGCTTCATAAGTTCCCCTTAGGTGCGCCAACTCGCCAGCATCCAACACGTGATCAATGCCCTACTGGGATTCTTTGAAACCGTGACTTGCCTTCGGCATCTTCCCATGAAATATCGAGCACATAGGGAGTGGCTTCGCCGGCGATTACTTTGAGTCGTTCCATCTGATCGCGCTCATCATCGGCCGGTTTTCCGTTAATCCAGGTTCTATGAGACAGAACAGCCGCCTCTTTCGGCAGCATGGTCTTTATGGCGTCGAATCTTATATGAACTTGTGAAGGACCACCGTCAGTTTCCTCATCTTTCAGAAAGACCGTCAGAATCTCGATCGTGCGAAGCGTTATCTCGGTATTGTTCTTCAACTCCAACAGAACTCTTGGCTTCGTATCCAGGAACCTAAAGGTAAAAGGGTTTTGATTGTTGATGCTCATAAATTTCTTTTCCGTGATTATTTCGAATTCAAGCGGCGGCTGAAACCCCGCTCAGCAGCCGGGCCAGCAGTCTTCTCAACTGATTGAAGTTATCAGGACGCGTGATATACACATTCCGGCCGATCGCGACTTCCTCACCCTCGCCGATCTCTTCAATGCAGAAGACGACCACCGGCACAAGCTCTCCTACCCTGGCACGTTGGCGAATATTACGCGCGCTAAGGATAACTTCGCGCGGCAACCCGGCCAGACTAACCAGAATCAGGTCCGGTCGCGCTCGTTGAGCGCTTTCTATCGCGTCTTGCTCATCTCTCGCCAGGGTGATGCGATAGCCGTCTGCTATCAGTAACTTTTCCATGCCGTCGCGAGTCTCATGAACATCCTCCACTATCAGGATGGTCGGGGGCATGTCGTTTTCTTTAGTCATTAATAACACTTCTCGTTTGCCTACACATGGCAGAAAATGTATGAGTGCCTGGCCATGTCTTTCCGCACTCAGGCGCCAGCGCGATTAGTCACGCTGACAAGTTTCACGGCTTTGCCAGCCGCAGAAATTGCATGACTCGTATCCGGTGTCCCAATTAATCCTCTTAACTTGCTTCTTAATTATCGTTTCGTTGTACATTCCAGTTCCACAATTCCTTACCAACAAATACGAGCCACCCGCTTCATCTGATTCCAGGGCGGGAGATTTAGCTTCCAGGTTCAATACTACAGCTGGAAATTCAAGCCGTCCGTGTGACAACACACATATGCGATTAACTCTATAAGAGGTCTAACGCACAGACGGCTCAAATTGCTTAGCTTAGAGTTCATTCGTGACGGTCAGCTCAGAATTGCCCGCAAACGAAGGCAATAGAGACGGCCGGATTTGTTGAGAGCCTTTCGGAAGAACAGGAGTCATTCGAAATCAAACACATTCAAGAAAACAGAGTTTATAAGCAATGTCATTCCAGGCTGCAATCGGCCGGCGTGATTGAAACTGATAAGACCGTTAAAGAAGGCAAGGCGCTACTCGCCGGCGGGATGATTCTGTCGAAACCAATAAGAGTCCATGATGTTATTGACCCTTATCAGATTAGCCAGTCGCGTATGAAGGCCAAGGCGCTATGGCGCATGATCATCTCAGAGTAATGAACCTGAAAGATTGGCATTGGCAAGAATAATGGAGGGAAATGTGTATCAGGAGAGGAAGAAGTGTGACAAGATCCGTCCCGCGGTTGCATCACGACAACCACGACTTCGCTCAGCCCTTGTCGTACTCGTCGTGGCGGCGGCACGCGCCTGATCTCATTTGATCGCAGAGATAACACTCAAACCGACTCTTTGTATTCCTCGAGATTCTCCTGAATTGCATTGAGCAGGCGGGACTTCAGAGTGTCGTCTTTGAGCTCCTCCGCCGGCACCGGCTGCCACTTACCCGGGATCAGCACCTGCGAATCGATGAAAGCTTCGATGGCTTCCTGTAAACCCTCGATTCTGATCTTGCCTTTCATGGCCACCACTTCTTCGATGATGACGGTGACAGCGTCTCCGGTAATGCGATGCCGGTGATTGATGATCGCCGACCGCTCCTGAATCGTTTTCAGCGAAGCATCCAGCGGCTCGGCCAACGCCGCGACCAGTTTGAGATAACATTCCTGAAGGTTCCTGACGTGCGAACGGCAGCCGTTAGTCGGCTTCAGGTCTCTTTTTCCCACATAGGACGCCGCCATGATGCGGCAGAAAATATCGGTGGGCATGTAGGCACTCTCGTCATCCACGCGGTGTATAGCCTGCGCCACATAGTAGGCCGGCAATAACCGCAGCAGGTTGCGGATGAGAAAGACCGGGTTGTGCGTGAAGCCGTCCGGAAGCTTCTCGATGCCTTTCGAAACTTTTCGATCCTCGAAGTAACTCAAGCTGCGGTGAAACTCACGGATCTCTTTTTGCCCGACCGCCATGACATGCTCGATCTGTGCAGGCGTGAATCCTATCCGCCAAAGCATGCGCCGATCTCGCTCAGCTTCAAACGTCAGATCAAATGTCTTCAGGCATTCAGCATTCTTGAATTCATTCAGGTTATGTTTGACACCAGTCCGCGCAAAATCCAGGGCCTGGGCAAACACCTGCACGATCATCCGCGCACAGCCTCGCTGCTCGCGCAGAGAGGCTGAATAACGATCCACATCCTTGAAGCGGTATTTGTCGTGCTTCGCGGCGAACTGCCGGATCGATCCGTAGTCAAGAATGGCGCCGCTCGCCAACAGATTATCGCCGTCCCAGGCCAGCCAGTTGAAAATGTATTCTTCCTCGAGCACGGCGGCCATCCTGCCATAAGCGCGAGCCACGTAATCCAGGACTCTTTCGTATCCTGCGTGAGGCTCGGGCGGAATCTCCCAGGAATCGTTTTCGACCTGTCGCTGGATGAAGTAATCCACCGAGGCTTTCAGTTCACAATGCCGCCCCTGTTTCAGGTAACGAAAAATGTGCGCGGGTCTAATAAGATTTGGAGCGCTGCGCACTCCGATGGCGGTGCCGTCGGGAAAGCCAATCACCGCCAGGCACCGCTCGGTCGGAATCTCCTGCCGGTAGAAAATCTCGGACATCAGCGCGCTGCCCAGCATTTCTTCGAGGTCCGCGAGGCCCGACGAATAGCCATAGCTCTCGTCGCCCGTTTTGACGATTCCATTTGCGTGCTGGGCGCCCGGGCTTAGGCAGGTGGCGCCGGTGCCGCGGCTCGAGATGTCAAACGTCAGTTTGCCGTTCCTGATGCAACCATTCCAGATACTCCGCCCATCGCCCGATGTCTTGCCCTGCCGGTTCCGGTGTTGCGTTTGCAAATAACGCGTCGCCATGTAAGGGTTTGGCTTGATCGTTTCGGCCGGATATTTCCTTCCCTGCTCTCGGTCATACTCATTGATGATTCGCAGAGAAAACGTTTCGAGTATGGCCTGTTCGAGATCCTTGTTCATGGTCGGCGGGTGATCAAGCGAAAGCAGCTCCATTTCCCTGGCCAGTGCAAAGTTGAAGTACAGCACCCGGCCGTTGGGCCGGTAGCGAGCTCGATAGTCGATGTAACCATCCGGACTAACTTCTCGCCACGGATGGCGGCCATCTATCTTTTTGAACTTCTCATACATAACGGGTCTGTGTATTGAGAAGGCGGTTTGGAGATGTTATATGAGCCAACAGTCACTGCCGTACTTATCTACTGATTCTCGTATTCCGGGATAACAATTCGGATTGGTGTGGAGAATGCCGCGGGGCGGTCGAGTTGGGCAGGCTGCCCGGTAACCTCTTTGATACTAGGACCCGGCGCGAAAGTCGTCAATAGAAGACTTGTAAGTAATTGCAGGCGTGTAAGATGTTCGGCACGGAACTGTGGGCGGTAGCGGTGGGATAGCGGTGCTTAAGATCGGTTAACGCATGGTCCCGTCGCTGACGCTGGGGGTTTCGTACTGAGCTCGAGTGCGCTTCAACGCTCTCTACGCACACGCGATCCGGTGGGAATGTACGGAAGAAGAGGGGTCAGGCCTGCGATCTTGCGATTCAGTCATTGCCGCCACGGGATGTGCCGATCTCAGCGGACAAGCTTACTTTTCTCCCCATCTTCATGTTCCGCCAACCGTAGAATCGCAAGATCGCAAGCCTGACCCCGGTTTAGTTGTTTACGTGAACTAATAATTACGTTCTTCATTTGAGTTTCCACTTCCTGCTTCGAGATTCCGCATTAGCAGGCTCGTCTCCTTTCGAAGCAGCAGGCGACTTGTGCCGTTAATCATCTCCGCGCTGCAACAGGAACCCGTGAACACATGCATTCACCGAGCAGTTCGAGAAGGAGTCGCGATACTGACGGAAGAATCCCATCAACTTGAGCCCAGCTGCGGAGAAACGCATGCGATACGGTGCCACCGTTGGTGAAGGCTTGGCCCACAATTTCACCTTTGGAGTTGATATCCCAAGCGTTCGTCGCGTCCGTGTCCGGAAATGAGAATCTTTCCACGATGCCGAACTTATCGATGTGGTAGGCAGTCGTGCTCGAGTTATCCAAGCCGACGATCTCGCCCTCGGCGTTGACCCCGTTATTCATGGTCATTCCCGCTGGATCCTTGGTGAACGCTCCACCACTTAGAAGGAAGGCGTGCATGCTATCTCCCTGGTTTTTGTCGTGGATGCAACCTACAAGATCGCCATTGGCATTGATCGCGCGCGGAATGATGCTGTGCGGGTATGATGGATTGTCGTAGATCCAATCCGGCGCGTCCAAGTAGGTGAAGGTTCCTTCAAACCAGGCAAAGCCGCGAAATCTCGGATTGGCCAGAGTTGCACCATCTTCCAGCGTCAAGTAAGCGCCGATCACTATCCCTTGCGGGCTGATGTAGCGCGGCTGCGTGCCGATGGCGGGATGATCGCTGCTGTTGGGCACATCGATGTAAGTCCAGACGTCATCCTTGAGCATAAAACCGTGAAACCGCGCAGGAGTGCTGCAGGGCTGGAGACAATACCAGCCGACGATTGTACCGTCTCCATTGATACCGGAGGCGACCGTCACGACCGCTCCGGGAACGTCGATCTTCGTAGTTGTTTCCGGCCTGCTGCCCCTTGCCGTACTGATTGCCGATAGAAGAGCCAACAGAATAAACGCCCGCCACAGAATCGATTTTGAAAGAGTCATTTTTCGCATTGTCTTTCTCCTTAGCCGGACTAAGCCGGGCGGTTTTGTAGTAAATGCCCTCACCTATTAAGAGCGAAATTCGCTTCTAAAACGGGCCAGAGTAAATCCAGGGTCCCGAACGCCAGGCTGAGTTGTCAGCCCCCCGAATGACCAGGAGTTGATGCGCCCCCAATGCTGGTTCGCCTCCATCTTGATGGCTGACGGAGGGGCTAATGACTTTCAATTGATTGGATATCGAACAGAGGAGTAAATTAGTCCCCAAAGAAAGGATTGAGACTCCAGAAAAACCCGTTCTTATGGCAACCGCTTCACGCCAGGACGTGTCCGATCTGCTTATTGACTGGGGCCAGGGCGATCAAGAGGCGCTCAATAAGCTAATGCCGCTGGTGTATGATGAATTGCATCGACTGGCCAGCCGCGATCTGCGCCACGAGCGGCCCGGCCATACACTTCAGACAACGGCGCTGGTTCACGAGGCATATCTGAAGCTGGTAGATCAAAAGAACGCGAACTGGCAAAACCGCGTGCAGTTCTTTGCCGCGGCTGCGCAGGTGATGCGTCACGTCCTGGTAGATTACGCGAGAAGGCGCAGGGCCTCGAAGCGGGGCGGAGACTACTGCAGGTTATCACTTGACGAGGCGACGATATCGTCCGAGGAAAAAGATACGGATTTGTTAGCGCTAAACGAGGCACTCAACAACTTAGCGACCATAGACACGCAGCAGAGCCGCGTGGTTGAGCTTCGGGTCTTCGGAGGACTTACCGTCGAGGAGACGGCTGAGGCTTTGGGAATATCGCCCCGGACCGTCAAAAGAGAATGGAGCATGGCCAAGGCGTGGCTCCACAAGCAGATCAGAAATCAGTAATAAGTTAACTCATAAGCAAGTCAAAATCTTTTGACTTGTCACCTGTCAGTCATCACTCGCCACTGTAAACTATGACCCCAGAGCGGTGGCAGCAGCTAAAGCAGATTTTCCAATCCGCACTTGAGCGAAATCCGGCGGAGCGCTCGGCATTTCTGAATCAGGCCTGCGCTGATGATCCAGCGCTGCGCAGTCAAGTTGAATCGCTTATCGCTTCTCACAAGCAAGCTGGCGATTCCATCGAAGCCATGGCCGCTGAAGCGGCCACCGAGATGCTTGACGATGACCAGGCAGTTTCCATTGTCGGCAAACAGATCAGTCATTACCAGGTAGTGAGCCGCATCGGGCGCGGCGGCATGGGTGAAGTCTTTCTGGCTCATGATACAAGCCTCGGTCGCAAGGTGGCGCTCAAACTGCTGCGCAGCGACTTTACCAGGAATGAAGAGCGGCTGCGTCGCTTCCGGCAGGAGGCGCGGGCCGCTTCGGCCTTGAATCATCCGAACATCCTCACGATTTACGAGATCGGGCATGACGGCTCTTCGCACTTCATGGCCACTGAGTACGTGGAAGGAGAGACGCTACGGCAGCACCTTTCACGCGCCCGGCTGACGGTGGGCCAGACGCTGGATGTCGCGATTCAGGTGGCGAGCGCCCTGGCAGCCGCGCATCAAGCGGGAATAATTCATCGGGACATCAAGCCTGAAAACACCATGGCGCGCACCGATGGAAACGTCAAAGTACTGGACTTTGGACTGGCCAAGCTCACCGAGCCAAAAACAATCGACACTGCGGCGCCTACTCTGCCTCAGGTAGAGACTGCCCCCGGCGTGGTCATGGGGACGTTGAGTTACATGTCGCCGGAGCAGGCTCGCGGACTCGCTGTCGATACCAGGACAGACATCTGGAGCCTGGGTGTAATGATTTACGAGATGGCGGCCGGCCGCCAACCATTCGAAGGGGAAACAGCCAGCGATG
>WNGQ01000527.1_pt1 | contig 60735 bp, 58 predicted proteins | sample 5407661 | NCBI WGS metagenome assembly WNGQ01 (sample SAMN13153382, study PRJNA577476) | soil metagenome | isolation source: 60 cm soil or saprolite under Garry oak tree replicate 2 | place: USA:California | collected 2016-06-15
TTTCCGGTCCCAGGATAATCAAAAGTCGTGATCACTCTGATAGAGACTGAGTCGGGTGCTTGCTGAGCGAACGTCCCCATCAATGGGAACACGAACAGAAGTGCCAGAATGCTGATAAATATCTGTTTTGGTTTCATGACGCATTTTGCGTGATCTTCTTAAGAGCAGATATGACATTCATCGTACACTTTCAGACATCGCAAGAAAAACGGTCCCCGAAAGGCCTCGCTCGCTTTTGGGTTGCATCTACATCGAAATGAGTAGACACCAAATCACTGGAACAACGGCCATGCTGCTGTGATCATGCGTCCGGCTATAAGCAATGTTGAGTTCTCACAGTTCTTTGAACTCGCCATTGTGCTTGTGCGTTTCGATCACGTTGCCAGCCGCATGATAAACGCGGATCACTCCATCGTGTGACCGGCTGCGGTAGCTGCCCGCGTCGCGGTCGAAATGGCCTTAAGACTTTAGGAATCTTTTGCTCCGACGTGTCTGCGCAATTTTTGTAAAAGCGTTTTGATCTGATCAATATCGGAACCGATTTGCGTAAATGGCCGGAGCCGTTCATGAGAAGTCGCACTCGGATAACGGCCCCGCCAAACAACTGCCTCAGTGATTCTATTAAGCAGATATTTCTCGGTGTCAGACACTGTCATTCCCGTCTGCTCGACCAGCTTTAGAATGTCGTGACCTGTCAAAGCTTTTGGCAAAACACCGGCTTGCACCTTTTCGCGTTCTTGGGGACTCAACCGATCCGCCAGATACCCTTTCATAGGTTTTCAATTGCGAAGCCTGCCAGCATCATATGCTGGTTCATTAAATTGTGCTTTGATGGCACATCGCTCCCCTGACGCTTTTGGGCAAATCGTTCTTCTGATGCTTTGATGGCGTATCGCTTGTCTTATCAACGATGAAGACCAGAGAGCGGACGTCCTCCCAGAAGCGCTCAACGTTCGGTTCCACCAAGTCCATCGTCGCAATCAGTTCGTCAGCGGTGCGAAACCAAGTTGCTGCGCTCAGCACGGATTGAGAAAACTGGCGGACATAAGGAAATGATGTGAATGAGGGTTCTCCCAAGGATACTTCGTCAGCCATTTGTTTGTTCTGATTAGGCTCTGACTTTTCCATCAAAGTGTCATGAATCCGTCATGAAATTTCTCGTCTCGATGCTCTTTCCATAGGTAAAGCCTCCGGAGTCTACGGGGCTCGAACCCGCAACCTCCGCCGTGACAGGGCGGCGCTCTAACCAATTGAGCTAAGACTCCTCGAGAAGGACAAACTGTAGAGGCTGCTCTGTTCAGTCGCAACTGTTCGCTCCACTCGTGTCATGTCGAGCGAAGTCGAGACATCTCTCGCTGTTAATTAAACCGTGGCAATGCGGAGAGATAACTAGAGATTCCTCGACTGCGCTGCGCTCCGCTCGGAATGACAAACAACAGAGGGCGGCAGGCGAGCCCGAGCACGAGGAAAAGAGACTTCTGCGCAACACGAGATCGACATCATGGTTGAACATTTTGTATATTGTGGGCGTCGAAGATTGCGGATGCGTCTGATAACGCTATAATGAGACACGGTTCGGCGGATTGACCCAAACCATAAATGAGTGACGAGCGCAGCGAGGGACTTCAGGACGGGGTTGGGGACTCGGGTCCGGACAATCTCCTCGACTCATTTGATCAAGTGATCGCCTCGTTGCCTCCAGGCGATCCCGTCCGCCGCGATCTGTTGAAATTGCGCCCGCAGATTTCCGACCAACAGGAGACGATGGTCGAAGCGCGACGAATGATCGAGAAGCTGGAGGAGGTCGTCAAAAAAGTGACTTCGCCTGCGAACCGGATCGGCACGTTTCTCGGAGCCACCTCGAAAGATACGGCACACATCGTCGTGGGGGGCGCCGATTATTACTGCAACGTCGATCCGCGCATTCCACTTGCGAAACTAAAAAAGGGGACGCGCGTCCTGGTAAACGAAGCGTTCGTGATCGTTGGCGATTTAGGATTCGAAACCGCGGGCCCGGTAACAAAAATCACCGAAGTCCTGGGCAAAGATCGGCTGCGAGTCGGTTCGGAGCACGGGTTGCAGTCGATGGTGTTACAGCGCTCCTTCGATCTTGCCGACTCCACCCTGAAATCAGGCGATGAAGTCCGGGTTGACTCAAACTACCGGATGGCGTTGGAAATGCTCTCGAGCACTAAATCTCACGAACATTATCTGGACAATGTGCCCGAGTTGCCGTGGGAAAAGGTCGGCGGTCAGGATGCAGCGCTGCAAGCGATCAAGGACGCGATCGAGCTCCCACTTTTGCACGCCGATCTTTTCCAAAAATTTCAGCATGCCACACCGAAGGGGTTTCTGCTTTATGGTCCACCGGGCTGCGGGAAGACGCTGATCGGTAAAGCGACCGCTTACAATTTAACCAAGCAGCTTGGTGAAAAAACAGGCGCTGAGATGCAGGAATATTTCATGCACGTCAAGGGTCCCGAGATTCTGAATATGTGGGTGGGCGAATCGGAACGAATGGTGCGCGAAATTTTTGCCACTGCTCGCGAGAAACGCGGCGAGGGTTTCATGCCATTTCTATTTATCGACGAGGCCGAATCGATTCTTGGCACGCGCCGCGCATCGCGTCATTCGAACATTCTTTCGACGCTGGTCCCGATGTTTTGCTCGGAGATGGATGGGATCGATTCGCTCAACGACGTGGTCATCATCCTTGCTTCCAATCGCGCCGATCTGATCGACCCGGCAATTTTGCGCCCGGGCCGAATCGATCGAAAAATAAAAGTTAACCGGCCAGATAAAGAGGGCGCGCGGGAAATCTACCGCATCTATCTCACAGACGAGCTTCCTTACGATGGTGTGCTCGCCAAGGAAGCCGATGGCCTGGGGGCATCGATTGAGCGTCTGATCGAGCGCTTTGTCGACTGGCAGTTTGCGCGCCGCGACGAGAACAAATTCCTGGAAGTGACGCTGCGCAGTGGACGCAAGGAGACGCTTTATCGAAGCGATCTTATCAGTGGGGCGATCATCGCCTCGATTGTGGAGCGTGCGAAAGCGATGGCGATTAAGCGAGCCATCGCCACTCAACAGGAGCAGGGAATTCGCGAAACGGACCTGCAGCTCGCCTTTAACGCCGAGTACATGGAGAACGATATTTTTCCAACTACCGACATCACCGAAGATTGGCTCAAGCTAATCGATTACGATCCCGAGAACGTCGTAAAAATTTCGCCTGTCAGACCGGTCTCTGACGCACGAGCGCGTGCAACCTCTGGCGTGATCTGATGCCTGCGAAGGGAAAATGAGCACGGCGCCGCACCGGTTTAGCGTGATCTCCACTCGTACATTGGCTGAGTGACATCGGAAAAGTGCAGGATCTGATGAAACGCGTCTTTGGGCTGGAGACGGAATATGGCATCACTCTCGGCGGTGCGGAGACTGTCGATGTCGTAGCCGAGTCGATCGAACTGGTTCGCCGTTATACCGAGAACGGTGCGCTGATGAAATGGGATTACGAACTGGAAGACCCGCATCTCGACGCGCGAGGCTTTCGAGCTCGAGAATTACTTCAGGACACCGACGAATCCGCTTATTACGAGATCGATAAACGTCGCCCGCTCAGCTTCGAGGAAATCAAAAGCGATCTAGTGCTTTCAAATGGCGCCCGCTTTTACAACGATCACGCACACCCGGAATATTCCACGCCGGAGTGCACAACTCTTCAGCAGATCGTTGCACAGGATAAAGCAGGGGAACGGATTCTGGCCGAGTGCGCGCGACGCAGAAATCAGAAGTTGCCTTCCGGATTCGAAGTTCGGCTTTACAAAAACAATACCGACTTTGCCGGGCACAGTTACGGTTGCCACGACAATTACCTGATGAGACGCGATATCGCGTGGGATCGGATCGTCGCTGGAATGCTGCCGTTTCTCATTACCCGCCAAATTTTCGGAGGCGCGGGCAAGATGGGGATTGAAGCCGAGAGTGCGCAAAGCGAGCCCGGCGTCTATCAGATCTCGCAGCGCGCCGATTTCTTCAGCGTGGTTGTGAGCATCGATACGATGAATCGCCGGCCTCTGATCAATACCCGTGACGAGCCGCATGTGGACGCGAGCCGTTATCGCCGGTTCCACGTTATCCTTGGCGACTCAAATATGAGCGAATGGGCAACAGCCATGAAGATTGGGACCACCGCGCTGATGCTCGACTTGATCGAGCGGGGGCAAGCGCCGGAGCTTGAGATCGCGCAGCCCGTTGATGCAAACAAATCGATCAGCCGCGATCAGACTTACGATTGGATCATCGAGCTGAAGGACGGGCGGAAAATCTCTGCGATAGATGTGCAACGGATTTATTTGCGCGCTGCGAGCAAACTCAATGACGGCGCTGGCGAAGATCGACAATGGATACTGCGTGAGTGGGAAAATGTGCTCAACGATCTCGAGCGGGACGTGATGTCGACGCGAGACCGGATCGACTGGGCGGCAAAGAAGTTCCTGCTGGATGCGTTACAGGAGGAGGAAAAACTTTCGTGGAGCGATCCCTGGCTGCAATCCATCGACCTTGAATATCACAATCTCGATCTCGACCACGGATTATACTATGAGTTGCTGCGCAAAGGTCTGATGCGCCGCGTCACAAACGAGGATGAAATCAAGGCGTCCATCTTCAATCCGCCGGAAACAACGCGAGCATTTTTCCGTGGCCGCGCCGTAGCACGCTTCAACGACCAGATTTCCTCCATTCAATGGGACGAAATCGTTTTTACAAACGAAGCATGTTCGTTCCGTGTCGCGTTACCGGAAGCGGCAATGAATGCGCGCCTGGACGCGCTCAATCATGCGGCGCGTAACGGCAGGGATTTCGCCGAGTTCATGAGCGCTGTCGCACAGATCGATTAAGCCCACACCACGCGACCAGCCATTGGAGTTGGCCAAGGCGACTCTCTCTTCATTTTTTTCTTTCGGCACGCATCTTCACCGCTTGAATCAAATATCCAACAGGAAACAGCGTGAAACCCGCGGTAGCGCACAGCAAATCGAGGTAATGGCCAATGCTGTCCTTTAATCCCCAACCCATCCAAGGAAAGACGCGAAGGGCTTCGAATACGTGAATAAGAACGACGAGGAGCAAACCCGTTGCGCCAAGGAACTGCAAAATGGAGGAGATGCTCCTGCTTCTTAACCAAATGACCACCGCGCCGGCAAGCAGCGCGCACATTGGAATTAGCGCGATGAGTGCTTTGAGCGCGCCTTCATTCATTAGTTTCTTTGTCGCATTTTCATCACCAGCGTCGCGGCGCGGGTGAAATGGGTTTGGATCGCAGCTTGAGTTTGCTCGAACAAAAATCGGAAATCGCCAATCAATAGTCCGCTCACTCCCACTCGATTGTGCTCGGTGGTTTGCTGGAGATGTCGTAACAAACCCTGTTGACGCCTTTGACTTCGTTGCTGATTCGATTCGAGATACGCGCCAGCAATTCGTAGGGAAGCCGCACCCAGTCGGCAGTCATGCCGTCCTGACTTTCGACGATGCGAAGCACGACGGTGTTCTCGTAGGTCCGTTGGTCGCCCATCACGCCAACCGACTGCACAGGAAGCAAAACAGCAAATGACTGCCAGACTTTGTAATACCAATCGGCAGCTTCCATTTCGCTCTGCACGATCGTGTCTGCTTCGCGAAGAATTGATAAACGTTCGGGCGTAACTTCTCCGAGAATGCGAACAGCGAGGCCAGGACCCGGAAAAGGCTGACGGTATACGATTTCCTTCGGCAAACCGAGCTGCAATCCCGCCTGGCGCACTTCGTCTTTGAACAATTGGCGCACCGGCTCGACGAGCTCAAAATGCATCTTCTCAGGTAGTCCGCCGACGTTATGATGACTTTTAATCACTTGCGCGGGATTGCCCTGGATCGAAACGCTCTCAATCACGTCAGGGTAAAGAGTGCCTTGCGCGAGAAACTTGTAACCGCCGTGTTTTCGCTCGCCATTTCTCTGATCCTCTTCGAGCAACTCCTCGGTAGCGTGTTGAAATACTTTGATGAATTCATTGCCGATCAGCTTTCGCTTCTTTTCGGGGTCGGTCACTTCTTTGAGTAGCTCGAGAAAACGATCGCTGGCGTCCACGTACTTCAGACGCACGTGAAAATTCTCGCCGAAAACGCGCTGCACGACTTCTTCCTCTCGCGCCCGGAGCAGCCCGTTGTTGACAAAAATGCAGGTCAGCTGGTCGCCGATTGCCTTATGCAGGAGCGCAGCGGTGACTGAAGAATCCACGCCGCCGCTCAAACCGAGTACCACCTTTTGATCACCGACTTGCTTTCGGACCCGGGCGCAAGCCTCTTCAATGAATGAGCCCATTGTCCAGTCCATCGCGCAGTGGCAGATGTGAAACAGAAAATTCTGAAGAATCTCTCTGCCGCGCGGTGTGTGTGCGACCTCGGGATGAAATTGCAATCCGTATAACTTCCGCTGTGGATCCTCCACCGCGGCGAAGTCGCAACCTTCAGTGGTTCCGGCGACGCGAAAACCGTTAGGCAACGCCGTCACCTCGTCACCATGGCTGTTCCAGACGTCGACCTGTTCGCCCAATCCGCCTAAGAGGTCCGAACTATTCCTAATGTGCAAGACGCCCGCGCCATACTCGCGTCGTCCGGTGAATACGACGCGTCCGCCGAGATGATGCGCCATCAGCATTAGCCCGTAACAAATTCCCAGCACGGGAACGCCCAGCGAAAAAATCTCCGGGTCGATTTGCGGCGCGCCTTTGTCGTAAACGCTGGCGGGCCCGCCAGAAAGGATCAGCCCGTGCGGTTTCAACGCGGCGACTTCAGCGGCGGGCGTGTCGAAACGGGTAATCTCCGAATACACCTGGCACTCACGGATTCGCCGCGCTATGACTTGGGTGTACTGCGAGCCGAAATCGAGGATGAGAATCTTTGAGTGCGTTGATTTGTCGGCCATCTTCAGCGCGCTACGGATGAGTCTGTGGGACACCATGCTCGGCGGCTGGGTCACCCGGCGATCGCTCCAACGGGCCGACCGTTCCCTGGCCGGTCACTCCTCGTTCAAATTGCCCCTGAACTTCCTGCGTGGTGCGTTGTTCGAGGGGGTCGGCGCAGCCACCCACACCCAGGCATGCGATCACGAGCAAGATCGACATGGGTTTCATCTACGTATTTTATGAAGGCTGTGGGGTATTGCAATTATGGATTGCGGAGTGACACCAATTGATTGGTTAAAAGGTTAATAGTCGAAAACGGTCAATGCCTTTCCGTTGTAACCCCTAACGTTTTAACTTCGTCCGGCATGATCGATCCCGAACTTTTGTTGCAAGGTTATCGGCTCGGCGTTTTTCCCATGGCGATGGAGGACGACTCAATCCAATGGTTTTCGCCCGATCCGCGAGCCATCCTGCCCTTGGAAGATTTTCATGTGCCACACGTGCTGCGGCGTCTTCTTCGCAAAAAAGTTTTTGAAACGAGGATTGATGGCGCGTTTTCGAAAGTGATCGAGGAGTGCGCGAAACGCGAAGATACGTGGATCAATATTGAAATTATTGAAAGCTACACCCGATTGCATGAGCTCGGCTGCGCGCATTGCGTCGAAGCCTGGAAGGAAGGCACGCTCGCTGGAGGGCTCTACGGCGTAGCCGTCGGTGGTGCTTTTTTTGGCGAATCAATGTTCCACCGTGTAACGGATGCATCAAAGATCGCGTTGGTGGCGTTGGTAGAACATTTGCGGGCGCAAAAATTCGCGTTGCTTGACACTCAATGGCTCACCCCGCACCTGCAACAATTTGGCGGTATCGAAATTTCACGAGACGATTATCTGCGCCTCCTGCGTAGAGCAGTGGAATTGCCGCGCAAGTTTTGAATTCAACGCTTGCTCGCGAATGGAGCCGCAGGGTTGTTGCGAGCGACATAGATGGGTGAAGCCGAGAGGCCGAAGTGAGCGGGAGCGAGTGAGTCAAAGCATTCGGAGTTGAGGGTTGGACGTTGAGCGTTGGAGCCCTGCCGCGCCGTAGGTAGACGAAGTTGGGTTTTCTGCTTTAATAAGCAGCCCGCTCATCGACGCCGGCAGGCGAGGGCGTTTGCAAAGGCTGGGTAGCTCAGTTGGCAGAGCAGTGGACTGAAAATCCACGTGTCGCCGGTTCGATTCCGGCCCCAGCCACGTTTTGACCAAGGAAGTATGCCGAGCCATTCAGCGAAGTACGATTGGAAGGATGCAGGCGAGGAATGGTCCGAGCCCTGGGGCAGTTCTGCCGCGCAATGGACCGGTAGCATCCTTCCGCGTATTCGAGATTGCCTGCCAACCGGGACGATTTTGGAAATAGCGCCCGGCTTTGGGCGGTGGACACATTATCTCAAAGATTATTGTCAGGAACTCTGGGTTGTTGACGCCTCCAATGAATGTGTCGAAGCGTGTCGTCGGCGTTTCGCGGCCGAGTCGCACGTGCGCTGCTACCTCAACGATGGCCGATCGTTATCGATGATTCCCGATGCTTCCGTGGACTTCGTGTTCAGTTTCGACTCGTTCGTACATTTGCGGCGCGAACTCGTGGAGGCCTACCTCAGCGAACTGGGAAGGACGCTGAAGATTGGCGGCAAAGGATTTATTCATCATTCCAATCTCGCCGCGTATGCTGACTCACTATCGGAACGCGTTCCGCCACCGATGCGTAAACTTCTTCGCAAAATAAAGATCTTCGACTGGGAACATCATCGCAATCCAACGATGAGCGCTGATCTTTTTCGGTCCTTATGCGCGCAGACTGGGCTACACTGCGTAAGCCAGGAATTGATTAACTGGCGCGGCAGACGTCTAATTGATTGTTTGTCATTCTTTGTGCGAAGCGATTCAACCCTGGAGAATCCTACAAAAATAATTCGAAATCCGCATTTCATGCGCGAAGCGTCGCGAATTCGGAGGCAGTGGCGAGTTCAAGGCTAAGGAAATCCTGCTAGCCGCTTGTCTCGGTGTGAATCTGACCGAGACTACTAAACAGAGAATCGCCGAATAAGATCATTGACGTGATCAATTTTCTCTGATTCAACATCGCGTCATGCCTGAAGGCCAAACCGCGCCGCCGCCGTTGCCAAAATCGCAGCCGTCATTTGGCAAGCGCTACAGCACCATAATCAAGCTGCTCGGGGCCGGGGCGCTTGTTCTGGTGCTTCTGATTCCGCTTGCAATGATCACAGGCGTGTTGCGGGAGCGATTACAGCGACGCAACGAAGCGGTCGCCGACATAACATCGTCGTGGGGCAGCGAACAAAATGTGATCGGACCGGTGCTTGGGATCCCTTACCAATACAAGTTTAAAGTAGTCAAAGAAGTGGCCGCTCCTGATGGCAAGATGGAGCGACGCGAAGTGGAAGAGAACGGCACAGCAATTGCATATTTTCTTCCGGAAATGCTGCATATTACTGGTAACGTGGAGACGCAGATGTTGCATCGTGGCATCTACGATGCGGCAGTTTTTCGCGCACAGGTTACTCTCGCGGGCAAGTTTGCACCGCCCGATTTTGGGCCGCTCAAGATCGATCTAAAAGACGTGCAATGGAAGGATGCATTTGTCTCTGTCGCGGTAAACGATTTGCGAGGAACACGGGAAGCACTGACGCTCGACTGGGGTGGCGCCAGGCACCCGTTGCTGCCGGGCTCGCAAGTTCCCGGGTACACCACCGGTGCGACCGCGTTGCTGGGCACCGACCAACCGGTTGCGAGCGAAACCGAATTTTCCATTCCACTTGATTTCAATGGGAGCGAAGGAATCTACTTCGCGCCTTTCGGGGTGCAGAATGAGGCGACCTTGAAATCGAATTGGCCTGATCCAGCCTTTCGCGGCGCGTTTTTGCCTACGGACCGGTCGGTGCGCCCTGATGGATTCGATGCGAAATGGAAGGTGTCTTATTACGGTCGCGATTATCCGCAATCGTGGACGAGTCGCACCGGCAACGAGCGGTTCAGCGTCCTTTCCGTCACGAATTCGCGTTTCGGTGTTCAGCTCTTGTCGATTCTGGACGCGTATCGTTATGTCGAACGCTCGATCAAGTACGGCGTGCTCTTTCTTGTGCTGGTTTTTACAACCTTCTTTCTCTTCGAAGTCACGGCGCGCCAGAAAATTCATCCGTTTCAATATCTGATGGTCGGCGCGGCGCTTTGCTTGTTTTACCTGCTACTATTGTCGATTTCGGAATTTATTGGATTCAGTTGGGCTTACCTGATCGCGGCGGTCGCATCGACCGTGTTGATAACGTGGTACTGCCGATTTTTCCTGGGCGGCGGTGCGCGTACGCTAATGATAGGCGCAGGTCTCACAGGCGTTTACACATTTCTCTACATCACTTTGCGGCAGCAGGATTACGCGCTCCTCATGGGTGCGATCGCGCTCTTCATCGTGCTCGCGATCGTAATGTACGTGACGCGAAAAGTAGATTGGTACGCGCGCGATGCAGCCTGAACATGGCTGAATATGGACATCACCATACGCAAAGCGGAGCCTTCGGACGCCGAAGCTCTCTGGAAGTGTTACACCGCGCCGCAGGCCGTCCGCAACACGCTGCAATTGCCTTACCGCAGCCTCGCATCGGTCCGTGAACTTCTGAACAAAAGTGGAGATGGTGACCACATCCTGGTCGCCGTCATTGACGGCGAGGTCGTCGGCGTAATCGGCCTGCATACGTCTTCAAGACCTCGAGTCAATCACCGAGCAGAGATCGGGATGATGGTTCGCGACGATTGGCAGGGCAAAGGCGTTGGAACGGCAATGATGCAGGCAGTGGTTGACCTGGCTGACAGATGGCTGAATCTGACACGAATCGAGCTGACCGTTTTCACTGACAACGAGACTGCGATCGCGCTCTATCGCAAATTCGGATTCGAGATTGAAGGCACGCTTCGCAAATATGCGTTCCGCGACGGAGAGTTCGTGGACACTTACGCGATGGCGCGAGTCAAATGAACGTCGCTCCATGGGTACGCGTCCAGTCTCGGCGAAAGATCTACCGACGGGAAGCTTTCACGTGCAGAGATGAGGAACAGAATTTCCAGTTTCGCTTGGTCCTGTAGCGGAGGGCGCTGACCTCGGCCACACGGGCTTTGCCATACACAGGAGCGTCGCGATCAACGCCCGCTTCAATTGCGCTCATGCTCAAAGCAAAATCGGATGCAAATGCCATTGAGCGTCGAGCATTCGACCCTCACAGAGCGCCGCTACAGCTCACTTACCCTGCGCCTGGCGCAACTGACTCTTCGCAGTTTCCACGTCGCGCGGCGGTTGCTGGCAAAGTAGAATCGCGCGGAGTTTGTCTCCCTGGTAGTAGCGCACAGTGAATTTTTTCTTCGCGTACGTGCCCTGAAGATCAACACGCGTCGGCAGCACGCTGAAATCGCCAACAAAATCCATCCGCAAATCGAAAATTTCCGTCCAAAAATAGGGGACCTGCTCGTAGCGGATGCGTTTTTTGCCGGTCATGTTGGCGCCTGCGACCAAACCCTGGGTCCGGGCGTTGTCCCAGTGCGTCTGGCGCCGCACGCCGCCCATTATCCGATCCGGGTAAAATGCCAGGTCGCCTACAGCATAAATCCCTTTTTCTTCGGTCTCGAGATATTCAGTGACCGGGGACCCGTGCGGTCCGGACAGCGGAGTGTTGCGGACAAGATCGAGATTTGGTTCTGCCCCGCATGCGACCACTGCCAGGCCGACTGGAAATCGGTTGCCGCTTTTTGTCTGGATATTGCGCAAAACAGTTTTGCCCTCAAAGCCATTGAGGCTTTCGCCCAGCGACAAGGTCACTCCGTGTTTCGCAAAGTAATCAGTGACCCAGCTTCCAGTCTCCGGATCGATATATCGGTTTAGCAAATAGGAATCCCGATGCATGAGACCGACCTTCAGTTTCATCATTCGCAGACTGGCTGCGGCCTCGCATGCGAGCAACCCGCCACCTACGACCATGATGCCTTTCTCGAGGCTCGCCATTTCTTTTAGGGCGAGCGTGTCACGAATTGTTCGCAGATAGATCACATTACCGAGACTGGTTCCGGCTACCGGTGGGCGCACCGGACGACTGCCCATCGCCAGGCACGCTTTGTTGAACTCAATACTTTCGCCATTGGCGAGCACGGCCAGGCGCCGGTCGATGTTGAACTGTGTTACCACGGTGCCAAATCGCGTCTCGATCTTGTGCTTTTCGTACCAGGCCTCGTTGGGTTCGAGTAATTTCTTGGGCTGCGGATCCTTCTCGCGCAAAAAGTCTTTCGAAAGGATCCAGCGTTTGTAAGGTGGAAACATTTCGGTGCCGACCAGCGTCACGCTCCCGCGCTTGTCGTAACGGCGGACTCCTTCGCAGGCGCTGGCCCCGCCGATGCCGCCGCCGATGATGAGATAGTCTCGCTGAATCATATGGGAAAATCGGACGATAATTTCGGTGCTGCCGCGGGCACAAGCTAAATCGTTAGGGCGCCAGGTTTTTGGAGTTCCCGAGATTATTATTGCCTTGTCGAATCTTCTTTCGCAAGACTGTTCGCGCCATGAACGAATCCGTCACTCAAATCAAGGATACGACCGGAAATCCCGCCCCGCTAGGGCTGCTCGGTTTTGGCATGACGACTGTACTGTTAAACCTGCATAACGCCGGTTTCTACGAGTTAAACAGCATGATTCTGGCAATGGGAATCTGTTATGGGGGCGCTGCCCAAATCGTCGCGGGGATTATGGAATGGAGGAAAGGCAACACATTCGCCACCACCGCGTTTCTTTCCTATGGCCTGTTTTGGTTTTCGCTCGTAACGCTGATTGTCATGGCGAAATTGGGTTGGGCCACCGCCTCAAACGACACGGCAATGGCAGCCTACCTTGGCATGTGGGGCCTGTTCACTGGGGTCATGTTTATCGCCACTTTGCGACTCAATCGTGCCTTACAGGTTGTGTTTGCTACGCTGACGATACTGTTCTTCCTGCTTGCGATGGGCGACTACACGAATGCGAGCGCCGGCTTCAAACATTTTACCGGTTACGAGGGGATCTTCTGCGGTTTCTCCGCGATCTACGCCGGCCTCGCCCAGGTGCTTAACGAAATTTTCGGTAAAACTGTGCTGCCGCTCGGCGCCGTAAAAAGATGATCTCTGCCCGCGAATCACGCGAATTAACGCGAATGAATTCAGACGGGAATTTCTTTTTTTCGCGTCTATTCGCGTGATTCGCGGGCTACGGTCTCTTTAACAAGGTAGCCGCCAGTTTGAGCGCGGATTCGCTCTTGCCACCGAACATCCGCGCGATCTCTTCCTGTCGCGATTTCCCAGTGACTTCACGCAAATTAGAAAACGTTCGGCCGCGCGCGACATCCTTGGTGACAACAAAATGCGAAAAGGCTGTCGCGGCTACTTGCGGCAGGTGTGTGATGCAAATCACCTGACGATCGCGTCCTAATGTTTGCATCTTAACACCAACTGCATGCGCGATTTCTCCCCCGACATTGGTATCAATCTCATCGAACACGAGCAGGGGAATCTCATCGTGCGCAGCCAGTGCCGATTTAATCGCCAGCATCAAGCGTGAGATTTCGCCGCTCGACGCGATGGCGCGAAGCGGTTTGAGCGGTTCGCCCGGATTCGGTGAGAAAAGCAATTCCACCGCATCGAATCCGCTCGGGCGCGGATCATCGAGCGCGCTCAGTTTTACTTCGAATTCCGATTGACGAAATCCAAGATCACGCAGGTTACGCCGGATGTTCTCAGAAAGTTTCGGCGCAGCTTTTGTTCTGAGTTTCCGGAGCGCTTCACCGGCGCGGTTCATTTGTGCACGAACGTTCTCGATCTCTTTTGCGAGGCGTTCCAGCTCGGCGTCACGTCCCTCAATTTTTTGCATTCGATCGGCCGCGCGCTCGCCGAAGGCGATCACCTCGGCGATCGAGCCGCCATATTTTCGCTTCAGAGTTTCAAAGAGCGAAACCCGCTGCTCCAGCGCAGCGAGTTGTTCCGGATCCAGGTCGAACTTTTCCGCATAAGCGGAAAGCGCATGAGCGATGTCCGATAGCTCAACTACGCTGGCCGCGTGAGCCGACGAAAGTTGCGCGATTGAGCTATCGATCTTTTCCAGTTCGCGTAACAGTCGCTGTGTCTCTGCGAGCTGAGAAAGAACGGAACCATCCGATTCGGAAAGCTTGTTGGCGATCGCGCTGGCCAGTTCAATCAGCCGTTTACTGTTGCTGGCGAGCTTGTAGCGATTCTCGATTTCTTCTTCTTCGCCCGCGGCCAGATTTGCCGATTTGATCTCGGCGACCTGATGACGAAGAAGATCGAGCTCCTGTTCGCGCGCTGTTTCCGCTGTGTCGAGGGCGGCATGCTCCGCAAGCAGCGTCTGCAACTGCCGGTAATGCCTTCGATATTCCTCGAACTGCTGTTCAGCCCGCGCGAACGAATCAAGCAAGCTCAACTGCGTTTCAGGCGAGAGCAGCGATTGGTGATCGTGCGGCCCGTGAAGATCGACAAGTTCATCGCCGAGGTTTTTCAGGACAGACACAGTTGTCGGCGAACCGTTGATGAACTGGCGTGTGCCGCCAGCAACCGAGAAACTTCGCTTGATGATCAGATCGCCTTCGCATGGTTCGATCCCGGCTTCGACGAGTTGCCGATTTAATCTTTTCAGATCATTTCCGCTAAAGACTGCTTCCACTGTGCAAAGATCCGCACCAGTTCGAATGAGCGATTTATCTGCGCGCTCCCCCAGCAAAAGTTGCAACGCGCCGATGATGATCGATTTCCCAGCACCGGTCTCGCCTGTGACAGCTATAAAGCCTGGCGTCATCTGCCACTCGAGTTCTTCGACGAGCGCGAGGTTTTTGATTCGCAACAAATTCAGTACAGCAGGCATTGGGGAAGTTAAGAATTCTTGGTTCAGAGTTGAGAGTTCGGACCCCGAAGATTTCAACCCTTCGGCGGCCAACTTTCAATCCTTTAGACCGGTGCGTCGCCTTGTCGAACGCCTCCAAGATGAGTTGTGAAATCCTAAATACCAATCCCGCGCTGAGCGGAGAACAGGGCTAAATTCGGAAAAGAATTAGTAGCATAGCGGGGTTATCCGTGGTTTCACCGAATAATCCCGCGCTCGCTTTGTTCGATGAACCGAATTATGTCGGTGACCTCTTGGGTCTGGGGCAATTCTTTCTGCATCGCTTCGATTGCCTGGCGAGTGTTGTATTTCGAACGGTAAATCAGGCGGAAGGCTTCTTTAATGAGCTTCACACTTTCGGCTGGAAAATTTTTGCGTTCCAAGCCGATCAGATTAATCCCGCGGATTTCCGCCGGGTTGCCGTCGGCGATCATGAATGGTGGAACGTCCTGGACGATTTTCGAGCAGCCGCCTGTGATAGCGAACCGTCCGATCCGGCAAAATTGATGCACAGCGGTGAGCCCGCCCATCACTGCGTAATCTCCCACCTGAACGTGTCCACCCAACGTGCCGTTGTTGGAGAAAATGACGTGATCGCCCACGTTGCAATCGTGCCCGATATGGCTGTAAGCGAGAAAATTTCCGCGATTGCCGATTCGCGTTTTGCCTTCACTTGTGGTGCTGCGGTGTGCCGTCACGAATTCACGAAATGTGTTTTCGTCGCCGATTTCAAGATAGGTCGGTTCGCCGCGGTATTTCAGATCCTGTGTTTGCTGGCCGATAGAGCAGTAGGCATAGAATCTGTTCTTCTCGCCGGCTTTCATCGGTCCGCACAGCGTGATGTGATGTTGGAGCCAGCAATTTTGGCCCAGCATTACATCGGGTCCGATTACGCAATAAGGCCCCACGATTGTTCCCGCGCCGAGTTCCGCACCTGGATCGATGATCGCGGTCGGATGAATCTGCACGTCGCTCATGTTCGCCGACCCCTCACCTCAGTCCTCTCCCCTTGGCCAAGCGGACGGGCGGAGAAGTTTTGCCCTGCTTTCACGGATTTTCGCGTAGACGTGTGATTGGGGACGCTTCTCCCTTCGTAAGGGAGAGGGGGAGGGGGAGGGTTCCTCATTCTCACTTGTCCAAAAACGTGAACATCAATTCGGCTTCGGAAACGACTGCGTCATTCACGACGCAATGGCATTTCGCTTTCGCCAGTCGTTCGCCACGCGATTTTGTGAGCTCGGCGTGGACAAAAATCGTGTCGCCGGGCAAGACTGGTTTCCGGAATTTTACGCCGTCCGCGCTCATAAAATAGCCGATGCGGCTGGTGGTTTTTGCCAGTTTGAACAACAGGATGCTGGCCACCTGCGCCATGGCTTCGACTTGCAGCACGCCCGGCATCACCGGATGACCCGGAAAATGTCCTTGAAAGAACGGCTCGTTGATCGTGACCGTTTTGACGCCGACGCATTTGGTTTCCGTTTCGAAACTGAGAATCCGATCGACCATCAAAAAAGGGAATCGGTGCGGCAAAATTTGCATTACTTGATCAGCGTCGAGTCCGCCGTCGCCGCTTGGAATGGTGCGCGGCGCGGCCAGGGCGCTTCTGCGCGTCTGTTCGCGTACAATTGAGCGGGCCAGGTCCGCATTGCTGGCGTGACCAGGTTTCACTGCCACGATATGGCCCCGGATCCGACGGCCCACCAGCGCGAGATCGCCGATGATATCGAGGATTTTGTGCCGCACGAATTCGTCTTCGAAACGCAACGGTTCCTTGCTTAACACCGCATCTCCGCGCACTACAATCGCGTTTTCGAGACTGCCGCCCTTGATCAGGTTCTTATCCATGAGCGGCTTAACGTCTTCGTAGTAAACAAAGGTTCGTGCCGGAGCGATCTCGCGTTCGAAGACCGCGGGCGTCACTTCCATCGACAAAAACTGCGTGAACCGGTTATTCGGGCCGGCCTGGGTGCATGAGATGCGAAATTTGTTGTCCGGGAGCAAAACAAGCAGGGCGCCCGTTTTCGCTTCAACGTGCATCGGCTCGCGCACGTCGAAAAATTTTCGTGGCTCGTCCTGCGCAGTTACGCCGGCTCTTCTGATGAGATCGACATAAGGCTGCGCGCTTCCGTCGCCGATTGGTGGCTCGTTTGCGTCCATCTCCACGATGGCGTTGTCCACGCCCATTGCCGAAAGCGCGGACAGGATATGTTCCACTGTGTGCACGCGCACCGAGCCCTCGCCGATAGTTGTGGCGCGCTCGACTGTTTTGAGGTTCTCGATCTTCGCATCGATCGTCGGCTCATCCTGCAAATCTTTCCGCTTGAATTTGATTCCATGGTCTACCGGCGCGGTGTGCAATTTCAGAGTGACTTTGTCACCCGTATGCAGGGCCGTGCCGCTAAAGCTGGCAGTCTTACCAACTGTATGTTGAAACTCGGGAGCAGGCATCGGCGTTTAACTAGCAGAGATTTTGCCTCGTGACCAGTGGTTGTAGCTCCGTGCGCTGTGCCGGCAGCTTGTTCTATTTCAATTCGAACTCGCCGCAATCGAACGCCATCATCTGGTCCACATTCGAGATGCGGAATTGGTGAGAACTGGCGCCGTCCGTCTGCCAGATATCGACCGATTTATCTCCCTTCTTCATAATCGATACACGAGTCAGATTTGGCGATTCATTTACCGTGAACAACGGCAGATCGTCGTTTGTTTTCAAGAAGCTTCCGTCGCTGTCAAACCCCGCGGCCAGCTCGACGATTGCGCGTTTGTCGTTGGCCAGCGGATTTGGCGTGAGTTTTACTCTGACGTTTGCACTCGAGTTGTTTTCGGTAGGGGACGCTGCGGTTTGGCTGAGGTCTTCCACTTTGAGCAGACCGATCAGATAACCGCGCGCGTGATACTTTCCGGCGGGTAAATCTTCGCCATCGTCATTTTTTCCATCCCATTGTGTTACCAGCGCGTCTGCGCCGATCTTGAATTCGTTGAGGTCTGCTTCCTGGTGCAAAACGCGCACCAGCTTGCCTTGCGCGTCGTAGATTCCGAGGCTGATCCTGCCTTCCAATGGCGGCGGCACAAAACTGATGCGGACGCTTCTCGCGGATGATGCCGAAGGCGTTTGCTCTGCCACGGGCGACGGCGTGACAGATTCAGCTGGCGAGATGGACAACTCAGGAGATTCTTCGGTTATCGGCGATGGAGTTGACGTTGGCGATTCTTGAGCGGCAACGGCTGAGATCGATGCCACGAGTGCGAAAAGCGCAACGTTGATTTGTCTTGTCATGTCGACCGAAGTGGAGACATCTCTTGCTGTCGGAATATACGTCAGAATATCGAGAGATTCCTCGACTTCGCTCGGAAAGACAAGTGGCCTAGACGTAGTAACGCCAGTTCACGTTTGGAAAAAGATTATCGCGCGATTCGCACTCCCGTAAAAATTCTTCATTTACGGAATTCGTGACGAGCTGATCGTGTAAGCGGTTGAAGCGGCAAAGATGATCGATGGTGCGCTTGGTAGCGTATTCGCGAGCTGTTCCGGTCTTGATTAAAAACGCCCAATCGCTGGATTGGGCCAGTAGAAGTTCGCGGGCGAGCTGTTTGAGCACGCGGTCCGCGTGGGCGCCACACGTCTGGGCATATCTCCGCGCAACTTCACTCATCCGCCGTGCAGCGATGTGCAGCTGCGGATAAATCCAAGCGTTGCTTGGATTCAACCAAACCTCAAAGTAACCGTTCTCGCCCCATGTTGACGCTGCTGGCTCAATAATTTGATGTGTGGGATTCGCTGCCAGATACTCGCTCGGTGTGAGGAGATGAAAATCCCTTTCGTTTGCAGCCCGGCGAATCACGAATTCAAGAAAACGGGGGCCTTCAAACCACCAGTGTCCGAATAGCTCGGCATCGAACGGAACGACGACAATGGGATCGAACCCCGCAGCAGTAACTTCACAGATCTGACGCCGGCGTTCCTCGAGAAAATGAAGGGCTTGCGTGTCGGCTACTTCTTCCGCGACAATTGGATCGTATAATTCCTTCTCATCACCGGCCCCGGTGATGCGGTGATATTTTACGCCGGAAAATTTCCGGGTGCCATGGCCAACGGGTCCCAAGTGTTCCCATGGAAGGTCGAATCCAGCGTCGCGATAAAATTCACGGTAAGCAGGGTCGCCAGGATAACCTCCCTGTGCGCTCCAAACCTGCCTGCTGGAATCGCGGTCGCGCGCAAAAGCGGCCGGCCCGGCCGGCGTATAACTAGGTGCGTAAATCGAACGGCGCGGCCGCGGTGTTCCAAATAGCAAGCCGTGAGCATCGAGAACGAACCAGCGAATATTCACCTCTTGCAAAATACAATCCAGACCCGGCCCGTAAGCGCATTCGGGCAACCAAAACCCGGCCGGCTCGGCACCGAAAAGATCAACATAAACATCGCGTCCGATCAAAATCTGCGCCCGCGCTGCTGTAGCCGCGGGCGTTGACCGCGGCGCGGACGCGTAAAACACCGGCGCGCCGAGATCAGCGCCCTTGGCTACAACCGGCTCCTGGAGCAGCGGTAGCAAGCCATGCGTGGCTGCCGAGCCGATGATTTCCAGCACGTCGGTTTCCCGCAGTTCGCGAAAAGAGGCAAGCAAGTCGCATTTGTATTCATCCACAAAGAAGCGGCGGGTTTCGCGAAAGATTTTGAAATAAAAGTCTGCGAGATCGCGGAGCTGTGGGTGATTGCGATTCCGTTTTCGTTCACGCGCAGCGAGATCGATCAAGAGGTCGAGATGCCGCACGTAGCGCTGGCAAAGCAGCTCGTCCTGCAGCATTGCGCAGAGCGTCGGCGTTAGAGACATGGTCAGCTTGAACGGCACATGGTCGTCCACTAGGCGCTGCATCATGCGCAGCAATGGAATGTAACTCTCGGTCATCGCCTCGAAGAACCAGTCTTCTTCGAGGAAATGCTCATGCTCCGGATGACGCACGAAAGGAAGATGCGCATGAAGAATGAGCGCGAGGTGTCCAAGCATCGAAAGACATTTACCGTGTCATTCCGAGCGAAGCGAGGAACCTCTCAACAGAACGTTTGAGCACACAAACAACGACGCGGGTTGCGTCACCGTGCGCGCCACGGTTTCCGGACGCAAGTATCCCCAAACTACGATTGCGAGCTCCCTCGTCGTCTGCGCGACTCGGGATGACGGTCTACAGCGTGCGACAAAAGTCCTGGAAGCGGTCCAATCCCTTTTTGATTACGTCGATACTGGTGGCGTAACTAAGCCGGACAGTGCGATCGTCACCGAAAGCAGCTCCCGGAACGACTGCGACGTTGGCTTTGCTCAGCAGGCGATCGGCGAAATTTTGCGAGGTCAGACCAAGCTGACTGATATTCACCAGCACGTAAAACGCGCCCTGCGGTTTGACTGCGGTCACATTGGAAATCTTCGAGACGCGGTCGAACATGTAATTGCGGCGCATATCGAACTCTTCGCGCATGTCGATCAACGGTTGTTGATCTCCCTTCAAAGCAGCGAGTGCGCCATACTGGGAGAAGGAAGAAGGATTGGATGCGGTATGGCTTTGGATGGAATCGACCGCTTTAGCCACGGCGTCAGGCGCTGCCAAATAACCCAGTCGCCAACCGGTCATCGCATACGACTTGCTGAAGCCGTTGATTGTAATCGTCAGATCGTACGCTGCCTGGGAAAGCGATGCGATACTCACGTGTTTCGCATCGTCGTAGGCGAGCTTCTCGTAGATTTCGTCTGACAGGATGTAAATGTCCTCTTCAGCGGCAACATCAACGATTGCCTGCAGTTCTTCACGAGTGTAAACAGACCCGGTCGGATTGCAGGGGCTGTTCATGATCAACATCTTCGTGCGAGGGGTCATTGCATTCTCAAAGTCTTCGGCGCGCATTTTCCAGGAGTTGCGCTCGCTTGTCGGCACGATCACGGGTTCGGCACCTACCAATCTGACCATTTCCGGATAACTGACCCAATATGGCGCCGGGATGACGACTTCGTCGCCGGGTTGGCATGTGGCGAGGATCGCGTTGTAGCACGCGTGCTTTGCACCGTTACTCACGATTACCTGCGTCGCGCGATAATTCAGGTCGTTATCGGCAGCCAGTTTTTCCGCGATCGCCTGGCGGAGCTCCGGGATGCCGGCACTGGGTGTATATTTGGTAAAGCCGGCCTCCAACGCCTCGATCGCGGCCTTTTTTATGTGTTCCGGTGTATCGAAGTCCGGTTCGCCTGCGCCGAAACCGCAGACGTCTATGCCCTCGGCTTTCATGGCTTTGGCCTTGCTATCGATCGAGAGAGTAAGCGAAGGACTCAGTTGAGCGGCGCGTTCGGAAATTTCCATAGGAGTAGGGCTGGTTGTGGGATGGTTCAAAATGGAGCGCAAACTATTGGCGGTCATAGAAGTTTTCAATCAGAGGTTTGAAATTATTCTCGTCGATTCGAACGATTCCCATTTCGCGTTTCGCGTTCTCAGGGGAATCCGACGCGTGTGCGGCGTTGACCATTATGGTCTGTCCGAATTCTCTCCGGATCGAGCCGGGCGGTGCTTTGGCTGGGTCGGTCGGGCCGAGCACGTCGCGAATCTTGCGGACGGCGTCCACGCCTTGATAAACAATGGCGATCGATTTTTCAGTCCCGGGAGCGTCGCGTTCTTCGGGCGGACATTCGCTGGGTTTTCGCCCGTCTTTGGGCCGAGCTTCTTCTCAAGCACCGACAGCACCGGGCCGTAGAACTCCTCCGCCTGTGCAACGCTCATCTGATGAACTTTGAATCCGATAATGGAGAGCCCCGACCGCGAAAATACTTCAATGACGCCGCCGGGCCGCAAATTTGGAAACCTGAAATTGTCGGGCTTGATCAAAACCAGAGTCTTTTCGACCTGTGCGTTGCTGGGGAAGGGGACGACCCGGTCCAGGATTCCACCGTCAGAATCCGAGAATTCCGCCCAAAGCTTCAAGTCCCGCTCGACCGCCTTTAGGTCGAACGCTGCCAGAACACCCGGCTCAAAGTAAGTCACCTTGCCTGAATCATCGGTGATGTAATCGCCGTAGGTATCGCGAATCGTTTCGCCGCTGGTCCGCTCGTGCACAATATGGCCAACGGTGTGATGAATCCTCTCCACCGCGTCCGGGCCGCGAAAAATGAGGAACAACACGCGCGGATGCTGGCCGTTTTTCTCGCCGGTGAAATTCTTCAGTACGTAGTCGCGAATTAACTCTTGTGTGGCGCGATGACGCGGATCGGTTTCCGTCACAATCGTCTCGCCATAACGTTTGGCTAACTCGTGACTCGGCGCGAACATGCGTCCGCCGACCAGGTCGAGTCCTGTGCGGGAAATCAGTCGTCCAACGATGCCGCCGGTGCGCGATTTGCGCATCGAGTGGGAGGTGACGGCAGCATAGGCAAGTTGTTCGTTCTGCATAGTGTCTGTTTCTGCCGCGGCTCGTGATTAAACCGCGTGAAATGCAGAGAACCCGAAGCCGCCAAGGCTTCGGAAACGTAGCCGCCAGGCGACCATCACGTCAAATAAGTTTTAACGCCCAACGCTCAACGCCCAACGCTGAACGTCGAATCAGGAATGCTTGAGCGTTGGACGTTTAGTGCTTGCGTGCCGTCAGGGCGATCCACTTCCCGCGACGTTTCACGCTTGCGATCTCCATGTGGTTCCTCCGGAGAACACGAAGGAGTTCATCTTCCTGCGTACGCAGCACGCCGGAGAGAATGAGCCAATTGCTCCGTTTTAGTTTCGACGCGACGTCTATCAACAACCCGCCATATAGATTCGCGGTAATAACGTCCCACCCGGCTGCTGGTTTCCACCTGCGCACATCGCCGAGTTGGAAATCGGCGTTGTCGATTTTGTTGAGACGGGCGTTTGCTTTTGCGATCGAAATCGCTTTCGGATCGATATCAATACCAGTCACGCGTCCCGCGCCGAAGCGTTTCGCCGCGAGAACAAGAATCCCGCTCCCAGTTCCAAGATCGGCAAGCGACCAACCTTTTTTCCATTTGCGAGTCAAGCGTTCGAGGAGACGAAGCGACATTGCCGTCGTTGCGTGTCCTCCTGTCCCGAAAGCGGCAGAAGCTGGAATGACGAGGACCACAGGCTGACGAGCGTCAGGCCGCCCGCTGCGTGTCGTCGTTCCGACTCTGTAGGTCTCCCGCTTCGCTTGGGATGATGCCGTTGTTGAGATTAACAAGCGTTTTCCAATCTTGAGCGGCTTCGATTTGTGGAGATCCACGAATCGTTTAAGCCAATCGCGTGGCCATTTCTCAGTGCGTCCGCCGAATTCTTCGATGAGCTTTCGGGCAAGATCGCGCGAGGCGCACGCAATCTCGAGTTGCAACCGCTTGTGCTCCTGTCTCGAGATAATCACAAGTCTGCCGTGCGACCGCGCTTGCAAAATGTTCTCATGTGCACTAAGCCAGTGCGGGTCAGCTAGTTTGCGCCATTGATGCATCGTTTCGAAGGGGTTCTGGCAGGGTGTACCCGATGCTTCGGGGCGATTCAGTCAAGAAATGAGCGGGTGACGAGGGTCGAACTCGCGACTTTCTCGTTGGCAACGAGACGCTCTACCACTGAGCTACACCCGCACTTTTGAAAGGGACACAAATAATGTCCAGCCGTTCGCAGCGCGCAACTTTTAATTGTCGTGGGAGGAATGAAATAGTTGAATCTAAACAGGATGCTGAGCGCATCCTACGGTCAAATCAGACACTATGAAAAAATTCGTCATTATCTACATTTGTTCCCTCGTCCTGGCGACAGGCACGTTTGCGCAGACACCGGCCGTCTCGCCAATCGCAAGCACGCCTGCAGCAACGGCTACTCTTTCAGCGACTTCGACCCCTGCGAGTAAGATCGAGCAGTCGATCAGAAAAAAGCACAAGAAGCACTTTGGTTTCACAATAGACGATCACGATAAGGACTTGGATCGCCTCAGTCACGGAAAGTCGCCCCAGGATATTCCAGGGATCGTGGTTCCAATCGTTGCCATCACGCTGTTGACGGTCTTTGGGGCGCCGGTCCTGATCGTCGGGCTAATCCTGTATTTCAGTTTCTCCAGACAGCGCGCTCTCCATCGAACGGTGCGGATGATGGTCGAAAAAGGGCAGACCGTGCCCGAGGCCCTGTTGAATCCACCACCCGCCCAGCGACAGCGTTCCGATGTGCGCCGAGGTGTCGTCCTGACAATGATTGGCATAGGTGTGACGGTGTTTCTCGGTGCGGCAAGTGAGTGGGAGGGCGGAGCATGGACTCTGGGGCTCATTCCTTTTCTAATTGGAGTAGGCTATTTGCTTGTATGGAAGCTGGATACAAAGAAGGACAATCCGCCGCCTTTACCGTAACCTGCGGGCTGTGGAGCTGACTGATGCGGACCTTGTCGCGCGAGTTCTTGTCGATGACGACCAGCACGCTTTCGGTGAGCTGGTTCGGCGGCATCAATCCGCCGTGCGCGGTCTGCTCCGTCAACTTACTCGAACGGACGTTGCTCTGGCGGACGATTTGGCGCAGCACGCATTCCTGCGCGCGTATAAAAACATTCGCAGCTTTCGTGGTGAAGCGCGCTTTTCCACGTGGCTTTACCGGATCGCTTACAATTGTTTTCGAGAAGATGCGCGCCGCCGGAAGGAGCTTGTGGGAATCGACGAGGAACAAATCCAAAGGCAACAGGATCCTCAGGTTGCTGACCCTGGTTTAAGGCACGATCTTATGCGCGCATTGAATTTACTTCCCTTGAATGAACGTTCTGCGGTTTTACTTTGTTGTCAGAACGGGCTTTCGCACGATGAAGCTGCTCGCGTTCTCGATATCCCGCTTGGTACCGTGAAGACAAATGTTCTGCGGGGTCGCGAGAAATTAAAACGAATGCTTGCCGACTGGGGTCCAAACTAATAAAGGGAATATGAAGCAAGTGAACGAGGAAGATTGGCTTGACAGAGAATTGCGCGAAGCGGCGCCGTATATCGACGACGAGGGATTCACTGCCCGAGTGTTGCAGCAGTTACCGCCGCCTCGGCGCAGTCATGATTTGCTGCGTGCTGCCATTCTTCTGGGAATGACGTTCCTTGCGAGTGTGCTTGCCTACGTCGTTTCAGGTGGCGGTCGCTTTGTCAGTATCACTCTTGAGCGTCTCGCGGCCCTGCCGGCGTTGTGGATTTTTGCGCTTGCTCTCGCCAGTGGCCTCGTGATCGCAGCTGTCGGCGCAACGGCCGCGGTATCCAGAGACCGAGGCTTGCGAACTAGCTTTCTACGGACGTAAAGCGCGCCGTCAGGCTCGCTACGCGGTGCAAAGTTGGCGTGCCTGCTGCACGTCGAACTCGATCTGCCTTGCCAATGCATCAAGATTTTCGAATTTCTGTTCTGGCCTAAGATAGCGGACAAAACGCACTTCGAGATCCTTGCCATAAATTTCGTTGTCAAAATCAAGCAAATGGATTTCGAGCACGCGCTCGGATTTGCCGCTGCTCACTGTCGGGCGGTGCCCGAGATTCACCACGCCAGGATAGATTACTCCGTTCAGCGTGGCCTGCGCGAAATAGACCCCATTTGGAGGAAATTGTTCACTATGAGCGCTTAGATTAGCTGTCGGGAACCCGATCTTTTTCCCGAGGTGATCGCCGCGGACCACCGTCCCGAGAATTGTATATTCGCGGCCAAGCATTTCGGCGGCCTTCGCCAGGTCACCTGCTTCAATGGCGTGACGAATCGCTGTACTACTGACTAGCTCGCCGTTCCCGAGTGTAACCGCGGGAATTCCAACGACATCGAAGTCGAATTGCGCGCCCAGTTTCCTTAAAAGTGCGAGATTGCCGCGCCTGCCTTTTCCAAACGACCATTCATGCCCAACGCAGATTTCGCGCAGCGGTTTCGAATGTCTCACCAACTGTTGCACGAAATCTTCCGGCGTAGTGGCGGCAAAGGTCGTGTCGAACTTGATGACGAGCAGATGCTGTACCCCGAGGGCGCGAATCAATTTAATCTTGTGTTGGGTGGCGGTGAGCAGATGAGGTGCCTCCATGGGTCGAAGCACTTTCATCGGGTGCGGGTTGAAGGTAACGACGACCGGAGTGCCGTTTGCCAACTGGGCGTGCTCAGCAGAAGTGGAAATGACAGCTTGATGGCCGCGATGCACACCGTCAAAGACCCCGATGGCGAGAAAGAGCGGACCGGATAACCGCGAGAGCTCTGGGATCGAGCGTAGGATTTGCATCACAAGAATGACGAATGGCCGGCCAATGTCGAATGTCGTATGGCGAATGACGAAGGAAACCCCAATGACGAATGACGAAAAAATTGGCGCACGTCTTTTCTTACTTCGTGCTTCGACATTCTGCTCAAGCTCCCCGCATGCGCGATACGTCTGGGAGGCTGAGGAGCCTGCTCAAAATTTCCTCGCGTAGCGCATCTTTGATTTGGGCGACACTGATTGCATTAGCCACATCGAAGCGTCCGGATTTTGTTCGCCGCAGCGACTTTAAGTGCGCGCCACAGCCTAAAGTCTCGCCGATGTCGTGGGCATAAGTACGAACGTAAAAACCTTTGCTGCACAGAACACTAAAATCGATCGCGGGTAGCCCGATTCGATCGATCGTGTAGCGATAGACATGCACCAGGCGCGGCTCGCGCTCGACCACTTTTCCTTGACGCGCCAGCTTGTACAGCGGCACGCCGCCATGCTTTTTCGCTGAAACCATCGGCGGCAATTGATAAAAATCGCCCCGAAATTTTTCAAATGCGGCGCGGATTTGGGTTTCGTCTAGCGCGGGAACCGGTCGCTGCTGGATTACCTCCCCCTGCCGATCCTGTGTATCGGTCGTTACTCCGAGGACGAATGTGCCGACGTATTCCTTGTCTTCGCTCATGAGTAAATCCTGGACTTTTGTGCCTCGTCCCACAGTGATCAAAAGCAAGCCGGTCGCTATGGGATCAAGCGTGCCGCAATGGCCGACTTTTCTGACCTGCAGCTTTCGACGGAGCAGCGCGACCACGTCGTGCGAAGTCATCCCTTCAGCCTTGTCCACGAGCAGGACGCCGTCAGGAGCTACGGGATGGGACATGGTGCAAAAACGCTAAGAAGTTAAAGAGTTATATGTTAAATCGTCGAAGAGTTGTCGGCCCGCCGTTTTAGCATTGTAGCGATTTCAACGACTTAACTTTCGCGCAAACTTCCGCCAAAACCCGGTCCTCTACCTCTGGAAGCGTTCCGCGCACGCGCGCGCCGGCGGCAAGTGTATGGCCGCCTCCGCCGAATTTCTGACAGATGGCGCAGACATCGACGACATCGGTTTTGGAACGCATGCTTACACGGATCTTGCCATCGGCCAGTTCTTCGAAAAAAACGGCAACAATAACGCCATGGACCGCGCGCAGATGATCGATCAGCCCCTCGTTATCCTCGGGAAGGACGCCCAGTTCAGCAGCTGTTTTCAAGGTGAGGCTAAAACTTGCGACGCGATCTTCCTGCTGGAAACGCACGGTGCGCAGCAGCTCCCGCAAAAGCTCCAGACGCCGCCGCGGATAATTCTCATACAGTTGTTGACTCAAGCGTCCAACGTCGAGACCCGTGCGAATGAGTTCAGCCGCGATCTCGAAAGTGCGGGCGCTGGTTTTTGGATACTGAAACGAGCCAGTATCGGTGGAGATCGCGGCGTAAAGATTTTCCGCGATGTCTCGATTGAACGGCAGGCCCTCGCTCTTGATAAGGTGAAAAACGATTTCAGCCGTGGCAGGCGCAGACGAATCAACGTAGACCGCGTCGCCATAACCTGGATTGCTCACGTGGTGATCGATGTTAATCCAGATTTTCGACGACCGAACTGCTGGCAGAGCAGTGCCAAGTCGATTTTGAATTGCCGTGTCCAGTGCGATGGCAACATCGAAATCCTCTGGAGTGGAAGGCGGCTTCGTGAGCAGCTCAGCGCGTGGAAGGAAAGAATATTTCTCAAGCATTCCATCTTCGTTCCATACACGCACTTCTTTGCCGAGTGCTTGAAGCGAAAGCGCCAGCGCAAGCTGGCTGCCTAGTGCATCGCCGTCAGGACGAACGTGACCCAGGACGGCGAAGCGCTGGTGCTCGCGTAGTATCCGGGCGATTTCTTCGAATTTCGAGTTGGTCACGATCGCGCAATCTTCAACGTCCAACGTCCAACTTTGAACGCTCAACATCCAAGGCAGAGCGCGCTTTAGCGAGCATTGGCCGCTCGAGGTCGGACGTTGGGCGTTGGTTGTTTAAAGCCTCACTTCTCCTCGCCTCGAGACGCTTCCATCTCCTGCATGATCTCGATGACTCGCGCCCCGCGCTCGATAGAGTTATCGAGATGAAAAATAAGGTGCGGCGTATATTTCATGGTGACGTGACGAGCCAGTTCCGCCTGTAACGCTGGACGATGAGAGGCTAGCTTGCTCATTACGCTCTCGCGTGCCTCTGTTCCCAGAACGCTCACAAACACGTGCGCGTTCTTTAAGTCTGACGTTACATCCACGTGGTTGATGCTGACCAGGGCGCCTTCGAAGTTGATTTCTCGCGCAATAATCCCGCTCAGCTCACGCTTCACGACTTCGTTAACACGTAGCATTCGGTGTTTCATGATAGCCTTTTGTTGTCATCCTAGGCGGAGTCGAAGGATCCCGTGAAATCATCTTTGAGTTCCGCCACGGAATTCCTCGACTTCGCTCGGAACGCCTGCCTTCACAATTTTTGCGCGAAAGCTTCAAGTTGATAGCACTCGATCACGTCGCCTACTTGATATTCGCTGAAATCACCGAGCCTGATTCCGCATTCCAATCCCGAACGCACTTCTTTCACGTCATCCTGGAAGCGGCGCAGCGTCGAAATCCCACCGTCATAAACTGGTTGCCGTTTACGGAGCACGCGAGCCCGAGCCGCGCGAGCTATCCGGCCATTAGTGACCAGACAGCCGGCGACAATGCCTTTGCTAAGGTCAAAAACCTGCTTCACTTCGGCGTGTCCGATGATCGTTTCTCGATGTTCGGGCTCCAGTAAACCGGCCATCGCTTCTTTGATCTGATCGAGCAGCTCATAGATGATGCTGTAAAGTTTGACCTGGACTCCTTCGCTTTTTGCGGCCGAAACGGCCATGTTCTCCACCTTCACATTGAAACCGACTACCACAGCATTCGAAGCGCTTGCCAATAGAATATCCGACTCTGAAATCGGCCCTACCGCAGAGTGAATGAGTTCCAGATCGACTTTTTTGCTCTCGATCTGTTTCAACGCTCCAACCAGCGCTTCCAGCGAGCCTTGCGCGTCGCACTTCAGCACGATGCGGAGGACTTTTTTCCCTCCTGCAGCTTCGAGCAGACTCTCAAGAGTCGCCCGCTTGGGAACGGTCAGCTTATCGGTGCGCTTAGCTAGCAAACGTTCTTCGCTCAAGGTCTTTGCCGAGCGCTCGGAATCCATCACAAGCAGTTCATCACCGGCATTGGGTAGTCCGGTGAAACCGAGCACCTTCACTGGCATTGAGGGAACGGCTTCCTTTACTGGCTTGCCCCGGTCGTCCAGCAGCGATTTTACTTTGCCGCTGTAATCACCACAGATGAAAGGGTCGCCAGTTCTCAGCGTTCCCATCTGCACAATAACGGTGGCAGTGGGACCCCGCCCGGCTTCGACCTGCGCTTCGATCACTGTTCCTCGCGGCGTGGCGGTGGGCGACGCGTTGAGTTCCATTACTTCCGCCTGCAACGTGATCATCTCGAGCAGCTGGTCGATCCCAGTTCCTTTTGTTGCCGAGACGGGGCAAACAATCGTTTCGCCTCCCCAGTCTTCCGGGGTAAGGCCCTGGTCCTGGAGTTGCTTCTTTACTCTGTCGATGTTTGCCGAAGGAAGATCGATCTTGTTGATCGCGACCATGATCTTCACGTGCGGCGCGGCCTTTGCGTGATTGATCGCTTCAATCGTTTGCGGCATCAGGCCATCGTCGGCTGCGACAACGAGCACGACGATGTCGGTAACATTGGCGCCACGCGCTCGCATCGCGGTGAAGGCAGCGTGCCCTGGTGTGTCGATAAATGTGAGCGTCGCCCCGTTGTGACTGACGCTATAGGCACCGATATGCTGGGTGATTCCGCCCGCCTCGCCCGCAGCGACGCGGGTCTTCCGAATGGCGTCCATCAACGTTGTCTTGCCATGATCGACGTGTCCCATGAACGTGATAATCGGTGCCCGCGGCTTGAGTTCCTCCTTCTTTTCAATGACTGGTGGCGGAGGCGCGACAACCACCTGTTCCACTTTGTGAACGCCACCTCCTTTTTCACGGCGCTCCTTTTCCAGAACAAAGCCATGGCTTTCAGCGATCTTCGAAGCAATGTCCGGCTCGATTGTCTGGTTGATATTCGCGAAGATGTTGTAGCTCATCAGCTCCGCGATGATTTGATGCGGTTTTAAGCCTAGCTCGGTCGCCAGTTGCTTAACGACAATTGGCGGCTTGATCAGGATCACTTTCTGCGCCGCGGCTTCTTCCTCAGCGGTCGGCAGGGCGGTTGCATCGGGCGCAATCTTTTCGCCAGCAACAGTGTCCGGCACTTCGGTTGGGGGCGGTTGCGCGGCTGCGCTCTTTGGAACGGGCGCCGCTTTTGAGGGAGCTGCCGGCGTTTCCAGCGATGCCCGGATGCGTGAAATGGGAGGCAAAACGACTCGCTTCGGTCTTACCTCGCCGTCTTCGGCCTTCTTACTGGGTTTCTTTCGATCGATCAGCGAAACGCTCTCTGCTTCGCGAGTCGAAGGTCGAGACGTTTCCGCCGCGGACTTTGAGAGCGGAGGGGTGCCGGCCTTCGCCGCCGGCGTAACATCCTCCTTTATTTTTTGCTTTGGAAGTTTTGCCTTGGCTGGGGCTGCTGGCTTGCGAGCAGCAGCAGTCCCGCGCGCGGCAGGTTTGCGCGTTGCAGTTTTGCTGCTCGTCTTCGTTGCCATTGGTTTTTATTTAAAATTTTGCTCATGGCCCGAGCTTCCCTAAACCAGAGCCATGTTATTGTACGAGTTCTTGCCGATGGACGGCCTCGTAAATCTCGCGCGCCTTTGTTTCATCGACTGCGAGAATATCCACTAAATCCTGCACATCCGCATCGCGCAATCCTTCCAGGTTCGTAAAACCGGATTTTACCAGGGTCAGCGCCTGCTCTTCGGTAACCGGTAGCGCGCCGGCAAGGGTCTGCGCTGCTTGCGCTACTTTCTGTTCTACCACGGTCGTCGCCGAAGTGTCTTTACCGATATTGATCTCCCAACCGGTCAATCGCGAAGTCAAACGGGCGTTTTGCCCCTTCTTCCCGATCGCGAGCGAAAGCTGATCTTCATCCACGGAAATCTGCACACTTTTCTTCTCGGTATCGAAAACGAGATTCTTCACTTTTGCCGGTTTGAGCGCTTCCAGGACGTATTCCTTCGGATCGGAGCTCCAGCGAATGATATCGACCTTCTCGTTATTCAGCTCGCGTACGATGTTTTTCACGCGCGAGCCGCGCATGCCGACACACGCGCCGACCGGATCCACTTTTTCGTTTGCGCTCCAGACTGCGATCTTGGTGCGATAGCCCGCTTCTCGGGCGATGCCGCGAATCTCCACCGTACCGTCCGCGATTTCGCTTACCTCCAACTCGAAAAGCCTGCGTACAAAATTGGGATGGCTGCGCGATACAATGATCTCGGGGCCGCGAATTCCATTTTCCACCGCGACGACGTACGCACGGAGGCGATCCCCCACGTTGTAATCTTCTACCACCACTCTCTCGCGCTGCGGCATTATGGCCTCAAATTTTCCAAGATCGAGAATGACATCCGAACGGTCGAAGCGTCGCACCGTTCCGCTGACGATTTCGCCGGCGCGGTCTTTGAACTCCTCATAGATCATTTCTTTCTCAGCCTGGCGGATGCGTTGCATCATGGCTTGTTTTGCTGTCTGCGCCGCGATCCGCCCAAAATTCTTCGGCGTTACTTCCACTTCGATTGTGTCGCCGGCGTTTGCATCCGGTTTAATTTTGCGCGCTTTCGACAGTTCGATCTCATCCTGCGGATTGGTCACTTCGTCCACGACCACGAGGTTTGCCAGCGCCCGGATTTCTCCAGTCTTCGGATTGATGTCGATCCGCAGCTCGCGTGAAGCGCTCACGCTTTTTTTCGAGGCTGAGAGCAAGGCGTTCGACACCGCTTCGAGCAGGATTTCGCGTTTAATCCCGCGTTCCCGCTCCAGGTAGTCGAGCATCGCAATAAATTCTGCGTTCATAAAACATGTAGCCCGCAGACTAAAAAGAGTGGGACGCCAGTTCCCACTCTGATCAGCGCGCGGACTCGACACTTAGGTTACCGTCTTGAGGCCTTCTCGTCAAGATACCCGTTGGTTAGATTTGACGTTCAACGCCCAATATCGAACGTGCAGCACCCAATGAATTCGCGCCTTGCAGCTGTTCTTGTCGTTCTTCTCGTGTGGGCGGTGATTTATTTACCGGCACTTGGTTCGATTGCAATCAAAGGAGAAGAAGGCCGACGAATCTTGCCGGCGATAGGGATGCTCCAGACGGGTAACTACATTGTCCCGGAAGTTGGAGGAAATCCATATTTTCGAAAGCCGCCCCTCGTGAACTGGCTAGTAGCAGCATCCTTCCGAATTTTTGGAGTGCGCAACGAATGGACGGCACGTCTGCCATCGGCAGTTGTCGTGCTCGCGGTGGCCGTCGCATTTGTCACTGTGGCCCGTGCCAGTCTGGGCCCAGGAGGATCGATCATCGCGGCTCTCATCTGGATGACAAACATCGGGATGATGGAAAAAGGCCGGTTAATTGAAATCGAAGCGCTGTATGTCTCTCTTTGTGGACTTGCGATCATTTTTTGGCTGAGCTTTTTCGTTCAACGGAAATCTCCGTGGCTCGTTTGGGTCCCGGCATCCATTTTTCTAGGGCTTGGGCTTTTGGCGAAAGGTCCAACCCATCTCATATTTTTCTACGCCATCGTGTTTGCCGTGGTTTGGCTTATGAAAGAGTGGCGGCTTCTTATTCACCCTGCGCATTTCGCAGGGTTAGCAATCATGCTGGGGATTTTCGCGGCGTGGGCTATTCCGTTCTTGTACAGCACCACGACACACGTAGCGGCAGTGAAGTGGTCTAATCAGTTCACAGGCCGGCTCCAAGGCATCGATTTCAAGTTGGTTAGTTGGCTTCAAAATATCCCGCGCGGTCTTATCTATTTTTTGCCTTGGGTTCTTTTGTTCCCTTTCGTCAGGTTTTCAAAGTTTCACGATTACGCTGAGCAACGGCTGGCGCGCGGTCTCGCCTGGGGAATAGCCGTACCGTTTCTCGCTCTAAACCTCGTTCCCGGTGCCTTACCTCGATATAGCATGCCGGTGATAGCACCAGCTTCATGGTTGCTGGCGATGAGCTATGCCGGACATGCATTGCAGTGGCCTTGGGAAAAAGGCACGCGGGACGACCGAACATGGGCAAAAATAGTTGCGCTTTTCGTAGGAGTTGGACTCATAGTTGGAGGGATTGGCTATCCAGTCACGGCGGTGGTCTTGAGGAACAGGCAGCAAGTGAAGAAGGCTGCCGCCGAAATTAATTCCGTGGTTCCTCCGAATGAGACTCTGTATGCGGTGGACCCAGAGTATCAGCCGGTATTTTTTTATGTGAAGGCGCCGCTGGAGTACGTGAGTTCCGTCCAGGAACTGCCATCCGATGCGCGTTTTTTTCTTGTTCAAACCGACAAAGAAACGGAAGCGACGAATACATCACGATGGGCGTCGGCCCGTGCGCATCTGCGTGCTCGTGTGCGTGATTATCGCAAACGTGAGCTGCTCCTCTTCGAAGTTGGCCCTTAAATGAACGTTGACAGGCTGACGGATTGGAATTGGTTAGCATGCTAACCAATTTAATCTGCGTCACATGTCCGATGACGAAACATTTGGGCCACTGCTCCACGGGACTGCTCGTGCGTGGCGACTAAAGTTGGACGAACGACTGAAGCCAATGGGTCTGAGCCAGGCCAGGTGGCGCACCCTCTTGCATCTCTCGCTGGCGGGAGATGCGCTTACTCAGGCTGAGATTGCCGCCCGGCTGGGCGTGGAAGAGCCTACCGTTGTGACCTTGCTGCACCGACTGGAAGAAGAAGGCTGGATCGTCCGCAAGGGTTCACCACACGATCGCCGCTGCAAGATGGTGCTGCTCGGTCGACGGGCGCAGGATGTCATTTCTCAAATCAGCGCTGAAGCCGAAAAACTTCGCCATGAATTACTGGAAAATATTTCGGTAGCAGACCTGCGTACTTGCATGCGCGTGCTCACGCAGATTTACGAAAAAGCGGAAAAGAAAAACGGAAGTGGCGCGCCGGCGAAATTCCGATCCGCGATAACGTCTATTGTAAGAAAATGAACATCGTCCAAGAGGAAGAGCGTCGCGTCGCGGCCAAAGTGCCGAGAGTGGCGAAACGTCGACGGACGGGGGTGCACTCCATTCCCCGCTGGGCCTACGTGCTTTTTGCCGTATTAGCTGTTTTGGTTCTGCTGCGCACTTTTCAGCGCGGTGTCAGCACCTTGAAACCGGCACAGGCGCCGGTACGTCCTGTAGCCGTGGCTAAAGTCGTCGCAAAAGATGTGCCGCTTTACCTCGATGAAATCGGCACCTGCGCGGCTTACGAGACTGTGCTGGTGCAAGCGCAGGTCAATGGCGTAATCATCACGCGTAATTTTCAGGATGGCTCCGACGTGAAGAAAGGCGACTTGCTTTTCACAATCGATCCGCGCCCGTTTCAAGCCGCTCTCGACCAGGCGAAAGCGCAAGCCGAGTTGGATCAGGTGACTCTGAAGCGACAAGAGGACCTGCGTAATAGAAAGGTCATATCGCAGCAGGACTACGACACGGCCGTGGCGAACGCGCAGAAGTCTCAGGCCGCGACCGAGGCTGCCCAGGTGAACCTCGACTGGTGCGACATAAAATCGCCGATCAACGGACGAGTCGGTCTGCGCAATGTTGACGTTGGCAATCTGGTTGGGCCCTCGACTGCGCCGCTCGTTACGATTCAGGGCCTCGACCCGATTTATACCGATTTCACCGTGGCTGAGAATGATCTTCCGCTTGTACGAAAATATCTGGGCGGGCCAAATGTGAAAGTGCAAACTTACCTTGCAGATGGTTCAATCGCGCCTCGCACCGGGGATCTTTACTTCATTGACAACGCAGTGCAGCCCGGCTCCGGAACGGTGAGAGTCCGCGGGGTTACGCCGAATCCCGACCGCGCGCTGTGGCCCTCGGAATTTGTGCGCGTCCGCTTTATCCTGGACATGCTCAAGAACGCCACGCTTGTCCCGTCACAGGCCGTCCAGGTTAGCCAAAGTGGGCCGTTCGTTTTCGTAGTGAAGCCCGATAACACTGTCGATCTTCGCCCTGTAAAGCCCGGCCAACGGCAGGAAGGCGACCTCACCGTGATCGAGAGCGGCGTGAAACCGGACGAGACCGTCGTAGTGACCGGCCAGCTTGCGCTTGCGCCGGGAGCGAAAGTAGCGCCCCAACCGTACGCTGCGCCAAGCCCCGGTAACTCTGAGCAGTCGGCCAATTCAAAAAGCGCTATGTGATAATGAATGACGAGGAGCAACATGACGGCGAACGCGAAGTAAAAGATAGGGATCGCTTTAGATCGAAAGCGTTTGCCGGGGAATTGCCTGAGTCGACAGCAAAGCTGGTCCCAATCGAAGGCTCGGGGCTCTCCGGGCCGTTTATTCGCCGGCCCGTAATGACCGTACTGCTGACGTTGTCCGTGATTGTCGCCGGCCTGGCGACTTATGGGAAGCTCGCAGTCAACGATTTGCCGGCGGTCGATTACCCCGTCATCCAGGTCAGCTGCTCGTATCCCGGCGCGGACCCCACGACGATGGCCAACAACATCGCCACGCCGCTGGAAAAACAATTTTTGCAAATTCCCGGGCTCGACATCATCACCAGCAATAGCACGCAGAGTAATACGCAGTTCACCTTGCAGTTTGTTCTGAGCAAAAGCATCGTCGACGCGGCCACGGACGTGCAGGCAGCTATCCAGCGCGCTACTGGCAAATTGCCGCTCGACTTGCCCAGTCCACCCACGTTTACCAAAACGAACCCGAACGATCAGGCGGTTTACTTGTTAGGTCTGATGTCGGATACGCTTACGGACTGGGACCTGTATAAGTATGCGTCCACCGCTGTTGCGCAGCGCATCAACATCCTGCCGGGCGTTTCGCAGGTGAACATCTATGGCGTGCAAGGCGCGATTCGGATCAAGGCTGATCCATCGGCGCTAGCTGCTCGCGGCCTGACCATGGATGATCTCGCTAGCGGGATTAAATCGGGCACGGTCTATTCTGGCGCGGGGCAATTCGACGGCGCGCATCGTACCTTTGTGCTGCAACCCAATGGGCAGATCGATAAGGCCGAGGGTTATCGCGAGTTGATCGTGGCACGCAACCCAAATGGGTCGCCTGTTTACCTGGGCGACGTCGCCGATGTGCGCCAAAGCGTACAGGACGAGCGCATCTCGCGCTTTTTCTGGATGCGCGGCTTTAAGCCGCCTGGCTCGGTGGTCGTGCTCGCGGTTAACCGGCAAGCGGGCGCAAACGCCGTGGAGGTAGCCAACTCTGTCAAAGCGCTATTTCCTGAACTGCGCGCGAGTTTGCCGGGCTCGATCAAATTCACGCCGGTGTTCGACCGGTCGCAAACCATCGTCAATTCCGCTGACGAAGTGAAATGGACGCTCATCATTGCGTTCGTGCTGGTGGTGTTGGTCATCTACATTTTTCTCGGCCGCGCCACGGACACGCTAATTCCAGCTGTGGCATTGCCAATGTCGTTGCTGCTCACGGTGGCCGTGATGTACATGCTCAATTTCTCCATTAACAATCTCACTCTCATGGCGCTGACGTTGGCCATCGGTTTCCTTGTCGATGATGCGATTGTGTTTTTGGAAAACGTCGTGCGCCGGGCCGAACACGGCGAGTCGATCCTGAAAGCGACGTTCAATAGCGCGGGCGAAATTTCTTTCACCATCCTGTCGATGACCCTTTCTCTAGCCGCTGTTTTCATTCCGTTGGTTTTCATCCCTGGACTTCTCGGCCGCATCTTCCGCGAATTCTCTGTCACGATTATCGTGGCCATTCTTGCCTCGGGTCTTGTGTCGTTGACGCTCACGCCGTTGATGTGTGCGCGGATTTTGGGCGAACGCAAAGCCGGGCACAAACGCGCCTGGATGGAACGGCACACAAGCTATTTCATCCAACGCGTGATCGCTGCGTACGGTCGCGCTCTCGATTGGTTTCTGGACCGGGCATGGCTCACCGTGCCGATCTTGATCATCTGCATCCTTGGTCTCTGGTTCTTTTTTACGCATCTGCCATTCACATTATTGCCGCCGGGCGATAGCGGTTTCATTCGCGGCGTGTTCATCGCGCAGGAAGGTTCCTCGCCGGCACAGATGCGGGCGTATCAAGTGGAGGTCAATAAGAAGCTCCAAGAGGATCCAGCCGTCGGGCAATTCTTCACACTCGCTGGTTTCTCCTCGCGCAGCGCGTTGTCGCAGGGCCTGATGTTTCTCTTTCTGAAGCCACGCAGCGAGCGCCCGCCCATTGATCAAATCATTTTGCGACTGCAAAAATCGATGGGCTCCATTCCCGGCATCACGGCCGTGCTAACGCCCAGCCCGGTCTTGCAAATCAGCGTCGGCGCCACGAGCCAGACCCAGGGCCAGTACGCCTACACTATTAGCGGTATCGTTCCCGAGGACGTTTATGCCGTGGCCGACGAACTGATGGCCGAACTGCAGCAGTTTAAAGGCTTCGCCAGTGTCCGCTCCGATTACTACCACGACACGCCAAATCTTAGGATCGACATCAACAGAGATCGCGCTGCGACCTACGGCGTTTCTACTTCTGCAATCCAAAGTCTGTTGCGCAACGCTTACTCGCAAAACTATGTCTATCTAATCAAGGAACCGGACGATCAATACCAGGTCATCCTCGAAGTAAAAGACAAAGAGCGGGCGCACCCCGACGACTTGGACGATCTCTACGTCCGCAGCAACACCAGCGGCAATTTCAGCGCGAGCGGCTCGGGTGGTGGAAGCATCGCCACGACCACGGGTAACATGTCAAACCTCGTCCCAATGCGTGTTGTGACATCGACAAAGGAAGTTATCGGTCCGCAGGCTGTGAACCATTTGAATCAGTTCACCAGCGTTACGTTCAACTTCAACCTGTTGCCAAACGTCGCCATCGGCGATGCCACCAAGGCAATCGAGGAAGCCTTCGCGCAAATCCATCCGCAACATCCCACCGTGCAGGGCATCTTCCAGGGCGAAACACTCGTGTTCCGGCAACTCTTTCACTCGCTGCCTCTGCTGCTGCTCGCCGCGGTCTTTGTTATGTATGTGATACTGGGAATTCTTTACGAGAGCTATGTGCACCCTTTCACCGTCTTGTTCCCGGCGATTGTTCCCGCGTTAGTCGGAGGCCTGGCTACATTGTATCTCTTTCACTCAGTGCTCTCGCTTTATAGTGTGATCGGACTTTTCCTGTTGTTAGGCATCGTGAAGAAGAACGGGATCATGGTTGTCGATTTTGCCTTGCAACGAATCGACGAAGGCTGGGACCTCCGCTCGGCCATTCACGAAGCCAGTATGGAACGGTTTCGTCCCATTATGATGACCACGCTTGCCGCGCTAATGGGCGCAATCCCCATAGCGCTCGGATTCGGCCAGGACGCCGCATCGCGCCGCCCGCTCGGTCTGGTGATCGTCGGCGGTCTGATTTTCTCCCAACTGATTACGCTGTTTGTGACGCCGGTCATTTATCTCTGGCTCGAGTGGTTCCAGGAACACGTGCTCGATAAGGTACCGTTCCTTCGCAGCGCGCACACCCATCATGAGGGCGAACCCGCGAGGGGGGAGATGCGACCTGAACCAGCGGGCGCCCGTTGATTTAACTTTTTAACCTTTTAACGCTTTACCGTGGCGAAGCCCATGCGCGCGATGGTTCTGGATAAGCCGCGGCAGCCGCTCCAACTCCGCGACGTAGAGAAACCAAGACCCTCCAAGGGACAACTGTTGGTGCGAATCGCAACGTGCGCGGTGTGCCGGACCGATCTTCACGTGGCGGATGGCGAATTACCGGACCCAAAACTGCCGCTGATACCAGGTCACCAAATTGTTGGCCATGTGGAAGAGATCGGAGAAGAAGTAAATTCGAAATTTCAAGTTGGCGACCGTGTTGGCATTCCCTGGCTTGGTTGGACCGATGGCGAATGCGCTTTTTGTCGATCGAACCGGGAAAATTTGTGCGATCAAGCGCGCTTTACCGGCTATACCATTGATGGTGGTTATGCGGAATTCACTGCCGCCGATGCTCGATTCTGTTTTCATTTGCCTGACCGTTACAATGATGTCGATGTTGCGCCGTTGCTTTGCGCGGGGCTGATTGGCTATCGCTCCTATCGCAAAACCGGGAATGCGCGCCGGCTTGGGATTTATGGCTTTGGTAACGCTGCGCATTTAATCGCGCAGATTGCCCTTTATGAAGGGCGCGAGCTCTTTGCGTTTACGCGACCCGGTGATCTGGAGACCCAGCAAAGCGCGAAAGCGCTGGGCGCAAAGTGGGCCGGCGGTTCCGATGAGATGCCACCGGCGAAACTCGATGCGGCGATTATTTTTGCTTCGGTCGGCCCGCTCGTACCTGCGGCGCTGCGTACGCTTGCCAAGGGCGGCATTGTAGTCTGCGGCGGCATTCACATGAGCGATATCCCGTCGTTTCCCTATGCGGACCTTTGGGAAGAACGAGTCATCACTTCTGTGGCAAACCTGACCCGCCGCGATGGGGATGAATTTTTCGACATCGTCCCGCGGGTTCCTGTGCTAACGAAGACGGAAACATTCCGGTTGGAAGAGGCTAACGTTGCGCTCGACCGGTTTCGCGCCGGTGAGTTGAAGGGCACCGCCGTGCTAGTGATGGGCGTGAACTAACGCTGCACAGGTGGTGCGCGGAGACGGTTGGTCGCCTCGTTTGTAGGGCGTTTCTGTGAAACGCTATCGTATGGTGGCGTCTGGCACGCCTACAATTTTACTGGTCGCTAACTACCATTTGTGACGTCGAGGCCGCCTACAGCGGTATTGTGGTTCTCGGTTTGTTGGTCTTCACGCGCGCGGTATTCAACTGCGGTGTTAAACTCACCGCCGATGTTTGATTAGAAATAATGGCTTCATACCGCCGCGGATGGTGAATGCCTTTGGGCAGATTGGCGAGGAAAATTGCCGCCTGCCCTGTGCAGCTTCTTTCTCAGCGCATTCCTACCCGCGCGCGGGTGCCGATCGGTTTCACAAAATTACCGGGAAGCCGTTTTTCATCGTCCCGGACCCCGCCGGCGGCGTTGCCCAGCGCTTCTTCCTCCGGAGAGAGAAACGGACTGAAGCGGCTTTTGTCGATGGCTTTCATGAAGGCCTCGTGAGGGGAGACAATGCCCTTTTCAAGGAGCGCCCAGATGGCGTCGTCCATGAATTGCATCCCCTGCGCTTTGCCGGAAACAATCACGTCCTGGAGCTTTTGCGTTGCTCCTTCGCGAATGATCGCTGCAACAGCGGCGTTCGAGATTAGAATTTCGTTCACTGCAATTCGCCCGGGTCGATCTGACCTTTTTAAGAGCAATTGCGCAACCACGCCGCGCAGTGAGTTCGCGAGCATGGCACGAGCCTGGGGTTGACGATCGGCGGGAAAAACGTCCACCATTCGGTCGACGGTTTTACGCGCATTGTTTGTGTGCAGCGTGCCGAATACGAGAAGCCCCGTCTCGGCAGCGGTAAGGGCAAGTGAAACGGTCTCGAGGTCGCGCATTTCTCCCACCAGCACAATATCGGTGTCTTCGCGCAAGGCAGCTTTGAGCCCGGCTGCAAATGAACTGGAATTAGTCGGGACTTCCCGCTGAGTTATGGTGCTTCTTTTGTTGTCATGCACGAACTCGATCGGTTCCTCGATCGTCACGACATGTTTTGCAAAGTTTTGATTGATGTAATCGATCAACGCAGCTTGCGTGGTAGTTTTGCCGGAGCCGGTAGGACCGGTGACTAGCACCAGGCCGCCGCGTAGATTCGCAAACTCTCTTACAATCAGCGGAATCCCCAGTTGTTCGAGCGTAGCAATCTTAGTAGGAATGAGTCGAAACGTTGCGCCGTAACCGTTTGACTGCTTGAAGTAATTACTGCGGAAGCGAGAAGCTTCATCCATTTCATAGGCAAAATCCAGATCTCCGCTTTGTTCAAAGGTTTCCCAGTTACGCGTTCCGCAAAGTTCGCTCATCATCTGCACGGCTTCCTCGCGTGAAATCGGCTCGGCCCGAATGGGCATGATATCCCCATGCACACGCATTTTCGGCGGTTGTCCCTCGGCGAAGTGCAGGTCGGACCCGCCGTGCTTCACAATCACACTTAGAAACTGGTCGAGGTAAGCCATTGTTTCAGAACCGCGGATTACAACGGATAATGGAGACAACCGGACGACGAGACTATCGGGCTACGCGTTTGAGGTTTGGTGGTCCTGTGGTCTGTGGTCATGTGGCCCTAAATTTTGAGTTGCTGGCGGACCATTTGTTTCTGCTCGGCGCGCGCGTAAGCCTCCTGAGCGCTGATCAAACCGCGCTGATATAGTTCGATTAGCGTATCGTCCATCAAACGCATGCCTTGCTTTTTGCCGGTCTGAATAATGCCCGGTAGCATGTATGTCTTTGCTTCGCGAATAACATTGGCGACCGCAGGTGTGTTCGTAAGAATCTCCAGAGCGAGTACGCGCCCGGTGCCGTCCGCCCGCGGTATCAGCTGGTGACTGATGACTCCCCTCAGAGATTCGCTTACCATTACCCGGATTTGTTCCTGTTGGTGGGGCGGGAACACGTCGAGCAATCGATCAAGCGTGCGGGCCGCGCTGCTGGTATGCAGTGTTGCCAAAACGAGGTGGCCGGTCTCAGCGGCAGTGATCGCGAGTGAAATCGTTTCCAAATCGCGCATTTCTCCAACCATGATCACATCGGGATCTTCGCGGAGTGAAGCGCGCAGCGCCGTGGCGAAAGAGTCGCTGTGAGTGAATATCTCTCGTTGGGTGACGTGGCAGTTTTTCGACGTCAAAATGTATTCGATCGGATCTTCTAATGTGATGATGTGATCGCGGCGTTCCATGTTTACCTGCTCGACCATTGCCGCGAGGGTCGTGGATTTCCCAGTTCCTACTGAACCGGTCGCGAGGATCAGCCCGTTCTGATAACGGGTGAGTAGCTTGAGGCGCTCAGGCAACCCCAGTTCGTCCATGGTTCGGACGTGACTGTTAATCACACGAAAGACAATCTCGATGCCAAGCCGCTGACGCACCACGCTGGTGCGATAGCGGGCGAACTCGTTTTCATATGCGAAATCTGAGTCGCCGCGGGTCTTGAGCTCATTCTTGTAGACATCGGGCACGAAGGCTTCAGCCAAAGCGGCGGTTTGCTCGGCAGTCAGCAGCGGTGCGTCGGGCCAGATGGGTTCCAATCGTCCGTGCAACCGCCACCTCGGTTGCGCGTTCACGGCCAAATGGACGTCAGATGCGCCGGCCTTTTGGCCGACTTCGAGATAATCGTCCACATGTCGCATTGCCTGCGATTTCGCGGGAGCGGCCGGAGGCTTAGCGATCATTGGCGCCTGAGCAAATAATTACGCAACCCGGGCCAGCGCGTAAATCCTAAAACGAGCGCATCCCTTATGTTTCGCGGTGGGATTTTCCAGCAAAATTGGTCAGCCGATTTTTGACAAACTCGACAATCACAGGCCGAGCCAGGCTGGCGACGACTTTCAACGCAGCCAACGCGAAGCCAGTTTCGAGCAGCTTCTTCTGTGATTTGCGGCTGCTTTTTGCATCCACATAAATTTTCTTTCTCCGCATCGGCGCCAAAGCGATCAGTGCACCGACCGCAGCTGCGGCTGTGATCCACGAAACGGTTTGTTCCCGAAATGATCTGCGCAATTTCGCGGGGAAATCCAATTCATGCCGCAAGCCGCACAAATCACGCCCGACGCGTTCGCGTGAACCTGCGATTTCCGCTCTCAGTTCGTCGATTGATTTGTTGTGTCCAGATTTCTCAGCCATTCACGGTCTTTCTTTAATTCAGCCAAAGTAGCGCCAAAAAGTGGCTTGGTGATTCGGCTCCGCGCGATCAGGACCAGCACCAGCGCAATGATGAAATGAAGCGCAGCAGCGGCCAGTGCTATCCATGACCATGAAATCCCAGCCAGATGAGCCAACCCGGCGACGGCGCCGGTGATGAGGAAAACGTAGCCGACCGCGCAAAGGAGCACCGCGAAAATCAAGCAACCAGCCAGTATCAGTAATTGCACTGCAGCCGCTTTTGATTCCTGGGCGACAAGGGCAAAGCGGCTTTCAAAAAATTCGGCAAGCGCGCTGACGAACGCGAACACGTTCTGCAGCAAACCGGCATGCCCCGCAGGATTGCGGGACCGAGAGCTCTCGCTGATCATCTCCGAAAGTTTTCGGAGTTAGCGCCGGAATATCAAACCCAGAACAAACCCGATTCCGAGCGCGGTAAAGATCGCTTTGGTTGGATTTTCGCGCACATATTGCTCCGCGTCTTCCTGGAATGTGCGGGCGCGATCTCTCGCATCGCCCCATGCTTGTTCCGCTTTGCCGCGTGCTTCGCCCCATTTCTGCTCTGCCTTGCCGCGATATTCGTCCGCTATGGCGCCTGCTGCCGATTTCAAATCTTCAGCCGCTCTGCGTGCATGCTGTTTACTGCTCTCCAGCTTGTCGCGAGCGTCCCCCGGGGGGGACGTCTTTTGTTCTGCTTTATTCTCTTCTGCCATTGGTAATCTCCTGTTTGACTTTAGGTGCAATTATCCGCGCGCTTTGCTAAATCAGCAAACGCCGAGTTATCGCTGAGGCGTTAGACAGTTGAAGCGTTGAAAAGAGCATAAGAGCGCACACTTTAACGGTGCCGTGCTTTAACGCGTTAACGAGAGTCAAGGCAAGTCACTGTTCGCGAAAGATGATACGCGCTTTTGTCAGATCGTAGGGTGAAAGCTCGACAGAAACTTTATCTCCCGGCACGATCCGGATGAAATGTTTTCGCATCTTACCCGAGATATGTGCGAGTACATTGCGTTGCCCAGGTAGATCGACCCGAAACATGGTTCCCGGTAGCACCTGAGTTACCGTGCCTTCCGTTACGATCTGTCCCTCCTTCGACACGCGGGAATTATACTCTTCAACCCGCATAGCTCAACTTGCCTAACAAACTGTTGAAAACCTCCCGGGCGTGACGGGCGTCACGATCTTGCGCTGCTAGCGCAGCTGATCCCGGGAGATCGTCGGCAAATATTCCCGGAGTTCCTGGCGTTTCCACCAGGCACCGCTTTGCCGGCGCTCCTCACTGTTTGTAAAACGATAGCGATAAAACATCGCGCGGATGTAGTGGGGCGGTTTATCTGGGAACGGGTCATGCGCAAGCAATCCGGTCACGTCTCGCGATCCCTCCAGCAGCCTGACGATTAGCCCGACCAACCACGGATTTTGCTCCGGAGCTTCCAAGGCGGCGAACCACATCTGCCAATCAAGTCTCGGTTGGTGCGGTGCGCACCAGCCGGGTGCGCGCTTCACGTTTCCTGGTTTCCATTTGAATTCATAGGGGGCCCATTCAATGCCATCGGTGCTGCCTTCGATCACTATCTCGCAACGGTCCTTGGTCATCACGCGAAAAAGTCCGTAGCCGTTCACGATTCGAAATGCTTCGAGTTGTTCGTAGAATTTCGCCAACAAGCCTGGCGGTCGGCTCTGCGGTTTGAACGCGCTGAAAATGAGCCACGCGTTAATCGGCAACGTGACGATGATTACAATGACGGCGACGTAGACTGACAATCGATATGTCGTTGATTCTGTATTTGGGCGGCGGAGCTCCTGCGACGCCTGCCTCGCAGGAGCTCCGCCATCCATACGGAAGACGAACGCGTCATCGATTAACAGCAAGCACAACGCGATCGTCAACAGATTGAAGAAGCAATAGTTGCCGGTAAGGGCGATTATGATTTGAAGGAAGATCATTAATCCCGCGGCCATCAGCCGCGGACGTCGCGGCGCCCAGATGAAAAACGGCGCGATGATCTCCACTGCCAGACAAAACGCGACCGAAAAATGTTTGAACCATTCCGGGCTTTGGTCCGCCCACCAGGCAAAAACTGTCGGCAACGGCTGCGACCAGTAATGGTAATCAAGTGCCGTCAGCGCGCTCCAATGAAACGAGTGATTCACCCAACCCCAGGAATCGTCGCCGCTGGTCAACTTCACGACTCCGGACATGAGCATTAATTTGAAGAGAAGGAATTTGAGCAAAAACAAACCCGCCCGTGAAACTGGAGAAACCGTAGCCGGGGTCCCTGTAGCGGGGATCGCCGATCCCGGCCACAACAAGAGGTCCCGCGGCCATAGTCGCCATGGCGCGATAAAGACCGACAAAAAACCGGTTTCCAGCAGCAGAACGTCCCACTGGAAATTGAGAAACACTTGTCCACCGACCGCGAGCGACAGGTAAAAGACAAAAAGCACTGCGAGTAAAAGCGCCGGTGCGATTCCTAAAATCAGAAGTAACGAAAGAACAGCGCCCCCACCGCAAAGGAAATGCAGAAAGGCGTTGCTCGAGTCGAACCAGCAAAGTGTTGGCAATAGAAAATAAGCGTCTGGCCCAAGTTGTTGCCGAACCGCAGGGAGAAACCGATTTACCGGCGACATTCCGTTGCTGCCAACAAGTCCATCCACTTGCACCCAAAGGGACACGAAGGCGATCAGATAGATGAGTCCAAGCATGCGGAGAAACCAGCGGCGCGCCCAAAAATAAGTCGGCGGCCGCACGTCTTTGCCCCACAACAATCGAGTAAAGGTTGATCCGAGACCGCGATGCTGCGCGATGAATTTATAAGCGGTCTCGGAAATGCCTGCGAATCCAGGAACGTGATCGTAGCTCCACGCCAGCCATTTCCTCGAGGATCGATATCGCAACGAGCGATACACGGCTTTGGCGGCAACGAAGGCTTCGCCATCCGGTTCGATGAATGCAACCGCACGCTTGAATTGTTCGATTGGAATTTCAGGGAACCGCGCTGCTGCCTCTTGATAGGTGGCATAATCCACTTTGCCAGCGGTGATTTCGCGCCAGCGTTCGATCCACCGCTTGCAAAAATGACACTCACCGTCCCAAACCATGAGGGGTTTGGTCGGTGGATTCGAAACGCGGAGGCGCATTCAGGCTAGTAGAACGTGAGAGGTGAGAAGTGAGAAGTGAGAAGTTTGTTTGCACTACTGATTACCCTCTTACTTCTCACCAATCACTTCTCACTAATTGTGAAACTCCGCCCATACCGGCGCGTGATCGGACGGGTCCTTGCCCTTGCGCATTTCGATGTCAATTCCTGATGCGCTGCAGCGCTTCGCCAGTTTTTCGCCGGCTAGAATCGCGTCAATGCGCAGGCCGCGATTTCTTTCAAACGCGCGCATCTGATAATCCCACCAGCTAAAAAGTTCGCCTTCCTCGTGATGAATTCGCAGTGTGTCCTGCAAGCCGATTTCACACAAGTGCTGGAACGCAGCGCGTTCGCCATCGGAACACATGATGGCGCCACGCCACAGATTCGCATCGTAAACGTCAATGTTTTGCGGCGCGACGTTGAAGTCACCGCACACCACAATATCGCCAGACTTTTCTTTGGCGATGCAATCTCGCAGGCGGCGATACCAATGCAGTTTGTATTGGTAGGCTGGAGAACCGACCGCCTGTCCGTTCGGCGCATAAATGGAAAAAACACGGAGGCCACCTATGGTTGCTGCAATCAGGCGCGCCTGTCGATCGACCACTTCGTCGCAGAGCGACGGACGCACGTCTCTCAGCTCGAGTTTCGAGGCAATCGCCACGCCGTTGTACGATTTTTCACCGTGATAAGCCGCGTAATAACCGGCGGCTTGCAGAGCAAGCGCCGGAAACTGGTGGTCAGTGCATTTTGTCTCCTGCAAGCAAACAACATCCGGCTTTGTCGCTTCCAGCCATGCGAATAAGCGGTCCTGGCGTTTTCGTAGCGAATTAATGTTCCAGGAAACGATTCTCATTTTCTGTAGCCGCGGTCTATGACCACCGTATTGTTTCGGACAATTTACCATCGGCGCTCATAGAGCGCCGCTACAGTTCAAGCTCTACGCCCGGGGTTGGCACAAAAACTTCCGATCGAGGAAGGTACGTCGACAATGTTGAGCGCATCCACTCCACCGCCGGTGGATCGCCGTGCACAAGAACAATTTTTGCGGGCGAAAGGTTTCTGGCGTAATCGATAAGCGCCTCGCGCGTGGCGTGCGCGCTGAACTGAAACTGGTCGATATTGCAGCGGACGCGCTGTGGCGGTTTGTCGGGGTCGAGGGCGACCTCCCCATTTGTTCCAGCGTCCCGTAGAAGACCGGCAGGCGATTCCGGGTTGGCATAGCCGACAAAAAAGATCGAATGCTGCGGATTCTCGATTAATCGACGCGCGAGAACATTGGAGAGTGTTTTTGGTATCATCATCCCACTCGAGAGCACGTAAACCCGCCCCGGGCGCAGCGGCGCGTCGCGCACTGTTTCGTCGTTCAAAATGAACGGTGCGGCTTCCCTCATCAATTGCAGACGTGGCAATTGCCGGCGAGTCACGTGCGCACGACGGTCGTAGATATCGGTCATCTTCGAGCTGAGACCGCCTATATAAATTGGAAACTCAGGCAGAAGCCTTTCGCGGCGGAACTTGTAAAGCATTGCCAGAATTTCCTGCGTTTTCCCCAGCGCGAAAACCGGTATCAGCACGCACGACTGGCGTTCAAAAGCGGTGGAGATAGCTTCTGCGAGCCGTTGTTCTTCCCCAGCGCGCGTCCAGTCGGCCGGTTTCGCATGATCGCCTCGCGTGCATTCCATGATCAGCACATCGATCTTCTCCTCCGGAAAGACCGCTGCTTCCATGATGGTTTGATCGTCGAAATTAACGTCCCCGGTGTAAAAGACCGTTTTACCTTCCGCTCGCAGAAGAATTCCGCTCGACCCCAGCACGTGTCCTGCGTCGAAGAACTCGAATGTCAGTGCGTCTTTCTCGCGCTGGGGCGCACGCTCGCCGGAAATGGAGATACGCTGACGCAACGGACACCAACGCCAGCTTTCCGATGCGCGATCAGTTTCTCGATGCGTGAAAAGTGGATATAACCCAGCGACGGTGCGACCGATCTGCTCGCGTTGCCGGGTCATCACATTAACCGAGTTGTGCAAAAGCACGCTGCCGATCTCAGCAGTGGCTTCCGTCATGAAAATGCGCGCGGCTGGAAAGCGTCGCATTAGTACCGGCAATGTGCCGATGTGATCTTGATGGGCGTGAGAGATCAGGATCACTTCGATCTCCTGGCTAGCGATCGCTTTGAGATTCGGCAGCGCATCCTCACCGGTGTCCTTGGGATGCATTCCGCAATCGAGCACCAGTCGATGGCGGCCCATCTCGAGATAATATGAATTCGCACCAATCTCGGTGCGGCGTGTCAGGTTAATGAATTTCAAATGCAGTTTTAGTTAGTGCACCTTTCAATTCTTCTATCAGCCACGCAATTCTCTGAACAGTCGCTTTCGCAACCAGTCTAAGTACTCATCGCATGAAGGTAGAAACGCAGCCGCAACGCGATACAAACAGCCACCTTGAGCAGGACATTTGCATCCACATCTTCACTGTCTCATCCGCGATGGTCGGCGTTTGCCTGACCGTTATTGGATTGATCCGCGTCGTTATCACGCTTGGAACGGCCGACAGGCTGGCAGATGATGCTGGCTGTCGACGCACTCCTGTTTCTGGTCTCTTGTTTGCTTTCTTACTAGGCGCTGCGCTCGCGAGGCCTGCGCAGAATGCATCGCCTTGAAAAAATCGCAGATGGAATCTTTATCGTCGCCATGATCGGGATGGTTGTGGTGTGTGCGTTGATTACATATACGATTTCCATTCCGCCCCGGTAGGTCGCTAAAGAATGTCTTTACGCTACCTGTTACCGTAAGCGTATAGGGTACCTTCCTAGCGCGGCGGCGTTGGACGCGGCGCTGGCGTCGGGCGGGACCTTGGCGTTGGAGTGGGCCTTGGTGGTGCAACGGCGCAGACTCTGAAGAAGATTGGGTCGTGGTTGGCAAAAGGTCGACCAAAGGGGACGCCATTTCCCGTGAAAGCTCCATAGAAACAATTATCCACCGCTTTCATCTGTATATAGTCTCCGAGCACTCGCTGTCTGGAATTACCGTTGTCAGCAGCAGAAGACAGGAGAGTCAATAGTACCTGATCGCTGAAAGTAACACCCTGATCTCTGACCTTGGGCTGTTGCCACTAAAGGTGAACTCCCCTTTAGTAACAATATCAAGCCTGCAATCAGTAGAGCTAAGCCTAATCGTGTTAGCCGTATCATAGCCTCAATCCTCTGTTAATTTGTTTTAAGTTTTCAGATCTCCCATTTGTTACCGATGACGTTGATTTGAATCGCGTTGAGAACCGCCCCCACAAAATTTCCAGGGTGCGTAAAACCGCTTCAGGTGACAAGCGAAATGCGTCAGAGGCGAGTTAAGCGCGGCATGCAGTCAATAATCGAACCCCGAGATCCAGGTCGCCGGGTTCGGCCGAGAGCATGCCCGCCCGAATCTACGGATCCTTTACTGCAAATGGAGTGCCATTCGGTCGGCCTTTCGTCAACCACGATCCAATCTTGTTCAGAGTCTGCGTCGGTGCTGCTGATCTGGCAATCACCAAGACTGACTCGCCAGACCCAGTGACAACTGGCAGCGACCTGACTTACACTGTCACTGTAACCAACAACGGGCCAGATACGGCGACATCGGTTACTGTAACGGACAACCTTCCCCCTGAAACAACCTTTGTCTCGTGCTCTTCAACAGGGGGAGGAGTCTGTGGCGGCTCAGGTAACAACCGCACCGTAACGTTCCCACTGCTTACCTCAGGTCAGTCTGAGACCATAACCTTTGTCGCCAACGTCAGTTGTTCGGTCGCTGACGGCACAGCGATAAGCAATACGGCCACAGTGAGTTCTTTTACGCCTGATCCTGACCTAACTAATAACTCCGCCACAGCAACTACGACGGCTTCTAACCCACCTCCAACGATCACTGGTGAGGAAGCGGATCCATCGGTTCTGTGGCCACCGAACCACAGGATGGTAAACGTGACTGTCAGCTATGATGTTACGGACAACTGTGCATTGCCACCTGACTCCTGCACGCTCAGTGTGACCAGCAATGAGCCGGTCGATGGCAAAGGCGATGGACATACATCTCCAGACTGGATTGTCTTGGATGATCATCATGTGCTACTTCGAGCCGAGCGAGCAGGCAATGGCAATGGACGCATCTATGCAATTACCATCACCTGCACCGACAGTGGCGGCAACTCCTCGAACGAGCAGGTGGAGGTAACAGTGCCACACGACAGAGGCAGGAGATAGGTTGATCCTGAGGATTGCAAATTTCCTCTCCCGTGGCCCGCGGCCGCCCCGCGTACTGGTTTTCATCCAGTATCCTGAGGCGCCCGCGCGCAGCGCGCGTTCTGCATAAATTTCTTCGGGCTGTCTCGATACAGCGAGAATCCGGGCCCGGGGGCAACGGGTGGCAAGTTGTTTGAGGAGAAAGATCCCGTCGTGATGACCAAGGAACGGTTCAATCACAAGCAGATCTGGCCGGTGCCTTTCCGTGAGCTCACGCGTGGCCCTTTCATCAGTTGCAAGTCCGCAGACTGTATAGCCCAGATCACGCCGGATAATCGCAACGAGTCCTTCTCTGGCGACCGTGCTGTCGTCAGCAATAACTACAGAAGGCTGTCGCGAGGGGAGCGCGGTGGAGAGGGCCCTCACAAACTTTGAGGGTGGTCAAAAGTTGTTCAGATGACAAGCAAAATTCGTTACCCGCGGGCAACGCGCGGCTACAGCCACTCTTGAAAAATCCGCAGCCAGTTTCGGCACAGGATTTTTTCGATTTGTTCATCGCTGAAACCGCGCTCGATCAGTTTACGAGTGAGGTTCCGCGCCTGAGAATGGTTCCTCAGATCGGGAATGAAGTGAGGCGTTGTAAGTTTGTCGGCGAGCTGCTTTTTTGCCGACTCGGGCCACTGGCTATAGATAAATTCAAAGAAATCGAATCCAATTCCGACTCCATCGATGCCAATCAAATTGGCTATGTGTTCAATGTGATCGACGTAACGATCGAGAGTGGTTTCTTCTTCTTTTGGACTTACCAGGACGGAATTAACGCCAACCACACCGCGCCGTTCCCCGATCATTTTAATCTGGTCATCGCTGATGTTGCGCTCGATATCGTAGTAGCGCCGGACATTTGTATGCGAAACAATTGGCGGCTTTGTCGTCGCTGACAAAATGTCGTTGAAACCAGCTGGATTGATGTGAGCAAGATCGATAATCACGCCGAGCGCCTCGCATTCTCGCACCAGATCACGGCCAAACCCGGTAAGACCCTCCTGCGATGAACCGCTGGAAGCGAAAATTCCACCGTGTCCGGCCTCATTGCTTCGCGCATGGGTGAGCCCGATTGAGCGGACGCCGAGCTCGTAGAAGGCGCGCAAAAGATTTAAGTCTGTTCCCAGCGGCTCTGCTCCCTCCATCGTAATAACCAACGCGATTTTGTCTTCTTTGAGTGCGTTCTCGATGTCGCGATAACTCTTACAAATCGCGCACTGAGGGCACGCCTGCGTCTCAGTATATAACCGCGCGATTTGATCAAGCGCCACACGCAGACCTGCGTCCGGGAGATACCGATCCTCGATATAAATCGCGACGCCGACCACGCCAATATTCCCGGCTTCGAGTTCCGGTAAGAACTCAGTCTCCAGCACGTTTTCGCGCTCCCGCTTCGCGTACAAATCCATCGGCAAATCGAAATGCATGTCGATAACTCCGCCGGCTTGCAGGCGATCGATTCGTTGTTCAATGGATTTTTCGCCATTCATGGCTTCTACAGAACCGCGGATTACGCGGATGTCACGGGTGGAAAATAATTTGGTTGTAGCCTAGTGCTGATTCACAGCGATTCGCACCGCAGCCTCGGTCGATTCAACCTGCGCAGTTACTTTTTGGATTTGCGTCGTTTGATCTTTGACGATCGCTTTGAGATTTGCAATTTCACCCTTCAACTCTGCAATCGCGTCCGCCTGCTCTTGTACCTTGCGATGTTCCTTAAGCAACTCATTGAGTAACATCCCGACCGGCGTCGCGAATTACTGGACGAAGAATGACCGAACCTTTCGAGATCCTGCCGAGCTTTGTCGCTGTAGCCGCCTCGCTGCGTCGAGGCGCTCCACAAACACCGTGCCTACAACTATCGCTATTTGCTCAGCTCAAGCATTCGCCGAATGGGTAGCTCCGCGCGCTTGCGCAACGGCTCTGGCAAAGCGATTTCCGGTTCCATGTTCAAGAGCGCGTCGTACGCCTTTTCGAGTGTGTTCATCTTCATGAACCGGCATTCGCCACAGAAGCAGTTATCTGTCGGACCGGGAATGAATGTCTTGTCAGGGATTTCTTTGCGAAGGCGATGCAACAGACCAGCTTCAGTTACGACGATGATCTCGCCCGCAGCCGATTCTCTGCAAAAAATCACCATCTTTTCAGTGGAACAAACTTCATCGGCCAGCATGCGCACGGCGTAAGTGCATTCCGGATGGGCTACAACCGGCGCGTTAGGATATTGCTCCCGAATCTTATTAATGCTGCGCGCTGTGAATTCGACGTGCACGTAACAGTTGCCCTGCCACAAATCCATTTTGCGTCCCGTTCGTTCCATCACCCAGGCGCCGAGATTTTGGTCCGGAACAAAAAGAATGTCTCGATCGGCCGGAGCGGCGCGCACAATCCTGTCCGCATTGCCGCTGGTGCAGATCACGTCGGCCAACGCCTTAACTCCGGCGCTGCAATTGATGTAGGCGATGACGTAGTAGTTCTTATCGGCATGCTTCTTCAAAAACGCCGCGAGCTTTTCGGGGGGACATGATTCAGAAAGCGAACATCCCGCGTCGAGATCTGGCAAAATCACGCGTTTGGTTGGATTAATGATCTTCGCCGTTTCGGCCATGAAATGGACACCGCAAAACAAGATCACGTCGGCGTCTGTTTCCGCAGCCTGGTAACTCAGGCCTAACGAGTCGCCGACGAAGTCAGCAACATCCTGTAACTCGGGCACTTGGTAGTTATGAGCGAGAATAACAGCGTTTCGCTCGCGCTTGAGCTCTTGCAACTCTTCTGCAAGAGCAACACCAGTCAGCCGTGGACTGCCAAAGTTTATACCCGCGCTTACCATCGGCTAATATGGCGGTTTTCCGGTGAATTACAACCTAGCCGCGGGTGAATTGTAGGGCGTTTGACTCGTTCGCTCCCGCTTTCTCGCCCACTTGGACTGCCCGTCAATGTCGCTCGCGTCCCCGCGGCTCCATTCTTTGAAACGCCGACTAAAAGTTATGGCGTCTGACACAGACGCCCTACAGTAACCCTTTACGCATCGCGTCGATTGGTGGCTCGCGATCGAACCAGATGGAAAACGCGAGGGCACCTTGATGTAGCAGCATCGATATTCCATTCGCACTGCGCGCACCGGCCTGTTCGGCCGCGCGAAGCAGGGCGGTTTTCGAAGGCCCATATATGCAGTCGAAAACCATGTGATGGGGAGCGATCAAGCGCCCAGGGATTGGCGCGGGGTCGCTCGGATTCATTCCAAGCGGAGTGGCATTGACGATAAGATCGATGTCCCCAAGTTGCATGCGCATTAACGATTCTTCCCACGCTACAACTTCAAGGCGCGCTGCGGGGCCAAGCACGCGAGCTTCCATAAAAAACGAACGCAAATGCTGCAACAGAGCGTTTGCTTTTTCCAAAGTGCGGTTGACCAGAACTAGGCGCTCACAATTCTCAAGCGCGCATTGCAACGCAATAGCGCGTCCCGTTCCGCCACCCGCACCGATTATGAGCACTCGAAGATCGCGGAGATCGACAGAGAATTCGCTGCGGACGGCGCGCAAAAATCCTTCACCATCAGTATTCGATCCGACCAGTTTGTTATCACGAATACGAATTGTGTTTACGGCTCCTATGCGACTCGCCGATTCATCCGCTTCATCGATCTGCCCGAAGCCCGCAATTTTGTGCGGCACTGTCAGGTTCATTCCTGCGAAGTCCAGATTTCGCAAAAAATGCAGAGCCGACCTCAATTCACTCGGCCGGATATGAAAACGGGCGTATTGAGCGTTGATCTCGCAGGCGCGCAGGGCGGCATTTTGCATTTCGGGCGAAAACGAATGCGCGACTGGATCACCAAGGACGCCCAGGCGGATCGGTGGATCAATGTCCCGCGATATCTCGCGCCACTTTTCCAGATCGGCGAGCGTATACCGCTCGGTAGTTTGTTTGTTTTTCATGTCATCCCGAACGAAGTGAGGGACCTCTCACAGGCACGTGGGATATTCTCAGGTCTGTAGTGTGATCCAACCGTTGTAGGTGAGGTGCTTCGCTTCGCTCAGCATGACACGCTTGGATGGCAGCTTAGCGCGTCGACGTTCACAGCGAAAGTTGTCCATGTGCGCGTCATTTAGTAGCTTTGTTCGTTCTAATGACGACTGAGACTGAAAGACCTTCGGATTTTATCCGCGATATCGTCGCGGACGACCTTCGTACAGGCAAATACAAACAAATCTGCACGCGTTTTCCGCCGGAACCTAACGGCTACCTGCATATCGGCCACGCGAAATCGATTTGCCTCAACTTCGGGATCGCGCGCGAATTTGGCGGCATTTGCAACATCCGCATGGACGATACCAACCCGATCAAGGAGGAAGCAGAATACGTCGAGTCAATCATGACTGACGTGAATTGGTTGATCGATGGCTGGGCGGACAAGTGCATCGGTGGCGCGCCGTTTTATGCATCGGATTATTTCGACCGCTTCTATGAATACGCCGTCGGTCTTATTCGCAAAGGCAAAGCGTACGTCTGCGATATGACTCCCGAGGAGACGGACGCGTATCGCCGGCTCGGGAAGGCGAGTAGCTTTCGCGATCGCTCAATCGAGGAAAATCTCGATCTCTTTGCACGAATGAAAGCAGGGGAGTTCCCCGACGGCGCGCGTACGTTACGGGCAAAGATCGATGTAAACGCTGCAAACATCTGGCTGCGTGATCCGGTGCTCTACCGGATACGGCACGCGTCGCATCACCGCGCCGGTGATAAATGGTGTATTTACCCGATGTACGACTGGGCGCACACGCTTAGCGATTACATTGAAGGCATCACGCACTCGGTTTGCACACTGGAATTCGAAGTGCACCGCCCGCTCTATAATTGGATTCTCGAGGCGCTTGAATTGCGCGAGCCGCGTCCGCATCAATATGAATTTGCGCGGCTTAATCTCACTTATTCGGTCATGAGCAAACGCAAACTGATCCAACTTGTAAACGAAAAGCTTGTCAGCGGCTGGGACGATCCGCGGATGCTTACTATTTCCGGATTGCGGCGACGCGGAGTCTCCGCGAGCGCGTTGCGCGCGTTCGCTTACAACGTCGGCATCACGAAATATCCAAGCATGACTGACATGGCCGTGCTGGAACACACGATGCGCGACGAGTTTAATCGCACTGCCACCCGCCGTCTCGCTGTGCTGCGGCCGATCAAAATTGTGCTGACGAATTATCCCGAGGGGAAAATCGAAGAGTTGGATGCGATCAACAATCCCGAGGATCCAAATGCCGGAACACGAAAGATTCCATTCAGTCGCGAGCTTTACATTGAGAGCGACGATTTCATGGAATCGCCGCCGCCAAAATATTTTCGGTTGCGGCCCGGTGGCGAAGTGCGGTTGAAATACGCTTACATCATCAAGTGCGATGAAGTCGTGAAGGATGCGGCCGGCAACGTGGCTGAGATCCGGTGCACAGTCGACCTGGACAGCAAATCAGGCGGACCGACGGCTGGTCGCAAAGTAAAAGGGACTATACACTGGGTCAGCGCGGCACAGGCAATCGAGGCAGAGGCTCGATTGTATGACCGCCTGTTCAGCGTTCCCGAACCCGACGCCAGCGGCGATTTCAAATCATTTATTAATCCGAATTCGCTGGAAGTCGTGACCGCGAAATGCGAGCCAGCTCTTGCGAAAGCGCCTGCTGATAGGCGCTATCAATTTGAGCGGCTCGGTTATTTTGCGCTCGATCCAGATTCCACGCGTGAAAAACAGGTGTGGAACCGGACGATCACGTTGAGGGATACCTGGGCGAAGGAGGCTAAGAGACCGAAATAAACTCGGCAGGGTACAACGGATTACCACACCCGAGATAAACGCAGCCTTTGTAGGGCAAGCGCTTCGCTTGTCGGGCGTTAAAACGTCGCCAGCGCGCGATCGATTCGTGCCACCACTTTGTCTTTCCCGAGAACTTCAAGCAAGTGATACAGACTGGGTCCCACGTTGCTCCCAGTCACAGCTAGTCGAGTCGGATGAACGATTCCGCCGACTTTTACGCCCAACTTTTCGGCTGTGCTCTTCAGTGTCGCTTCAATTGTAGCAGCATCGAATTTCTCGAGGGCGCTCAGCGCTTCCCGAACCGCTTCCAGTCTTGCTTTGTTCTCAGGGGTGAAATGCTTGGCAACGCCCTCGGGATTGTAGTCGAGCTCGTCTGTGAAATAGAACCCGCAATAGGTTGGCAGCTCATCAAAGGTATTGATCTTGCCTTTGCATGTTTCCAGTGCGGCACGCACGTATTTCTCTGGAAAATTCTCTAGCTTAACCCCGCTCGACTTCAGCTTTGCGACTGTCAGGTCGTAAAATTCAGAGTCGCTCAATTCGCGCGCATATTCACCATTCAACCAATGGAGTTTATCGGGATCGAACGTCGCCGAGCTGCGTCCGATGTTTTTCAGATCGAAAATCCGGATGATTTCGTCGATATCGATCTTCTCGCGATTGTCCTTGGGCGACCAGCCGAGCAGACAGAGATAATTTCGAACCGCAGCCGGGAGATAACCGCGCCGGATGTAATACTCCACTCGCGCGCCTTCGTCGCGCTTGCTCATCTTCGATCCATCGCGGTTTAGGATGAGTGGAATGTGCGCATAATGCGGCGGCGTTGCGCCGAGTGCGCGAAAAATCTCGATATGCTTGGGGGTGTTGGAGAGGTGATCTTCGCCTCGGATCACATGCGAGATTTTCATCTCCAGATCGTCAATCACGTTCACGAAATGAAAAATCCATGAGCCATCCGGACGACGGATCGTCATGTCGGGATGGGTAGCCGGATTGCTCAGGTCGAAATCGATTTTGCCGCACACGACGTCATCGACGACGACGTGCTCGCGGGGCGAACGAAATCGCATGGCGCCCTGGTCCTCGAAAATGTGACCGGAATCCTGAAGCTTCTTCAGGTAGCGTTCGTACAGCTCGGTTCGTTCACTCTGCAAGTAAGGTCCGAATTCGCCGCCGACGTGCGGACCTTCGTCCCAATTCAAGCCAAGCCACCCTAGCCCCTCATAAATGGCTACCATCGCTTCTTCGGTGTTTCGCTTAATGTCCGTGTCTTCAATTCGCAGAACGAATTTCCCGCCGTGATGCCGGGCAAAGAGCCAGTTGAAAAGCGCCGTGCGCGCCCCGCCGATATGCAGATAGCCGGTGGGCGAAGGGGCGAAGCGGACGCGGATGTCAGAGCTCATTCAATTGTCATCCTGAGCGAAAGCGAAGGATCTCGCAAATCCTCGACGATATGTGAGGTCCCTCGCTTTGCTCTGGATGACGACTTATAGCGGAGGCGTTACTCCACAAAAATTTTGCCCGCGCGACGACGGGCGTATCGGTTTCGCGCCAGATTTACCTTCGCCACCCGCGCGTCCTGACCGATCAATGAGCGCACACGCTCAATTACGTCGAAACCAACTTCGGAAACTTTTTGTGCTCGTAGCCATTTCAGAATCGCCCGACGCTGGAGTGCGACCGGCAGCGCATGAAGTTTTACGACCGAAAGGTCAGCGTTGGTCGAATCGGGGAGTTGACGGTCGATCCAATCTTCTTCTTCGCCGGCGATTGCAGCAGCCCGCCAAATCGCAGGCCGAATGTTTCGGCCAAAGATTTTCTCCAGGTAAGGAATGATACGATGACGAATGCGATTGCGGAGTGGATTGAGATTTTTATTCGATGCGTCCTCGTGAAATTTGATCCGATGCTCCTGCACATAACTATCGATCTCTTTGCGCCAGAGACCGAGAAGCGGCCGCACAATGGTAAGGTCAACATCGTCGATACAGCGAGTAGAAACCTCACGCATGGCAGCGAGGCCTGCGCTGCCGGCACCGCGAAAAAGATTGATCAGGAACGTTTCGACCAGGTCATCAGCGTGGTGCGCGAGAAAAATGGCATGGCAGCGGCGACGCTTTGCGACTTTCGCGAAGAATGAGTAGCGCGAGTCACGCGCCGCGGTTTCGATCGACATCTTCTGTTTTGTGGCGAAGGCGCGGACATCTATCGTCCCGAGCTCGAAATGAAGATCTGACTTTGGTCTTGTAGGGCGAGCGCTTCGCTTGCCCGTCCGCGAACCCAGATGGCGGGGCGCCTGCTCTACAAATTCCTGGTTGTAGCGATCGACTAGCTTCTGGACAAAACGCGCATCGGCATCGCTCGATCGGCCGCGCAATTGATGGTTCAAATGACAGACGATCAGTTTCTTGTAGCCGACATTGCTCAGCCAGTGCAGAAGCGCGACGGAATCGCGTCCGCCGGAAACGCCAATGAGATAGCGCCTATCAACTGGGAAGTCTCGGCTTAGTCGTGAACTGATGTCCAATGGCTTCATGATGGTTTTCCTGTCATTCTTAGCGCAGCGAAGAAATGCTGATCATCTGTGTCAGGAAAAACCAGAGATGTTTCCAGCCTTCGCATAAAGCTACGGCCTGGCAGGCGCTCCGCTCAACATGACAAATCTTTGAATCCAATTCATGGCGCCGCTGCATCCAACGTTCAAAGCAATCATGAAGGATCAACAACTTTAGACAAAAGCGGAAATGGCTGGCGTCTTTAAAAGAAAGGATTCACAGGCTTATGAACAATGACACGACTTACGCATTGCTGGTCCAGTCAGAGGAAAAGGGACGAAGCATCATGGAAACGGCGGTTTACGCGCTCCTGGGTTTAAGCGCAATCCTGTCGATTTTGCAGTTTATCCAACAACCAGAGCGGATGCCGACGACGCTGACGACACAGGCGTACGAAATCTCGGATACTTCGCAGCGGGGTTAAAGCAGCGCGCGGTTTGAAGGATAGGCCTTTAGCGGGAGGCCGCTGCGGGTTTGGAACTCGCTGGAACTATTCCTGCCTATGCCCTGTGGGCGCGAGGGAGAAATCCCGGTGTTAGAATCGGTTTTGTCAAAGGATTTGACAATGAATGAACGTTCATTCATCTTCTCGACCTATGTCACAACCCCAGATAGACTCTTCCAATGCCGATCGGCGTGTCCAGATCCTTGAGGCTGCCTTAGTCTGCTTCGCCAAACGCGGTTTTCACCAAACCAGCATGCATGACATCAGCGGTGAGGCAGGGATCAGCGTCGGTTTGATTTATCGCTATTTCGAAAACAAGGAGGCGGTCATTTCCGCGATGGCCGACCGGCACAAGCAGGAGATCAGCGAAATGCTGGAGCGGGCGCGACAGGCTCCGACACTCCTTGAGTCGCTTGAGATTTTATTCACCGCGCATTGCTGCGAAAACGAACCACGACTCATCTCTGCGTTCGTAGTCGATCTTTACGCTGAGGCTTCGCGTAATCCGCACGTCGCCGATTTGACGCGCGACGTCTTGGATACAGCGATGGGCGGCGTGAGAGAGCTGATTGCCCGCGCCCCGGAAGCGCAACGTACGGCGCATGGATTGACGCCGAACGAATTGGCGGAATTAGTTTTTGCCGTCGCGCGAGGGATGTTGATGCTGGATGTCTTACGGCCGCACGAAATGACCGCAGCCGAGCGGCGCACGCGGCAACTGGAAGTAACACGCAGACTTTGGCGTTTGCTATTCAAACCGGAGGGAGAACTCGCTTATGCATGACGTGGCGAAGGGTATTTCAAATGTTCCAGTGCAATCGAATGCAAGACCACGTCGCCGCAGGCGGGCGATCGGCATTGCGATAGGTCTGCTGGCCGCCATTTTGGTTTTTGCTTTTGGCATCAAAGCGCTGCAAATCCGCAAGATGATGTCAACACCGATGGTGATGCCGCCGACGACGGTGTCGAGCGCAACGGTGAAAGAAGAAGATTGGGCGCCGACGTTGTCGGCGGTCGGTTCGATCTCGGCGGTGCAGGGCGCAGTCGTTTCCAGCGAGCTTGGCGGAGTCGTCAGCCAAATCGCGTTCGAAAACGGCGGTACCGCGAAGAAAGGCGATTTGTTGCTTCAACTCGACGCGTCCGCCGAAGAGGCGCTTTTGCGATCGGCGGAAGCCGAAGCCGAGCTGGGACGGCAGGACTTGGAACGAGCTCGCGGCCTTGCGTCGCAAAAGGTGGTTTCAAAGGCTGAACTCGACGCTGCGGAATCGAAATTCAACAGGCTGAATGCTGTTGCCGATCAAATGCGCTCTAATATTCGGAAGAAGACGATTATCGCGCCATTTGATGGCCAGCTTGGGATTCGTCAGGTGAACGTCGGGCAAATGATCAACTCGGGCCAACAAGTGGTGCAGCTCACTTCACTCGACTCACTCTTCGCCGATTTCGCCTTGCCCCAACAATATCTTGGTCAGTT
>WNGQ01001555.1_pt1 | contig 60710 bp, 70 predicted proteins | sample 5407661 | NCBI WGS metagenome assembly WNGQ01 (sample SAMN13153382, study PRJNA577476) | soil metagenome | isolation source: 60 cm soil or saprolite under Garry oak tree replicate 2 | place: USA:California | collected 2016-06-15
GAGCAGCGGGAACTCGTTCCGCAGGGCCTTCCAGTCAGGCATCTGGTGGTATAGTGCCCGGAAACCGGCGCCGGGTGCCGTTCGCCCGGTGTGTTTAAGCGCCCCTAAAGAGGGGTAATTTGTCGTACACTAGCCGTTTGTGCACGTCCCGGCCGCTCTTCCTGCCCTTTAACTGAGCGCGCCCTTTTTTCCTGGAAGGAGAACGAATTGATCTCAGAGATGAGAGCCCCCGCGCGTCTTAGCTATGGCCGTATCCCCAACCTCGTCGAGCTGAAAGACCTCATCGCCACGCAGCTTGAGTCTTTCAAGTGGTTCAAGACCGACGGCCTGCGCGAGCTGTTCGACGAAATCAACCCCATCACCGACTACACCGGCAAGAACTTCGAGCTGAAGTTCCTCGACTACGAGTTCGGTCAGCCGAAGTTCTCGGTCGAAGAGTGCCGGAACCGCGACATGACCTACGCCGCGCCGCTCCGGATCCGGACGCGCCTCACCATCAAGGAGACGGGGGAGATCAAGGAGTCCGAGGTCTACATGGGCGACTTCGCCATGATGACCGACGAGGGGACGTTCATCGTCAACGGCACCGAGCGCGTCGTCGTGTCGCAGCTCGTGCGCTCGCCCGGCGTGTACTTCACCGCCGCCGAAGACCCCAACACCGGTCGCAAGCTTTTCGGGGCGAAGCTCATCCCGAACCGCGGCGCATGGCTCGAGATCGAGACCTCGGCCAAGGACCTGCTGACAGTCAAGATCGACCGCAAGCGGAAGGTCCCCGTGACCGTGCTGCTCAAGGCTCTCGAGCTGCCGCAGCTGAAGGGCACCGAGAACGACCGCGAGGCCCAGAAGCGCGCGCTGATGGAGATGTTCGGGGACGTCGACAACCATCCTGAGCACCGCTACCTGGAATCCACGCTGGACAAAGACACCACGAACAAGGTCGAGGACGCCCTGCTCGAGCTGTATCGCCGCGTCCGCCCCGGCGACCCGCCGAGCGTGGACAACGCGCGCAACCTGCTCCAGTCGCTGTTCTTCAACCCGCGCCGCTTCGACCTGGGCCGCGTGGGCCGCTACAAGGTCGACAAGCGCCTCGGCCGCGACGAGGAGGACATCCTCGAGCGCGTCCGCCGGCGCGAGCTCCGCATCCTGGAGAAGGGCGACTTCATCGCGTTCATCCGCAAGCTGATCGAGCTCAACAACGCGCCGCGCGAGAAGCAGATCCCCGACGACATCGACCACCTCGGCAACCGCCGCGTCCGCGCGGTGGGCGAGCTGCTGCAGAACCAGTTCCGAATGGGCCTGATCCGCATGGAGCGGATCATCAAGGAGCGCATGACGATCAGTGACCCGCACACGGTCACGTCGGCGTCGCTCATCAACGCCCGTCCGGTCGTCGCGGCGATCAAGGAGTTCTTCGGTTCGAGCCAGCTCTCGCAGTTTATGGACCAGCACAACCCGCTGTCCGAGCTGACCCACAAGCGCCGCCTTTCGGCCCTCGGCCCGGGCGGTCTGTCGCGTGAGCGTGCCGGCTTCGACGTGCGCGACGTGCATCACAGCCACTACGGCCGCATCTGCCCGATCGAGACCCCGGAAGGTCCGAACATCGGCCTGATCGGCAACCTGGCGACCTACGCCAAGGTCAACGAGTTCGGGTTCATCGAGACCCCGTTCCGCCGCGTCTACAACCGCGTGGCGCTGAACCACGACGTCGCACCGAAGCTCGAGGGCCGCACGCTGCGCCGCGCCGCGGTCGACCCGAAGGGCAACGAGGTGATGGCCGCGCACGAGACGCTCGATGCCAAGGCGATCGAGAAGATGATCAAGGCGCGCGTCGGCTCGATCGACATCGTGCCCTGGGTCTCGACCGAGGTCGAGTACCTGTCCGCCGACGAGGAGGACATGTACGGCATCGCGCAGGCCAACGCCGCGCTCACGCCGGAGAGCACGTTTGTAGACTCGCGCGTGCCGGCTCGGGCTCGTGGCGACTTCAAGATCGAAGAGATCCAGAACATCCAGTACATGGACGTGTCGCCGAAGCAGATCGTGTCGGTGGCGACCGCCCTGATTCCGTTCCTCGAGCACGACGACGCGGGCCGCGCCCTGATGGGCGCGAACATGCAGCGCCAGGCGGTGCCCCTGCTCGTCACGGACGCACCGCTGGTCGGGACCGGCGTCGAGTACTACGCGGCCAAGGACTCAGGCGAGATGATCGTCGCCGACGTCGCGGGCACCGTGACCGACATCGCGCACCCGAAAGAGTTGAAGACGGTGCACGCCACCCCGGTCTTCGAGATCGTCGTCAAGCCGGACGGCAGCGGACCGGACAGGCACTACCCATTGCAGAAGTTCGCACGATCCAACCAGGGCACCTGCCTCAACCACCGTGCGATCGTCAAGCCGGGCCAGCACGTCGAGAAGGGCGACATCCTGGCCGACGGGCCCGCGATCGACAACGGCGAGATGGCGCTCGGGCGCAACGTGCTGGTGGCGTTCATGCCCTGGGAGGGCTACAACTTCGAGGACGCGATCCTGCTCTCGGAGCGCGTCGTCAAGGAGGACCTGTACACGTCGATCCACATCGAGGAATACGAGTCCGAGGCGCGAGAGACCAAACTCGGCCCCGAGGAGATCACCCGCGACATCCCGAACGTCGCCGACGACGCGCTGCGCAACCTCGACGAGCGCGGCATCGTCTACATCGGCGCCGAGGTCGCTCAGGGCGACATCCTGGTCGGCAAGATCACGCCCAAGGGTGAGACCGAGCTCTCGGCCGAGGAGCGGCTGCTGCGCGCGATCTTCGGCGAGAAGGCGCGCGAGGTGCGCGACTCAAGCCTGCGCGTGCCGCACGGCGAGCGCGGAATCGTGGTCGACGTCAAGGTGTTCAGTCGCGACAACAAGGACGAGCTCGGCCCCGGCATCAACGAGATGGTGCGGGTCTACATCGCCCAGAAGCGCAAGATCTCGGCCGGCGACAAGATGGCCGGCCGCCACGGCAACAAAGGTGTGGTCGCCCGGATCATGCCCGCCGAGGACATGCCGTACCTGAAGGCCGGCCTGCCGGTGGACGGCAAGGTGCGGCTGCGCGACGGGCGCACCGGTGAGGAGTTCGACGAGCCGGTGACCGTCGGCTACATCTACATGCTCAAGCTCGCGCACCTGGTCGAGGACAAGATCCACGCTCGATCGACCGGCCCGTACAGCCTCGTCACCCAGCAGCCGCTGGGCGGCAAGGCGCAGTTCGGCGGCCAGCGGTTCGGCGAGATGGAGGTGTGGGCCCTCGAGGCCTACGGCGCCGCGCACGTCCTGCAGGAGATCCTGACCGTCAAGTCGGACGACATCGTGGGCCGCGTGAAGGCCTACGAGGCGATCGTCAAGGGCGACAACACGCTCGAGGCCGGCATCCCGGAGTCGTTCCGGGTCCTGGTCAAGGAGCTGGAGGGGCTCGCCCTCGGGGTCGAGATCCTGAGCGAGGACGAGCGCCAGATCGTCCTTTCAGAGGAAGACATTCCCGAGATCCCGCTGGATCTCGGCATCAGCCTCGAGCGCGAGGAGCTCGGGGAGGATTCCGCCGAATGAGGCGGAATCCGGCATTCAAGCAAGACGGAGTCCTCGCGAAATCGAAGTTTTCGCGAGGTTCGGCGGAATAGGGCCAGGCACATAGATAAAGGAAGAAGAGGAAAAGGTTGCTGAAACTCGAGAACTTTGACGCTCTGAAGCTGTCTCTCGCTTCGCCCGACACGATCATGTCGTGGTCGCACGGCGAGGTCACGAAGCCGGAGACGATCAACTACCGCACGCTCCGCCCGGAGCGCGACGGTCTTTTCTGCGAGCGCATCTTCGGCCCCACCCGGGACTGGGAATGCCACTGCGGAAAGTACAAGCGCTACCGCTACAAGGGCATCATCTGCGATAAGTGCGGCGTCGAGGTGACGCGGTCCAAGGTGCGCCGCGAGCGCATGGGCCACATCAAGCTCGCGTCGCCGGTCAGCCACGTCTGGTACTTCAAGGGCATCCCGAGCCGCATGGGCCTGCTGCTCGACATGTCTCCACGCAACCTGGAGAAGATCCTCTACTTCGCGAACTACATCGTCACCGACGTTCACGAGGAGGTGCGGCAGGACATGCTCGCCGTCCTCAACATGGACAAGGACGACCGGGCGGTTCGCCTGCGCGCCGACATCGACGCCAAGGCGCGGGAGCTTCGCCAGGAGCACGAGGCCAAGGCCAAAAAGCTGAAGGGCGAGGTGGACGGCGAGGTCGCGCGGCTCGAAGGAGAGCTGCAGGAATCGGTCGACCAACTGACGACGCAGGGCAAGAAGGCGACCGAGCACATCAAGGCCGGCGTCGGCACCAAGTCGCGCCGGACGATGACCGTCGGCCTGGACGGCGACGAGGAGATCGTGATCGACAAGGGCGACCTGATGTCGCGCGAGATGTCGCGCGGCGTTCTCGCCAAGGTCCAGGAGAAGGTCGAGAAGCTCGAGGCCAACACCAAGGCCGCGCAGAAGCGGGCCAAGGAGAGGCTTGACGCCGACAAGAAGGCGCTCGAGTCGCAGATCGAAGCCGCCACCAAGACCGAGCGCGAAGCGATCCAGGGCCAGCTCGAGGCGCTGGAACAGGAGATCGAGGCGACCCGCACCGACCTCGAGGCGCTGCACGCAAAGCAGATCCTGACCGACACGCAGTACCGCGACTACCAGGAACGGTTCGGCCGCGCCTTCCGCGCCGGCATCGGCGCCGAGGCGGTGCGCGACCTCCTTTCCCGGATCGACCTGAACGCCGAGATGTACCGCCTGCGCGAGGAGTCGCGCTCCGCGAGCGGACAGCGCAAGCAGAAGGCGATCAAGCGGCTGAAGGTGGTGGAGGACTTCCGCAAGTCGAACGCCAGCCCGACGTGGATGGTGCTCGAGGTGCTGCCGGTCATCCCGCCCGAGCTGCGCCCCATGGTCCAGCTGGACGGCGGCCGCTTCGCGACCTCCGACCTGAACGACCTGTACCGCCGCGTGATCAACCGCAACAACCGCCTGAAGAGGCTGCTCGAGCTTGGCGCGCCCGAGATCATCGTGCGCAACGAGAAGCGGATGCTCCAGGAGGCGGTCGACGCGCTGATCGACAACGGCCGCCGCGGCCGCGCGATCACCGGCACGGGCAACCGCAAGCTGAAGTCGCTCTCCGACATGCTGAAGGGCAAGCAGGGCCGGTTCCGCCAGAACCTGCTCGGCAAGCGCGTGGACTACTCGGGCCGCTCCGTGATCGTGGTCGGCCCCGAGTTGAAGCTCCACGAGTGCGGCCTGCCCAAGAAGATGGCGCTCGAGCTGTTCAAGCCGTTCGTCATGCGCGAGCTGGTGAACAAGGGCTACACCACCAACATCAAGTCGGCCAAGCGCATGGTCGAGCGCAGCCGCACTGAGGTCTGGGACGTCCTCGACGAGGTCATCCGCGATCACCCGGTGCTGCTCAACCGCGCCCCGACCCTGCACCGCCTGGGCATACAGGCCTTCATGCCAGTCCTGGTCGAAGGCTCGGCGATCCAGATTCACCCGCTCGTCTGCGCGGCGTTCAACGCCGACTTCGACGGCGACCAGATGGCGGTTCACGTTCCGCTGTTCAGCGGCGCCATCGCCGAAGCGAAGAACCTGATGATGTCGTCGCAGAACATCCTGTCCGCAGCGGACGGCCACCCTGTCGTGGCGCCGACGCAGGACGTGGTGCTCGGCTGCTACTGGCTGACGGCCGCGCGGGTCGACAAGCCCGAGGACACCTCCAAGCTGCGCGTGTTCAGCTCGCAGAACGAGGTACTGCTGGCGCTCGAAAGCAAGGTTGTGAAGCTGCAGGAGTGGATTCGCGTCCGGATTCAGAGGGGGAGCGCCGAGAGGGCTTTGCTCGAGCGGCGCGGCGGGGGAGACGGCTCCATCGCAGATCAAGGCGAGCTCGTCGTCACCACGCCTGGGCGCGTCGTTTTCAACCAGTCGCTGCCGATCGGCCGCAAGCCGACCCCGTCGGTCCCGACCACGTCCGCCGAGGAGACGGCCGCGATGGAGCCGCTGCCATTCCAGAACGCGCACTTCGACCGCAAGCTGCTTCGCGGGCTCGTGGCCGAGCTGTACCGGGTGTACGGCAGCGACGTCACGGCAAGCGTGGTCAACGACATCAAGCGGCTTGGCTTCCGCTACGCCACCCAGGCCGGGATCACGGTGTCCGCCATGGACATCCCGCACCCGGACGAGAAGTGGCAGGTCATCCGCAGCACCGAGAAGGAGGTCGCGGAAGTCGAGCGCATGTACCGCCGCGGCGTCATGACCGAAGACGAGCGCTATCGCAAGGTCATCGAGCTGTGGCAGCGCGCGTATGAGGAGGTCGGTGGGCAGACCGAGCAGACCTTCGACAAGTTCAGCCCGATCTGGATGATGATGAGCTCGGGCGCCCGGGGCAACATCCAGCAGCTGCGCCAGCTGGCGGGCATGCGGGGGTTGATGGCCGACCCGACAGGCCGGATCATCGACCTGCCGATCATGGCCAACTTCACCGAGGGCCTGACCGTGCTCGAGTACTTCATCTCGACCCACGGCACGCGCAAGGGCCTCGCCGACACCGCTCTTCGTACCGCCGACTCCGGATACCTGACCCGGCGTCTGGTCGACGTCGCCCAGGACGTGATCGTGCGCGTGGAAGACTGCGGCACCACGAACGGCATCTGGATTCGCGACATCACCCCGGAGCGGGCCAAGAACGAGCCGATCTTCGAGAAGATCGCGGGCCGCGTGACGGCCGAGGACGTGACGATCAAGAGCAAGGTCCTCGTGCCGGCCGGCCAGTCGATCAGCGACGAGGCGGCGCGGAAGATCATCGAGGCGGGGGTTCCCGTCAAGATGCGGTCGGTCCTCGTGTGCGAAGCGCGCGAGGGTGTCTGCCGAACCTGCTACGGCCGCAACCTGGCGACCGGCAAGCTCGTCGAGATCGGCGAGGCGGTGGGTGTCATCGCCGCGCAGTCGATCGGTGAGCCGGGCACCCAGCTGACGATGCGAACCTTCCACACCGGTGGTGTGGCGGGGATCGACATCACCCAGGGTCTGCCTCGCGTGGAGGAGCTGTTCGAGGCTCGCATCCCGAAGGGCAAGGCCATCATCTCCGAGATCGACGGGGAGCTCGAGATCATCCGCCAGGAAGGCTCGCGCAAGGTGCGCGTGACCTCCAAGGAGGAGTTCGAGGTCTCCTATCCGCTGCAGGTCAAGATGGAGGTTCTCGTCAAGAACGGCGACGACGTGATGGAGGGCCAGGAGCTGGCGCACGACTCCAAGAACGAGGTGGTCCGGACGCGGCACGCCGGAAAGGTCGCGGTGGGGCAGAAGGAGATCACTGTCCGGACGGTGGACGAAGAGGTTCGCGAGTACGCGATTCCGCACCAGGTCCGCATCCGGCCGGAACTCGACCGCCGCGACGGCCAGAAGGTTCTGATCAAGGCGGGCCAGCAGATCACCGAAGGCTCGATCTCACCGCAGGAGCTGCTCCACATCCTCGGCAAGGAGGCGGTGCAGACGTTCCTGGTGGACGAGGTCCAGAAGGTCTACCGCTCGCAAGGTGTCGACATCAACGACAAGCACATCGAGGTCATCGTCCGGCAGATGATGCGGAAGGTCCGCATCGACTCGGCCGGCGACACCGGCCTGCTTCCGGGCGAGATCGTGTCGCAGTGGGAGTACGAGGAGGCCAACGCACGGGCGCTGGCGGAGGGCGGCGAGCCCGCCACCGCGCAGACCGTGCTGCTGGGCCTGATCAAGGCGGCGCTCAACACCACCTCGTGGCTCTCGGCGGCCTCCTTCCAGGAGACCACCCGGGTGCTGACCGAGGCTGCCATCTCGGGCAAGGTGGACCGGCTCCGCGGCCTGAAGGAGAACGTGATCATCGGCAAGCTGATCCCGGCCGGGACCGGCCTGGACTACTACAAGAAGCAGCGCGAGCAGGCGGCCCGGATCCTGGAGGAAGAGCCGATCGACCTGGAGACGTTATCGGTCTAGCCAACGGGCCCGATTTGGGTTAATCTCACGGCTACGTGCACAAGGGGGCGCCCGCCAGGGTGACCCCTTTTTGCTGCCCCCTCTTTTTTTGCTGCCTAACATGAACCTTGTGCCTCCAGCCTTGAAGCTCTGGCGCGCCACCGCCATCCTCGTGGTGGCCGTGAGCGTGCTGGCGGCTTGCGATACGGGAGTCACGACGGGCCAGAAGCTGGCCAAGGACCAGGTCCTGCGACTGATGCTGGAAGACGAGCCGGCCTCGCTCGACCCCGGTCAGACGCAATACCCGTACGAGACCGCGGTCCTGCGCGCCATCTCCGAGCCGCTCATGAAGCCGTCGCCCGACCTCACCGGCGTCCTGCCCGCAGCGGCTCAGAGCTACGAGGTCAACGGGGCGGGCACCGCATACGTGTTCCACCTGCGGATCAACGCGAAGTACTGGGACGGGACGCCCGTCAAGGCGCAGGACTTCGTCTACGCGTGGCAGCGGCTGATCGACCCGCGCCTGGCCGCACCGAACGAGACGATCTTTGCGGACGCCGTCTTGAACGGCTCCAAGGTCTCACTGCTCGACCCGCAACGCGACAAGGCGAGCATCGATGCGGCGCTGGGCACGCTCGGACTCAAGGCGGTCGACGACGCGACGTTCCAGGTTCAGCTCGCGCATCCCGACCCCGCGTTCCTCTGGTTGGCGGCAATGCCCGCCGCCGGCCCGATCCGCAAGGACGTGGTGACCAGGGGCGGCGACAAGTGGGCGAGCGATGCGCAAACGCTGGTCACGAACGGGCCCTTCAAGGTGACCGAGCTGGTCAAGAACGACCACATCCGAGTCGAGCGGAATCCTAACTACTGGGGCGCCAGGCCGGCGCTGACGAGGATCGACTTCGTGATCGTCAACGACGGCGCCGTGGCGCTGACCAAGTACAAGAACGGTGAGCTGGACGAGATCGCGGTGCAGCCTGCTCAGGCCGCTTCGGTCGCGGCGGACTCGACGTTGAGCCGCCAGCTGATCAAGATCCCGAACCTGACCGTCTTCTGGATCGTGTTTCGCGTGAACTCGCCGCCGCTCGACAACGTGCGGCTCAGGCTGGCGCTGACGCAGGCGATCGACCGCGACGAGTTCGTGGCCCAGATCTTCTCGGGTGAAGGCGCCCCGGCCGCGAGCTTCATCCCGAAGGGAATGCACGGCTACGCGCCCAACCTGAGCGCGCAGAAATTCGACGTTGCAGAGGCGCGCGCCTCGCTGGCCGCTTCGGGTCTCTCGGCGAGCCAGGTGCAGCTGAATTATTCCTACGACTCGTCCTCGGACTTTGCCAAGGCAACCGCCAGGTTCATCCACGACCAGCTGAAAGCGAACCTCGGGATCGAGCTCAACCTGCAGGCGCTCGATCCGAACACGCTCGGGTCACGCCTGGAGGTGGGTGAGTTTCAGATGACCGGACCGCGCGGGTGGACCGCCGACTATCCCGACCAGGCGGACTGGTTCGACCTGTTTCTCACCACCAGCTCGAACAACCTCTCGCTCTGGCAGAACCAGCAGTACGACAACTTCGTCAGGGTCGCCCGCAGCGACATCCAGGGCCCCCGCCGCGACCAGGAGTACATGCAGGCGCAGTCGATGGTGGTCGGCGACGCACCGGTCGGGTTCCTGGCCCAGAGCGTCAGCTGGTACCTGATGCAGCCGTTCGTGCGCGGGGTGACGAGCTCGCCGGTCGACGAGTGGCCGGGGGCCCTCGCACCGGCCCAGCTGGCGATTGCGCCGCATTAGGGTTCGGTTAGCGGCGTCCCAAACAGGCGTTCGGTTCTTAATCTCTCTACAACTTGACACTTGTGAGTCGCCCACAACAGAATTCGGATGGCCCAAGACGGCTGTGAGTAAGACCTGCTGCCGGCGCACTCTCGCCCCGCCCCGCGGGAAGAAGGCTGCAGGAAAAGTCTGAGAGGTAAGACGCGTATGCATTCTGGCTTCCGGTTACGCGCGATCGCGCTCGCCGGCATCGGACTCTTCGTTGCGGCAGCCTGCGGTCCGAGCTCGACGGGGACGACACTCGCGAGCACGCAGGAGCTCAGGGTCAACATCGGCACAGAGCCGTGCTGTTTCGACCCCGGGCAGACGCAATGGAACTACGAGGCTGCAGTAGACCGTCAGGTATTCGAGGCACCACTCAAGGCGAGCAAGGATTTCAAGAGTGTTGTGCCCAACGCCGCTGACAGCTACACGATCGACAGCACAGGCACCGTCTACACCTTCAAGCTGCACAAGGGCGCGAAGTGGAGCGACGGTCAGGCGGTAAAGGCCGCCGACTTCGTCTACGGATGGCAGCGAATCGAAGACCCGCGTGTGGCGGCGCCGTATGCGTCGTTCTACTACATCGTCAAGAACGCGGCCACCATCAATGCGATGGACGCCAAGGACCCCGGCCTCGACGCCGCGGTTCAGACCCTCGGCGTGAAAGCTGTTGACGACGACACCTTCCAGGTGACCCTCGAGTCGCCGGCCGGTTACTTCAAGTGGGTCGCCAGTGTGTGGACCGGAGCTCCGGTTCGCAAGGACATCGTCAAGAAGTACGGCAAGGACTCGAGCGGCAACGACAAGTGGGGCGCCGTGGCGCCGACCGCCGTCGACTCCGTGATCGGCAACGGCCAGTACAAGATCACCGAGGTCGTGCCCAAGGACCACGTCACGCTCGGGCTCAACACGAACTACAGCGGCAACAACCCGAAGGCGACGATCACCAAGATCACGCTCTACGAGATCGACGACCCCACGGTCGCGTACGCCAAGTACAAGAGCGGCGAGCTCGACATGGTCAACGTTCCGCTCGCCGACGTAGACGCGGTGAGGAGCAGCCCCGAGCTGGTCAAGGTCCCAGAGCTCACCGTGTTCTGGATCGACATCAACGTCAAGGCAAAGCCCTTCGACAACCCGAACGTCCGCAAGGCGTTTTCGCTCGCCATCGACCGCAACTCATACGCCACCAATGTGCTCAAGGGAACCGGCATCGCGGCCGTTTCGCTGGTCCCCAAGGGAATGCGCAACTACCAGCCTGACCTGGGGCAGAAGTACGACCCCGCGGCGGCCAAGGCAGCCCTCCAGGCGTCTGGCTTCACCGCAGACCAGCTCAACGCGATGAACATCAAGTGGCTGTACAACAGCAACAGTCCGACCCAGAAGACGATCACCGAGTTCATGCAGGCTCAGCTAAAGCAGAACCTGGGTGTGAACATCGTTCCGGACGGCACCGACTCCAAGACAGTCAGCAGCCGGCTGCACAAGCTCACCTACCAGATTGGCGGCCTCTCGGGATGGGGCGCCGACTACCCAGACTCGCAGGACTGGTTCGATATCTTCCTGACAGGCTCGGGCAACCAGTTCAGCGGCTGGAGTGACAAGACCTACGACGACGCGGTCGCCAAGGGCGACGCGGCAGCCGAGGACTCGAAGCGAGACTCGGCCTACGTGGACGCGCAGAAGGCGCTGACGGAGGGAGTTCCCGTGATCTTCCTCGACCAGCGAATCAACTGGTGGCTCGTCAAGCCCTACGTGAAGGGGCTTAACATCACTCCCAACGACGACTTCCTCGGCGACCTCTACCAGTACACCGTTCAGATCGCTCAGCACTAGGAGCTGAATTTGGCATTGGCAAAGGGCGCCCCGATCCGGGGCGCCCTGCTCCCGCTGGGGTTCACGTCCAGCAGGACGTGGACGCTAGGGATCTACGTCGCCCGGCGGGTGCTCTGGATGATCCCGGTTCTCCTCTTTGTGATTCTGATCACGTTCTTCCTGGCCCACCTCGCGCCAGGCTCGCCGTGGGACAAGGAGGGCCGGCAGCTCAGTGATACGACCCGACACCAGCTGGACGTCAAGTACGGGCTCGACCAGCCGGTCTATATCCAGTTCGGGTACTACCTGTGGAACGTCCTGCACTTCGACTTCGGGACCTCCTACCAGCATCCTGGCCAGTCGGTGAACCAGCTGATCGCCTACAGCTGGCCCTACACGTTCAAGCTCGGGGCGGTGTCGTTTTTGGTGATCCTGATCGTGGGCATCTCGCTGGGGATCATCGCGGCGCTGCGTCAGAACTCGTTCGTCGATTACTTCGCGGTCGGCCTGGCCACGATCGGCGCGTCGGTGCCGAACTTCGTGGTCGGCATCGTTCTGATCATCATCCTTTCGAACTTCCTCTACCAGGTGACCCAGTACACCTTCTTCCTGCCCACCGGCGGATACCCGCAGGACTTCCTGCACATGATCATGCCGGTCGCGACGCTCAGCTTCCTGCCCATCGCTTTCCTCGCGCGCCTCACGCGCTCGAGCACGCTCGAGTCGCTCCGCCAGGACTACGTGCGGACGGCTTGGGCGAAAGGGCTGCGGGAGCGGGTGGTCGTGATCAAGCACGTGTTGAAAAACTCGCTCATCCCCGTGGTCACAGTCGCCGGGCCGCTTTTCGCCGCCCTGATCACCGGCTCCGTGATCGTGGAGACGGTGTTCCAGGTCCCGGGCATCGGGCGGAGCTACGTGCAGGCGATCGAGTCGCGGGACTATCCGATGATCCTGGCCACCACAGTCCTGTACGCGTGGCTGGTCGCGCTGCTCAACCTGATCGTTGACGTGGCCTACGTCTTCATCGATCCGCGGGTGAGGCTCACGTAGTGGCTGCGCCCGCCCTCGTCGCGGCCGAGGTCGATTGGGAAACACCCGAGCAGATCGGCCTCTGGAGCGACGCATGGATGCGCTTCCGGCGCAACCGGCTCGCGGTCGGCAGCCTCGCCTTCGTCCTTCTTCTCATCACCACCGCGGTGCTGGCGCCGCTGCTGCAGCGGGTGGGTCTGATCCAGGACCCGGTCTCCCAAGACGTGGTCAACAGCTACGCGTCGCCGTTCACCCATCACCACCTCTTCGGGAGCGACGAGCTGGGCCGAGATGTGCTCAGCAAGATCATCTTCGGGTCGCAGGTGTCGCTCGCGATCGGGCTCCTGGTGCAGGCGTTCGTGCTGGTCATCGGGGGCACGATTGGCCTGATCGCCGGTTACTTCGGCGGCTGGATCGACAACGCGCTGATGCGGTTCACCGACATCATGTACGCCTTCCCCGACCTGCTGTTCGTCCTCATCATCGTGGCTGCGCTCGGCCCAACGTTCATCAACATCTTTGTCGCGATCGGCCTGGTCAGTTGGGTCGGGCTCGCGCGACTCGTGCGCGGGCAGGTGCTGTCAATCAAGGAGAAGGAGTACGTGGAGGCGGCCCACGCGGCCGGCTCGCCGCCCGTCAAGATCATCCTCAGGCACCTGATGCCGAATTCCCTGGGACCGGTGATCGTGACCCTGACCTTCGGCATCCCGGCGGCGATCTTTACGGAGGCTGTTCTCGACTTTCTTGGCGTCGGACTCAGGCCGCCTCAGCCGAGCTGGGGCACGATGGTGTTCGAAGGCTACGCGGCGGTGGACGCCTATGCGTTTTTGGTCCTGATTCCTTGCGCCGCCCTGTCCCTGACCATGCTCGCCTTCAACTTCATCGGTGACGGCCTGCGGGACGCCCTCGATCCTCGGATGCGCCGCTAACCGGGCTCGTGGCTGAACCGATCCTCCAGATCGAGGATCTGAAGACTCAGTTCTTCACATCCCGCGGCGTCGTGCACGCGGTCGACGGGGTGACGATGCACATCGAGGCGGGGGAGACACTCGGGGTGGTCGGCGAGTCCGGTTGCGGCAAGACGATCACCGCCCTCTCGATCCTTCGGCTCGTCCCGGAGCCAGGAAAGATCGTCGGAGGCCGGATCCTCTTCAAGGGCGAAGACGTGACCAAGATGACGGACGACGAGATCCGCGACTTTCGCGGCAACGACGTCGCGATGATCTTCCAGGACCCGATGACCTCGCTTAACCCCGTGACGAAGGTCGGGCCGCAGATCGAGGAGGCGATGACCGCCCACAACCGGTTCACGACCCAGGCGGCCAGGACACGGGTCATCGAGCTGCTGAAGCGGGTGCGGGTGCCTGCAGCCGAGACGCGAGCGAAGGACTACCCTCACCAGTTCTCGGGCGGGATGCGGCAGCGGGCGATGATCGCGATGGGCCTGTCCAACGAGCCTGCGCTGCTGATCGCCGACGAGCCGACCACCGCGCTCGACGTGACGGTGCAGGCGCAGATCATCCAGCTGATGAAGCAGCTCAACCGCGAGCTGGGCACGGCCATGATGCTGATCACTCACAACATGGCCCTGATCGCGAGCATGTGCCAGCGCGTGGTGGTCATGTACGCGGGCCGGGTGGTGGAGGAGGGGCCGGTTGAGCAGATCTTCCGCAGCCCACAACATCCGTACACGTGGTCGCTGCTGCGGTCAGTTCCGCGGGTCGATGAGGCGCGGAAGGACCGCCTGGTCTCGATCAGGGGGCTGCCGCCCGACCTCACGCACCCGCCGCCGGGCTGCAAATTTCACCCTCGCTGCCCCTTTGTGATCGACAAGTGCCGCCAGGATCCCGAGCCGCGGCTGTCCGAGGTCGACCTCGGGCAGGTGGCGCGGTGCTGGGTGCTGATGCGGAATGTGAAGAAGGACGAGATGGAGGCGGCCAAGGTCAGCGCGCTCTCGTCTACAGCCCGGACCCCGTGCTGGTCCGCATCGAGGGTGTCTACAAGCACTTCCCGGTCGGGGGTATGGGCGGAGCGGTGGTCCGCGCCGTCGACGGGGTCGACCTCGAGATCAGGCGCGGCGAGACGCTCGGACTGGTCGGCGAGTCAGGGTGCGGCAAGTCGACGCTGGCCCGGCTGATCACCGCCCTGATGCCGGTGACCAGGGGCAAGATCGTGGTCGACGGGCAGGACATCACCCGCCTGCGCGGCGGGAGGTTGCGCCGGGTGCGCGGGAAGATGCAGATCATCTTCCAGGACCCGTTTGCGTCGCTCGATCCCCGGATGACGGTCGGCGACATCCTGCAGGAACCGCTGGACAACTTCGCGGTCGGGTCGGGGCGGGAGCGCCGCCGCCGCGTGCAGGAGCTGCTCCGGCTGGTGGGGTTGAACCCGAACTTCACCAACCGCTATCCGCATGAGTTCTCAGGCGGGCAGCGACAGCGCATCGGGATCGCCCGTGCGCTGGCCGTGAACCCGTCGTTCATTGTGTGCGACGAGCCGGTCTCGGCCCTGGACGTGTCGATCCAGGCGCAGATCATCAACCTGCTCCAGGACCTGCAAAAGGAGTTCAAGCTCACTTTTCTGTTCATCGCGCACGACCTTGCCGTGGTGCGGCACCTGTCAGACCGAATCGCGGTGATGTACCTGGGCAAGGTCGTCGAGACGGCCGACCGCAACCACATCTACGAGAACCCGCAGCACCCCTACACGAAGGCCCTGCTGTCGTCGATCCCGGTGCCCGACCCGCAGGTGGAGCGGGAGCGGGCGCCGATCTTGCTCAAGGGGGAGATCCCCTCCCCGGTGAATCCGCCGTCGGGATGCAGGTTCCATCCGCGATGCCCGATCGCGAGGGTGCCGGGGATCTGCTCGGAGACGGAGCCGGAGCTGGAGCCGCACGGGGCGAGGGACCAGATGGCGGCGTGTCACTTCGCGGGGCAGGCCTGAGGGTCGGTCGCAAGGCGTAGACCCCTGGCGGGGTCCCTCCCTTCTTCTTGCCGCGCCCTCCCCCGCCGGCCTTACCTCAGATCAGTCTGGAAATTTCAAAAAGCCCAGTCAACCCAGCCTGTTAATTTTCAGGGGAAGAGGTCGCAGCCTTGACCTCGAGGATCCGGTAGCCCTTCTTCGACTTGTGGCGGCTGACTGCAAACCCCTGGGCCGACAGCCAGGCGGCCAGGGAGTCGGAGCCCAGGTTCCGCTGGACGACCAGGTAGGCGCTTGCGCCCGGCTTCAGGCGCGGCAGCCACTCGAGGAGCAGGCCGTGCAGCGGCCCCTTTCCGACCCGCACGGGCGGATTCGAGTAGATGCCGTCGAACTGAAGGCCTGCTGGAACCTCCTCAGGCCGGGAGGCCGTCACGTTCGAGGCCCCCGCCGAAGAGGCATTGGACCGGGTCAGCTCGATCGCCCGCTCGTTGACGTCGACCGCCCAGACGTGAGCGCCAGGCGCCCGACGGGCCACCACGATCGCGATCGGCCCGTAGCCGGACCCCAGGTCCAGCAGCTCGCCGGAGGGAGGGGGCGGCGGCGCCTCCCGGAGGAGGATCATCGTCCCCGCGTCGAGCCCTCTGAAGCCGAAAACCCCTCGGTCGGCCGCCAGCTCGAGGTCGAGCTCCCCGAGGCGCAGCCGGACCGTCCGCGGCCGCGAGGAGACCGTCGGCTGAGCTTCGAAGTACTGGGTTTTGGGTATACTCATCGCTTGTCGCCCAATCGGCTACTGCCGCGCGGGATCAAAACCGCAATTCGGAGAAACCTTTGCCGACCATCCAGCAGTTGGTCCGCCTTGGGCGCAAGGCGGCTCGAGCGAAGTCTAAGGCGCCCGCGCTCCGCGGCTCACCGCAGAGGCGTGGCGTATGCGTGCGCGTCTATACCCAGACCCCCAAGAAGCCGAACTCGGCCCTCCGTAAGGTTGCCCGCGTCCGGCTGACCACCGGGATCGAGGTCACCGCCTACATTCCCGGCATCGGCCACAACCTCCAGGAGCACTCGGTCGTCCTCATCCGCGGCGGGCGCGTAAAGGACCTCCCTGGCGTTCGCTACCACATCATCCGCGGCACCCTGGACACTGCCGGGACCAAGAACCGCAAGAAGGCTCGGTCGAAGTACGGAGCGAAGCGGGAAAAGGGCAAGGCGGCAGCCTGATGCCTCGCCGCAACCGTCCCGTCAAACGTGTCGTCGCGCCCGACCCGGTCTATCAGTCGGAGGCCATCGCCAAGTTCGTCAACGTGGTGATGAGCCGCGGCAAGCGCTCGACCGCCGAGAAGGTCGTGTACGACGCGCTGGCGCGCGCCTCGAAGCAGGCCAAGAAGGAGCCGCTGGAGGTATTCGACCAGGCGCTGCGGAATGCGACGCCGCTGCTGGAGGTCAAGCCTCGACGTGTCGGCGGCGCGACTTACCAGGTGCCCGTAGAGATCAGGCCGGAGCGCCGGCTGGCGCTCGCCCGCCGCTGGATCGTGCGTTTCGCGAGGCAGCGAGGCGGGAAGAGTATGAGCGAGAAGCTCGCCTTCGAAATTCTTGATGCTGCGCAGAACACCGGCGGTGCGGTGAAGCGCAAAGAGGAGACCCACCGGATGGCCGAAAGCAACAAAGCTTTCAGTCACTTCAGGTACTGAGGAACGAACTTGGAATCACGTAACGGAGCACGTAACCGGGGTCCCCGCGAAATCGCACATTTCGTGGGGTGGTCACACTTCCGGTACTAGAGATATGAACTTGGCACTGAAAATGCAGGAGCGTCCAACCGCGATCGAGAAAGTCCGAAACATCGGGATCATGGCGCACATCGACGCGGGTAAGACGACGACGACCGAGCGCATCCTTTTTTACGCGGGCCGCATCCACAAGATGGGCGAGGTGCACGAGGGCGCCGCGACCATGGACTGGATGGTCCAGGAGAAGGAGCGCGGGATCACGATCACGTCGGCAGCCACGACCGCCATGTGGCGCGACCACGCGGTCAACATCATAGACACACCCGGGCACGTGGACTTCACGGTCGAAGTCGAGCGCTCGCTGCGGGTGCTGGACGGGGCGGTCGCGGTCTTTGACGCGGTCGCGGGCGTCGAGCCGCAGTCGGAGACGGTCTGGCGCCAGGCCGACCGCTACGGGGTGCCTCGGATCGCCTTCATCAACAAGATGGATCGGATCGGAGCTGACTTTTATGGGTCGCTGAACTCGATCCGAACGCGCCTGGGCGCGCGGGCGGTTCCGATCCAGCTGCCGATCGGCTCCGAGGCGAACTTCCAGGGCTACGTCGACCTGCTCAGCAAGGAGGCGGTCGTCTACACCGACGACCTGGGCACCAAGAGCACCGAGTCGCTCGAGATCCCAGCCGGCATGCAGGACCAGGTCAGCAAGTACCGCCACGACCTGATCGAGGCGGTCGCCGACTTCGACGACGGGATCATGCACAAGTACCTCGAGGAGCAGGACATCACCGAGGAAGAGATCAAAGTGGCGCTGAGGCGAGGCACGGTCACGGGCGTTCTAGTGCCCGTGCTGTGCGGCGCGGCGCTGCGCAACCGCGGCGTCCAGCCGATCCTCGACGCGGTGGTCGACTACCTGCCGTCGCCGGCGGACGTGCCGGCGGTCGAGGGCAAGCACCCCAAGACAGGGGCGCTCGAGGTTCGCGAGCACGACGACGACGAGCCTTTCGCCGCACTGGCCTTCAAGATCCAGATGGACCCGCAGGGCGTCGGCAAGCTGACGTTCTTCCGTGTCTACTCGGGTCGGTTGCGGGCCGGCTCATCGGTGATGAATCCATCGACCGGGCGCCGCGAGCGCATCGGGCGAATCCTGCGCATGCACGCCATCCGGCGTGAGGACGTCGACGAGGTATTCACGGGCGATATCGCCGCCGCGGTCGGTCTCAAGTCGACCACCACCGGCGACACGCTGTGCGACGAGTCTCACCCGATCCTTCTCGAGTCGATCACCTTCCCGGAGCCTGTGATCTCGGTCGCGATCGAGCCGAAGACAAAGGCCGACCAGGAGAAGCTCGGGATGGCGCTGCAGCGGTTGTCAGAAGAGGACCCGACCTTCAAGGTCCACACGGACGACGAGACGGGCCAGACGATCATCGAGGGCATGGGCGAGCTCCACCTCGAGATCATCATCGACCGGCTGCTCCGCGAGTTCCGCGTCGACGCGAACCAGGGCAAGCCGCAGGTCGCCTACAAGGAGGCGATCCGCAGGCCCGCGCACGGTGTCGGGAGGTTCGTCCGCCAGACCGGTGGCAAGGGGCAGTACGGCCATGCCGAGGTTGACGTCCGCCCCGGCGAGCGCGGCTCCGGGTTCATCTTCGAGGACAAGATCACGCAAGCCCGCATCCCGCGCGAGTACATCCCCGCAATCGAGAAGGGGATTCGCGAGGCGCTGCAATCAGGCGTTGTCGCGGGCTACCCGGTCGTGGACATTCTCGTGACGCTGGTTGACGGGTCGTACCATCCGGTCGACTCGAGCGAGATGGCGTTCCAGGTCGCGGGCTCGATGGCCGTCAAGGACGGCATGCATAAGGCGCAGCCTTACCTGCTCGAGCCGGTCATGAAGGTCGACGTCGTCATGCCCGAGGAGCACCTCGGCGACGTGATGGGCGACCTTGCGTCGCGACGCGGCCACATCCTCGGCATGGAGGGTCGCGGAACGTCCCAGAACGTCAAGGCGCACGTGCCCCTTGCGGAGATGTTCGGTTACGCTACCGAGCTTCGGTCGATGACCTCGGGGCGCGCGACATATTCAATGGAATTCAGTCACTACGCAGAAATGCCCGGCAACCTTGCGGAGGCTGTGGGCCGCCGCACCAGTGGGCGGAGTTAGTTAGGAGGAGACAGTGGCGAAGAAGAAGTTTGAGCGGACCAAGCCTCACCTGAACGTCGGGACCATCGGTCACATCGACCATGGCAAGACGACGTTGACGGCTGCAATCACGAAGGTGCTGTCAGAGAAGGGCCTGGCCGAGTTCACACCGTTTGACCGGATCGACAAGGCTCCGGAGGAGAAGGCCCGAGGCATCACGATCTCGATCACGCACGTCGAGTACGAGACCGAGAAGCGCCACTACGCCCACGTGGACTGCCCGGGGCACCAGGACTACATCAAGAACATGATCACCGGCGCCGCCCAGATGGACGGCGCGATCCTGGTCGTGGCCGCCAACGACGGAGCGATGCCGCAGACGCGCGAGCACATCATCCTCGCGCGCCAGGTCAACGTGCCCTTCCTCGTGGTGGCTCTCAACAAGGTCGACATGGTCGACGACAAGGAGTTCATCGAGCTGGTCGAGCTCGACCTCCGTGAGCTGCTCAACCGCTACGAGTTCCCGGGCGACGACATCCCGATCGTCCGCGTCTCGGCGCTGAAGGCCCTCGAAGGCGACCCCGAGTGGACGCCCAAGATCCTCGAGCTGATGAACGCCGTCGACACCTACATCCCCGAGCCCGAGCGGCCGGTCGACAAGCCCTTCCTGATGCCGATCGAGGACGTGTTCACGATCGAAGGTCGCGGCACCGTGACCACCGGTCGCGTCGAGCGCGGCAAGCTCAAGAGGAACGAGGAAATCGAGATCGTCGGCATCAAGCCGCAGAGCTCGAAGACGGTCGTCACCGGCATCGAGATGTTCCACAAGGATATGGACGAGTGTCAGGCCGGCGACAACGTGGGCACGCTGCTGCGCGGTGTCAAGCGGGAGGACGTCGTGCGCGGCCAGGTGCTCGCCAAGCCCGGTAGCATCACCCCGCACACCCAGTTCAAGGCCCAGGTCTACGTCCTGAGCAAGGAAGAGGGCGGCCGGCACACGCCATTCCTCACCGGCTACCGCCCGCAGTTCTACATGCGGACCACCGACGTGACCGGCGAGGTCAAGCTGCCCGAGGGCGTCGAGATGACCATGCCCGGCGACAACGTGGTCATGGACATCACGCTCGGTGAGCCGATCGGTATGGAACAGGGACTCAGGTTCGCCATCCGCGAAGGTGGCAAGACCGTCGGCGCCGGCGTGGTGACCGAGGTCGTCAAGTAACCGTCAGATAGATAAGGAAAGGGAAGAGGCTAGGAACGTGCGGACGGCAACTGAAGTGCTTCAAGCAACGGCCGTGGCAGATCGAGCGTTTGCGTTGCTCTGTGACGGAGAGGTGGCCTGGATGAACCAGGCCACCTGTTGCCGTGCGCACTTCGGCCCGAAATCCGCACCCCAACGCCGCGATTTCGGGCCGGGAAAGGTAGAGGTCTTTTAGAAGTGGCGCAGAAGATTCGAATCCGGCTCAAGGCATATGACCATCGAGTCCTGGACCAGGCGGCGGACAAGATCGTCGACACCGCCCGGCGTACGAATGCGCGCACTGCCGGCCCGATCCCGCTTCCCACCGAAATCTCCAAGCTGACCGTCATCCGCAGCCCCTTCATCGACAAGGACTCACGCGAACAGTTCGAGATGCGCACCCACAAGCGCATCGTCGACATCCTCGACCCCAATCCGAGGGTCGTCGACGCCCTGATGCGTCTGTCCCTTCCGGCCGGCGTGAGCATCGAGATCAAGAGCTAGATGAAGGGACTGCTCGCCAAGAAGCTGGGCATGACCCAGCTCTTCAACCCTGACGGCACGATCAGCGCCGTCACCGTGCTCGAAGCCGGCCCCTGCAGGGTGGTCGGACTGCGCACGACCGAGAAGGACGGCTACAGCGCCGCCCGCATCGCCTTCCAACCCGTCAAGGAGACTCGCCTGAACGCAGCGCAGCTCGGCGAGTTCAAGAAGGCAAGCCTCGAGCCGCACCGGCATGTCGTCGAGATCCGCAACTACGACGGAGTCGAGGCCGGCGCGGAGCTCAAAGCCGAGATCTTCAAAGCAGGGGAGCTGGTCGACGTCACGTCGACGAGCAAGGGCAAGGGCTTCCAGGGCGTGGTCAAGCGACACAAGTTCAGCCGGGGCCCGGAAAGCCACGGCTCCATGAACGTTCGGCAGCCCGGCGCGATCGGCGCCACCGACGCCGCGCGTGTCTTCAAGGGCGTGCGAATGTCGGGCCAGATGGGCAACGAGCGCACGACGGCCCGCGCCTACAAGGTCGTCAGGGTCGACGCTGACAGGAACCTGGTCATGGTCCGCGGCGGCGTACCCGGCGCGAAAGGCGCGCTGGTGCTCATCCGGGAATCGACCAAGAAGGTCAAGGCCAAGGGTCCGGCCGGCAAGCCGAACCCGAGGAAGGTCTAATGCCGGCAGCCAAAACGAGGGACCGAACGAAGAAGTCGGACGAGGCGGCTGAGACCAACCCCCTGAAGGTCCCCTACTTCGATGCCCTTGGTGAGCGCAACGGCGAGGTCGACCTGCCGAGCGCGATCTTCGCGGAGAAGCCAAACGTCCCGGTCATGCATCAGGCATACCTTCGACAGCTTGCCAACGCACGACAGGGCACCGCGAGCACCAAGACAAGAGCCACGGTTCGCGGAGGCGGCGCCAAGCCGTATCGCCAGAAGGGCACCGGACGCGCCCGCCATGGCTCGATCCGCGAGCCGTCGATGAAGGGTGGAGGGAACGTCTTCGGTCCCAGGCCACGCGACTTCTCGCAAAAGATGCCGAAGCAGATGCGCCGCCTCGCCCTCAGGAGTGCGCTCAGCCAGAAGGCGATCGACGGCCACGTGCGCGTCATCGAGAGCTTCGTGTTCGACGAGCCGAAGACGAGCCAGGCTGCCGAGCTCCTGGAGGCGATCGGCTTCGACAGCACGGCGCTCGTCGTCCTGCCGGCGCCGAACTACACGGTGAGCCGTTCTTTCGAGAACCTGGCCGGCGCGAAGATCGTGCTGGCCCGCAACCTGAACATCCGCGACCTCTTCTCCCACACGTACTTGCTGCTCTCCAAGGAGTCGATCGAGCTGCTAGAGGAGAACTTCAGGCCGCGCGGCAAGGAACCAGAGGAAGCGGAGGAATGACGACCAGAGCCGCGAGCGAGATTGTGATCGGCCCGGTCATCACGGAGCGCACGTACCTGCTCTACACGCTCGGCCGGTACACGTTCAAGGTTTCCGCGACCGCGAGCAAGACTGAGATCAAAAAGGCGCTCGAGGAGCAGTACGAGTCGCAGAACATCCAGGTGAAGACGATCAACACGGTCACGATGCGAGGCAAGAAGCGCCGCAGCTTCCGCCGCGTCGGCTCCGGCACCGTCGGCAAGACGAGCGACTGGAAGAAGGCCATCGTCACCCTCGGCGAGGGCCAGAAAATCGAGGGACTCTTTGGAAGTGTGTAGATCAACGTCATCGGCTCTGTTGCGGGGTCCCCGCGAAATCGAAGATTTCGTGGGGTGCAAAATTGAAGGGCTGTTTGGGTCGGTCTGATGCCAGTTAGAAAGTTCAAGCCCACCAGCCCCGGACGCCGCTTCATGTCGATCTCCGGCTTCGACGAGATCACGACCGACAGCCCGGAGAAGACCCTGCTCGAATCGCTGCCGACGCATGCCGGCCGCAACAACCAGGGCCGGATCACGACGCGTCATCAGGGCGGCGGCTATCGGAAGCTCTACCGCAAGATCGACTTCAAGCGCGACAAGGTCGGTGTGCCGGGCAAGGTCGCGACCATCGAGTACGACCCCAACCGCAGCGCCCGGATCGCGCTGATCCACTACAAGGACGGCGAGAAGCGCTACATCCTCGCGCCGCTCGGCCTGAAGGTGGGGGATCCCATCGAGAGCGGTCCGGAGGCGCCGGTGCGGATCGGCAACGCGATCCCGCTCCAGCACATACCGGTGGGCTCGACGGTCCACAACATCGAGCTGACCCTGGGCAGGGGTGGGCAGCTCGTCAGATCCGCCGGGGCAAGCGCGCAGTTGCTCGCGAAAGAGGGGGATTACGCCGTGATCCGGATGCCGAGCGGTGAGCTGCGGCGGATTCACATCCGCTGCCAGGCGACCATCGGCCAGGTCGGTAACATCGAGCACGAGAACGAGTCCGGCGGCAAGGCCGGCCGCGGACGCTGGCTGGGCCAGCGGCCCGAGGTGCGCGGCTCGACGATGAACCCCCGCGACCATCCGCACGGCGGAGGCGAGGGCAAGACGGGAACCGGCGGCAACCCGAAGACGCCGTGGGGCAAGCCTGCGCTCGGCTACCGCACGCGGAAGGCGAACAAGGCCTCGAGCAAGCTCATCATCCGTCGCCGTGAGAAGAAGGGAAGAAAAAAATAAGTGTCTAGGTCAACGAAGAAGGGTCCGTTCATCAGCCAGTCGCTCCGCGACAAGATCGAGAAGATGAACCAGACGCGCGACAAGAAGGTGATCCGCACCTGGGCACGCGCGTCGGTGATCTATCCCGACATGGTCGGGCACACGATCGCGGTTCACGACGGGCGCAAGCACGTACCGGTTTTCATCAGCGAGAACATGGTCGGTCACCGGTTGGGCGAGTTTGCTCCGACCCGTCACTTCCGCGGCCACGGTACACACGTCGAGAAGACGACGACGGTGAAGTAGGCAAGTAGAGAAGTAGTGGCAACGATGGAAGTCTCCGCAGTTCAGAAGTTCGTTCGCAGAGCGCCTCGGAAGGCGCGGCTGGTGGCCGACTCCGTGAAGGGCATGAAGGTGACGGAGGCGCTGAACTACCTCGAGTTCTCACCCAAGCACGCGGCCAAAGACGTCGCCAAAGCGATCAAGTCTGCGGCGGCCAACGCGGAGCACAACTTCAACCTCAACCGCGACGACCTCGTGCTCAAGCAGCTGTTGATCGACGAAGGGCCGACGTTCCGACGCCGGCGACCCGTCAGCCGCAGCATGGCGCACGAGTACTTCCACCGCACCTGCCACATCACGGCGGTCGTCGAAGACCAGCCACAAGGAGCTCGGTAATTGGGTCATAAAGTCCACCCGAACGCATTTCGTCTAGGCGTCTTCCGTCCGTGGGAGGCGAACTGGTTTGCCAACCCCAAGGACTACACGAAGATGCTCCACGAGGACCTGGAGATGCGCCGGGTCATCCTCGCGCGCCTGCGCAACGCCGGCATCGCGAAGATCGAGACCGAGCGCTCGTCCAACGCGCAGCTCACGGTAACCATCCACACCGCCAAGCCCGGCATCGTCATCGGCAAGGGCGGTTCGTCCGTCGACCAGCTGCGTGAAGATCTCGAAAAGCGTTTCGGCAACCGCGTCCGCATCTCGATCCAGGAGATCAAGCAGCCGGAGCTCGACGCGCAGCTGGTCGCGGAGAACATCGCCTCTCAGATCGAGCGGCGCATCAGCTACAAGCGTGCGATGAAGCAGGCGATCCTGCGCACGATGCGCTCCGGCGCCAAGGGCGTGCGCATCTACTGCGGAGGCCGCTTGCGCGGCGCCGAGATGGCGCGACGCGAGTGGGACCGCGAGGGCCGCGTACCCCTGCACACGCTTCGCGCCGACATCGACTTCGGCCGCGCCACCGCGAAGACGACGTTCGGGGCGATCGGCTGCAAGGTCTGGATCTACAAGGATCAGATCTCGCCGGCGCAGCGCCGCCCGGCGCCGATCGCCGAGGAGACGGTGCCGCTGGTAGAAGCCGTGGCCCCGCGGGCCGACCTCGTCGGGGCGGCCACCGCCCCCGAGCCGGTCGCCGAACCCGCGGCCGCCGAACCTGTCGCCGAGCCCGCGCGCGCCCCGCGCCGCACCCGGACGACAGCGGCACCGAAGCCCGCCACGGATGCCAAGCCCACCACCAGGACGGCACCGACTACACGGGGCAAGGCGGCTCCGAAGGCCAAGACCGAGACGGCTGCTAAGGCTCCGGCCAAGAAGACCACCACGCGTGAGAAGAGCGCTGGAGCCACGCGGTCTACGCCGCGCGGGTCCACTGGTGCGGACAGCTGATGCTGATCCCCAAGCGCGTCAAGTACCGCAAGATGCACCGGGGCCGGCGGACCGGCATCGCCACCCGCGGCGCCACTGTCGCGTTCGGCGACTTCGGCCTGCAGGCGATGGAAGCGGCCTGGATGTCCAACCGCCAGATCGAGGCCGCCCGGCGCGCCATGACCCGCCACGTCAAGCGCGGCGGTCAGATCTGGATCCGCGTGTTCCCGGACAAGTCGATCACCAAGAAGCCGGCGGAGACTCGAATGGGCTCCGGCAAGGGCAATCCTGAAGGCTGGGTTGCGGTGATCAAGCCAGGACGCGTGCTGTTCGAGATGGGCGGCGTCACCCCGCAGGTGGCCAAGGAGGCGATGAAGCTCGCCGCGGCCAAGCTGCCGATGAAGACGCGCGTCATCAGCGCCAACGACACGACAGGCGGCGGAGGTCCAAGATGAAGGTCGACGAGCTGCGCGTCCTCGAAGCGGACGAGCTCGGCATGCGGCTGCGCACCGCGCGCCGCGAGCTCTACGAGCTCCGGTTCAAGCACGCGGTGGGCCAGCTCGAGAACTCAAGCGAGATCTCCAAGGTCCGCCACGACATCGCGCGAATCATGACCGTGCTCCGCGAGCGCGACTTCGGCTTCGGCCCGGTGGCCGAGGAGCCCCAGCTCGCGGCCGTCGCCGAGGCCGAAGCTGAGCCCGTGGCAGAAGAGCCTGTTGCAGAAGAGGAAGCCCCCAAGCCGAAGCGAGGGCGGGGCCGCAAGAAGGAAGAGACAGAGTGACCGACACAGCCACCATCACCCCTGCGCGCGGCCGTCGCAAGGTCCGCCTCGGGACTGTGATCTCCGACAAGATGGACAAGACCGTCATCGTCCAGGTGGGCTCGTCCAAGGCGCACCGCCTGTACCGCAAGACCGTGCAGCAGCGCACGCGCTTCAAGGTCCACGACGAGAAGAACGAATGCGGCGTGGGCGACCTCGTCCGCATCGCCGAGACGCGCCCGATCTCGCGCGAGAAGCGCTGGCGCGTCCTCGAGATCGTGGAGAAGGCCAAGTAATCGTGGAGTTGGCGCCCGCAATGCCCGTCCGAATGCCCAATGCCAAACCGGCGGCTGGCTCCACCGCTTCGGTGAGGCGTCCTGGGGCCCGCGAGACCCAGGCCGCCTGGCGCCAAGTCCACTTCGGTCCGAATTCCGCACCCCAGCACCGCGATTTCGGACCGGGAAAGGATGGGTCGGTTAATTAGTGGTTCAGCAAGAAACGAGGGTCAAGGTCGCGGACAACTCGGGGGCGAAAGAGCTCCTGGTCATCCGCGTGGCCGGAGGCCACTACCGCAAGTACGCCTCCGTCGGCGACATCATCACCGCCACCGTCAAATCGGCCCAGCCCGGCGGGCAGGTCAAGAAGGGCGAGGTGGTGAAGGCGGTCGTCGTCCGCGTCAACAAGGAGTACAAGCGGCCCGATGGCTCGCTGATCCGCTTCGACGAGAACGCGGTGGTGCTCCTCGCCCAGGCCAACAATCCGCGCGGCACCCGCATTTTCGGGCCGGTCGCGCGCGAGTTGCGCGAGCGCAACTTCATGAAGATCATCTCGCTCGCACCGGAGGTCCTTTAGGCGTGACGATGGCGCCTGCTGTGTATTTTCGAAACGTCGACGGCACCCGCACGGGGTTGCTTTCCTCGGCGGGGATGCGGCCCGGGGCCCACGAGACCCAGGCCGCATGGCGCCATGGTCACTTCGGCCTGAAATCCGCACCCCAACACCGCGATTTCAGGCCGGGAAAGGTAGGAGACAACAAATAGGCAGATGCTCAAGAACAAACCGCAGCCCAAGCGCCGCTGGCTCGACCTCGCCCCGGGGGATCCCGTGATCGTGACCGCAGGCAAGGACAAGGGCAAGCAGGGCGAGGTGCTGCGCACCATCCCCGACCAGCACAAGATCGTGGTCAAGGGGGTCAACATCCTGAAGCGCCACACCAAAGCGGGCCAGCGCCGAGGCGGCGTCCAGGTCGCGCAGGGTGGGATCGTCGACTTCGAGGCCGCGCTCGACTACTCCAACGTGATGCTGGTCTGCCCGTCCTGCGGACGGCCGACGCGGGCCAAGCACACGGTGCTCGAGTCCGGCGCCCGAGCCCTGGTCTGCCGCCACTGCGGCGAGCCGTACGAGCGAGTCCGCAAGACGGAGGCTCAGTAGTGGCGAAGGCCAAGCAGCAGGCTCCGAAGAAGGAGGCCGCTCCGAAGGCGCCGGGTACGAAGTCGGACCAGCCGCCGCGGCTGCTGAAGGCATATCGAGACACGGTCGCACCGCAGCTGACCAAGGAGTTCGACTACGGCAACGTCATGCAGGTGCCGCGCCTGAACAAGGTCGTTGTCAACATCGGCATCGGCGAGGCGAAGGACAACGACAAAGCGCTCGACGCGGCGGTTGGCGACGTGACGACGATCACCGGCCAGAAGCCACAGCTCGTCAAGGCGAAGAAATCGGTTGCCGCCTTCAAGCTCCGCGCGGGCCAGACCGTCGGCATCAAGACGACGCTTCGGGGCCGGCGCATGTGGTACTTCCTGGACAAGCTGCTCAACGTCGCGCTGCCCCGCATTCGCGACTTCCGCGGCGTGAACCCGGACGGGTTCGACGGTCGCGGCAACTACTCGCTCGGCCTGCGCGAGCAGGTCGTGTTTCCGGAGATCGACTACGACAAGATCGACAAGCTGCGCGGGCTGGAGGTGAGCATCATCACCACCGCGCGCAGCGACGACGAGGCGCGGAGCCTGCTCACGCGGTTGGGGATGCCCTTCAGAAAAAGGTAAGAGGTAGAGAGAGTTTGGCCAAGAAATCATCGATCGAGCGCTGGAAGCGAATACCGAAGTTCAAGGTGCGGTTTCACAATCGCTGCCGAATCTGCGGGCGGTCGCGCGCTTACCTGCGCAAGTTCGGAATGTGCCGTATCTGCTTTAGAGAGATGGCCGCCGAGGGTCGAATCCCCGGCGTGACGAAGTCGAGCTGGTGATGGCTACAGCAGTCGCAAAGTCGAACAGCGGAAAGCCCGCGAAGCCCGTGAAGCGCCCGTCGGCGGCGGTCATGACCGATCCCATCGCCGACATGCTCACGCGCATCCGAAACGCCAACGCAGCACGGCACGCCGAGGTCAAGGTCCCCGCCTCGCGACTGAAGCTCGAGATCGCGCGCGTGCTCAAGGACGAGGGCTACATCGCCGGTTACGACGTCGAGGCCGATGGCACGACGCAGACGATGCGTATCATCTTCAAGTCCCGCCCCGATCGCAGCCGCGTGATCTCGGGCGTGAAGAGGATCAGCCGCCCTGGCCTGCGCGTCTACGCGCGCAAGACCGAGATCCCGAGAGTCCTTGGCGGTCTCGGCATTGCGATCCTCAGCACATCTGAGGGAGTCATGAGCGGAAGGCAGGCCACGCGCCAGCAGCTCGGCGGCGAAGTGCTTGCGTATGTCTGGTAGGAGTTAAAGAAAAAGAGTTGTCGCGGATCGGAAAGCTGCCCGTCCAGGTGCCGACGAACGTGAAGGTGACCCTGGCGCCGGGCAAGGTTGCCGTGGAAGGCCCCAGGGGCCGGCTCGAGCGCACCCTGCCGGCCGACATCACGGTCAAGCAGGCCGACGGCGAGCTCGTCTTCGAGCGGCCCTCCGACGACTACCGCCACCGCGCCCTCCATGGCCTGGTCCGCAGCCTGGTCGCCAACATGGTCGAGGGCGTAGACAAGGGGTTCATCAAGCACCTCGAGCTGGTCGGCGTGGGCTACCGCGTCGCCAAACAGGGCGAGGAGCTGGTCCTGAACCTGGGCTACTCACACCCGATCCGCTTCAAGCCACCGCAGGGCATCTCGATCGACGTCCAGGACCCGACCAAGTTCTCGGTGAGCGGGATCTCGATCGAAGACGTCGGGCAGGTGGCGGCCAACATTCGCGGGCTGCGGCCGCCCGAGCCGTACAAGGGCAAGGGCGTGATGTACCGGGGCGAGAAGATCCGGCGCAAGCCGGGCAAGGCGGGCAAGGGAGTCAAGGCGACGGCATGATCAAACGACAGGACCGCAAGGTCAACCGGCTGAAGAGGCACAGGCGCGTCCGCGTGCATGTTGCGGGCACGTCCCAGCGGCCCAGGCTCGCCGTGTTCCGCAGTCTCAACCACATCTACGTGCAGCTGATCGATGACACGGAAAGCCGCACCGTGGCCGCTGCTTCGACCGTGGAGCTCAAGGCCAAGGGCAATGGTCTTGCCGAGGCGCAGGAGGTCGGCAAGTCGATCGCGGCCAAGGCCAGGGCGGCGGGCGTCAACAGCGTCGTGTTCGACCGAGGCGGTTTTCTGTATCACGGAAGAATCAAGGCGCTGGCCGACGCCGCGCGGGAGGCAGGTTTGGAGTTCTGATGTCTAGAAACATGGGCGGAGGCCGATATTCGTCGGGCGGTGAGCGTTCCGAGCTGGCCGACCGCGTGGTCCGCGTCAACCGCGTGGCCAAGGTCGTCAAAGGCGGCCGCAAGTTCTCGTTCAGCGCTCTGATCGTGGTCGGCGACATGAACGGCCGCGTGGGCGCTGGCATAGGAATGGAGGTTGCCAAGCGCAACATGATCACCGTGCCGATGGTCGGCACCACGATCCCGCACGAGGTCCATCTCAAGTTGGGCGCGGCGCGGATCATGCTCAAGCCGGCAGCGCCGGGCACAGGCGTGATCTCAGGCGGTGCGATGCGCGCGGTGATCGAGACGGCCGGCATCAAGGACATCCTCACCAAGTCACACGGCACGAACAACCCGATCAACACCGTGCGCGCCACTCTGGCCGCGCTGCAGCAGCTCAAGACCGCTCCTCAGGTGGCCGAGCTGCGCGGGCGCGAGGTCGAACAGATGGTCGGCAAGCGCCTGGCGGCTGCCTACAAGGGAGGCGAGCCGCCGGCCGCGAACGGAGCGTCCGGTGGCTGACAAAACCCTCAAGGCGACCCTCATGAAGTCCGCCATCGGCGCGCGGCCCGAGATCCGCGCCACCGTCGAATCCCTGGGCTTCCGCCGCATGAACCAGACGCGCGAGCTGCCCGACAATCCCGCCGTCCGGGGCATGCTGAGGCGCGTGAGCTTCCTGGTCGCAGTTGAGGGCGAGCCCTACGAACGCCCGAAGCGCAGCCGGTACAAGATCTGGCGAGCTCGCTCGACCAAGAAGCATCAGAGGGGCAACTAGGCGGCGATGCAGCTTCACGACCTCAAGCCCTCGCCCGGTTCGCGCCGCCGCGCGCGTCGCGTCGGCCGCGGTACGGGATCAGGGCGAGGCAAGACCTCTGGCCGCGGCCAGAAGGGACAGAACGCGCGCAGCGAAGGCTTCCGCCTAGGCTTCGAGGGAGGCCAGATGCCTTTCGCTCAGCGCATCCCGAAGCTGCCCGGATTCAAGAACCCGTTCAAGAAGGTCTACGAGGTGGTCAACCTGTCCAAGCTGAGCCGGTTCGCCGATGGCACCAGGGTCGACGCCGAGGCCCTCATCGAGGCGGGGCTGGCTCGCGCCGGCGCCGAGATCAAGATTTTGGGCGCGGGCAGGATGAAGCGCAAGCTGACCGTGGAGACCAATGCGATCAGCAACAGCGCGCGAGAGGCCATCGAGAAGGCGGGCGGTTCGGTCACCGTGCTGAACAAGAAAGAGAAAGCACAGAAGCCGGAGAGCGAGTCTCCTCAGGACGAGTAACCGATGAACCTCATCGAGGCCCTCATCAATGCGATCCGGCTGCCGGAGCTCCGGAACAAGATCCTCTTCACTGGCGGAATCCTGATCATCTTCAGGCTGTTCGCCAACATCGCGATCCCCGGCGCGAAGCAGTCAGCGCTGGCCCTGCTCTTCAACCAGCAGGCGCTGCTCGGACTGCTCGACCTGTTCTCGGGAGGCGGTCTATCGCGATTCAGCATCGTCGCGATGGGCATGAACCCGTACATCAACGCCACCATCATCATGCAGTTGATGACGGTGATCTCCGAGCGCATCAAGGAGATCCAGAAAGAAGGCGAGATAGGTCGCCGCCGGATCCAGCGCTGGAGCCGCTACCTCACCGTCGCGCTGGGCGCCGGCCAGGCCTATGGATTCACCGTCCTGTTCCAGAACACGAACCCCGCGATCCTCGGACCGCTGGACTGGTTCCAGCGCCTGCAGATCATCCTCGTCCTCTCCGCGGGCACCGTCATGCTCATGTGGTTCGGTGAGCTCATCACCGAGTACGGCATCGGCAACGGCGTCTCCCTGATCATCTTCGCCGGCATCATCGGCCGCGGGCCGCAGGGAGTCGTGTCGGTGTTCAGCGCGCACTCGACCGGCGGCGGGCTCGCCGACTACGTGCCGTTCATCCTCTTCGGAGTGATCGCGTTGATCATGACCGCGGTCATCATCGAGGTTCAGCAAGCGGTCAGAAAGATCCCGATCCAGTCGGCGCAGCGAGTCGCGGGCGGGCGCGAGGTGGGGCGGAGGGCGAGCTTCCTGCCCCTGCGCGTGAACCACGCCGGCGTCATCCCGATCATCTTCGCGATCTCGGTGATGTTCCTGCCGACGATCATCGCCAACTACTTCAACGCCGCGCCGCCGGCCTCGTGGTACTACCGCACCGCCCACTGGATCCAGGGCAACTTCGCGCCCGACACCGCGAACGTTCCGATGGCGGTCACGTACAACGGCCTCTACTTCCTGTTCACGTTCGGTTTCACGTACTTCTACACGGCCATCACGTTCGACGTGAACGACGTGGCCGACAACCTCAAACGCTATTCGAGCTTCATCCCGGGAATCCGCCCGGGACGTCCGACCGCGGACTACCTCCAGGCGGTGATGAACCGCGTCACTTTCGTCGGCGCGGTATTCCTCGGTTTCATCACGGTGATCCTGCCCATCGCGACGGCGAAGATCTCCGGCATTCCGCATCAGCAGATGTACCTGGGTGGCACCGCCATCCTGATCGTCGTCGGCGTGGCGCTGGACACGATGAAGCAGCTGCAGACTCAGCTCGTGATGCGTCAGTACCGGGGCTTCATCAAGTGAACCTGCTTCTTTACGGCGCCCCTGGATCCGGCAAGGGGACCCAGGCCAACATGCTGCGCGCGCACTTCGGCATCCCGCACATCGCCACCGGCGACATGCTCCGCGCGGAGATCCAGGCCGGGACCGAGCTCGGCCGCCAGGCGCAACCGATCCTGGCCGCGGGCAAGTACGTCTCGGACGACATCATGATCGGCATGATCCGGAACCGGGTGCGCCGCCCCGACTGCGAGCCCGGATTCATCATCGACGGCTTTCCCCGCACGGTGCCCCAGGCGAACGCCCTCGACACGCTGATGGTCGAGCTCGGCAAGCGCTTCAACCGCGTGATCTACCTGAGGGTCGGCGTCGACGAGCTCCTGCGCCGGCTGTCGGGCCGCCTGGTGTGCCCGGTCTGCCAGCGCACGTATCCGCCCGGCACGGCCGCGTGCGAGGCCGACGGCGGCGTCCTGGTCCAACGGGAAGACGACAAGCCGGAAGCGGTCCGCCCGCGGATCGAGATCTACCTCGAGAAGACGGTGCCGGTGCTCGACCACTACCGGGCGTCGGGTCTGGTTTCCGAGATCGACGGCCGGGGAACAATCGACGAGATCAGCCGCCAGGTGTTGGCTGCTGCCAACGGAGAGGTGGCGAAGGCCGCGAAGAGATGATCAACCTGAAGACCGCCCACGAGATCGACCTCATGGCCCGCGCGGGCAGCCTTCTCGCGTCCGTCCTGCCGCCGCTCGAGGCAGCATGCAAGGCGGGCGTCAAGACGATCGAGCTGGACGCGATCGCCGACCGACTCATCCGCGCGGGTGGGGCCACGCCCGGTTTCCTCGGCTACAACGGGTTCCCGCGCTCGATCTGCGTCTCGATCAACGACGAGGCGGTGCACGGCATACCGGGCAACCGCAAGATCGCCGACGGCGACCTCGTGAGCCTCGACCTGGGCCTCGTCCTGGACGGGTTCTGGGCCGACGTGGGGGTGACCGTGGGCGTTGGCAAGATCACCCCAGAGGCGGCCCGCCTGCTGAAGGTAACCGAGCAAGCCCTCTACGTCGGCATCAACAAGGCCCGCCCTGGCGGCTACCTCGGCGACATCTCGTCGGCCATCCAGCAGCACGTCGAGGCGGCCGGCTTCTCGGTCATCCGGCAGTTCGTCGGCCACGGCATCGGCCGCCAGATGCACGAAGACCCGCAGGTCCCCAACTTCGGCACGGCGGGGACCCCGCCACGGCTCAAGCCGGGCATGACCCTGGCGATCGAGCCGATGGTCAACGCGGGCGGCCACGAGGTGTACATGAAGCCGGACGGCTGGACGATCTGCACCGCCGACGGATCCCTGTCCGCCTACTTTGAGCACACCGTCGCTATCACAGAGAAGGGCCCTCTAGTACTCACGAAAGGGGGTTTCGATCCGCTCCCCAAGGCGGTTGGAGGGTCAAGAAGAGGGGTCCGATCCTGAGTTTGGTACAATCGCGGTTCGTGCCCCAGCGCCCCTCACTCGTGAAGGGGGTCGTGGTGGAGCCTCTTCCTAACGGTGTTTACAGGGTTGAGCTCGAGAACGGGGCGAAGGTCCTCGCTCACGTCGCCGATCGCGCTGGCACCCACTTCACCCGGCTTCTCGCCGGAGACAGGGTGGGCGTCGAGCTTGCGACGAGCGACAGGTCGCGAGGGCGCATTCGAGAGATCTGGAGATGAAGGTTCGTCCGTCCGTCAGGAAGATGTGTCCCAGCTGCAAGGTGATCAAGCGCAACGGAGTGGTCCGCGTGATCTGCTCCAAGACGCCCAAGCACAAGCAGCGGCAGGGTTAGGAGAGTAAGTGGCGAGAATCGCCGGCGTCGACATACCCCCGCAGAAGCGCGTCGTCATCTCATTGACCTACATCCACGGGATCGGCGACACCACCGCGCAGAAGGTTCTGAAGATGGCCAACCTCGACCCTGAGAAGCGGACCAAGGACCTCTCCGACGAGGAGGTCGCCCGGCTGCGCCAGGTGATCGACCGCCTCGCCACCAACAAGGACATCCTGATCGAGGGTGACCTCCGCCGCGACGTCGCTACCAACATCAAGCGGCTCACCGAGATCGGCTCCTACCGCGGCCAGCGGCACCGCCGGGGCCTGCCCGTGCGCGGCCAGCGCACCCGCACCAACGCCCGCAGCCGGCGCGGACCCAAGCGCGCGGTGGCCGGTAAGAAGAAGGTCAAGGCGGGCAAGTGATGGCCAAGCAGAAGAAGGTCGTGCGGACAAGGCGCCGCGAGCGCAAGAACGTGGTCAACGGTCAGGCGCACGTCCAGAGCACGTTCAACAACACGATCATCTCGATCAGCGACGTGGACGGAAACGTGATCGCCTGGGGCTCCGCCGGGGCGCAGGGCTTCAAGGGCAGCCGCAAGTCGACCCCGTTTGCCGCCCAGCAGACCGCCGAGGCCACCGCCAAGAAGGCGCTCGAGCACGGCATGCGCTCGATCGAAGTCTTCGTACGCGGCCCGGGCGCAGGCCGCGAGGCGGCCATCCGTTCCCTGCAGGCGACCGGGCTCGAGGTCAGCGCGATCACCGATGTGACGCCCATCCCTCACAACGGCTGCCGCCCACCGAAGCGGCGCCGCGTCTAGATGGCCAACTACAGCGGCCCCGTCTGCCGCTTCTGCCGCCGCGAGGGCGCGAAGCTCTACCTGAAGGGCGAGCGCTGCTACACGCCGAAGTGCGCCATCGAGCGCCGTGCGTTTGCACCCGGAATGCACGGGCAGGCGCGCAAGCGCAAGACGTCGGACTACGGCCTGCAGCTGCGCGCGAAGCAGAAGGCGCGCCGCATCTACGGCCTGCTCGAGAAGCAGTTCCGCAACTATTTCGACCAGGCGTCGAACGAGCCGGGTGTCACCGGTCTCAACCTGCTGCGGCACCTGGAGCTTCGCCTGGACAACGTCGTCTACCGGGTCGGGCTTGGCGCCTCGCGCAAGCAGGCGCGCCAGCTCGTGACCCACCGGCATTTCGAGATCAACGGCCAGACGGTGAACGTGCCGTCCTTCCAGCTCAAGCCCGGTGACGAGGTGAAGGTCAAGCCGGCAAACGGAGTGTTCGACGTGGCGCTGGACGCATCGAAGGTGCGCCCGGTGCCCGCATGGCTTTCCTTCAACGCGGACGACAAGTCCGCCAAAGTCCTCGCCAGGCCGGACCGCCACGAGATGGAGTCCGGGGTCGAGGAACAGCTGATCGTCGAGTTCTATTCAAGGTAATCGGAGGTAATTACGACAGTTGGCGATTGACACGCAGATGACAAAGACGCCCCAGGTGACCAAGCTCGAGACGAGCGCGAACTACGGCAAGTTCGACATCGAGCCGCTCGACCCGGGGTTTGGGACCACCCTCGGCAACACGCTGCGCCGCGTGCTGCTGTCCTCGCTCTGGGGCGCCGCGGTGACGTCGATCCAGATCGACGGCGTCGCACACGAGTTCACCGCGATTCCGCACGTGAAGGAGGACGTGACCGAGGTCATCCTCAATTTGAAGAAGCTGCGTATGAAGAGCTTCACCGAGGACCCGATCACGCTGCTGCTCGACGTCAAAGGCCCGGCGGAGGTACACGCGTCGCACATCCAGGCCAACTCCGACGTCGAGATCGTGAACCCCGACCTCTACATCTGCACCCTGGCCGCGAAAGGCCACCTGCGGATGGAGCTGAACGTCGACAAAGGCAAGGGCTATGTCCCGGCCGAGCGCAACAAGCACGAAGGCCAGCCGATCGGCGTGATCCCGATCGATTCGATCTTCTCCCCGGTGGAGAAGGCGAACTTCGTCGTGGAGAAGACCCGTGTCGGCCAGTCGACGGACTACGACAAGCTGATCATCGAGGTCTGGACCGACGGCACGATGTCGCCCGAGGAGGCGGTCAGCCACTCCGCCGAACTGTTCACGCAGCACCTCAAGCTCTTCGTCAGGTTCAACGAAGCGATCATCCTGCAAGAGCAGGAAAGGAGCGGCGAAAAGACCAGCCAGAACCGGCTCATGGACACGCCGATCGAGGAGCTCGACCTTTCGGTGCGGGCGTTCAACTGCCTGAAAGCAAATGAGATCCAGACCGTCGGCCAGCTGCTCCAGAAGCGAGAGGAGGAGCTGCTCGCTTTGCGCAACTTCGGGCGCAAGTCGCTCGACGAGATCAAGGAGAAGCTCGTCGAGAAGCAGTTCATCAAGCCCGAAGACATGGGCACGGTCCTGCGCGGCTAGGCGATTCCATTGCGTCACCAAACCACCCCACGAAATCTGCGATTTCGTGGGGACCCCGGTTACGTTCTTAGTGAGGAAGTCGAGGAAGTGGATCGGAATTGAGACACCAGAAGAGCGGCCGCCGCTTCAACCGAGACACCGACGCTCGCAAGGCGCTGATGCGCAACCTGTGCACGTCGTTGCTGGAGAGCGGCCGCATCACCACCACCGAGGCGCGCGCGAAGGAGCTGCGGCGCTGGGTCGAGAGGTTGATCACCACGGCGAAGGACCAGGACGTCAACGCCCGGCGGCGCGTCAGCCAGGAAGTGTCGAAGCCGGAGGTCGTGGAGAGGCTGTTCTCCAACCTCATTCCTCGCCTCGCCGAGCGCCCGGGAGGCTACACCCGAATCATCCACAAAGGCCCGCGTCTGGGCGACGCGGCGCCGATGGTGATCATCGAGCTGGTCGACTGATAGTTCGCCGGAGCGTTAACAACTGAATATTCGAGTTGTGTTGGAGTACGACGGGACGAACTTCGCCGGCTGGCAGCAGCAGGCGAAGGGCAGGACGGTCGAAGCCGAGCTGAAGAAGGCGTTGCATTCGATCACGGGCGGTGACATGGTCTTGTATGCGGCGGGGCGCACTGACGCGGGCGCGCATGCCGAGGGGCAGGTGGTCAATTTCAGGACGGACGGGCGGATCTCGCCGCAACGATTGGTCGCGGCGCTCAACGCCCGATTGCCCGAAGACGTATCCGCCCTGTCCGCCGATGCGGTGCCCGACGATTTTCACGCCCGGTACTGCGCTCGCTGGCGTCGCTACCGCTACCGCTACCTCGACAGGCCTTCGCGACCCGCTCTCGAGCGACGACGCTGCTGGCACGTTCGGGAAAGGCTCAATGTCGAAGCCATGGCTGAGGCGGCGGCAGTGCTCGTCGGCAAGCACGACTGGACCAGCTACTGCTCGGCCTCCGAGCCGGCCGGCGCGAGAGTGCGCGATATGCGCTCCGCGCGAGTCAGACGGCGCGGGGAGTTCGTCGAGGTGGAGCTGGTCGCGGAAGGGTTCCTCCGAGGCATGGTGCGCAGCATCGCGGGCGCGCTGGCCGAGGTGGGACGTGGCAGGAGGCCGCCGAAGTGGGTGGGAGAGGTCCTCCGGGCGCGCGACCGCCGCCAGGCGCCCCGCACCGCGCCCGCCGGAGGGCTGACATTGATGGAAGTGATTTACTGAGGAGCTTGTGAGCAAACAGAAGACGTGGACCGCGAAAGCGGCGGACTTGAAGCGCCGGGCGCGCGCAGGGCGCATTGATTAAGGACGAATGAGCAAACAAAAGACATGGACAGCAAAGGCGGCTGACTTGAAGCGCCGGGCGCGCGCAGGGCGCATTAATTAAGGACGAATGAGCAAACAGAAGACGTGGACCGCGAAAGCGGCGGACTTGAAGAGTGACTGGTATGTCGTCGATGCGACAGACCAGGTGCTCGGCCGCCTGGCGTCAGGCGTGGCCGCGATCCTGCGTGGCAAGCACAAGCCGACCTACACGCCGCACCTGAACAGCGGCGACCACGTCGTGGTCATCAACGCCTCCAAGGTGAAGGTCACCGGCAGCAAGCTCCAGACCAAGGAGTACACGCGGTATACCGGCTACCCGGGAGGCCTTCGCCGGCGCTCCCTGCAGCGCGCCCAGGATCTGGACCCGACGTTCCCCGTGACGACGGCGGTCCGCGGCATGCTCCAACGCAACACCCTCGGGGCCGATATGCTGAAGCGCCTTCGCGTGTACGCCGGCGCGGAGCACGGGCACCAGGCGCAGAAACCGAAGGTGCTGACCTTCGACTCCAAAGGAAACATGAAGATTGGCTGACATGCTGAATCGAGGGACCGGCCGGCGGAAGAACGCGGTCGCGCGCGTGCGTCTGCAGCCTGGAGAAGGCCGCGTGACCGTCAACGAGAAGGATCCGCTCGCCTACCTCGGCAGGCGCGTGCTGGAAATGGCCGCGCTGGCGCCTCTGCGCGTGACCGGAACACAGCGAAAGTTCGACCTCTCGGTCAAGGTGATCGGGGGCGGGACGAGCGGGCAGGCCGGCGCCATCGCGCATGGAATCGCTCGCGCGCTGATCCGCTACGACCCCGACTACCGCCAGCCGCTGAAGAAGGCCGGGCTCCTGACTCGGGACGCGCGCATGAAGGAGCGCAAGAAGTACGGACTGAAGCGGGCTCGGAAAGCTCCCCAGTACACGAAGCGCTAGAGGAGACTCGCCGGCTCGAGTGGCCGGAGTGCTGGAACACTCGCGACCTGGGCGGGCTTCCCCGGTCGGGCGGCGTCACGCGGTCGCACGTCCTGATCCGGTCTGACAGCCTCGTCCATCTCAACGAGGCGGGACGGGATGCGATGGCGGCCTATGGCGTGAGGACCGTGCTGGATCTGAGAAGCAAGGGTGAGACCTTCAAGACTCCGAGTCCCTTCGCCAATGCGGACGGCGTGCGCTACGTACACCGCGAGCTCATCGACGACGCGAACATGACCAACATCGGCGACTCGCAGAGCATGCTCGACCGATACCTCTTCATCATCAACAAGCGACCGCACGCGTTCCGCGACATCTTCGAGGTCATCGCCCAGACCGACGGCACGGTGATCTTTCACTGCTTCGCCGGCAAGGACAGAACGGGCCTGATCGCGGCGATGCTGCTTTCGCTGGCCGGCGTGGCGCCGGAGCACATCGCCGCCGACTATGGCGAGACCGACCTCCAGCTGGCGCCCCAGTACGAAACCTGGATTGCCGAAGCCCCAGCCGACAAGCGCGAGGCGTTCATCGACGAGCTCCGATGTCCGCCCCAGCGCATTCTCGGCGTCCTCGACCATCTGCAGCAGGGGTGGGGAGGGGTGGAGGGCTACCTCGAGGCGGCCGGAATGGCCTCCGCAGACATCGACCGGGTCAGCGCAAAACTGTCTTAACGTGCTGGGTTGGCGTGGTGCCCGGCGCCACTGACAATCGTCCGCATGAAAAACAAAACATCAGTCGTCAAGCAGCTCTACCGCCTCAGCATCGAACCCCGAGTCATCGATCAGATCAGCAAGCTCGCCGCCCGAACGGGGGAGCCCAAGAGCCGTCTGGCGACGCGGCTGTTCACCGAGGCCGTGATGAGCTTCAAACCGAGCCCGGCGAAGAAAAACGGCGCTAAGGCTTAGGCCCGCCGAGCCTCAGTCGCCGCCGCGGCCGAGCGCTCGTCGCGGGAATACATGCCTTCAATCTCGCCGGCGTATTTCTGTGACACCACGCGCCTCTTAAGTTTGAGAGTGGGGGTAAGCTCTTCAGACTCCGCTGTCCATTCCACGGGAAGGATGGTGAATCGCTTGACTCCCTCGACCTGAGACACGTGGCGATTGCACTCGTCGACTGCCTTCTGAATCTCCGCCAGGACGGCCGGATGCTCCGCCAGCTCAGTAGTCGAAGTAAACGCAATCCCGGCCTTGCGCGCCCAGAGCGGCGCCACCTCCTGGTCCAGCACGATTAGTGCGCTTACGTAGGGCCGCCGGTCCCCAAACACGCATGCCTGACCGACCAGCGGGTGCTGCTTCAGCAGCGCCTCCAAATTGGCCGGCGAGATGTTCTTGCCGCCGGCAGTGATGATCAGCTCCTTCTTGCGGTCGATGATGCGAAGGTAGCCCTCATCGTCGATCTCGCCGACGTCCCCGGTGTGCAGCCAGCCGTCGGCATCGATCGTATCGGCCGTCTTCTCCGGTTCTTTGTAATACCCGCGCATCAGGTTCCCGCCACGGAGCAGCACCTCTCCGTCGTCGGCGATCTTCATCTCAACGCCAGGATCCGCGATACCCACGGTCCCGTTCTTGATTCGATCGAGCGGGTTATAGGTCGCTCCGACCGTGCACTCGGTCATGCCCCAACCCTCCCATAGCCGTACACCAATCGCCTGGAAGAACTCGATCACCTCCGGGTTGATGGGTGCCGCTCCCGTGATGGCCCATTCGACCTCTTCGAGCCCGACCTTGGCCTTGATCGCCATCCACACCGGTCGCGCGCGCTCGGCGGCCGCAAGCAGCTCTGGTGGCGGCTGCTGTTGCGCCTGCTCCAGCTTGACCAGTTTGCGGCCGGCTTCGATCGCCTGAAGGATCGCACCGCGGCGTTGCTCATCCCGATCGGCCTGGATGCCGGCAGTGAGCGCCGCCTGCAGCTTCTCCCACACGCGCGGCACGCCGATCAGGAAGGTTGGTTTTACCTCTGTCGCATACGCGAAGAGCTTAATTGGATCCGGGCAGAAATAAGTCGTCGTCTGTTGAGGGGCGGCTCCATAGTGACCGACGAAGCGCTCGAACACGTGCGCGAAGGGCAGATAGGAGATGTGGCGATGCCCGGTCCGGTTGAGGAAGGACCGCGCTGATTCGCCCATCCAGCAGATGTTGCTGTGCGCCTGCATCACACCCTTGGGCGGCCCGGTCGTCCCCGACGTGTAAACCAGGGTGGCGAGGTCATCGGGCGTCACCTGGCGCCAGTCTTCGAAGGCGGATGGATCGCGCTTGTCGTCCGCCTCCCCGCGCGTGATCAGCGCCTCCCAGCTGATGACCCGGTCGTCCAGCTCGACGCCTTCCGGGTCCATGACCAAGAATGTCCGCAGCTTTGGCAGCTGGTCGCGAACTGCCTCGAATTTGGACAGGAACGCTGCATTCTCGACAAAGGCGACGACTGCATCACAGTGAGCGGCGATGTACTGAACCTGCTCGGGCGCAAGCGTGTTGTAGAGGCTGACCGGGACTCCACGGGCGTGCAGCACGCCGAGGTCTGCGACGAGATGCTCAGGCCGGTTGCGCGACATGATCACCGCAAACTCACCAGGCTTGAAGCCGAGGCCCTTCAACCCCGCGGTGACAAAACGCACCTGCTGCCGGTACTGACTCCAGGTCAGGGTGTTCCAGGCGCCTGAGGCGTCCTTCCACTTGAGGGCTTCCCCGTCGGGTACGGCATTGCACGTCTGCTCAAAGTTCGTCAGCACGGTCCGCCCGTGCGCGGCTCGGTCGATCTCAGTCCGTTCGGACTTGAGGTCTCGCGCCATCTTCGGGAATACACTACTCGGTGGTGGTGGGGCGAGTCTGATTTACGTTCGATCGCGCCGATCGATCGTGACCCTGGGGCTTGCGGCGCTGGGCTGGGCGGCGTTCTTCGGGACCCTCGGGGTAGGCGCGTTCGCCCTGGCGGGAGGTGCCGTGGCCGGGATCGCGCTCGCGGCGGGCGCCATCGCCGGCGTCGGTGTCGTCGCGTGGTGCGTCATCCAGCTCGTCGGATGGCCTGGCGCCCGGCTCGCGATCTTCCGCGACCGCCTGCTGGTGATCGAGGGGCGGACGGAGATGCGCGCGCTGTGGGGTCGGATGGAGTCGGTCACGCTGACCGATCCCAATGCCTGGCCCAGCGTTCGGCTGACAGACCGCCTCACGATCCAGCTCCGAGACGAGCAGCCGGTGAGCTTCAAGCCCGCGCGGGTCGGCCTCGATCCCGTCGCCTGCCGTGACCTGATCCTCCGGCTGCGCGACGATCCCAAGCTGCGGACGAGGCTGCCCGAGTTTGATTCTCTGCGCGACCTTGCAATCTCGCCGGTCGTGGCGGGGGAGCTTATCGAGCCCCGCATCTAGGCCGGAATTGCGCCCCGCGCCCGGCGCAAGCGATCATGATCGCTCCTGTGATTTCGCTCAAGGGACGCGATTTCATCGACGTGGCCGACCTCAGTCCTGGCGACCTGCGCGGCCTGCTCGACCTGGCCCATGACATCAAGTCGGGCCACTGGAACGAGAGGCCTCTCCAGGGCAAGCACGTGGCGATGCTGTTCCAGCGGCCGTCGCACCGAACGAGGGTCTCGTTCGAAGTGGGCATCGCCCGCCTCGGCGGCACCACCACGACGCTCACCAGCCAGGACGTGCAGCTCGGGTTCCGGGAGTCAGTCCCTGACGCGGCTCGCGTCCTCGACCGTTACGTGAACGGGGTGGTCGCGCGTTTGCGCTCTCATGCCGACCTGCTCGAGCTGGCCAGGGCATCCGCGAAGCCCGTGATCAACGCGCTTACCGATCGCTCGCACCCCTGCCAGGTGCTCGCCGACATCATGACGCTCGAGGAGGTCGGCGGCAACCTGGCCGCCCAGCACGTCGTGTACGTCGGGGACGGCAACAACATCGCGACCTCGCTGATCGAGGCTTCAGGCCTGGCGGGGTTCGGGCTGACCGTGGTGACGCCCCCGGGCTATGACCCCCCGCCATCGGTCGTGGAGAGGGCTCGTAGCATCAACTCCGGGAACCATCAAGTCACGCTGACGAACCACATCGATGTGCACGACGCCACCGCCATCTACACAGACGTCTGGGCCTCCATGGGACAAGAGGACGAGCGCGCCGCGCGCCAGAAGGTGTTCGGCGCCTATCAGGTCAACGAGAGGCTGATGGACACGGCGCCGAAGGCGGTCTTCATGCACTGCCTTCCCGCTCATCGTGGGGAGGAGGTCACGAACGAGGTCATCGACGGCCCTCGCTCCGTCGTCTTTCAGCAGGCCGAGAATCGCCTCTACGCGCAGATGGCGCTGATGGCAGAGCTGCTGGCCGAATGAACATCGTCCAGCAGTTCTATGCCCAGCTTCTCGAGGTGCTTCGCCACCTTGGGCCGGTCGAGGTCGTCGACGTGGTCGTCGTCGCGTTCGTCCTTTATCAACTGCTGCGGCTGTTGCGCGGAACCCAGGGGACGCAGATCCTGGTCGGACTGGTCCTGCTCGCGGTCGTTGGCGTCGCCGCGACGACTTTCAACCTCATCCTTCTTTCCTGGCTGTTCCGAAACGCGACGTTTTTCATCGTGATCGCAGTGATCGTCATGTTCCAGCCCGAGCTGCGGCGTGCCCTGGACCAGCTCGGCCGGATCAGCCATATCGGTCGACCGCTGTCCCGCTTCAACACCCGGCAGTACAACGAGGCGATCTCGGAGGCGATCCGCGCGACAGAACGTCTCAGTATCAAGAAGACCGGCGCCCTGATCGCGTTCGAGCGCGACGTCGGCCTCGAGGACTACGCGGCAACCGGCGTGCGCATCAACGGTGAGATCTCGGCCGAGATGCTGCAGTCGATCTTCTATCCGAACTCGCCGCTGCACGACGGCGCCGTGATCGTGCGCGGCAACCGAATCGTCGCCGCCGGTTGCCTGCTGCCGCTGCCGGAGGAAGGCACGGTACGCGAGCGCCTCGGCACACGGCATCGCGCCGCCCTCGGCCTGTCGCTTGCCTCTGACGCGCTGGTGCTCGTGGTCTCGGAGGAAACCGGAAACATCTCCGTGATCGAAGAGGGGAAGATCAGCCGCAACCTCGACGCGGACAGCCTCCGCCGCAGGATTGCGCTGCGAGTCCCGTCGCCCAACGGCAACGGAATCTTCCGACTGCGCCGATGAGCTGGGGACTGATCACCGACTCGTGGCGACTGAAGCTGCTCGCGCTCGGGCTCGCGGTGCTCATGCTCGGCGCGGTCGCCTTCTCCCAGAACCCGCCGACGACAAAGAGCGTGACCGTGCCGCTCAGCTACACGGTTCCGCCCAACATCGTCCTGATCAACCCTCCCCGCAACACGACAGTCATCTATTCGGGCCTGGCGGACGTGATCAGCAGGGTGGACGCGAGCAACATGATCGCGTCCGTCGACGCCACTCGCGCCCAGCCCGGCAGCGCCGTGCGCCTCACCATCGTGGCGCGCTCGTTGCTCGGCAGCGGCGTCCAGGTGCAGAGCCCCCCGCCTATCGCCGTGAGGGTCGACACCCGACAGGTCGTGGACCGCCTCGTGCAGGTGAACGCGCGCTCTGCGCCGGGCTGGAACATCGACCCCTCCAAAACGGTCGTCACCTGTCCTGGGGCGACGAGTTCGAATCCGTGCAGGCTCCACTTCGACGGTCCGCTGAGCTGGCAGAACGGACTCAAGGCAGTCGTCACGGTGCCGGATCCCGTGACCGGGACGAACAACTTCCTCAACCGGCCGATCGTCCTCCAGAACGCCGGCGGTCCCCTCGACCTGTCCGTTTTCACCGTGCCAACCGTGACGCTCGACGTCGACTCCGTCGACATCCACATGGAGGCGGTCACCGGGGTTACCAGCGCTCCCGTGCCTCTGGTCGACTCGCAGCCGATCCATCCGCCCCCCGCGGGCTACCGGGTGACCGCCATCACCATCACTCCGTTGATCGTGACGATCAGCGGTGACCCGGCTGCGATCGCGCGCGTGCGCAACATCGCGCTGCAGGCGGTCGATCTGAGCAAGAGCACCTCAGACGCCTCGTTCACCGTCCCGATCACCTACCCGAACGGCGTTTCGGGCGACGTCCAGACGGCGACGGTCAGATACTCGATCTCGCCCAACCCGAACGCGTCCCCATCTCCCTGACCGGGGCGGCGTAGTAACCTGACCGCTTCCGCAGCCGTTCCAACGTCCCAGCGACAGCCGAAACCAACGTCCCGGGAGTTCTAGTAGAGGTAAAGAAGATGTGCGGGATCATCGGGTACCTGGGTGACCGAGAGGCGACGCCGATCCTCATGGAGAGCCTCAAGCGGCTGGAATACCGCGGGTATGACTCGGCCGGCGTAGCCGTGCTCGAGGAGCCGAAAGCGGGCAAGGCGATCCACACAAGCGTGACCAAGTCGGAGGCCAAGGTCGACACGCTGATCGAGAAGCTCGAGGCCAACATGCCATCGGGCAAGCTCGGGATCGGCCACACTCGATGGGCGACCCACGGCAAGCCGACCTACATCAACGCCCACCCGCACACGGATTGCCACGGCAAGATCTTCGTCGTCCACAACGGGATCATCGAAAACTTCGCCGAGCTGAAGGCAGAGCTGGAAGCTGCAGGCCACGAGTTCCCGTCCGACACCGACACCGAGGTCGTGCCGCACCTCATCGAGGCCAACTACAAAGGCGACTTCCTTTCCGCCGTTCGCGCCGCGCTCAAGCGCATCAAGGGCGCGTACGCGCTGGCGATGTTCTCGAGCGACGACCCGGAGCTGCTGGTTGGCGCGCGGCTCAACGCTCCGCTCGTCGTCGGGCTGGGCGATGGCGAGTACTACGTCGCCTCTGACATCACCGCGATCATTCCTTACACCAAGCGCGTGCTGGTCCTCGGTGAGGGCGAGGTCGCCGCGGTGACACCCCTCGGCGCCGAGGTCTCGACGCTCGATGGCGTGACGGTGAAGCCGAAGATCGTGCACGTCGATTGGGACGTCGCGCAGGCGCAGAAAGGCGGCTTTCCACATTTCATGCTGAAGGAGATCCACGAGACGCCCGAAGCGGTCGCGAATGCTGCGCGCGGAAGGCTTTCCGACGATGGGGTTGTTTCGTTCCGCGAGTTCGACGTCGCCGACGAGCAGCTGCGAAGCATCCAGGACGTGCTTCTGCTCGGGATGGGCACCTCGCTGCACGCGGCGATGATCGGCGAGTACGTCATCGAGGACTGGGCCGGCGTCCCGGCCCGCGCGCAGGACGCCTCGGAGTTCCGCTATCGCCGGCCCACGGTGGGCGAGCACACGCTCGACGTGGTGATCACCCAGTCCGGCGAGACGGCTGACACGCTGGTCGCGCTCCAGCAGGCGAAGTCGCGCGGTGCTCTCACGGTGGCCGTGACCAACGTGATCGCGAGCTCCGCCGCACGTGACGCGGACGGCGCGATCTATCTCCACGCCGGTCCGGAGATCGGCGTCGCGTCGACCAAAACGCTCCTCGCGCACATGGTCAGCCTCTACCTGCTCGCCCTCCGCCTCGCGACGGTCAAAGGGCGTGTCTCGCTGGAGCGACGGCAGGATCTGGTCGAGGCCTTGCGCCGGCTTCCCGACCAGGTCGCGGGCGTCATTGGGCGCGACAAGGAGATCGTCGGGCTGGCTCACAAGTACAGCCGCTATCGCAACTTCATGTACGCGGGCCGCGGGCTCGGCTATCCAGTCGCGCTCGAGGGCGCGTTGAAGCTCAAGGAGATCTCGTACATCCACGCCGAAGGCACGACCGGCGGCGAGCTGAAGCACGGGCCGATCGCGCTGCTGGACGAGCAGTTCCCGGTGGTCGCGATCTGCACGGCGAGCTCGACCAAAGACAAGATGGTCAGCAACGTGCATGAGATCGTGGCCCGGAACGCTCCGGTGCTGGCGCTCGTGACGGAAGGAGACCGGTCGCTCGACGCCATCGCGACCGATGTGTTCGAGATGCCGGCGGTCGAGGAGGCGGCGTCTGCCGTCCTCAACACGGTGATGCTGCAGCTTTTCGCATACCACGTGGCCGTCAAGCTCGGCAAGGACGTCGACCAGCCGCGCAACCTCGCCAAATCGGTAACCGTCGAATAGGACTTCACCTCCCCATTTACGGGGAGGTCGGCGGCGGAGCGGCCGGGTGGGGAGAATTGAGTCCGTGCAGCGGATCGGCGTAGACGCCGTCTCGGTGGATCGGATCGCGCTTGCGATCAAGCGCTCCGGTTCCGGCTTCCTCCCCAAGGTCTACACGCCGGCCGAGATCGCGTACTGCGCCGGCAACGACGAGCGCCTCGCCGGCCGGTGGGCGGCCAAGGAGGCGATCATCAAGTGCTTCGACGGCACGGGCATCTGCTTTCCTCGCCGCCAGATCGAAATCCTCCCTGGCCCGAACGGCGCCCCTCGCGCCAGACTCCTCGGCAACGACCGCGGCGCCGAGGTGGAGGTGAGCATCACTCACCACAGCCGCCTCGCGGTGGCGACGGCCCATCTGGAGATCCCCGACTCGGCGGGAACGATGCTCGCCGCGCCCGACGCGGTGCTCATCCCGACACGGCCGAAAGACGCGCACAAAGGCACCTTCGGCACGGCGGTCGTGCTCGCGGGAAGCCTCGGGCTGACCGGCGCCGCCTACCTGTCGTCGACGGCCGCCGCGCGAACCGGCGCTGGTCTCGTTCGGCTGCTGGTCGCCGACTCGATCTATCAGATCCTCGCCGCGAAGTGCACCGAGGTGATGGCGACCCCGGTGCCGGAAGTCGCGCCGGGTGCTGTCGGCCACGCCGCGTACGACTCGATCCTTCGCCAGCTCGCGGCCGCCGAGGTCGGCGTCATCGGGCCGGGCCTGGGGCGCGACAGCTCGACGTGGCGGCTGGCTGTCGACCTCGCTCTGCGCGCGAAATGCCCGCTGGTGATCGACGCCGACGGCCTGAATGCGCTCGCGGATTCACAGCGTTCGAAAGGCAAGCTCGGCAAGAACCGCGTCCTGACTCCGCACCCCGGCGAGCTCGCGCGACTGACGGGCCAGACCGCAGAGGCGATCAACGCCGACCGGACCGGCGCGGCGCGCAAGGCGGCCAAGGAATGGGGCGCGATCGTGGTGCTGAAAGGGGCGCACACCGTGGTGGCGCATCCCGACGGGCGGATGAGCGAGGACCCGCACGAAGTGCCGGCGCTGGCGAGCGGCGGGACCGGCGACGTCCTGTCCGGAATCATCGGCGGCCTCATCGCGCAGGGGTCCGATCCGTACTCCGCCGCGGTCACGGGCGTTTACGTCCACGCCGCGGCCGGGCGGCGGATCGCGGAGCGGATCGGCGACTCAGGGCTCCTGGCCAGTGACCTGCTGCCCGAAATACCGCTCGTCATGAAGTTCTTGCGTCAGGGCGGCCTCTGAACGAGTCGCACCGCTGGGCCGAGATCGACCTCGCGGCGATCAGCGCCAACTGCGAGCGCATCCTCGGCCACCTGCCGCGAGGCACGAGGCTGCTCGCCGTCGTCAAGGCCAACGGCTACGGCCATGGAGCGGTGCCCGTCGCGCATGCGGCGCTCGAAGGCGGGGCGACAGGACTTGCCGTTGCGACCCTGGACGAAGCCGCGCAGATCGGCGGCTTGATCGACCCGGGAAACATCCTGGTGATGGGCGGCGTCCTGCCCTTGCAAGCCGCGGCAGCGGCCGACACCGGGTTCAGCATCGCCCTGTCGAGCCGGGAGCTCGCCGATGCGCTCGCCTCATCCGACCGTCCCGTCCCGGTCCACCTGAAGATCGACACCGGCATGGGGCGCTACGGCTGTCCGCCGGACGAGGCGCCGCAGCTGGCGCAGCAGATCGAGGGAGCGCGCGGCATAAGACTGGCCGGGACCTGGACCCACTTCGCCAGGGCCGAGTCCGACGATGCCATGACGCGCCGCCAGTTCGAGCTCTTTCTCGACACGGTGTCGCGCCTGGAGGTGGGTCCAGGCTTGCGCCATGCGTGCAACTCCGCGGGCGCCCTGAACCATCCCGACTTCGCGCTCGACGCGGTTCGCTGCGGAATCTCCATCTACGGCTGCGAGTGGCCGGGCACCAGACCAGCCCTGTCGCTCCGGTCTGTCGTGACTCACGTCAAGACGCTGGAGAAAGGCGCGACTGTCGGCTACGGATCGCTCTGGGAGGCGCGAGCGCAGGCGCGCGTGGCGACGGTGGCGATCGGTTACGGCGACGGCGTGCACCGTGCGCGCGCCAATCGCGGCCACGTGCTCGTGCGTGGGCATCGTGCGCCTCTCATCGGGATGGTGAGCATGGACGCGATCACGCTCGACGTGACCGACGTCCCCGAAGTTCAGGTGGGCGACGTCGCGACGCTCATAGGGCGCGATGGCGACCAGGTGATCGCGGCCGAAGAGGTGGCCGAGTGGTCGAACACGATCAGCTACGAGGTTCTGACCTCAATCGGCCCGCGGGTCGAGCGCCGGCACACGAGCTGAGCGCTGGAGGCCCGTCGTGGGCCTCCAGCTCTGATCAAGCGCCTAGCGTCTCGACCAGCCGCATGCGGCCTTGGCGGCTTCCGCAAGGCTCTTCAGCTGCGCGATCTGCGCGTCGGTCGGCCGGCTGTGCTGAGCCCACACGGCCCTGGCCGCCGCGTTGAGCGCCTGGAGAGCAGTCGCGCACGCGGGTGATTTGATGGCGTTGGACTCCGCGTTGCCCCTCACCGCTGCGATGACCGATCCGCGTGCGCTCTTCACCGCAGCGAACTGCGCCTTGAATGCGGCCACCTCGGTGGCGTCCTCGGCCTGATCGGCGGCCGGGTCTGGATTCGCCTGCTGGTCCTGTCGCTCGATGGCATCTTCTGCGCGATCGTTCGCGAAGAACGCCTTCAGCGACTGGATCGCCGCCGTGCATTCAGGTGTCAGCGTCACCTGCGACGTGTGGCTGGCTGCGCCCGAAGCACTGTCCGTGGTCGAGGCCGAGTGTGCGGATGCGGTCTGCGAAGAGAATGCCAGCACCAGCACGGCGCCGGTCCCTGCCACGACCTTGACACAACCGACGAACCTGCGAATTACGAACATTCGTAGCCTCCTCGTGTTGCCCCGGTTGGGCAGCCGTAAGGGTAATCAAATCCGGCCGGAGCATGACCCACAGCGTGCGAATACGTCTTCGTGTGGGTGTTCTACTCGCCTTTTACCCGTTGACGCTGCCACGTCGCCTGTGGCACCAGCCGGTTGCCGTCCGCATCCTTCGGGTTCGCGATCGGCGTCACGGCTCCGCGTGCAACGAATGCGAAGAATGCGACCAGGAACATGTTGATCGCGCCGATCTGCTGCACGCTCATGTGCAGGACGGAGAACACGATCAGCAGGTTGACGAAGGCGAGGATGAGGCCGGAGATTGCGACCGGCTCACGGCTCCACAACTCGATAAAGGGTCGGAAGGCTGCTGACAACAGCTTCATCGCGTTTCCCCCACGACAAACCGACTCGGACTCGGGGCAACGATAACACTCGAACCTGCCTTAGCCTTCCACACCGCGAATCAACGTCGCGCTCCTCGGTGCAGGGCTCTAGCAGGCTGACTTCTCCCACTGCGATGAAGGCTCACCCCGGGCTCGACGTGGCTCTTCGCGTTTGGGGTGGGCCAACCCCAAGATCGTCCTGTTCAGCCAGCGGGAATAGCCCGGATCGCGTGCCATTTCAATTGGGTGGAAGGCAGGTGATCCTACACTGGCATTACTGATGGCGGAACCCGCCGCTCAGTCTGCCTTCGCAGAGGAGGCACTGACTCATCTCGACACTTTGTATAGGGGCGCGCTCCGGCTCACCCACGACCCCGACGAGGCCCAAGACCTCGTCCAGGAGGCGTACCTTCGCGCGCTCCGCTACCAGCACAGCTACCAGGCCGGCACGAACATGAAGGCCTGGCTGTTCGCGATCATGCGCAACCTCTTCTGGGACCGCTTCAAGGGGTCGCGCAAAGACGACGTCAGCCTGGACGACGTCGGCGACTTCGTCCTCTACGACCGCCTCAAGGACGAGGGCGCGAAGCCGGAATCGGACGTCCTGGACAAGATCGCGGCTTCCGAGGTGGTCGCGGCTGTGGACAAGCTGCCTCCCCTACACCGCGAGGTGGTGCTGCTGGTGGACGTCGAAGGCTTCTCCTACAAGGACGCCGCTCAGGCGCTCGGAGTGCCGATCGGGACAGTCATGTCCCGGCTCCACCGGGCCCGGCAGCAGCTCCAAAAATCCCTATATGACTATGCCGTCGAATCGGGTATCGTGCGGCCGAGGCAGGTGCCACAGCTATGAAGTGCGCGGAGTGTGCTGACAAGCTCGATCGCTTTCTCGACCGGGAGTTGACCAACACCGAGGCGCTGGAGGTGCAGCTGCATCTCGAGGGCTGCCCCGACTGCATGGAGCACTACGACTTCGAGTCACACCTCAAGCGCCTGGTGAAGCACTCGTGCGAGTGCGACACCGCGCCGACGACCTTACGAGAGAAGCTGCGCCAGATCCTCAGCTGATACGGCGGCTCGACGCCGCGCGGCTTTACGTGATCACGCCGGACGCATCGCCCGATCGCGTCATCGACATCGCGACGGCCGCAGCGCTGGGTGGGGCGGACATCATCCAGCTCCGCCACAAGACCAGCGCCCGGGGCGATCTGCTGGCCCTTGCGCGGCAGCTCCGAAATGTGATCACCGGTCCGCTCTTCGTCGTCAACGACCACGTCGACATCGCTCTTCTGTCGGGCGCCGACGGAGTGCACCTCGGCCCCGAAGACCTGTCCGTCGAGTCGGCGCGCAAGGTCGCGGGCGATCGTCTTCTGATAGGTGTGTCCGCCTCCTCCGCGGCCGGGGTGCAGCCGGGCGCGGCCTACGTCGGTTGCGGCGCGGTTTTCGCCACCCCGGTCAAGCAGCGCAAGCAGGTGATCGGACCGGCTGGAGTAGCCGCCCTTACCAGGGCGCTCGGCATCCCGGTCTTCGCGATCGGCGGCATCGACGAATCGAACCTCCAGCAGCTGATCGACCTTGGCGTCCGGCGCGCGTGCGTCATCCGCGCCGTGGCCGGCGCCGCCGACCCTGAAGGGGCCACACGTCGCCTGCGTGCGATGCTGACCGCGTGAGCGTCGATGGAGTCGGCGAGCTGTCGCTGCTCGAGCGCATCAAGCCTTATCTCTCGGCGACTGCGGGCCGGGACGACGCGGCCGTCATCGCCGATGCGACTGGATTTGTGGTCGCCAGCACCGACATGTTCGTCGAGGGGGTGCACTTCGACCTCGACTGGATGACCGCCGAGGACGTAGGGTGGCGCTCGCTGGCGCTCGCGCTCGGCGATCTCGCGGCCAAAGGCGCCGAGCCGGCCTGGGCGCTGGCCTCGGTGGCGATTCCGAGGCAATGGCCGGTCCAGCAAGTGACCGGTATCTACGCAGGAATGGCCGAGCTCGCGCAGCGTTTCAAGCTTGCGATCGCGGGCGGCGACATGAGCTCCATCGAAGGCCCGGCGGTCTTATCGCTGACCGTGGTCGGACGCACCAACACCATGCCGCTCTCGCGTGCGCAGGCGGAGGCGGGGTGGTCGGTCGCTGTCACCGGTCCGCTCGGCGCCGCGGCCGTCGCGCTGCGTGACCGGCGCGCATACAGGCTTGTTCCTCGGATCGAAGAAGGTCGGCGGCTCAACGAGCTCGCCCTCTGCTGCGGCGACATCTCGGACGGTCTCGCGCGCGAGATGGAGAAGTTTGCGGCGATGGCGGGGGTGGGCTGTGTCCTGAATGCCGTCGACGTCCCGCGCGCGCAGGGCGCGTCGATTGAAGACGCGCTGACGAGCGGGGAGGAGGTGGAGCTTGTCTGCGTGGGCCCGGATCGCACCATCGAAGAGGCAGGGCTCGAGGTCGTCGGCGAGCTGACCCCGGAGAAGGACGTGAGGGTGATCGGCGCGGACCTTCAGAGCAGCGGCTACGACCACTTTGCCTGACGAAGTCACCAGCTCGCCGGCCGAGACCGAACGCGCCGGGATGCTGCTCGGCGAGAGGCTGCGACAGGGAGATGTCGTGCTGCTGACCGGCGAGCTGGGCGCCGGCAAGACGACGTTCGTCCGCGGCGTCGCCCAGGGGGCGGGGTCGATGGCGCACGTGGCGAGCCCCACGTTCCAGCTGGTCCGCATCTACCCAGGCCGTCTCCAGCTGGCGCACGTCGACCTCTATCGAGTGGAGAAGAGCTCGGAGCTGCGAGACCTCGGCCTGGACGAGCTCTCGGCAGAGGGCGCGGTCGTCGTGGAGTGGGGGGAGCGGCTGGACGTGGACGGGGCGGCGGAGATAGAGATCGATCACCTCGGCGGCGACCGCCGCCTGATCCGGACGAAGCGTGATCTTAGTCATTGACACGTCGTCGAGCACTGTCGCGATCGCGACCGTCGACGGCCGTCAGTTCCAGGCGTTCATGCCTGCTCGCAGCCCGGAGCTGCTGCCCATGCTCCGGCGCATCGCCCGCTCATCTCGAATCACGAAGGTCGCCGTCGCGACAGGCCCGGGTTCGTTCACCGGCTTGCGGGTCGGCGTGTCCTTCGGCCTGGGCCTCGCGATGGGGCTCCGCATCCCGATCGTCCCCCTGCCCACGCTCGACCTGCAGGCGGCACGCAGCGATGGCCCGGTGACCGCGGTCACCGACGCCGGCCGGGGCAGGTATTACTTCAAGGTGCCGGGCGACGAGCCGCGGCTGGGCGAGCCCGTCGACATCCCGACCGCCCACGACCTGGTGGGCATCGTCGCCGACCGCCCACCGCTGGTCGCCGCAGGGCATCGATTCAAGCCCGACGGCGAGCTTCGGCCAGTCTCGAGATCGAATACATGCAGTCCTTTTCGGCGAAGAGGAAGTAGATGGTCCAGCTAAGGCAGCAGCTCACGCTGGAGCCGATGCGGGAGTCGGACGTGAACACGGTCCAGGAGATCGAGCGAGAGATCTTCGCCACGCCGTGGCCTCGCAACGCTTACTACCGCGAGCTTGCCTCGCGGGCCAGCGCCCACTACGTGGTCCTGCGCCACGAAGGGAACGTCGAGCGGCCGGTCGGGTACCGGCTCGCGGACTTCGACCCGTCGATCATCGGCTACGGCGGGATGTGGCGGATGTACGACGAGGCGCACGTGACCACGATCGGCGTGCGCCGCGACCTCCAGCACCGGGGCTACGGGCGGGTCATCTTCGCTGGCCTCGTCCAGGCCGCCTACGACATGGGCGCGAAGTGGGTCACGCTCGAGGTCCGCACCAGCAACGAGAACGCGATGAAGATGTACGAGGCCTTTGGGTTCAAGGTCATCGGTCGGCGCAAGGGCTACTACACCGACAACGGCGAGGACGCGATCGTGATGTGGTCGGACTCGATCCACTCGCCGCGTTTCCGGAAGGCGTATGAGGCGAACCTGGAGCGCATCGACGCCGAGGTCCGCGGCCTCCGCCGCGACCTGCTGACGAAGGACGAGCAGTAAGCCTCACGCTCGGCATCGAAACCTCATGCGACGAAACATCCGTCGCGGTGGTCGAGGACGGCCGTAAGGTCCTCGCCAATCTCATCCACTCCCAGGTCGATGTGCACAAGGAGTTCGGCGGCGTCGTCCCCGAGCTTGCGGCCCGCGACCACCTGGAGCGCCTTCCGTCCCTTCTCGACAGCGCTCTCCAAAAGGCCGCGGTCAAGCCGGCTGAGGTCGACCTGCTGGCGGTCACCCGCGGACCTGGCCTGGTCGGCTGTCTGCTGGTGGGCGTCGGGGTCGCCGAAGGCCTCGCCGCGGCGTGGAATAAGCCCATCACCGGCGTCAACCACTTGTGGGGTCACATCTACGCCGCGATGCTCGCCCAGCCCGACCTCGAGCCGCCGCTGCTGGGCCTCGTGGTCAGCGGCGCCCACTCCGACCTCGTCCGCATGCCGGAGCACGGGCGCTTCGAAGTGATCGGCAGGACGCGCGACGATGCCGCCGGCGAAGCCTTCGACAAGGCGGCGCGCATGCTCGGGCTCGGATTCCCCGGCGGACCCGCGCTCGATCGCCTGGCCCGGAAAGGCGACCCCCGTCGCCAGCCCCTGCCGAAGCCGTCGGTCGCCGGGCTCGAATACAGCTTCAGCGGCCTGAAGACCGCGCTGCTCTACCGCCTGCGCGACCTCGGCGAGGCAACGACGGAAGAGGATCGCGCGGACCTTGCCGCCGCCTTCGAGCAGTCGGTCGTCGAGTCGCTCCTGGAAAAGTTGGACCGGGCGCTCGACGAGACCCCCGTGAGCGAGGTGGTCGTGGCGGGCGGCGTCGCCGCCAATACGCTCCTCAGGAAGCGGGCGGCCGAGGTGGTCGGCGACCGGGCTCGCCTGACGATGCCGCCCCTCGAGCTCTGCACCGACAATGCCGCGATGATCGCGGCCGCCGGTGCTCATGCGGCGGTGCGGGCGGCCGACGTCGATCCGTCGCTAGGCTGGGAGCCGTGAGCGTCAAGGGCTGGACCGTCGTCTATCGGGGCAGCCGAATCCAGGCCGAGATCATCGCGGCCGCCCTCCAGGCCGATGGCCTGGCGCCAGAGGTGTTCGGCGACAGCGCCTACGGGGTCGGGGTCGACCTGACCGACGCGCGGCTCATGGTCCCCGACGGCCAGGCCTCGCACGCCCGGCGCCTGATCGAACGGGCCGAGCAGGAGCCTGCTGAGCCGGACGACGAGCCTGAAGAGCAGCCCGACGGGCCGGCCGAGGAAGACGTTTAGCGGCCGCTCCCTCCTTGGTACTAGAATTGGCAGTCGACCTGCCAGAGTGCTAAGCGCTCGGGGCCAGGGAGTGCTAATTCACCAACAGCTGAGGAGGGCTGCACATGAACTTGAGACCGCTGGGCGACCGCGTAGTGGTCAAGCCGGTCGAGAAAGAAGAGAAGACCAAGAGCGGGATCGTGCTTCCGGACACCGCCAAGGAAAAGCCCCAGGAGGGGATCGTCGAGGCGGTGGGGACCGGAAGGATCCTCGACAACGGCACCAAAGTGCCGATGGAGCTCAAGGTCGGCGACAAGGTGCTCTACGCGAAGTACGCCGGCAACGAGTTCAAGATCGACGAAATCGAGTACCTGATCGTCTCGGAGAAGGACGTGCTGGCGGTGGTCGGGGCGAACGGCAAGAAAGCAAAAAGCTAGAAGACTAGAAGAGGGGAACGCATATGGCGAAAATGGTCACATTCGATGTAGAGGCGCGACAGCACCTCAAGAAGGGCATCGACACGGTTGCCCAGTCCGTACGCATCACGCTTGGCCCGAAGGGCCGCAACGTGGTCCTGGAGAAGAAGTTCGGCGCCCCGACCGTCACCAACGACGGCGTGACGATCGTGCGCGAGATCGATCTCAAGGACCCCATGGAAAACACCGGCGCGCAGCTCCTGCGCGAGGTGGCGACCAAGACGAACGACGTGGCCGGTGACGGCACCACCACGGCGACGCTGCTGGCGCAGACCATGATCAACGAGGGTTTCCGCAACGTCACCTCCGGCGCGAACCCGATGCAGCTGAAGGTCGGCATCGAGAAGGCCGTGGAGGCAATCGTCGAGGAGATCAAGAAGCTCTCGGTACCCGTAAAGGGTCACGAGGATGTCGCTCACGTGGCGGCGATCTCCAGCCAGTCCGAGCAGATCGGAACCCTTATCGCCGACGCGATGGACAAGGTCGGCAAGGACGGCGTGATCACGGTCGAGGACAACCAGGCCATCGCCACCGAGCTCGAGGTGGTCGAAGGCATGCAGTTCGACCGCGGATACATCGCCGCTTACATGGTCACCAACCCCGACCGCATGGAAGCGGTGCTGGACGAGCCATACGTGCTCATCACCGACCGCAAGATCTCGGCCATCCAGGACCTGCTCCCAGTGTTGGAGAAGGTCGTCCAGATGGGCAAGCCGTTGCTGATCGTGGCCGAGGACGTCGAGGGCGAGGCGCTTGCCACCCTCATCGTCAACAAGCTGCGCGGCACCTTCACCGCGGTCGCGGTCAAGGCGCCTGGCTTCGGCGACCGCCGCAAGGCGATGCTCGAGGACATGGCCATCCTGACCGGCGGCTCCGTGATCTCCGAGGACCTCGGCCTCAAGCTCGACCAGACCAAGGTTGAGCAGCTGGGCAAGGCGCGCAAGGTCACCGTCAACAAGGACGACACCACGATCGTGGTCGACGCCGAGCAGGACCCGAAGCGAATGGCGGCGATCCAGGGCCGGATCAAGGCGATCAAGGCCCAGATCGAGGAGACCACGTCCGACTTCGACAAGGAGAAGCTGCAGGAGCGGCTGGCCAAGCTGGCCGGCGGAGTTGCGGTGATCAAGGTCGGAGCCGCCACCGAGGTCGAGCAGAAGGAGAAGAAGCACCGCATCGAGGACGCGCTGAGCGCGACCAAGGCCGCGGTGGAAGAGGGAATCGTGGCGGGAGGCGGCACCGTGCTGCTGAACGCGCAGAAGAAACTGGACGGCGGACTCGGCTTGAAGGATGACCAGGCGACCGGTGTCGCGATCGTCCGGAAGTCGCTCGAGGAGCCGATCAAGCAGATCGCGCTCAACGCCGGCAAGGAAGGCTCGCTTATCGTCCAGCAGATCCGCACGAGCAAGCCGGGCGAAGGCTACGACGCTCTCAACGACAAGTTCGTGAACATGTTCGAGGCGGGTATCGTCGACCCCGCGAAGGTCACCCGGTCGGCGTTGCAGAACGCCGCATCGATCGCCGCCATGGTGCTCACCACCGAGGCGATGGTCACCGAGGTGCCGGAGGACAAGAAGGGTGGCGGAATGCCGGGCGGCATGTCGCCCGACATGATGTAAGTACGGTCGATTGCGCTCTGAGAGCCCCTCCACGTGAGGGGCTCTCTTTTTTTGGCCGGGGAATCCCGCAACTGCCGGCGCTCGCGGCATTTCCGGCCCCAGATTTCCCGCGACTGCCGGCGCTCGCGGGTTTGGATCCTAGAAGGCGTTCGGTCGGCTACGCGCGTTTGACCTGCTGAGGATGGCCGCGACGCGGTCTCTCCTTTCCGGGCGGCTCTTCTACGGGGATGATGCCGCCGATCCCCGCGATGCGCCGCGCCGCGATCGACACCGCGAATGGGAGCGCGAGCATGATCGTCGCGACGATCATCGACAGCGCGTCGGGGAGGCGCTTCGGGTCTTTGAGCCCGAGGTAGGTGAGGTAGCCGGCGGCGCCGGCCGTGACCAGTACGATCAACACCGCGCCGCCGATCGCCCAGGCACGGTACTCGCGGAAGAGGGGAGGGGCGTTGCGGCTGGCCAGCCGGAGCAGCCACCAGGCCGTCAGGCCGTTCAGGACCAGGCCGCTTATCAGCGCGCACGCGGCAATGCCGAACCGAAACACGGTGAGGTGGACCATCACGAAGGCGGACGCGTTGACGGCCAGGATGCCGACGGGTGTGATCACGCCAAGGGCAAGAAGAACGAGCTCCCTAAGTCGCCTGGACCTCAGCATTCCTCTCCCCACGGGAGAGGGTAAGCGAGACGGCTAGTGGCCGCAGCCGCAGGCCTGGGCGCCGCCTGCGTCGTCGCCGGTGTCGAACGAGTGGCCGCAGGAGCACGAGTGCACGGCGTTTGGGTTGTGCACCGTGAAGCCAGCGCCCATCAGGCTGTCGACATAGTCGATCTCCGAGCCCTGGAGGTACGACACGCTGAAGTCGTCGACCAGTATCTGGACCCCGTCGTGATCGACGATCAGGTCGTCCGCTCGGCGCTGGTCGTCGAACGCCATCCCGTACTGCATCCCCGAGCATCCGCCGCCGCTGACGAACACGCGCAGCGCGAGCGACGGGTTGTCTTCCCTGGAGAGCAGCTCCTTCAGGCGCGACTGGGCTTCCGGGGTTAGGGAGACGAGAGCTTGTTCGATCACGACTGCGATCTTACCAAACCGCTTACTTCCGGCCCAGCTTGAACCCCTTCTTTTCCTTGACCTCGCCGCCGGTCGTACCGGCGATCATCTGGGCCAGCTGCTCGACGCCGCGCGCGATCTCGCTCTTGGGGTCGGTCAGGACCAGGATCTCGCCCTTGACCGCCGCCTCGTCCGGCTTGGTCCCGTCGAAACCGATCTCGATGGCCAGGTCCTGCTTGAGGGTCCGGACGACGTCCTCCCTCCCGACGACAGACTTCGGCACTTTGTTGTTGAGGGCGAGGATGACGCGGCCCGGCACGATGTTCAGGACGTTGGTGAAGATGTTCAGCAGCTCGCCGACGTCTTTGAGCGATGACAGCTCGGGGGTGACGAGGACCAGCACGCGCTGGGAGTGGTCGAGAACGCTGATCACGATGTCCGTGAACGCGACGCCGAGGTCGAACACGATGTACCGGAACGCGTTGACCAGGATGCCCATCGCACGGTTGACCAGGTCGACCGTGATGAGGTCAGCCTGCTCGGCGCGGAGCACACCAGGCAGCAGCATCATTCCGCCGGGGTGGTGGAGGATGGCGCCCAGGACGGCCTCCTCGAAGTTCTGCGGGGGTACCTGGCTGGCGGCGGCCAGACAGCCGGTCGGGGTCAGGTACGAGATCAGCGCCGCGTGGTTGTACGGGAGGGCCAGGTCGACGAGCAAGACCTCGCCGGGGAACCGGCGGGCCAGCGACGCGGCCAGGTTGACCGCTATGGTCGTCCGCCCCGAACCACCCTTGGGCGAGTAGACGGCGAGCGTCGAGGCGGCCTGCTCGGGCGCGACCATGCGAGCCCGGGCGATCAGGTTGGGCAGGGTGTCCTTGCGCTGCTCGACCAGCTTGGTGAGCTCGATCATCGCGTCCGACTCGGCGGGCACCGTCTCGTAGAGAGTCTTGCGGTCGAGGGTGAGGAGCCGGCAATCCTCCAGGGCGCGGACGCTGGCGGTCCGTGTTTCCTCGGAGATGAGCGCCATCTCGCCGAAGAAGTCGTCCGGGCCCATGAGCGCGATGGTGATCGTGTGTCCGGGCGACTCCTCGACGTATACCTCGCAGCGCCCGGACTCGACGATGAACATTGTGTCGCCCGGGTCGCCCTGGTGGACGATCACCGAGCCCCGAGCCGCGGAGGCGGCGGCGAGCCTGCGGGAGAGGGCGTGAAGGACGTTGTCCGGAAGCGTGAAGAAGATCGCGACCCGCTCGAGGATCTGGAACCGCCTCCGCAGCTCGTCGGAGCTGCCCTGGGCTGGACGCTCGTTGTCGCTCACGCCGCAGGGAATTATAGGTATGGGGTCTTGAACTCCCTCTCACCTTCGGGATGAGGTTTGGTCCGAGCCGCGCGGGGGTGGAATTCAGGCCGTTGGTAGACTTAGCCGCTGCCGGTCCCGTGGTGTAGCCTGGCCAAACACGCGGCCCTGTCAAGGCCGAGAGCGCCGGTTCGAATCCGGTCGGGACCGCCATGCACCCGGAGCAGATACGGCTCTGTGGAGAGGTGGCCGAGTCCGGTTGAAGGCGACGGTCTCGAAAACCGTTATGGGTCACTGGCCCATCGAGAGTTCAAATCTCTCCCTCTCCGCTTTTGCTAGTTAGGCGGTCACAGCCTACTTGATCAGTCGGCGACCGCCAGCCAGCCGGGCGCCGGATGAACCAGCCGGCCCTCGGCGACGAGTCCCTCTACGGTCTCTGGTGGGATTGGCCAGCTGAGCCAGTTGCCCAGGTCATCCTCAGGGGCGAGCACTGCCGCGCGCATCGCCGCCATCACCACCGCGTCGTGCGGATACGGGACCGCAACCGCCTTGTCGAAGACGTCTTCCCACCGGCGCAGCGGCGCGAAATGCCAGGTCGACTCATCCTCAAATACCAGCCCGTCGGCAAGGACCGCTCCCACGCGCTGCAGCTTGTCGCGCGCTCGCTTCAACCGCCTGCGGTCCCAGGCCAGCTCGACCTGCAGGT